>Ga0102851_10000802_pt1 | contig 16790 bp, 13 predicted proteins | sample Mud3Dept3metaG_FD_79558 | JGI IMG/M metagenome (GOLD analysis project Ga0102851, IMG submission 79558) | Freshwater wetland microbial communities from Ohio, USA, analyzing the effect of biotic and abiotic controls - Mud 3 Core 4 Depth 3... | ecosystem: Environmental > Aquatic > Freshwater >... | reverse complement strand
GGGCGGCGCAGGTCGGGGCTCACCATGCCGAGCAGTTGCTCGGGATCGAGGATCGGCTCGTCGAAGTGTTGCGCGGGCGGCGGACCGGCCTTACGCCAGTTCAGGTGCGACACCACCTCGCGACACAGGCGGAGCGCGTCGCGTTCGTCCTCTGCGAGATACTCGCCGAGGCCCGACACCTCGGCGTGCATCTGCGCGCCGCCGAGCGTCTCGTCATCGGAGTCTTCGCCGATCGCCATCTTCACGAGCGGGGGGCCCGCCAGGAAGATCTTCGATTGGTTCTTGATCACGATGTTGTAGTCCGACATGCCGGGCTGGTAGGCGCCGCCCGCCGTCGATGACCCGAACACCACGCACACCGAGGGGATCCGGAGCTTCGAGAGTTCGATCATCTCGTAGAAGAATCGCCCGGTCTCGGCGAAGTGGAGCGTCTTGGCGCCCTTGCGGCGCTTCGCGCCCGCACCCTCGTCGCGCGCCTCCATGCGCAGGTCGGCGCCGGCGGACTCGACGAAGCTGACGTAGGGCATGCGGTTGTCGCGGGAGATCTCGAGCGCGCGCATCCATTTCTTCGCCACGTAGGGCGTGAGCGCGCCGCCTAGAACAGTGGGGTCGTTGGCGAACAGCACGCACTCGATCCCGGAGATCACGCCGATCCCGAGCACGGCGCCGCCGCCGACCGCGTAATCCGAGTTGTACCCGGCGAGTGGGCTGATTTCGAGGAAGGGGCTGTCGGGATCGAGCGCCAGGTGGATGCGCTCGCGCACCGGGAGCTTGCCGCGCTTCGCGAGGCGCTCGTGGTGGTGCGGCCCGCCGCCCGCCTCGGCCTCGTCGAGCAGTTGGTCGATCTCGGCGAGCTTCTCGAGCATGGCCGCGCGGTTCTCCGCGAACTCCGGGGCGCGGATGTCGAGGCTCGAGCGAAGCGGGGGCGCGAGGAGCATGGGTCCTCCAGTGGGAACGGGGAAGGGCGCATTGACGGCTGGTAACATACGAGGTAACGATCATCAATTCAAATGACCGGTCGCACTCTTCCGCGATCATCACCGTCGCGGGGGCCCGTGCGCGGCGTGTTGCGATGACGAGATGACAGCGATGCCCCGTTCCGAGCCCGAAATCCTGGTGGACCGCAGCGACGCCGGCGTGGTGACGCTCACGCTGAACCGCCCGCAGGTGAAGAACGCCATCGCCCGCGACATGTGGGAGGAGTTGCGGCGCGTCTTCCAGGAGGTGAACCAGAACGAGGCCGATCGGGTCCTCGTGATCACCGGCGCCGGGGGCGAGTTCTGCTCGGGCGCCGACCTCGGTGGCGTGATGACGGAGGGGCACGTGCTCAACGGCATGCATCCCGTCAGCGCGGCGGCCCTCGCACTGAGCGAGGTCTCGAAGCCCGTCATCGCGAAGGTCCGCGGCGCCGCCGTCGGAGCGGGGATGAACCTGGCGCTGGGCTGCGACCTGATCGTGGCCGGCGAGAGCGCGCGATTCTCCGAGATCTTCTCGCGTCGCGCGCTGTCCGTCGATTTCGGAGGCACCTGGCTCCTGCCGCGCATCGTGGGCCTCCACAAGGCAAAGGAGCTCGCGTTCTTCGGCGACATGCTCTCGGCGCGCGAGGCGGCCGAGATCGGTCTCGTCAACCGCGTGGTCTCCGATGGCGAGTTGGACGCGTTCGTGGACGAGTGGGCCCGACGGCTGGCGCAGGGACCGACGCTCGCGCTGCAGATGACCAAGCGCATGCTCGCGAGCGCGTCCTCGCTGAGTCTCGCCGAGGCGCTCGGCTGGGAGGCCACGGCGCAGGCGGTGAACTTCGCCAGCCGCGACACCCGCGAGGGCGTGGCCGCCTTCCTCGAGAAACGCCCGCCGGTGTTCCGGGGGCGATAGCCCAGCGCCGACCTCCGGGCGTGTCGAAGCCGCGCGACTTCTTTCGCTACTGGCCTGTGTACACGGGTTTGCGTTTCTCGGCGAAGGCGCGCGGCCCTTCCCGGGCGTCCTTCGAGGCGAACACGGGTCCGCCGATCTCGAGTTCCTTCGCGAGTGCGTCGGCCTCGGGGTAGCTCTCGTCGATCTCGCGCAGCATCCGCATCAGCGCACGGATCGAGAGCGGGGCGTTGTCGCAGATCGCCGCGGCCAGCTTTCGGGCCTCGGCCAGCGCCTGGCCGGTGGGAACGACGCGGCCGACGAGGCCGAAGGCCAGCGCCTCCTGCGCCGTGACGTGTCGTCCGGTGAGCAGGATCTCGGCCGCCAGCGTGTAGGGAATCTGGCGCCGCAGCCGCACGCTGCTGCCGCCGAGCGGAAAGAGTCCGCGTCGCGCTTCGGTGACACCGAAGACGGCGCTCTCCGCCGCCACGCGGATGTCGGTGCCCTGGAGGATCTCGGTGCCGCCGGCCACCGCGTAGCCCTCCACCGCCGCGATGATCGGCTTCATCGGCCGGTTGTGCCGGAGCAGCGCCTGCCAGTGCAGGTCCGGTACTTCGACCATCAGCTTCTGGAACTCCTCGTCCTTCTCGCCGCCTCCCCCCATGGCCTTCAAGTCGGCGCCGGCGCAGAAGACGTCGCCGCGACCCGTGAGGATCGCGACGCGCAGCTCGGGATCGGCGTCGAGCAGTCGCCAGGCGCGATACATGCCGGCCAACATGCCGCTGCTGAGCGCGTTCTTCGCCTCGGGACGGTTCAGCGTGACGACGAGCACGTGGCCTTCGCGCTCGAGCAGACAGTGATCGGGGTTCATGCGGGCTCCTCTTCAGCGCATCTCGTAGTCGTCGAGATACCAGCTCTTGCAGCCACTGTTCCAGATCGTCGCCTTCGCCGCCTCCCTGCGTTCGGCGTCGAAGCGCTCGACGAGCTGCAGGATGTAGGCGAAGTGCAGCTCCGCGACGTCGACCAGCGAGAAGTTCCCGACCGGCGAGCTGGGACCGTTCCGTTGACGTGCTCGAATGTCCGCGCGGGCGGGGCCGCGCAGCCAAACGTGCGTGGCGCCGGGCCGCATCAGGCCCAGCGCGGGAGATCGCTTCCGAGCGGAGCGGGCGGAAGCGTCCAGCCGGGCGGCGTCTCGCTCATGTGTAGCACCGGTCCGAGGCGCGAGAGGCGACCCCACGCCGTGTCCATCACGATCTCGTGAGCGGCCAGAACGGACGCCTCGATCCCGCTCGGGACGGCGTGGTCGGGTGTGCGCGGGAGCGACAGGATCCACGACGACGTGCGCGCGAGCGAGACGCGCACGTGCCAGCTCCCGCCCTCGCGCGTGCGGCGCGCGAGGGCGACGAGGACGCCGAGTGCCGCGAGGTTCCCGGTGACGTAGTCGTTCACCGCGGCGGGGACGATCGACGCGGACTCCGTTCCTCCGTGCTCCTGTGCCATTCCCGTCACCGTCTGGGCGAGCTGCTCCCAGCCGGGACGTTCCGCCCAGGGGCCCTCGTGCCCGTAGCAGTCGATCGAGACCACGACGATGCCGGGATGCATCCGGGCCAGCTCCCCGGGCCCGAAGCCCCGGCGTTCCAACGCGCCAGGGCGATAGCTCTGCGAGAACACATCCGCTCCGGCGACGAGAGAGCGCAGACAATCGGCGTCAGCGGACACGTCCAGGTCGAGGTGACACGAACGCTTCCCGGGGTTGGTGTCGATCACGAACGGCTCGATGGAGGGCAGCCGCGGGCTCCGCACGTGCAGCACCTCCGCGCCGTGCTCCGCCAGCGTGCGCGCGCAGGTCGGACCGGCGAGAACGCGCGTGAGGTCGAGCACACGTACGCCCGAGAGCGGACGCGCGCCGGGCGCCCGCGCAGGCGGTCCCGGCAGCGGACGAGGATTGGCGTCGCCGATGCGCACGATCTCCACGAGGGGCGCCGCGGCGAGGGCGCGGCCCTGGGGATGTGCTCCCCACTCGAGCGCGCTCCGCAGCCGCGCTCCGCAGAGTCTTCGCTCGGCGAGCGCATCCTCGAGCGCCTGCGCATCCCACGACGAGACCGCCCGGGCGATCGACGCGGCGTCGTCGGGGCATCCGAGGAGCGCCAGCGTGCCCGTGTGCAGCTCGGGAAAGCCGCCATGCAGATGGACCCATCCGCCCTCGCGCGCGCGGTAGAGCGCGACGGTGGCGGGTGCGGCGCGTACGAGGGTCAGGCCTGGGACGCGGCACAAGAGGAAAGAGACCAGCGACGCCGCCGCGGCCCGCACGTCCACCGCGAGACGCTGCGGCCCGCCACCGCGCAGGCGCCAGAGTGCGCTGCTCGCCGCACCCACCGCGAGCAGGGCCGCGGCCGCCGCCTCGCCGACGCGAAATCGTGTCGAAGTCACCGGGTCACGACCCGCGACCTCCATGCAGCACGGTTCGACGTCGTCGCCGGGCCCGAGGTCGGCGAGCAGCGCGCGCGCCCAGCGGGCAGGCGCCGGCTCGGAACCGTCGGTGGAGTCAGCACTTCGTGGCGAGCGGTCGATCATGCGGCGATTCTACCACCGCAGACCAGCGCTTCTGCCGCGCAACGGGCCGGAGCAAGGAGCGGGCTCGCTTCGATGACGTCCGATGCCAACCAATCTGGCAGGTTGCAGGGGGGAGCACCTTCCGGATCCGTCGCGCGCGCGTCGATTGCGAGCTCGATGCCGGCGCGCGCAGGCGATCGCCGTGTGGAACGGGAAGACCGAGATCGGGCAGGTCTTTACCCTTTGCTGTGTCGGTGGCCGACTCGACCCAGAAGGCCAGCGGGAGCACAGCAGCCACGCCCCACCCTGATGAACGGCGCGGCTCAGAGAGCCGGTAGCGTGGATTTGACAGGGGTTGGGCGATCGCATAAACCATTTGCCTAACGAGGCGGTGGGCATGAGACCGGACGCGACCAAAGCACGAATCCTCGCTGCCACCGACCAGCTGTTCGGGGATCTCGGCTTCGACGCGACGACCACCCGCGACATCGCGGCGCGCTCCGGCGTCAACAAGGCGCTAATCCACTACCACTTCGGGAGCAAGGACGCGCTCCTCGTGGCGCTGCTCGACGACTACTACGGCCGCCTGACGACTGCGCTCCTGGCAGCGATGGGCCGGCGGACGGCGATCGAGGAGCAGGCGATGGACGTCCTCGACGCGTACGCGGATTTCCTCGCCGGCAACCGCACCTTCTGCAGCATCGTCCAGCGCGAAGTCGCGAGCGGGCGCCACGTGGAGCGGATCGTCGAGGGCACGCTACCGACCTTCCAGCGGGCGAAGCAGTGGCTCGGGCAGCTCGGCATTGACGCCCCGGCCGGACTCGAGCTCGACCAGGTTCTCACCAGTGTGTACGGCATGGTGGTGACGTACTTCACCTATGGTCGGGTGCTGCAGCGGCTCACCGGGAAGGATCCGTTTTCGCCGGAGGCGCTCGAGGCGCGCAAGCGTCACGTGCGCGTCGTCGCCGGCCTGTTGTTCTGCGAGATCCGGGGCACCGCGAAGTCGAAGGGGAGCTGAACCATGGCCACGCTCCACCCCAAGAATGCCGCGCAGAAGGCGAGACTCCTGGGCGCCGAGCACTGGCTGTGCATGGAGCGCGCCCGGTATTACACCGAGGCCCACCGCGAAACCGCGGGGCTGCACCCGTCGCTGCGAGCGGCGCGGGCCCTGCAGCGCGTCTTCGAGAAGATGACGGTGCGCATCGAGCCCGACGAGCTGCTGGTGGGCAACCGCTCGTCGAAGTTGATCGCGCCGCCGATCGCCCCGGAGCGCGGCGACTTCAGCTTCGTGTTCGAGCACCTCTTCCAGGAGCTGAAAAGTTTCGGCTACCGCATCGAGCCGGCGGACGAGCGCGTGCTCTTCGACGAGCTCATCCCCTACTGGAAGGGCAAGACGGTCCGCGATGCGAAGATCGCCGCGTTCCGGTCCCACGACCTCTCGAGCCAGCTCGACCTCTCGCCCCGGGAGATCCACCGCAAGCTGCGCAGCTTCGGCGTTCGCGCGCTGGCCCGGTTGGTCGTGGAGGAGCCGCGCGCCGACACCTTCATAGGTCGGGTGCGGCAGGGCAGACAGCTCGCGGCGAGGCTGCCGCGGCTGCTGCGCGCGGTGCGGGCCGGCGCCGGAGACAACCTCAGAGGGCGCGGACGCTGCACCGACACCCAGGCGCACATCGTGCTGGGCCACAAGAACGTCCTGGGCCTCGGCTTTTCGGGCATCCAGCGGCAGGCCGCCTCGCGGCGGGCGCGCGCCAGGACGGAGGGCGAGTCCGCGTTCTTGCAGAGCGTCGAGCTGAGCTGCGAGGCGATGCGGGCCTTCTCCGAGCGCTTCGTGGCGCTGGCCCGCGTCGAGGCGGCAGCTACCCCCGACCCGGAGCGCCGCACCGAGCTCGAAGCGATCGCCGAGCGCTGCAGCCGCGTGCCGTGGCTCCCGCCGCGAAACTTCGCCGAGGCCGTGCAGGCGCTCTGGTTCACCCAGAACGCCGCCATCATCAGCTACGGCGCGGGGAGCGGCATCACCCCCGGCCGCGTCGACCAGCTGCTCTTCCCCTACTTCGTCGCCGACCTACAGAACGGCGTGTTGACGCGCGAGCACGCGCTCCGCCTGCTGGAAGAGCTGGTCATCAAGCTGAACAACAACGTCATCATCTGGCCCAACATCGGTGGAGTCCGGCTGAACCACCTGGGCTCCGACGTCGAGAACATCACCCTCGGCGGCGTGGACGCGCAGGGTAACGACGCCACCAACGAGCTCTCCTCGCTCTTCATCGAGGCGATCACCAACACCAGCCTCGCGACGACGGCGTCCTTCCGCGTCTCGAAGCAGAGCCCGAAGGACTTCGTGCGGCAGGTGGTGGCGATCCACCGGCAGACCAACTCGCCGGCCTTCCTCAACGACGAGACCGTCATCGCCGCGCTGGTGCGCGACGGCTACTCCGTCGAGGACGCGCGCCAGTACTGCCTGGTCGGATGCGTCGAGCCGAGCGGGAACGGAGACACCTACGGGGCGACGGGCGGCTCGAAGGTCTACTTCCCGACGGCGCTGGACCTGGTGTTCAACCGGGGCAAGACGTCCTTCTTCGGCAACCAGGACGGCGCCGACACCGGCGACCCGTCGCGCATGCGCTGCTTCGAGGAATTCCTCACCGCCTTCTACCGGCAGCTCGAGTCCCTCGTCGGCTGGGTGACCGAGGCCACGAACCTGCGCGACGCGATCTGGGCCGAGCGCTTCCACAACCCGCTGATCTCCTGCACCATCGACGGCTGCATCGACAACGCGAAGGACATGACCACCGGCGGCGCCCGCTACAACTTCGGCGCCGTGGGCGGCGGTGGCCTGGGCACGGTGGTGGACTCGCTCGCCGCGATCCGCAGCTTCGTCTTCGAGGAGAAGGTGCTCTCGATGGGCGAGTTGCAAGCGGCTCTCGCCACGAATTTCCGCGGGCGCGAGCCGCTGCGGCAGCGGCTCCTCGGCGGCCCCCGCTTCGGCAACGACCTCGACGAGGTCGACGGCCTCGCCCGGGAACTCGTCGCGCGCTTCTGCGCGATGGTGGCGGCGCGCAAGACCGCCTGCGGCGGCCATTACAAGGCGAGCTTCATCTCCTACGGGCTCAACGTCTACGAGGGGGCGCTGGAGCCCGCTACGCCCGACGGCCGCCGCGCCGGCGAGCCGCTCTCCAACAGCATGTCTCCCAGCAACGGCGCGGAGCGCCGGGGCCCGACCGCGACGCTGAACTCGCTGGCCAAGATCGACCATACGCACATCGGCTACGGGAACTCCCTCAACATGCGCCTGCCCGTGGGCATCCTGAACTCGGACAAGGGCGTCGAGAGCGTGGCGCACCTGGTCCGCACGTACTTCGACAAGGGCGGCTTCCACGTGCAGTTCAACACCGTGGACACCGCAACGCTACGGGCCGCGCAGGAACGCCCCGAGGACTACGCGGACCTGATCGTGCGCGTGTCGGGCTACTCGGCCTACTTCACGCGGCTGGGCAGACGCATCCAGGACGACATCATCGGTCGCACCGAGTTCGCGTCGTGACGGAGTGCGACCGCGTGACGTGCCGGGTCTTCGACGTGCAGCGGTTCTGCGTCCACGACGGCCCCGGCATCCGCACCACGGTGTTCCTCGCGGGCTGCCCGCTCCGCTGCGCGTGGTGTCAGAACCCGGAGGCCTTCCGGAGCAACCAGGCCGCCGCGCTGACGCCCCGCGAGATCCTCGCCGAGGTCCTCGAGGACCGGGCGTACTACGAGGTGAGCGGCGGCGGCCTGACGCTCTCCGGCGGCGAGCCGCTGCTGCACCCCACGCCGGTGCGCGCACTACTCGAGCAGGCGAAGGCCCACGGGCTGCACACCTGCGTGCAGACGTCGGGGGCCGTGCCCGAGGCAAGCCTCGCCGCCGTGCTGGGGCTCGTGGACCTGTTCCACTTCGACCTGAAGCACATGGACCCCGAGCGCCACCGGGAGTTCACCGGCGCCGGCACCGAGCGGATCCACCGGAACGCGGTCTTCCTGCTCGCGCAGGGCGCGAACGTGCAGTTCCGGATGCCGCTCTTGCCCGGCCTCAACGACGACGCGAACAACCTGGACCGAGTCGCGGACTTCCTCGCGGAGCACGGAGTGCGGGAGCTGCGCCTGGTGCCCTACCACCGCCTGTACCTCGACAAGTACGCGGCGCTCGGCTTGACGCCGGGAGTGCGGAACATCGAGCCTCCGTCTCAGCTCGCCCTGCAGCAGGTGGCCGGGCAGTTCTCGAGCCACGAGATCGCGGTGGCGGTCGACGGCTGAGCGGCGGTTCGGGGCGTTCTCAGGCTCGCAGCCGCGATCGAAGCATCGGTGTCATCAGCGCATCGGCAAAGGGGAAAGCAACATGGGATTCGTCAAGACCAAGGACGAACTCGAGCGGTACTACGCACTGAAGGTCCGCGACTTCCCCGACGCCAAGATGTTGGGCGTCATGTTCGCAGCCGGCGACGAAGCGACGCGAGCGTTGCTTCCCGCGCCTCTCGAACAGGCCGACATGCCGGGCGGGCTGATCTTCATCGCCGAGTATGGCGCCACGAACCTCGGGCCCGGCTACCGCGAAGCGGCGCTCTTCTTGCGGTGCAAGTATCGCGGCCAGCCCGGGTCCTACTGCCTGTCGATGCCGATCGACAGCGAGCCGAACCGGCTCTACAACGGCCGCGACATCTACGGCTTTCCGAAGAAGGAGGCGAAGATCCACTTCGAGACGGGCGAGAAGAGCGCCCGGGGCTGGGTCGAGCGACACGGAATCCGGTTCGTCGAGATCGAGATGACCAAGTCGGGAACCCTGCCCGAGATGCCGCCCACAGGACCCACCTATCTGTTCAAGGCGTCGCCGCGCATCGACCTGGAGCCCGGTTTCGACGGCCCCGTATACCTCGCCGAGCAGCGCACGGAGGTCCGCCCGAACGTGATCTCGATCGGAACGGCCAAGCTCGTCTTGCGGCCCTCCGACAGCGATCCGTGGTTCGAGTTCCAGGACGCCCGCGTTCTGATGGCCTTCTGCATCGAGAGCCACAACCGCATGTTGCCGGGCAAGATTCTCGCGGAGGTCGAACCCACGTCCTTCTTGCCGCACTACTTCAAGATGACCGACTTCTATTGCGGGGAGCCCGAGCGATGATTGATTTTTCCTTGACCGAGACGCAGCAGAGCATCGTGGCTGCGGCGCGGGACTTTGGCCGCAACGTGCTGGAACCGGCGGAAATCGCCGTCGACCGCAAACCGGCCGATCAGGCCTTCGGGAGCCGGGAATATCGCAGCGCCATGGCGGCGGCGTTCGAGCTCGGGTTCCACAAGATGACGCTTCCCGAAGCATGCGGTGGCCTCGGATTCGACCCCCAGACGACGGGGCTCGTCTGGGAGGAGCTCGCACGCTACGGAGTCGGTCTGGCCGCGGGGCTGATGGCGGGTTCGGTGGTGCCGGGGCTCATCTCTTTTCTAGCCCCCCAAGACAAGGCACTGGTCGCGAAGTACGTGGTGCCGTTTTGTAGCGACACGACGGGGACGAAGATCACCGCCTGGGGAAGCAGTGAGCCGAAGGTCGGGTCCGACGGCAAGAACTACGACGACTTGTCGGTTCACCACGAAACGAAGGCAATCAAGAACGGAAGTGTGTATGTGTTGAATGGCGCAAAATCGGCGTTCGTCTCCAACGGCGGCGTCGCCTCGGCGCTCGTGGTCTTCGCGAGCGTGGACGCCACGAAGGGACTGCGCGGCTCGGGGCTGTTCGTGATCGACGCCAATGCCCCGGGCGTGACGCAGGGAAAGGCGGAAGACCGAGTCGGCTTGCGTGCTCTCAATCAAGCCGACCTCTCCTTCGTCGATGCCATGGTGCCCGAAGGACAGATGATCTTTCCTCCCGGTGACGCCTATCCGGCGCTTCATCACGCCATCATGACGGTCGGGAACCTGGGCACGGGCTATCTGGCCGTGGGACTGATGCGCGCCGCCTACGAGGAAGCGCTCGCCTACGCCAAGGCGCGCATTCAGGGCGGCAAACCGATCCTCGAGCATCAGCTCGTGGCGAAGAAACTCTTCACGATCCAGTCGGCCATCGAGTCGTGCCGCGCCCTGCTGTGGAAGGGAAGCTGGCACAGTGCGAAGAACTTCCCGGGCGACTTCAAGACGAGCGTGACCGCCAAGATCCTCTGTACGACGCTCGCCGCGAAACACACCTGCGAGATGGTGCAGGTGCTGGGCGGCTACGGCATCACCAAGGACTACAAGCTCGAGAAGTACATGCGTGACGCGCAGCTTCTGACGATCATGGACGGCACCAATGACACGTTGATGATGACGATGATGGCGCACGTCTGACGCCCGCTGCCGATCGGGCGCGGTCCTCGATGGTCGATCCCGTCATTTCTCGATCAAGAAGAGGTTGCCCGACTCACACCACACGCTTTCCCACGGATACTCCCGTGGCTTGCATACCAACTCCACCATCAAGTACCAGCGCCAGGGCGGGTCGCCGTGATCGATGTAGCGGCCCGTCAGGGTTCCGGTGAATTCCTGACGTGCCGCGTATTTCGTGCCCTCGATCGGGCCGCCCCCGTCACATTCGGCCTGTCTTCCGGCCATGTCCGGATCGAATCCTTCGTGAACGGGGATGGGCTCGTCGCGCTTTCTCGACATGTCGCACCGTGGTGTGTGGAGAGGGTTCCTGGCCATCGATCATTCTCGACGTGGATCGGGACGGAGTGCCGGTTCCCGGTCACGGGTCAGGCGGGCCGTTTCGACGCTTGAATCAGCTTCCAGACCCGGTTGGGCGAAGCGGGGACCTCCGTCGCCCTGACCCCCAGCGGCTGCAGGGCGTCGTTGATCGCGCAAAGGATCGCCGCCGGTGTCGTATGAATGGCGCCCTCGCCGACGCCCTTGGCCCCGAGCGGCGAGAACGGCGAGGGCGTGTCCATGGCCGTCTTCTCCGTCATCGGGACCTCGTGGATGGTCGGCAGCAGGTAGTCCATGAACGTCGACGTCAGCAGCTGGCCCTCGTCGTCGAAAACGTACTCTTCGAGCAACGCGGCTCCCACGCCTTGCGCCACGCCGCCCTGGATCATCCCTTCCACGGTGGCGGGATTCAGGCGCGTGCCGCAATCGTCGGCGATCCAGTATTTCAGGATCTCGACCTTGCCGGTCTCCGGGTCCACCTCGAGCAGCACGACGTGGCAGGCGTTGGCGGCCGTGAGGTAGCTCTTCGCGCGGCCCTGATCGTCGGCCTGCGTGCGGCCGGCGGCCGTCCACACGTAGGTCGCCTCCGGACTGGGGTCCATGTCGGGCGGCAGCAGATCGCTGCGGGCGAGCATGGTCGCCGCCACCTGCGCCACGTGCATCTCCGCACCGGGAACGCCCTGGATCCGGATCATCCCGTCCATCAGCTCCAGCTGCGCGGGATCGCATTGCATCAAGCGGGCGGCCACCCTGTAGAGTTTGTCCCTGAGCAGGTCGGCGGCGCCCAGCACGGCGCCGGTGAGCGACACGCCGAGACGGCTGCCGCCCGGTCCGAAATGCGGCGGCGCCGAGAGGGTGTCCATCGGCACGACCCGCACGTCTTCCATCTGAGCGCCGAAATAGTCGGCCAACAACTGGGTGGCGACGGTGTACTGGCCCTGGCCCTCGATCGCGAACCCCACCCGGACGGTGATCTTGCCGAAGATGTCGATGCTGACGGTGACCCCTTCGGGCACTCCGGTCATCGTCAGGCCCATCATGGCGTAGGCATTCCAGTCGAAGACCCCGGGCTCGATGGTGCTGACGACACCGATGCCCAGATAGCGTCCCTGCGCGCGGGCCTTGGCCTGTTCCTGGCGCAGCCGCTCGTAGTCCGCCATTTCGAGCACTTTGTCGAGTACGGCTTCGTAGTTGCCGCTGTCGTACTCGTTGCCGCTGGGAATGGTGTAGGGGAACGCGTCGGGCGGAATGAAGTTCTTGCGCCGGATCTCCGCCGTGTCCATCCCGATCCGGCGTGCGGCGAGGTCCATCAAGTGCTCCAGCACCCAGTTGTGCGGGGGCGGCCCCATGCCGCGGTACGCACTCGACGGAACTTTGTTGGTGGCGACGATGCTGAGATCGTACGACGCCGCCGAGATCGTGTAGCAGCCGGTGAACGACGCCAACGGCTTGACGGCGCCGACGGCGGCGAAGTTCTCCGCCGAGCAGCCGATGTCGTCGATCAGCGCGACCTTCAACCCGGTAACGGTGCCGTCGACCTTCACCGCCAGCCAGCCCTGGTAGCGGCGGTCCCAGGCTTGCCCGCCGCCGGCCTGCAGGTATTCCATCCGGTCCTCGATCCACTTGACGGGTCTGCCGCCGACCTTGCGCGAGAGCAGGCTGGCGACGACGGCACCGGCGAGGTTGCCCTTGCCACCGAAGCTGCCCCCGTGTGGTTGCGCGATCAGGCGCACCTTGTTGCTCTGCAGCTGCAGCACGATGGCCATGACCGATGCGAACTGGCCCGGCGCCTGGAAGCTGCCACGGCACGTGAGCGAGTGATCGACCGGATCCCACTGGCTGATGACGCCGAACGTTTCCATCGGGTTCGCCCCGAGCCGGTTCCAGCGAAACTTCTCGGTGACGACGTGATCCGCATCGCGAAAGGCGGCGTCGACGTCGCCCCATCGGAAGAGGCGGCTGAAGATGACGTTGCTGCTCTTCTCTTCGTAGAGCAGTGGGCTGTCCGGTCGCATGGCTTTGACCGGATCCATCACCGCGGGCAGCGGTTCGTAGTCCACCTCGATCGACTCGAGGGCGTCCTCGGCCACGTAGCGACTGGTCGCGGCGACGGCTGCGACGGCCTGGCCGGTGAAGCGGACCTTGCCGACCGCCATGCAGTGACCGCCCCACTGTTCCGGGAACGAAGGGAGCGGGATGGTTTGCGCGGCCACTTCGTCGCCGGTGAGTACCCCCAGTACGCCCGGCAGCTTCTCGGCGGCGGCGACGTCGATCGACCGGATCCGGGCGTGGGCGTGCGGGCTGCGCAACATCGCGCAATGCACCATGCCGGGCAGGCTGATGTTGTCGATGAACTCGGTCCGCCCGGTCACCAGCATCGGATCTTCGACCCGGTCGACCGACTTCCCGATGAACCGCGCCCCGCTGGTAGGCAGCTCCGCGATGGACTTGCGATTCTCGACGGCCATGATCTACCTCGCGCTGCGCATCGGCGGCTCGGCCAACGCCGCCGCGTAGGGAAGGGTAGTGGATTCGTCGATCGCTTCGTTCGATGTAGGGGGCGCACGCTCCATCGAATACGCGGCGAGAGCAGACGAGCCGCGGACATAGGGCGCAGCGAGGGGAAGCGATGACGGCATTGAGAGGACTGCGGGTCGTGGATCTCTCCCGCTACGCGCCGGGGCCGTACTGCACGATGCTCCTCGCAGATTTCGGCGCCGACGTGATCGTCGTCGAGGAGCCGCCGGGGACGGGCCGCCGCGTGGACGCCGAGATGAACGTCTCGGAGCGCACGAAGGCCTTTCTGCCGATGGGCCGCAACAAGCGCTCGATCGCGCTCGACCTGAAAGACGCCCGCGCGCGCCAGGCGTTCCTGCGTCTGGTCGATCGCGCGGACGTGGTGGTCGAGGGTTTTCGGCCCGGTGTCGCGGCGCGGCTCGGCGTCGATTACGAAGCGATCCACGCGCGCAATCCCCGCGTCGTCTACTGCTCGATCAGCGGGTACGGGCAGACGGGGCCCTACGCGCAGCTCGTCGGGCACGACCTCAACTACATCTCGGTCGCGGGCGTGCTCGGATCGATCGGATCGCCGGGGCAGCCGCCCGCGATCCCCCTGAACGTCGTCGCGGACTTCGCGGGAGGCGGACTCTTCGCGGCGTTCGCGATCCTCGCGGCGATCGTCGCGCGAGAGAAGACGGGAAGGGGCCAACAGGTCGACATGGCGATGAGCGACGGATCGCTCTCGCTCGCCTGCCTCGCCGCCGCGGACACGCTTGCCACGGGAACGCCGCCTCGGCCCGGCGCGTACTACCTGAACGGTGCGCTTCCCTGTTACCACGTCTACGAGTGCGCCGACGGCAAGTGGCTCTCGATCGCGTGCATGGAGCCGTGGTTCTGGCGGAGGCTCTGCGCGCACCTCGGCTGCCAGAGCTTCGCCGACGCGCAGTTCGACGCGCCGCGCTTTCCCGCGATCTTCGAGCTGCTGCAGCGCCGCTTTCGCGAGAAGCCTCGCGACGCCTGGTTCGCCGAGCTTCGCGCCAAAGAGATCTGCGCCACCCCCGTCTACGACATGGCCGAGGCGCTCGACGACGAGCACAACCGCTCCCGCGAAATGATCGTCTCGCTCGAGCATCCGGCCTTCGGGGAGGTGACTCAGGTCGGCGTCGCTCCGAAGCTCTCCGAGACGCCCGGCGTGGTGCGAACGCTCGCGCCCCGGCCGGGCGAGCACAGCGCGGAGATCCTGCGCGAACTCGGCTACGCGGACGCGGAGATCGCGGCGCTCACGCAGCCACGGGGAGAATGAGACAGGAGGGGTGCTCCGCGTCGTGGAGCACCTGCTGCTCGATCCGCCGGAGGTCGGCCTCGCGCGCGTGCAGCGCGGATTTTCCCGTTCCGGGATTCCGGTCGAGCTTCGGGAAGTCGCTTCCCGCGATCTCGAGCCGGATGCGGTGGCCGGCGGCGAAGACGTGCGCCACCGCGAGGAGATCGACCTCGATCGCCGCGACCTCCCCGGGGACGAGCGGCTCCTCCCGATCCCGTCCGCCGCGGAAGCGCGCGCGAAGGACGCCCTCGGCGATCGGGGCGCAGTAGCCCGACGGCTCGACGTCCACGAGCTTCGCGACGAAGTCGGCGTCGGGCGCATCCGCGCGAATGAAGAGCTTCGACCGGACGGGGCCCGCGATCGTGAGCGGCGCGTCGAGCGCGGGCGAGGTGTAGACGAGCACATCGTCGCGCTCTTCCACCTTCGACCGGTCCTGCACGCCCGGGGAGCAGACGCCCGGGATCATGTTGCGCCCCCCGACGGTCGGGACCGGATCGAGCGGATCGTGGACGAAGCGATCCGGCGGCTCCTCGCCCGGTGCTTCGCGGGAGAGCGCGCCGTCTCCGTGCCGCGAACGGGCGCGTCCCGCGCTTCGCAGGTGGAGTCGCTCGGGACGATGCGGAGGAGGCCACGCGTCGGCCTCGCGCCACTCGTTTGCGCCCAGCAGGAAGTACCGGACGCGACTCGACGCCGGCGCGCTCGTCTCGCGTTCGGCGACGAACCGATCGAACCACTCGAAACAGAGCGGCGCCGCCGTGACCGGACCCCCGACGGCGATCGGCCCGAACTCGCGCTCGCCCGCCGAGGCCTTCCGCACCCCGAGGTACGCCATGTGCTCCCACGGGCCGACGACGAGCCGGTGCTCGTCGCGCACGCGTGCGTCCGGATGATTCGCGAGCGCCTGCTCGAGGTCGAGGTGACCGCGCAGGAAGCCGTCGTACCAGGCCGCGATGTGGAGCACGGGCACGCGGATCTTCGCGGCGTTCGCGACGACGTCGATCTTTCGCCAATACTCGTCGTAGCGCTCGCGCGAGGTCCAGTCGCGCCAGTAGCGGGCGATGCGACCCTCGAAGAGAGGATGCTCCGCGAGCGGCAGATGCCGGAAGGCGGCCATCGGATCGAGGGTCGCGCGCGTGAGCCGGGCCGCGGCCTCGGCGATTCCGGCCTCGTCGAGTCCGACGCGCCCGAGCGCGTCCCATGTCTGATGAAGCGCGTACCAGAGGCCGAAGCCGAGTTCGAAGGCGCCGCCCGAGTAGACCCACCCTTCGTGGTAGTTTGCGCCCGTCATGTACGCGACACAGGCGCGCAGGTGCGGCGGCGCATGGATCGCGGCCTGGAGGACCGTCACTCCGTTGTACGAGGATCCGTAGATTCCGACGCGCCCGTCGCTAAACGGCTGCGCCGCGGCCCACTCCACGGTGTCATGGCCGTCCGGACCCTCGACGACGAACGGGATCCACTCGCCTTCGGAGGCGAAGCGCCCGCGGCAATCCTGCACGACCACGACGTAGCCGCGCTCGACGGCGTCGAGCGGAGAGAACATCAGTGTGGCGACGGGCCAGAGGTCGTCCTTGCCGTACGGCGTGCGCTGGACGAGGACGGGATAGCGGCCCGGCGCGGCGGGCCGGTAGACGTCGGTCGCCAGACGCACGCCGTCGCGCATCGGGACCAGAAGGCCGCGCTCGACGACGATCGTGCCCATTCCCCGCCAGATGCCCCGCGCGAAGTGGAGGCAGCAACCTGCTAGGAGACTGACCCAAGACTGCCTCCCCGCGTCTGGACGCGCATCCATCCCCGCCCGCTTCGTTGCGCTCGCTCGCCGTAGCTCCCGCTACGCCTCGCTCGCGCGCCTCGCGGGCGGGGCGTCTGCGCG
>Ga0102851_10000801_pt1 | contig 16792 bp, 14 predicted proteins | sample Mud3Dept3metaG_FD_79558 | JGI IMG/M metagenome (GOLD analysis project Ga0102851, IMG submission 79558) | Freshwater wetland microbial communities from Ohio, USA, analyzing the effect of biotic and abiotic controls - Mud 3 Core 4 Depth 3... | ecosystem: Environmental > Aquatic > Freshwater >... | reverse complement strand
TTCGCCCGCGGTCTTCGCCGCTGTTCCAGCCATCGCGCGGCGGTTCATCTCGTCGTCGGAGTAGAAACCCCTACCCCGCCCCGGCGCCCCAATCGGAACCGGAGGGAGGGGGCCTTGCGGAGGGGTGAGTGCCGTCTGGGCGAGTCCTTGCCCGGCCTCAGCCATACGAACGGCGTTCGGGCTGACCGACGGTGCGGCCGGAGCGGGAGCGAGCGCGGGGGGTGGCGCCTGCGTCTGCTCGAAGACGTTCTGGGCTTCTTGAACAGGCTGCTGTGGAGCCTCTTCAGCCGGAGGCGGCGGGATCGGGAGCGGCGACGTCGGGTCGAGCTCGTAGAGGGACTGGAGCAGCTTCTGCGCGGACTGGACTTCCGGGTTCTCGGTCTCCCCGAGGAAGCCCGCCATCCCGCCCTTGCGGGCGCGGCGGGAGCCCCGCTCGGTCGCCAAGCCCAGCAAGGAAGAGAGGAGCGACCCGGAGTACTTCTCCCGGACGGTCGGATCCTTCATCGCGGCATCGACGAGCCGCATCACGAAGTCGTATTCTTGGTCTTCCTGCTGGCGCCGCCGGTCACGCTCGGTCTTTGCGTAGCCCGACATGCCCTGCATGAAGCCTGAGAGGAGACCGCCGAGACCTGGTCCTGCCATGGGGCCTCCTACTGTGTGCCCTTCCAGCCGCCACCGAGTGTCGCACCCGAAGAGCTGCCGTTCTTCTTGCCTGAACCTGACATGTACGGCGCGAGGATCTCGGCGAGGCTGATCCCGAACTTCTCAAGGCTGCCGTAGAGATCCTTCTTCTGGTTGTAGGCGTTCGAGAGCAGGCTACTGAAGAGGTTGCCTGCGCTTCCGTACCCTCCAATGGCCGCGGTCCCGAGGCCCGTGACGCCACTGACCCCTCCCGCCCCGAGGCTCGCAAGCTGCTCCATGGCTCCCCGGCGGGCGTTGCTGAACATGGAGCCGATGGAAGCCGTGCGGGCTTGGTTGAGGTTCGCGCGGGCCATGTCGCGCTCGCCCCCACGGAGCCCCATGCGCTCGATCCCCTTCTCGCCCCCGGCGTAGGAGGCCGAGAGTGAGGCGAGGTCGGGAGCGAGGATCTGTCCGATGCCCGCGGTCGAGCCGCCCGCGAGGCCGGAGTAGTACCCGAGGGCCTTCGTGTAGGCGGGCTCTGCGAGGGCATACTGCTTCTTGGCGTACCCCTGCAGGAGGCGCGAGAGGTTGGAGAGGTTGTTCGCCTGCGTGCTCTGTGCAGAGAGGGCACGCTTCTCTTCGGCGCTCTTCCGGCTCGCCAGCCAGCTCCCGAGGGCGCCGATGCCAGCAGCGACAAGGGGAATCCAGCCGAGAAGGGCGATCTGTGTCGACCCGAAGTCGTGTGCGGTCAAGATCATACGATCACCTCGCGGGGCGAAACGACCCCCACCCCTTCCCATCGGAGTAGTGAGGGGTGGGGATCAAACGGGACGGGCCGATGGATCCGCCCCTGCACGGCGTGACGGAGGAGGGAGTCCGTCACGCGACCTCTACTGACCGGAGTCAGCCTTCCGCATCGCTTCGAGCCGCCTCTTGGCCCACGCGTAGCCCTGAGCCGCGAGCCAGAGGAGCGCCTTCTTGAGGATCGCCTTCCACATCACGCACCTTCCTGCTTGGAATCATAGACGATATCGTAGTGGGGTGAGGAGAGAATCATGCCAGGGCTCACCTCGTCGCAGTCGAAGTCCTCGGCGAACATCCCCGGCCCGCCATTCGCGAGCTTCGCCATCCGGGCGGCGTGCTCGGAGCAGAACATCCGATCCTGCTTGCCGTCGCCGCCGAGGTAGAAGACGCGGACGACGCCCCAGAGGTCGTACTTCTGGCCGATGGTCGTCTGGTGCCACGCGATCATCTTCTCGATGTCGAACGGCTGGTTGGGGCGGACGATGAAGCGCAGGTTGTCCAAGCGCACGTCGTACGTGTTGACCCCGCCCGTGCCGTCGTAGGGGCCGCGGGACGCGGCGACCTTGCCGTCTCCGATGTACGTCTCGCAGTGGTTGACGTCGGACCACGTCTTGAAGCGGATCCACCACGAGACGAGCGCGGAGTTCTTGTAGAGGAGGATGTCGCCGGGTCGGAGCTCAGGGATCATGGAATCACCACAGCGAGAACTTCTTCTTGTTGATGGCCTCGATGATACGATCGGCCGCGAGGTTGGCGGCGGCATCGAGCGCGGTCTTGTCCGAGTCGAGGAAGCCGACAGGACGTTCAATCAGGAACTGGAGAAGCCCTTCGAGATTCTCGATGCGCGCGAGGAGCTGATTGAACTGCGCGGTAGTCATGTCGGCCTCCGGCTCCTCCGGGGGTGGGTCAACAGGGGTCAGTCAAATGTAGTTCGCGGCGGTCACCGGCACGAAGACCTGCCCCGTGATGTCGATCGGGGAGGGTGAACTGTTGAGCTGGACGTTCGGCGACGCCGAGTCACGAAGAAGATCATACGCCATCAGGGGGTAGTTGGCCGGATCGTTGTAGGCGATGGCGTCCTTCGAGAGGGGACGGCCCGGATCGGCGCGCTTGTGGCCCCAGAAGTCGCCGTGGGTGTACTTGAACTGCTGGGCGCAGCGTCCGGTCCACGCGCGGGCGCCATCCTCGGTCTCGCATTCGGGGTTCACGGGGTAGACGGCGGCGTACGCGGCCAACGTCGCCCGCTCGTCAGCGGTCATCTCACGGAGGTTCGAGACGCCGGGGACGGAGCGGTAGAGGCGAACCCTGTGTCCTGTGCCCGCTTCGTACTGAGCGACAAGCGTAGGCGTCGCCCATCCGGACGCTCCCTGCGGATTCCAGTCGGGGACAGAGTGGACGATCGTGTAGGCTTCATTCGTCTGCACGCGGCTCGCCATGAAGTAGGGCGCGGGGGAGCCGAGGATGATCGGGAGGGTGCCGACGGTGTTGCCGTCGCGATACTGCGCGTACTCCCCGCTGTAGCCGAACGCGACTGCATCGAGCCCCGCCTTCCAGGCGGCAAGGCACGCAGCGACGTTGCTGTTGAACGGCCACGTACACATCCGGGCCTCTTGGCAGTGGAAGGTCGTGGAGAAGGGGCGGAGGCGTGAGAGGACGGCCCAGAAGTACCAGTAGGCCGGGTAGCGCTCGTCGCCGGTACGCCCGGACGTGTCGTCCCACGCGTTGATCGGCTCGTCGCTGACTGGGGGGCGGGACGTGCTGTCGACCGGGGCGTAGGACGAGCCGTGCTTGTGGACCCACGCGGCGTCAACCGCGTTGCGCTCGGCGTGGAAGGTGTGGTAGGTCGCAGGGGTCGTGTGGTACCTGAGATCGGTATCATCGCTTCCGCCAGTCGAGCCGAGCGCGATCAGGCGGGATCCGTCGATGGCGAGGTAGGCGTTCGCGAGCTCCTGCAGCTCGGGGACGGTGATGTTCTGCCACGGCACGTTGTCCGGCTCGTTGCAGATCTCGATGAAGATGCGGCGGCGGCTATGGAGGCGCTGGGCAACCGTGCGAATGTGGGCGAGGCGCGTGGCTTGGCTCGTCATGCCGGGGACGGGTGAGGGCGTGCCGCTGTGCGTGTCGGCGAAGACGACGTACTCCATCGCGATGCCTGCGCTCTCGCACGCATCGGCAAAGGCTTCGAGGCTCGTCCAGTACCCGCTCTCCGACGGGAAGAGCTGGAACATGTTGGCGCACATGCCCAGCACGCGGATCACGGTGACGCCGCTGGCGGAGAGATTCGCGAGGTTGAGCGCCCCGGCGCCGGAGTCCTTGAACACCCGCGCTGCCTTGAACCACGTGATCCCGCGCCAGTTGAAGGCGGCGCCGTTGTAGAGGAAGCCGCGGCCCGAGACGGTGAAGCCGCCGGTGGGTGTGGGAGTAGGCGAGGTGCTCATCGCGCGGGGGGAGCCGTGGAGCGGCGTCTGGTAGTTGCCGTAGTGGGCCGCGGTGCTGACACCGTAGAGGTGGTAGGTGGCTCCATCCGGCGCGCTCGCGGGGCGCGGGATGTCGAAGCCGTGGCCTGTCGTGCTCCGGGTAATAGCATTGAGGTCAGGTCGCGACACGTTGCAGGAGACTTGGGAGACGCGCCCCGCCGTTCCTGTCGCGGGTCGGGGGCCGTTGAAGATGGTCACCTGCGTGACCGTGCTTGGGGCATCCGGATCGAAGGCCCAGCCAACCCAGCGGCCCGTGTCGAACTGCTCGATCGCGCCAAGCGCCTGCCATGGGGGCGTCTCGACGGGAGGACGCCCGCCGACGCACGCCCGGAAGAGCGCGGTGTGCTGATCGCGGAAGACCGCATCGGGATACTGGGCCGTGCCCCCACCGCTCCCGACGTTGGGGCGGTAGTAGTTGAACCACCAGACCCCGGCGATGCGGCCATCCGAGCGGAGGGCGTCGACGATGGGAGGGGTGAGCGCGGTGAGGGCCGCTTGGTTCGTCATGCTCCCGTTGCGATCGTAGGCTTGCCCGATGAGGAACACCTTGCGATCGGAGGGGATGAGCGCGAGCTGGGTCGAGATGACGCCCTGCATCTGGATGGTGGCGTCACCGGCGGTCGTGGGGTAGGTCGTCGTGAAGGGGGGCCCAACGTAGGCTTCGATGGCGTAGTAATCGGCGCCGTAGGGGTAGTGGAACGCCCCGAGCGCGGTGTTGGCGATGTTGAGGTCGAGGCACGCCACGATGGGGCGGTTGGGAAGCTGCGCGTCCCAGATGGCGCGGCGAATGTCCGCGATGCGCGTTTCGAGGGCGACGAGCCGACCGGGGATGTCAGCGGGGTCGCCCGCGATCGCCGCGGCGTAGATGTGGGAGACCTGCCCCCAGTAGGGGATGGCAGCTTGGACGCACGCGGCGCTCCCCCGGATGACGAGGGTCGCGTTGATGGTCGCGAGCTGCCCGGCAGCCGTCTGGGTGATCACCTGCCAGTTCTGCGTGTCGGCGAAGTCGTCCGACTCCCCGAGGACGAGAGCGCAGTTGCCCGCGCCGGTCGTCGCCGTGAGGACGAGGTTGTCGCCGGGGATGTTGCGCCCCGCGACCTTGTAGTAGCCGAGCCAGACGGGTCGGGTAACGAGCGGGGGATCAGGGGGCGGGGTCGTTCCGGCGGTCATGAACAGGGTGATGGTGATGACCTGGGGGGAGTTCGTCGCGCCGGACGCGGTGACGGTGACCGTGCTGACGTAGGGTCCGGCGGGGAGATCGGTCGTGTTGCAGGAGAGGGTGAGCGTGCCGGGAGCCTGCCCGGAGGTCGGTGTGACCGTGACCCATGGCACGTTGCTGGAGGCGATGAAGGTCAGCGTCCCGCTGCCGCTGTTGAGGATGTCGATGGTCTGGGACGCCGGGTTCGCGCCCCCGACGGTTGCGGAGAAGGTCGTCGTGAGCGCCGAGAGGGAGATCGTCGGGCTGCCCCCGCCACCGGGCTCCGGCGTCGGGTAGGTGCCGGTCAGGGGATCGACCAGCGGCGCCGTCCGTACCGGGTAGCGGACGAAGTCCTCCGGAGCGGGGGAGTCGGGAGCGAGGGGAGCACCGTGTGTGTGAAGGACGTCCATGACGATCCTAGGTGTTGTTGACGCCAGTCGCGCCTGTGATGTCGCACATCGTGTCGCTCGTGTCGGATTGTGATCCATAGACCCGCGTCGAGACCTGCACGACCGAACAGCCTGCGTCGCACGTCGAGACGATGTAGTAGCTCGTGCCGGTGAACGAGACTTCGGCATCGGGTGCGAAGACCAAGCCGCCCAGCACGGACATGAAGGTGAGGCTGCCGTGGAACCAGAGGGTTGCCGCGTTGGATGCGGCGTTTCCGCCCGCGGCGTGGCAGCAGTCGTCGGCACTCGCGAGGGTCGGACGCCCGGCGCTGCCGCTGCCCCCCACGCTCGGGGAGATGATGCTCCCGTCGCAGTTCGTGAGGAGGACCAAGCTCACGTTCCCGTCGCTCGGGCAGTTCAACGTGCAGTTGAGGTCGAACAAGCCGTGAACGGACAGGCCCGTGCAGCCATCGAAGAAGACGATGGCCTCCAAGGTGTCTGCGCCGATCGTGTGATTGTTCTCGAACGAGAAGTTCGTGAACGTCAGCCCTTGGCAGTCGTGGAAGTAGCAGCAGTAGTTCGACTCCATACCGTCGCAGGCGCAGCCTGAGAGGGCCGCGTTGCCGACCGCGTAGAAGTCGAAGCCCCGATCTCCGGCCGTCCCGCCCGTGATCGTCCACCCAGAGTGGAAGCACTGCTCGAAGATCATGGTCGTGCCGTTGTGCTTGAGGAAGCCGTTGCGGCAGGACCACGAGAAGATGCGGGCGTACTTCGTCATGAACGTCCGCTTGTCGTCAACAGCACGATAGGCCCAGTTGATGCGGACGTCGTGAATGTGCCCGAGCCACGGGGAGGTCGATCCGGCGGGGACCGGGAAGGAGATGCCGATGTCGGCCGTGCTCACCGAGGGCTCCGCGCCCGACTTGCAGTTCGTGAAGTCGATCGACAGGTGGGCGATTTCCCAGTTGGTCATGTCTCCTGCGTCGTACCACGTGATCGCCGCGTAGTGGGTCGAGGCGTGGTAGGGCTTCAGGGACGTCTGATAGGTGCCTTGGCCGATGAGGCGCACGCCGTCCTTGATCTGGAGGGCCGACGTGATGCGGTAGACGCCTGTTGGGAGGAAGACGACGCCGCCGCCATCGGAGGCGACTGCGTTGATCGCGTTCTGGATGGCGGTCGTGTCGTCGGTGCTGTCGTCATGGACGGCGCCCCATGCGGTCACGTCGGCCCACGGAGCCGGGCCGCGGAGGGTGAAGTCTCCGTAGACGTGGAGGAGGGTGAGGGGCGTGTCGGTGCCGACCCCAAGCCGCCCGGCGTCGCTGATCCGGACACGCTCGGTCGTCCCTCCAGCGTAGAAACGGATGTCGCCCGCGGCGTTCGTCGCGGCGATGGAGATGCCGCCTACACGCGGCGACTCGACGCCCACCCCGTCCTGTGGGTAGACGCCTGCAGCGGTGTAGGTCGTCGAGGTCGCCGCGAGGATGAGCGCCGTCGCGCTGGCGTCGTTTCCGGCGATGAACAGTGCCGCGTTCCCCGTGCCTGCCAGCGTGTTCTGCACGGCAAGGATGTTGTTGCCGACACCGCTCCCGATCCACGAGTGCGTCCCGAACGCCGTGTGCGCGTTGAGGATGTCCTCCAAGACGACGTTCGAGGAGAGGCGGGCGTCGTTGAGGGTGCCGGAGGTGATGTCGGTCGCGGCGTGGGCGTGGCTCGCCGCTGCTGCGCCGACGTCGGTGTAGACCAAGCCGTGGGCGCCGAACGCGAAGGTCGTCGCGCCGGTAGCCTTGAGGAAGTGGCCGATCGTCAGACCGGCAGCATTGTGAGAGGCCCCCACGATGTCGTGGACGGACAACGCGTGGGAGTGGAGGACCGTTGCGCCGCCATCCGTGAGGTCGATCCAGCTCGCGTTGCCCGTGTGGAGCAGCGTGTTGGCCCCCGCTCCGTGGACGCCCGTCGCGAGCGCGGCGTGGGTGGCGACGGCTCCGGCGGCTTCAGCGCCGACGTCGGTGTAGCTGAGGCCGTGCGCCGCGAAGGCGAAGGCCGCGGCACCCGTCGCTTTCAGGAAGTGGCCGATGGTGAGGCCCGCCGCAGTGTGGTCGGCCCCGACGAGGTCGTGGGGGCCGGGAGCCGCGCCGGTGATGACGACGCTTGCCGCGGACGTGAGGCGCCCGTCGTCGTCGACGGTAATCTGCGAGACGTGGGTCGCGTCGCCATACGACCCAGGCACGACCCCCGTCTGGGAGAGGGACTGGTCCGCGAGGTCGATCAAGGACAGGCTGACGTCGTCCTTGAGGGCGTAGCGGGCGTCAGCCTCATTGGTTGTCAGGGCGTCGAGCGAGTCGATCCGCGTCGTGACGGAGTGGAGCGCGTTCCACAGGCGGTCGATGGAGAGGCGAATCTGCGTGATGATCGGATCCATGCGCTACACCCGCGTCGGGGGATCGAGGTTCGCGCCTCCGAAGGGCCGGAGGAGGATGCCGGAGTCGCCGCCCCACGGGAAGACCCGGATCGCCGTCTCTTCCTTGTAGAGCGCGAAGGGGGCGCTCGCGGTGAGGAGGTACTCCGCCAGCTTGCCCTTCGTGGGGTAGAAGGGGACGTAGACCTTCTCGACGAGGCCGTCGGTGGAGGGGATCGTGTAGGTCTGCGCGACGCCGTCGACCGTCAGGCGGAAGGAGACGTCCGAGGTCGAGAGGAGCGTGACGTAGGCGTCATAGAAGATCAAGTAGCCCCACGTTCCGGCGTCGAGGGAGCGCGTCTCCCACCGGGGGAGCATGAGGGGGAGATCTTCAGCGATCCATGTCGTGTTGAAGTGGAGGTAGGAACCCGTCCCGGTCGGGCGGAGGCGGAGCAGGCGGGCACGGAAGGCCGTGAAGGGGACTTCGACCTGCTGCCGGGTGCCTGTCGTCACCGTGAAGGTGGTTGCCACCGCGTTGTCGGCTTCGACCGCGAACGTCTTCGGGGAGCCGTAGGTGTCTACCTCAAGTATTAGACCCTTGACGAGTTTCTGACCCGGCGTGCCGAGATCGGACCAGTCGGTGACGCGCTGGACGATGAGGTCGGGGTCGATGAGGTAGGAGAGGTGCGCGGCGTAGAGGCGCGGGAGCCCTGACGAGGAGGCCCAGACGAGCTCGATCGTGCAGGACTGCGCGTGCACGCCTCCGGAGAAGTGGTCGTGGACGCCGAGGGTGCGGGCTGCCCCCGTCGCCGAGGTCGCGCTGTTGAAGGTCTCGACCGGGTTGAGGTAGGTGCGTACCGAGACCGTCGTGCCGCTGGCATCGAGGTCGAGGGCGAGATCGCCGTAGAGCTTCTGGGCGCGGCGGTTGCCTTGCGTCCGCGCGCCGGAGCGCACGAGGCACGAGATGATCGTCCCCGCGTCGGAGAGGCCCTCGTGCGTGTAGGCGTGGCCGTTGTTGCTGCCCAGTAGCAGGGTCGAGTCCTGGGCGTACTGATCGGGCTCGATCGTCATGATCGGGACCGCGAAGTTGTACCACGTCCACTCGTGAAGGAGGAGATCGTAGCGGAGGACTTGGGTCGTCCCGCTGATGTCCTGGTAGGCGAAGTAGAGCCCGTTCTCCCAGATGGCGAGTCGGAGGCGGTCGGGGGCGCTCCAGTCGATGGCCGGGGGCGCGTCGTAGGCCGAGCTGATCCCCGTGCCGTAGCCCCCTTCACCGTAGCCGCCCTCGCCGTAACCGCTCCCGCTCGTCGCGACGCTCGACTCGTCGTCGCGCAGCTCGACATAGCGGTGGAAGAGGGGGCCGAGATCCTCTTCGGTGAGCGACCGCTCGACGTCGCCTGATGTCGCGTAGATCCCGTCGCGGGCGACGAAGTAGATCTCCGGCCCGACGGCGAAGGCGTGGCGTCCGACGATCCCGTGGCTGCAGGGCGTCACTTGGGGAGAGAAGGTCGTGCCCGACTCGCCGAAGTTGTAGTAGAGGCGGTAGAGGCGATCGCGGGAGAAGACGAAGGGCGTGCCGTTGTAGGTGAGCCCCGCGAGGAGCAGCTCGGAGGGCGAGCAGACCTCAACGTTGTTGGCGACCGGCCAGTGGTCGGGTTCACCCCCCTTGCACCAGTAGACGTTGCCGGGGCGGTTGGGATCGCCGCAGCCCATCAGGAAGAGGCCCGCGACCGGCCCCCAGAGGGAGGGGAGGGCGACGTTGGAGAGGGTTGAGCCGTCTGACGCGGTCGTCGTGACCGGCTGGTCGTGATCGCGTGCGAGGGCGCCCGCGGCGACCGTCTCGACGTCGGCGGTCGTGTCGGTGAAGTCCGCGCCGTCGGAGGCGTTGGTGCTGACGAAGTACCAGTCGTCGGAGATCGTGCCGCCACGCCGGTAGAGGCGTTGTCGGATGTTGGCGTCGCCGTAGGCCGCGGCGGTCACGGCGACGGAGCGCCGCGCGACATCGAGCGTCGCGGACATCTCCGGCGAGGGGTTGCTCTCCGCTCCCGTGCGGGGATCGTAGTTCGTGACACGCCAGTCGTAGGCGGTGTTGCCGGGCTCGATGGAGTCGAGCGGGAAGCCGCCCCGGAGTTCGAGGCCGTCGATGGAGACGTCGACCGTGCCCGCGGTCGCGAACTGCATGAGCAGGATGACGCCCGTAATGGTCGACCAATCCCGCTCACTCGATCCAATGCGCTGAAAGTCGCCGCGGCGGAGCGTCATGCCTGCGACGTCACCGAACTCGATCCACTGGTTGCGGCCAGCGGGGAGGATGGTCGTGACCCGCCGGGCCTCTTCGTTGCGCTCACGAGCGTGGCCGGTGATGACGCGGGTGTCCTGGTAGGGCTCCAGCTCGCTCTCCCGACGCCGTCGGCGGAGTTCGAGGTCGGACTGGGTGATGTAGGGCTCGGTCAGCTCGAAGGCGTCCGCAAGCTCGGAGACGCGGAAGGAGTGGACGTAGGCGTCGGTGTTGCTGGTCGCGTGGGTGCCGGGGACGACGTCTGCCGTGAACGTCGGGGAGCACACGAAGTAGACCCGGATCTCACTGACGTAGGAGGGGATGGAGGCCCGCAACCAGACGTGGATGAAGTCGTCGTCGGTCGCGTCCACCCCACTGAGATCGGTGAGGTCGACCTCGGTTGCCAACCCCTTGGTGGCGAAGGCGTACTGCTCGGCAGCGGAGGAGGTGGCCGTGAGCCTGAGGCTGTTCCCGTCCATCCCGGTTACATACGCGATGCTGATCCCCGTGCACCCACCTCCGGTGCCCGCTTGCCACCCGGCCGAGCAGAAGTCGATCGTCTTGGTGAGGGACGCGTTCGGCGTCGCGGTGACGGCTGCGACCGGCGCGGGGAGGCCGATGGGGAGGATCAGCCCGTCCCGCCGGACCTTCCGCATCTTCAACTCGTCGCCGACGAAGATCCACGGGTCGGATGAGAGGGGTGGGCGGTAGGCGACGGTCGAGAGGGCGTTGCCGGAGAAGCCGGTTTCGAGGACCGTCGGTTCGGTCGCCCCGAGGCAGAGGGCGGAGTCAATGCCCCAGACGCGCGTCCACGCGAAGTTGGGCGCGTCTTCCAGCCGGGCGAGGGAGTGGACGATGAGGCCGGGATAGGTCGCGTTGATCGGGGTCAGGCCGGGACGGGTCGTGAAGGCGCCATCGATCGTGCGGGTGACGTTCCGGAGCCGCGAGAACTTGTTGGGCGGAATCTTGTCGACCGCGGTGCGGATCGTCATCCCGCCGACGCCGAAGTCGATGTCATCCGACTGGAAGGGGCGCTCAGCCACGTCGCACCTCGTTCGTCATGAAGAGCTTGGCGAGTTCGATGCCCTCCTCGAAGCGCGCCTCGCAGTAGGCGGCGCGGGCGCGATCTTCCGGCTGGCCGCGTTTGAGGAGGAGGTCGGCGAGGACGCCCCACTTGATGTAGTGGGCGAAGTCATCGGGAACGGTGAGGGCGACTCCGGCGCCGGTGAGGGCGGAGGAGATCCCGACGTAGAGCGCGTCGAAGGAGCCCACCTCGTTCGGGGCCTCGAAGACCTCGAAGGCGTCGGCTGGGGTCAGGGTCTCCCCGAAGGTGCGGGGCCGCGTGACTGCGCGCCCGCGCATCCACGTCGGGTTGCGGTTGTCGGACTCCCATGTCGTCGCGCGGTGCACGGGATGGCGATCGCCATCGCTGCGGCGGACCCAGACGAGGCGCCGGATGCCGACGGAGTTGGAGGCAGGCTCGTAGCGATGGACACCGATGTAGCCCGTGATCGACTCGCGCGTCAGGATGCACCCCGTCTGGCGCAGGAAGGACGCTTGGCGGTCGTTCAGGCTATCGACGAGCTCGTCGAGTGTCCAGATGTCGGTTGTCATCGAGGACGCGTTGCGGGTCTCGATGAGCGCGTCTTGCATCTCGGTGATCAGGTCGCTGTCGAGACGGCTCATTCACTCGTCCTCGGTCCCGTGCCGCCGGGAGCCTTGAAGTCGGGTCGGAACGCCCGCTCGGGCGTCTTGCCGACGACGTTGCGGTAGAGATTGGTCGACTTGAGGCGAGAGTTGTAGGCGCTCGCGGCCTCCCAGAGTTCCTTGCGCTCGGGCTCGGTCGAGGCGAAGAGGTCGGATCCGACCTTGAAGAGGGCGAGGTGCTTGGTGTAGTGCGTCAGGGGCTCGACGAGGCCGTCGTCGATGTTGATGGTGTCGGTCGCGAGGATGGGCGTGGGGGTCGCGGAGACGCCGTCGACGAGGATCGGACGCCCGGAGAGATCGGGAGCGGGGCTGATGGCGAAGCGGTCGAGGGCGACCGGCATCCAGAGGCGCGGGGTGCCGACGTTGGTCGACTCGTCCCAGCCGGGATCGGCGTGGTCGCGCTCGGCGAGGGAGACCGGGTGGAGCGCCTTCCCCATCCACGAGACGCGGGAGATGAGGGTGAAGGTGCCGCCGGAGAGGAGGTACCAGTGCTCACCGATGGAGGCCGTGATCGTCTGACGAACGGTCCAGTAGCCGGTCAGGAGGTTCCACTGGCGGAGCGTCTCGCGGACCAAGCAGTCGAGTTCGGCATCCCCCCAGAAGCGGGGCTGGCCGAGGTGCGTGCGGACCTCGTTACGGAACTCCTGCAGGGTGAGCGTGGTGTACGCCACGGGCGGCTCCTACTTCCAGACGGGGAAGTAGCACAGGTTGCCTGCGCTGTCGTAGATGGGAAGCCAGGTCCACGGCGCGGCTGGGGTTAGGACGCCCGCCGGGGCGTTCGCGCCTAAGGCGGTGGTGACGGCGCCTGTGCTCCCTACCTGCCCCCACTTGACGGGGACGTTGATGTAGAAGCGGTTGTCCCCGTCGACCGAGATCGCGTCGACGTTGCCAGTGTTGGCAAAGTTCCGCCACGAGATCGACCCCCCGTTGCTGAGACGGAGGATCCCGGTTGTCGCGGGGGAGGCGCCGATGATCACGCCCGTGCTGAAGAAGCCGTAGGCAAAGCGCCGTCCGAGATCGCCGAGATCGTAGAGACCGTCGTCGGCGGCAGCCACGCGGAGGTCGCCGTGAACGTCAACCGAGACACCAATCGTGAGCTCGTTGGCCGCGTTGACGGTCAGGGCCGTCAGGTTCGCGGTGTTCGCGGCGTTGCGCCAGACGAGCCCCTCGGCGTTCGTCAGGCGGAGGGCACCAGCGGTCGCGGGGGTCGCACCGAAGGCCGCGAGCCCCGTGATGTAGGTGTCCTTGAGGTGCGCGTTGCGGTAGCGCAGGGTCGTCTCGCCGAGGTTGTAGAGGTCGTCGGCTTCAGGCGCGATGTGGGAGGTGTAGGCGGAGGCCAAGAGCGCGTGGTCCCCGGCCGTCAGCCTGAGCAATTCGACGTTCCCCGTCCCGCCACTATTGCGGGAGACGACGGCGTCGCCGTACGAGAGGCGCACGGCTCCGGCGTCGGCCGGGGAGGCGCCGAGAGAGATCCGGGTGCCTGTGAAGACGTTGGCGACGTTCGCGATGGCGACGATCTCGGAGTAGGTGCCCGCGAGGCGGGCGGAGGGGATGGTGCCGCTCGTGAGCTGCGTCGCGTTGAGCCCCAAGAGCGCCGAGGCGTCGAGGTCGGCGAGGTAGTCGCTCGTGAGGGCCGCGAGCTTTCCGGCGGCGGTGATCAGGGTCACGGCAGGAGTGCCGAAGGCGCCGTAGCCCGAGACCGTCAGGTTGCCGACGATCGTCTGGCTCGCCGTGAACGTGTTGGCCGTGTCGAGGATCGCGACATCGTAGTCGTTGATCAGGAGGATGTCGTCCCAGACGATCGGGGTGAGGCCGATCGGGACGCCGGAGAGCTGAACCTTGTAGCGCCCGCCGACGGCGTAGAAGTAGAAGTAGCCGTCGGAGTCCGCGACGAAGGGGTTGGCCTTCGGCGTGCCGATCGTGTCGGAGAAGATCGAGGCGATGACGAGGGTGCCCGCGTCGTAGACCGTGATGGTCGCACCACCAGCGCGGGCGCCGGTCGAGGTCTGGGCGAAGTTCCAATAGCGTTCCATCGGGCACCCTCACAGGCGTTAGGACACGGACTCGGGCTCGGGTGACGGCGGACGGGGCGGCATCGGGAGCACGCGACCCCGCTCCGGGTGGGGGTCAATGGGCGGCGGCGGCGGAGCCGTGATCGGCTCAGGGGGCGTCGGGCCGCGTCGCGGCACCTGCGCGTTCTTCTGGAGCTGCTCGTTGAGGAACTGGAATGCGACTTGTCCGTTGAAGGCCCGCCCGCGCACCTGGCGGTAGTCCTTGACGAGCCACGCGATCAGGCCCACGAAGGTGAGCAGCCCGATGCTGGCGAGTGCGGCGATGACGACGAGAACAGCCATGTTACTTCCCTCCTCTGCCGATCGGCCCTCCAGCCGGTCGGGCGGTGACGTTGCGCTCGATCCACTGGGCCGCGAGCTCGCCGCGGTCGGCGTGCTGCTGAAGCTGGATCAGCGCGTCCTTTGTCGCGGGGCACGTGTCCTTGAGGGCCGCGACCTGCCGCTCAAGGGCGTCGACGCGCTGCCGGTAGAGCTGTCCGGTTGTGAAGACGGCACTGAGTCCCAGCGCGAGGACCAGTGCGACGACGAGGTTGGCGAGTAGAACGGTGACGTCTCGCTGAGTCATGCTCCCCCCTAGTAGTCCTTGATGGCGTGCAGCTTGAGCAGGCGCTCCGTGAAGGTCGCGGCCCAGTAGGCTTCGTAGCGGACGTGCCGATACTCGCGGAAGGTCCACCACTGGGCCCCTTCGTTGAGGATCAGCAACCCGAGCAGTACCCACAGGCCGTAGGCCTTGATCCACTGACGCATGCTCCCTCCTAGTCCTTCTTACAGTACACGAAGGTCACGTACGGCGGCAAGGACGATCCGGAGCCCGAGGTGACAGAGGCCGGATCGGTCGTATGGGTGTGGGCGCCGTTGGACGTCGAGGTTGTCGAGACGATGTCCACCGTATGGGTGTGCGCGCCAGCGTTGGCGGTCCGGGGCCACGAGAGGCTGTGCGTGTGGTCGGACGCCGTAGCGGTCGTCGTCGAGTAGGTGTGGGTGTGGGCCCCAGCGGTCGCTGAGGAGCCGGAGGCGGAGGTCATGGCGTCGAAGTCCGTGCCAACGGCACCCGGCGACGAGGTGTCAATCGAGATGCTGACCACATGCGTGTGATCGCCGTCCGACGACGTCGTGCCGGAGACGGTGTGCGAGTGCGATCCGCCCACGCCGGAGGTTCCGGAGCCGACTTCCGGATCGTGCAGGTGGGTTCCACTGGAAGAGGAGGTGGTCGAGATCGGATCGACGTCGTGGGTGTGGGCGCCGTTCGAGGAGGACGTCGTCGACACGACGTCGACGCTGTGAGTATGCGTCGAGGCACCGCCGGGGACCGCGCTGTAGGCCGCGCTCCCCATGGGGAAGCGATCGTTGAGGACGCCCCCAACGCCGGAGATCGAGGTCCAGCCTGCAGGGCAGGCCGCGTCGAAGAGGGCGATCATCCCGGACGGGACGCCAGAGCCTCCGGCGGTGACCTGCCACGTGCCGACGCCCGCGCCGTCGGACGTGAGGACGTAGCCCGCTGAGGCCCCCGTTGCCATCTGAAAGGCGGCGACAGTTGTCGTGCCCGCTGTCTGGGTGAAGTTCCCTGCGACGGACGCGCTGTCAGTCGCCGTGAACCCACCAGTCTTGCTGATGGAGAACTCCTCAGAGCCCCCACGGTTGAACTGGAGGAAGCGGGCATCGGCGGCGGACGCTGTGTCAGTGAGGTCGAGCTTGAAGAGCGACGGGCTGCCGGAGGTGTTCCATGTGCCAGATCCAGCAAACATGGGAGCGGTACCGGCGCCGGTCATGTTGTAGTTGATGATGGCAAGACCGGCGAAGTCTGTGCCGGTACCGATCGTGACCTTCGTGAAGCCAGAGGGGGCTGCGCCAATCCCGAGGACGTCGGTTGAGGTCGTGAGGGTGATGTCCGTGCCCCCATCGGTCCACCCACCCGCCGAGGCCGCGGTGTAGTCGAGATCGACCCATGCCGCGCCGGTGTAGCCTTGGAAGTGGCCACCCGACCACTGGATCGTCCCGGCTGAGGGCGTGCCATCGAGGGCCACACCGAGGACGACCCCACCCCCAACGCTAAGCTTCTCGTCGGTTGCGGCGCTGTCGAGGGAGACGTGATCGGTTAGCGTACTGGGATAGATCGTCACCCCGCCGTCCGTCCAGCCTCCGGTGCCTCCACCAGCCGCGGCCTGCCACGTACCGTTCCCTGAGCCGTCGGAGGTGAGGACGAAGCCAGCCGAGGGGGTCGTCGACAGGTTGAAGCTGTCAACGTGGATGTCCTGAACCTGAAGGATTCCCCCTGCAACCGTATACGTGAAGTCGAGGGCGCTTGTGACGAGCCCGCCTGTACCCGTGAAGAGCACGCTTGTCGCCGGGATAGCCGAGACGGTCAGCCCCCCAACCGAGAGGGAGCCGGTCTTGACCTGAGCAGTCCCGCCGGTATTGATGATCCCCGCATCGAGGAGATCGAGGTCGGCGTTGATCAGGACGTCCCAGTCGGGGTCACCACGGTCGGGCTTGCAGAGGTTCAGGTTCGGGGTGAAGGTGCAGCCCCGGAGGAGCGGAGGCGGAGGGGGATCAGCGGCAACCGCGACCGAGGCGCAGAGGAGGAACAGCGTCGTGAGGAAGAGGCGCGGTCGCATGGCGGACCTCACTTCTCGATGATGCCGATGTGGACGATCTCCGCCGCGGTCCCGATGATGAAGATCTCGGAGGGGCGGAGAAGGCCGATGTCGTAGCCGTCGAGCACGAAGGGGGCCGGGGGGATGGTCGCCGTGGGCGCCTCCATCCGGAAGGCGTGCGCAGCGGAACTGACCGCCGCACCCCCGACGTAGCACACGTGCGTGTTGGCCGTGTCGGGCTGGAGGATCAGAGTCCG
>Ga0102851_10000800_pt1 | contig 16793 bp, 9 predicted proteins | sample Mud3Dept3metaG_FD_79558 | JGI IMG/M metagenome (GOLD analysis project Ga0102851, IMG submission 79558) | Freshwater wetland microbial communities from Ohio, USA, analyzing the effect of biotic and abiotic controls - Mud 3 Core 4 Depth 3... | ecosystem: Environmental > Aquatic > Freshwater >... | reverse complement strand
TTTAACAGGAGGAGGATGGAAAAGATTGAGAAACTGCGGCAGTATCTGATGGAGAAATACCAGGGTCTGATAATAGATTACCTGTTCGGGAACGCCAAACCTGAGGATTTTCGTCCAATTGCCTCTGATACATACCGGCGACAGGTATTGATTGACCAGATGATAGATGTCAGCATCAACCTTAAAGGTGAGGAATCAAAGAAAATGCTCGGGCTGTACAAGCATCTCGGCCTTGACAGGGATTCAATAACAAGAGCCAATGACCGCCGCTGGCATAAAAAAATCAAAGGATTCCGTGAGCTGGCATTCATGAACATAAAGGATGCGAACGGAGCAATTTATAAAGCCCTGAATTCCTCCAATGAAATACTGAGAATGGAAGCCCAGATCGCTCTTGTAAGGCTCGGTGATGATAATGCGTTTGAATTTCTGTCATATCTTAAAAGGCCTTTTTCACTTTGGGAGCAGATCACCCTTCACGAACTTATAATTCAGCATAATATTCAGGTTCCCTCCTTTAAGAGATGGCTTAAATCTTCCAATCCGACCGTAGTTATGTTTGCTCTCCGGATGATCAGGGAGTTCAAACAGGCAGATGCCGAGGAGGATATAACGGGAACGCTTAAGCATAAGAATCCTTCTGTCAGGCAACTTGCCATACAAGTTGCCGGCGACCTGAACATGCATTCAACTCTTGAAATCATGAAGCGCATGTATAAGAACCAGGATTACAACATTTGTCTTGAGATAGTCAGGTCGATGGGTAAGATGCCCGACCTTTCAATGCTTGGATTTCTAAAGCTTGTGCTTGACAAGGAGGACGATGTCCAGCTGCAGATAGAAGCTGTAAAGGCAATTGAAAACAACGGGGAAGAGGGAGTAAAAGCTCTTGTAAAGATCATGAAATCGGAATATAAAAACTATAATATCATTGTCAGGCATGTTCTTGACAGGAGGATATTCTGAAAGACTATGGATTTACTTTTCGGAAATATTATTTTTATTCTTACACTGATAATCTTCGGATCGTACCTGTTCCTGGGAATATTTTCCGCCCTTGCTCTCCGAAAATATCTGCGCAAGAACAGTTATGTCAATTATAACTCCCTGGTATTATCACCCTTAAGCCCCAAAATATCGATCATTGCGCCGGCATTCAACGAAAGCAAAACCATAATTGATAATGTCCGCACTCTTCTTTCACTTTATTACAACAATTTTGAAGTGATCCTCGTGAATGACGGTTCAAAAGACAACACATTTGAAAAGGTACAGGATGCATTCGATCTTGTCAGGGTCAATTACTATTTTGATTACCGTATCCCCTGCGAGAGGATTAAAGGTGTTTATAAATCAAAAGATCCTTCTTATAACAGGCTTACTGTAATTGACAAGAATAACGGAGGCAAAGCCGACTCGCTCAATGCAGGGATAAATATCTGCAAGAGTTCGCTTTTTGTTTCAATCGATGCCGATTCGATCATTGAAGCTGACTCGATACTTAAGCTTGTCAAGCCATTCCTTGAGGAGAAGGATCAAAAAGTTATCGGGACAGGCGGTGTAATAAGGATTGTCAATTCATGCGACATCGAGCGTGGCCAGATCCGTGAAATTCATGTCCCGAAACAGATACTTCCCCGTCTGCAGGTCCTTGATTATACACGGGCATTTCTTCTTGGCAGGATGGCATGGAGCCAGCTTGACGGACTTATGCTTATTTCGGGAGCCATGGGCATATTTGACCGTGAAACGGTGATAAAAGCGGGAGGATACAGTATCAAAACCGTGGGGGAGGATATGGAGCTGGTTCTGCGGATGAGACGTTACATGGCAGAACGGAATCTGAAATACGAGGTGACATATATTCCGGATCCTCTTTGCTGGACTGAGGTGCCATCCGATCTGAAATCGTTGCGCAAACAGCGTACCCGCTGGACGCGTGGTCTTGTGGAGTCACTCAAAACGCATCGCAAAATGTTTTTTAACAGGAACTATGGCCGTCTTGGCCTGCTTGGATTTCCCTACTGGTTCTTCTTTGAATGGCTCTCACCCCTGATCGCTTTCGGGGGATTGGTATATACTCTGTATCTTATTATAACACACGCGATAAACTGGCCATTCTATTTACTCCTCTTCGCCTTTGTCTATTCATTTGCTATACTGCTTTCAGTCTGGGCCATACTTTTTGAGGAAATAACTTTTCACAAGTACAGAAAAAAGAGGGATGTGTTTAAGCTTATTGCCACGGCATTCATCGAACCCTTCTTTTATCCGGTTCATACCTATTTTGCCGTCCGGGGAAATATTGAAGCAATAATAGGTAAAAAGGGATGGGGAAAAGCGGAAAGGGGCGGATTCGATAAGAAAAAGAAATCTATTCGGCCGCTAACTGTCCGTCAGTCGGCGAACATTGCGAAATCGGCCAATCCTGCCGAAACAACCTGAAGCGATTTTTTTTCTCTCGGGACAGTTGCCGGGACGACAAGCCATTTGTTCCAGTTGTATCTGCTGGTTGTTGATGTAACACTACCTTTAAAGTATATAGACAGCGCAATCCCATCCGACTGTTTCGTTAATATGCTGAATGTATATCCTCCGTCATAAGAGACTGCTCCGTCGTTGACTTTCATCTGTGTCGGGTCATAAAAGTAAAGCATGGTCCACGGGATCCTGACCTTCAGCTTGTTGCCGTTCCAGGCAGCTGCACACCTGTGCCCTGCAGTGAAATCAGAAGCATTTTCAACCGGCACGTGTCCAAGGTCATGTTCGGTCAGAGCAAAACCGTCGTTGATCCATTGCATCATTTTCCATGGAGCTCCGTCGGTGATGGTGCTGCGGTACTTTTGAACAGCCGGGTCTGTAAGATTAAACCTCGGAGTAAGCCCCTTCATGTCATAAGCTTCCGTAACACAATAGAGAGCTGAATCTTCTCCGGCCACCATTGAAAGCAGGAATTCTGACCTGTTGCCGAGCACCTTCGAGTTTGGGAGCCGTGACTCGCCTGTACCGGCTGAATAGGTGTCGAAGGCAATCATCAGGGTATCTCCGGGAGAGATATTCTGATTGAATTCCATGTTCAGAAGAAACATTTTATTGTCATTTGTAGCATCTATCCTGCTCACCGGACCGGTAGGATTGTCCTTATTATAGGAGATCAATGGCAGCATGTCGCTCTGGTCAAATGCTATCAGGCCGAAATTCTGTTCAGGTGATAACAGATTGTGCCAGAGTTGCCTTGTGGGTATGGTAATACCGTTCGAATCAAAGCCGAATGCCTCCAGGTAAGCTACTATCCATGTTGGCTTAAACCACTCATCCATCCATGAGAACATAAATCCACCGGCACACCCGGCATCCATGATGTTATGCATCATACGGATGTTCTTTTCTCCCTGCTGTTGCTCGGAATATCCTCCGTGATGCATGTCACTGAACGACTGATGTGCACTGCTCCAGCTTGACGGTACTCCGAATTCACCGATAACCAGTGGAATGCCTGCATAATGATTTTTAAGATCGGTTAAATAACCCAGGTAACTGTTCGGTCCCTTTTCGTCGGAGTAAGATTGATAAGAGGGTTGTTCACTGATAAAATTAGGGTAATAGGGATAAGCATGATAGCATGCAAATAAACCTGCCCTCAGATTTTGCTGGCTGATCTTTGTAATGTCATAAGTAGCCTTATCTTCGTCAGTATGTATTTCTGTGGGATGAGTCAGCGGATCGAGAGTTGGCCAGCTTGAAATGCTTACCGGCCGGTTCACGGAATAATTCTGGTTCTCATACGATACAGTTTCATCAAGCATCTGTGTTACAAAGACTTCACTTGCTGTTGCCCCTGCAATGCTGAGCTGGTTACCGGCAAATGAGGTCATTGAAGTGTGGATTTTGTTAGTGCTGTCTACTTCCTGGGGCATTATCTCCCTGCCGATAACAAAACCTGCGGTCCATCTTGAAATATCGGTAATATAACTTCCGTAAGCCCGACCCGGTCTGAAAGCAATATCCTTATTGCCGTGAAGGCAGTCAATAACTTCCCGTATATCGGTTCGGAAAGATGATGTGCGGAGGGTAAGATCATATTCAGATGAGACCGAGCCGTTTTCAATCTCACCAAGCCAGATCCCCTGGAACAGGAGGAGGGGTTTATCAGGGTGCCTGTAATTGTAGTTGGCAAGCTTTTCGTAAAAAACAGGCGGATGCAGTGTGTAAACTCTTATGCTGTTGAAACCTGCTTCAGCAATACGGCTGATCCACTTTTCGTACAGGTCGTCGGAAATTGCATAGGCGATCTCACCGGGGAAAGTGCCGGGAGGAGAAGAACCTAAATTAATTCCCTTAAGGTTAAGTGACCTGTAACCCGATCCATTGAACATTGCGATATGGTCAACCTGTGTCCTGAATGGAAGCGACTGAAAGGCAGACATTTCAAAATCAATTATTGTGTCACGGCTTATTGTTATATCAGTCAGTCGTACCGGAAAATAATCCGTACATGTAACAGTAGTGATGACAGGTATCCGCAACCGGCCGGTAGTGAGCGGGGGAATAGACGGCATATCAATTGGCTCAAGTGTGGTAACCGCGGAATATGCAGTTGGTCCTGATATTTTGATAAGCCTTCCCGACCATGATTTACCTTTGAATGTTAATGTATAAACGTAGAATCCCTGCTTCACCGGTGCACCATTATCGTTACAGCCGTCCCAGACAATCCGGTAGCTTCCTGCATTAACATCAGGATAGTACACTTCTCTAATCTTCTGCCCGGACAGGCTGTAAACGGCAAAACGGATATCGCCGGAGCTGTTTATGATGAATGGGATATTGACGAAATATGTGAACGGATTCGGATAAGGGATGCCTGATTCAAGAAGATCCCGTATAACATCGTAAATGCCTGAGATTCTTAAGGAATAGCTGCCATCGGTGTTGCTGACTGCAGCAAATTCAGCATTTCCCGCAAGCATTGAGATCCTGGCGTTGGGAACCATATTGCCGGATGCATCCGTAACTTTACCAGTCACAAGGAAATCTTTGGCTGATGAATATTCTGACAACAGAACAAGCATCAGCGCGGCAAGAAAAGATCTCAGGAACAGTGTGAGAAATTTATCAGCTTTTAATGATCGCTCCCTTTTCAAAATTGATATATTATAGGCCAAATGTAACAAAAAGATGTAAAAAAACATTTTCCGGTCCCGGTTATGTTAAGTGGAAACTTCCGTAATAAAGGATTCGGGAAATATTAAAATGATTATATTGGTACAATAAATATGATACCAAATGAATAAAACAGGAAATGAATTTTCAGGCGGATTTCATAGCCCGGGCTGTTCATGCTGCGGCGGAAATCATGGAGAACTGTCAAAGGAAATGACCAGAAGAAAATTTGTCAGTTTGACCGGTACCGGTGCTTTGGGTACTGTTGCCTTAACGGGAATTTCATGGTCTTCTCTTATTTCAGACCAGGCTGGTGAAAAAAACGCACCTCTTCGCCAGCCCCTGGTAGTCAAGCCGATTTTTTCCTGCGAAATACCTGTTCGCAGGAAACAGACCAGCTGGAGAAGCTGGGGAGGGATCCAGACCGAAAAAGATATTGTTGCGGAAATCGCCCTGATAGGTGAAGAACTGAAAGCTCTCGGCTCCCGGGCAGACTTTCCCGTAAGCTTTCTTCCCATCGCGGAAGTCCGTAAAAAAGAGGATATAAATAAGATCGGAGACCTGGGATCTGCCGATCTGTTCCTGGTCTATGCTGCAGGGGGAGGAATGGACAGATTCGACATTCTGAACAATATGGGAAAGGATATTATCTTTTTCTGCCGCCATAAATCCGGTCCTGTCTATCTGTGGTACGAGATAATCAGCCCGCGTTACCTCAGACAGCACACTGACGCACTTGCTGTAAAAGGCATTGATGAAGATGATGTTGTAATCGACAACCAGGATGATCTGCTCTGGCGGCTAAGAGCAATGTGCGGACTGAAAAATACTGCCGGATCCAGGATTCTTGCAATAGGAGGGCCCGGAGCCTGGGCTCAGCCTCTGGATGCTGTTATAAAAACGGTTAAGGAGAAGTACAAACTTGATATTCAGAGTGTCAGCTATGAGGAATTAGGAAAGCTGATCACAGAAGCCAAAGCTGATAATTCGGTAATTACCCGTGCCAGGAACCGCTCTGACAAATACCTGCAGGATTCCGGAGTTAAACTTGAAACAGACCGTAAGTACGTTGAGAATTGTTTTGTCCTGGAGGATATCCTGGTAAGGTTAATGGATAAATTCAGTTGCAGGGCGGTCACGATCAACCACTGCATGGGCACAATAATGCCATTATCTGAAACGACTGCATGCCTGACGCTCAGCCTGCTGAATGATGCCGGTTACCTGGCATTCTGCGAATCTGATTTTGTTGTTGTCCCGGCAGGAATACTGATGGCAAACATTTCAGGCAGGCCATCATTCCTTAACGATCCAACCTACCCTCATGACAACATTATCACCATTGCACACTGCACCGCTCCCCGCAAAATGGACGGGAAAAAACTTGAACCTGCAAGGATCCTTACACATTTTGAATCGGATTACGGTGCAGCTCCGAAAGTTGAAATGCAGATAGGGCAGTTAGTTACCAATATTATGCCCGATTTCCTTTTCAACCGGAACGTTGGTCTGACAGGAAAGATCGTCGGTAATCCGTTCCTGGATATCTGCAGGTCGCAGATTGACATAAGCTTTGATTGTGACAGCAAAAAAGTGGCTGAACGGATGCCGGGATTTCACTGGATAACTGTTTATGGAGATTATATGAAGGAGGCAGGGTATGCTCTCAAAAAAATGGGAATAGGATTCGAAAACCTTGGTTGAGCAAATATTCAGTTTTCAGTTCAAGCCGCTTCCTTATAATGTACAGGAAAAAACAGCGCCCGGAATTTAATCCCGGGCGCGTCGTTTACCCTGCTAATTAACCTGATCTATCCTCCAGTATTGCCTCTGAGCTTTTCCCCGAATCCCGGACATTGCCTGAAGAAGCGGCCTCCAAGTTTAAACCTGTGTGAAGGCAGGCTTATTTCTTCAGTTGTACCGTCAGTGGTTACTGTTGCCTTATCATCGCATGTGCCATCGCCATAATCAATTGTTATTACATTACCTTTCCTTGTCAGTTCAACAATCCCGCTCTTTATGAATTCACAACTGGCGTCATACAACAGGGGAGTGGTAATATTCCTCGCATACTTTGCCTCATCATTAATGATAATGCTTCCGGAACCTGAGAGATAAAATACATTATCTGATCTAACCGCAGTTTCAAATCCTGAGATCCATTCCAGTGTCTCCTTGTTCTTCCTTACTGCAACTTCATCTCCCTTTGTAATAGTTTGCTCATATTCCTTTTCAATTACCCAGTTACCTGAAGGGTTCTTCCCCAGGTTCTTAAGTGTGGCATTAAGGTCAACCTTTATGGTATCGATATAAAAATCCTGATATTTTATTGTTTGAACAGCACCTGCGTTTGAAATTGTGTCGGAAAGGTTTATAATAACCTTGCCGCTTCTATCATGCCTGTTGTTAGAGCATCCTTTCAGGTACTCAATTACTATTTCTTTGGGAAAGGAACTGCTGCTGACAGTGACTGTCACACAGTTATCGATATGTGGTACACCGAATTTCAGATGATTGGCTTCCGAAAATCTCCAGCCCGGCATTCCGAAATTTCCAAAATATCCATTACCGGAGATAATATATGCTGAACTGTGACCATCAAAACGTTCAACGGAAACACATTGTTCCGTATTGGTGGTAATATTGCCAACCTGTATTCCGACCATCTCAGCCACTGATGTATACAGATTCAAAGGAAGAGATCCGTCTGGTCCGCTTTCATTTTTCTGACATGAAATGGATCCAATCATAAGTATAAATAAGGATCCGATAAGTATCCTGCTTTTCATAGTTTTTAATTTAGTTAGACTTTCTTTCATTTACTATAAATACAGGATAGCGGATTTATACCCTACCCGGGAAGTATTGAATTTTTAGTGAATGAACTTCCTTCAGAAGACAAAATGAAGAAACATATTTATCGAAAAGGACTGGGATTGAATCAAAGTGGTCTCAGAGAAGGAGGTATTTTCAAAGTCAAATTTGCGCGTGTTGACATCAAAATAATTCTGTGTATTAAAAATATTGATAAAGGTGAGACCTGTCTTAAACCTTGCCTTGCGGACAGAAAAGCTATAATTAATTGCAAGATCGCTTCTGAAATAATCAGGGAGTCGTTTATAATTCCTCACAATTGGCATTCTTATACTGCTTGTGGTATAATCGATATAAGGTCTGCCTGATGAAAATAGTGTTATTGTCCCAAAGTTCCATTTACCTGCTGAAAGCATATTTGTCCAGCTTAACTGATACGGCTGGTCAGTTGGTGCGGGTATATCATCACCTGAGTTTATAAGAGAATAATTCTGAATGCTTCGCCCCATTGAATAAGATAACCAGCTTGAATATTTCCTGCTTTTATACCTTAATAAGAGATCCATTCCAAACGACCTGCCTGTTCCGGTTACATAGGAGCTGGGTTGAATTTTTACCTGAGGAGGTCCTCCATTCCCGTTTCTCGGGAAATATCTCGGGAAATCGGAGTTTTTCAGGAACTGAGAAACAAATATATATTCCTGTAATCCCGTATAGGATTTATAGTATGCTTCCGCATCAATAAGAAATCTTCCTGTCTCTGCAGTAAAGCCTCCGATAAAATGGTTTGAAGCAACCTCAGGGTGAGCATTATTATCGGCCATTATCCAGAAATTCTTATTATAGCCTGTCTCCTGCTGAGCCAGAACCTTGTTGATAAACTGGTAGTACCTGCCCGTGGCAATCCTTATCGAAAATGCATCTGAGAACTTATAATTTGCTGAAAACCTGGGTTCTGCATACCAGTTTCTCATATTATTATAAAGACTTATACGCAAACCCGGTTTTAAAGTTAATCTGTTAAAAATGGTAATACGATCCTGCAGATATGCAGAAGTTGTCCATCCTGACTGATTCATGTTATCATAAACATATACCTTATCTGCATCCTTGTGATAGTATATAGTATTTTTACGTGTAAGAAATCCGAAGTTAAGCAGATTATTGTTTGATATTTTATAGTTATTCCGTACAGAAAAGTAAATGTCTTTTAACTTGTTCTGGTTGTATGTATTAAATGTGTTGAGGGTGTTGGGAAGAAAATGCCGGTAAACATCTTCCCAACGGGTACGGTCAATTGTTGTTGAATTTGTGAATTGATTATCATACCCTGATATTCCGGTCTGAAAACTTGAAAAGAAAGATTCATTCCATTGCCGGAACCAGCTTGCACTTAAACCATAATTACTCCATGTGTTCTTGTCCGAATTGTCTATCATCAGCATGTTAGAACTTTCTGAGTATGAGTTCCTGTAGTAGTCTTTTCCGCCGTAGAGACTGAGGGAAAATGTTTCAACATTGCTTGGCTTGAAAGTGACCTTTGCATTGTAATCATAGAAATAAAAAGTCGGGCGGGTCTGATTTATGATTGTGGCAGAATCCCTGCGAAACCAGTTCATATTCCTTTCAAACAGTCGATTGGAGAATTCCGTGGAATATATATCCGAATAAGAGCGGCGTACAGCACCTATGACCGAAATCTTTCTTCCAACCGGAATTTCAGCAGTCAGGTTTCCGCTGAGAAGATTCAGGTCACCATAAAATGTCGGTTTTGTTTGATTTCCGGATTTCCCTGTGATATCAACTATTCCGGAAACTCTTTCTCCGAAACGCGAATCATACCCTCCCTTGTATATCTGCAGGTCTTTAACGACGTTGGGATTCAATGCGGAAACTGCACCGTAATAATGGCTGAGATTGTAAAGTGTCTGTCCGTCAAACAAGACAAGACTCTGATCGCTTGATCCGCCTCTGATGCTCAATCCCTGAGAATTTTCAGTATAACTTATGCCCGGGAGCACCTGCAATATCCTGAATATATCTGTTTCAGCCAGGGCAGGCAGGTCAATTAAACTTGACAGATTAATAGTTGTTGCAAAATCGACGTCATTCCTTAAATCGACCATTTCAAGTCTTATCCCTTTAATAACTATTGTATCCAGTGAATGAATTCGCCTTGCGAGTTTAAGGTCAAAATTAGCCAGGCGATCAGTCATCAGGATGGTTGTATCGAGAGGATTGTACCCTATATAGCTGATAAGCAGATGTACCGGGTTTGAGGTAATGTTCTTAATACAGAAAGTTCCGTTTTCTGAAGCAGGGATCATAAGGTTATCATTAAAGAGAATAACTGTTGCATAGGGTAGTTGTTCCCCGGATTCCCTGTCGGAAACTGAACCGATCAGCTGGTATTCTTCAGGATTGCTTTCCTCCCCGCCTTTTTCCTTATCAATTATAAGGTATCTGTTGTATTTGATTTTAAATTCAAATTCTGAATCCCGCAGAAGATCAGAAATGACCTCATCGGCGGAATTACCGGTTACATCCCTGTTTATTGTAATGGCACCAAGTTTTTTTGAATCGAAAGCTACCTTGATATCAAGCTGTCCTGAAATCCGTATCAGGGCTTCAGATAGGGGTATGTTCCTGAAATTCAGCCTGTATGTCTGAGCAATAAGGTTTGAATGAAACAGGAATGATATCAATACAATACATAAGATTGTATTTTTATTTTTTATTACTGATCGATATTTTCCTGTTTTCACCAATTTCATACTTCAAGCCCATGGGTATGCATACTATTTCTAACGCTGCCTTAAGATCCTTATTGATAAAACTTCCGGTAAAAAATTCATTATCACTTTCCCTGCCTACAAATTTGACATTAAACTGGCGTTCAATTTCTTCAAAGACCAGACTTAGCGGAGCATTTTCAAAATAGAATTCACCATTGATCCAGCCGGTTACATACTGAAGCTTTGCGTCACGGAAGGTTTTAAGATTTTCACCGAAAAGTTCAGCACTCTCGCCCTGTTGGATGGTGGCTGACTGGTTTCCGGCAGAGACCAGTACTTTTCCGGAAAGGCATGTAACTTTAAATAAATCATTACGGGAAAAGACGTTGAGAGATGTTCCAAGTACCATAATCTCACCATTAGGGGTGATAATTCTGAAAGAGCTTCCTTTTGCAACATTGAAGAAGGCTTCACCTTCAAGAATCACCTGCCTGTCTGATACGAAATTCTTCTTATTAAAAACAATCCTGCTTTCCGCATTCAGAAGAACCTGCGATCCGTCAGAAAGAACATAATCTGTATGTGAACCCTTGCCTGCTGTAACTTTCGTTTCTGAAACAACCTGGGATAAATGCCACAATCCAAAAAGGAAAAGGATTCCGGCTGCAACAGCGGAGATCCGCCAGATAATCCTGGTTCTTTTTCCTTCCATGGAGACAATTCCTGTTTCCCTTTCTGAAATCATTTTCTTTAAATCGGCCAGAGCCTCTTCCCGTGATTTTCCACCAGGTACTTTGAAGCCGGATGACCGGGAAAGTATTTTCTCCTCAATATCCATCCTCTTAAAATCCCGGGTGTCAGAAAACTGGTTAGTTAGATCTTCCGTCATGATTCTACAATTCTAGATATTAACATTTAATCGATCCTTTAAAAAAACCATGGCTTTGCTCATTCTCTTCTCAATGGTTTTAACAGAAAGTCCCAGGATTTCCGCAATCCGGGAATATGTCAGATCATCAATCCTGTTCATCAGGAAGACAGTACGGTGTTTCTCGTCAAGCTCAGAAAGCGATTCCTGTAACGTCCGGTCAAAATCCTTCATCTCAAGTTCAAAATCCGGGGGATCTGAATATTGTGTTGCCGGATAATCATTTATGAATTTCAAAGTTACTTTTGAATGTTCAATAGTATTAAGGAACAGGTTTCTGGAAATCTTATATAAAAGCGGCCCTATAGTCTGGCTGTTTATAGTATCCTTCCTTTCCCATATTTTAAGGAATGTTTCCTGCGTTATATCCTCTGCTGCCTGCATATCTCCTGTTTTATAATAAACCGAATTCCTGACCGGGTAGTACCAATCCATAAAAATCTGATCAAATTCGACCTGATCAATTCCAGCCATACCCGGATTTATTGAATTATCTTGTTTATTAAATTCACTTTGATATAATACAGGGCAGAGTTCGATTACCCTATCAGTAATCTGTAAATTATATAATTATCTTGTAATAATCCCCAATTTCATCTATGCTTTTATTGTGTTTACCGGTCAATTTGTTTGTCAGGGTTCATCGTTCCTGTATTAAAACCATATAATATAAATCCCTCAGATCATTGATCTTGAGGGATTTAATGTCTTACAGGGTGATGAAATCGATGACTGATGTTGAGTCATTATAAAATCTTTGCACCTATCCGTTAAATCTTGACAAATTCTTAATAAAACCTATAGCAATTTTATCCTGCCGTTTGATAATACAAATGTGACACTTCAACCTGTTTTCGTCGCCCTCCTTATGGTGATTTCTTAAAGCATTGTATAACAGTGCTATAGGTGATGTTTTTTGCTCATTTCAGGTGTCCCGCTATCTTTTTGATACAAACACTTTCATGCCAATCCCCTTAAAGTGTACTCCCGGTCAGGCGCTTGTAGAAACTAAAACATGCCGGAGGCATTGACTTCAAATAGCCCGGGTGTCACCCCGGGTAAAGGTCAATACATCAACACCAACCCTGGAAGGGTTGCCTTCCAGTTACCACAGTATCACCTGTGGAAACCGTTGTAAAAAAAACCGAAGCAGCTTACTGTCTCGGAATTGATTGGATGGCAACTCCTCCGGAGTTGTCATTATGGTATGGCATCCCAAACCCGGGGTAAGACCCGGGCTATTGGTTGGTGACACCTCCGGTGTCATATTAAATTGTGTCACAATACCTCTGTTTCCTGTTTCATCACTCTCATTATGGTGATCTTTTAAAGCAATATATTATAGTGTTGCAGGTGATTATTTTTGCTCATTTAAGGTGTACCGCTATCTTTTTGATACAAACACTTTCATACCAATCCCCTTAAAGTGTACTCCCGGTCAGGCGCTTGTCAAAAAAAAATATCTGACCTGTCCGGGTGTCCCAATGACGAAAACAGGATAACTACCTGGCAGTATTGTTCAGATTATTCTGCTGTTTTCAGTCTTACGGTATCGGAAAGTACTCGTTTTCAATTAAACCAGTAAGATATTTTTATAACCAGTCCTCTGTTCCGGTTCTGGAAATCATCAATGTACGAATTACTGGTATAAACAATGAACAGGTCGGAAACCGGAGCATAGTGCCACTGAAAACGGATATTCGTATTAAGATTGTCGATCTGGTTATTATATTGAACAAAAGTAGTCAGAAATACTGATTTTGAAAATGTCAGGTCGAGCATTGGCCCAATAAGGACCAGTTCAGCGCTGCTGTACGGATCGGGCAGTAAAATGTTATTGTAACTTGCAGTGATTGCTATGCTTCCATAAGGTTGTACCCTGTAATTGAAGGAGCCGCCGATGGTTGTCCTGTGTCCATTGTAGTATCCGCCAAATCCTCCATCCACTGTAAAATAGAACAGCCGCCTGGTATCTGAAGAAAAGTTGATATTTGAATTTTGCCAGTTATATTCACTGCCTGCAGGGAGCATATTTTTTTTCATATTGGTAGGATCAAACGGGAAACTCAGCCTAACAAACTGATCGGTCAGATTGATGGAGACCTGATTTCTGTTCTTCCATCCGATAAAATACCCAACCTTTGTTATCCTGTCAGTAATTTTGAGACTGGGATCCAGAATGATATCAAAACCAGCATTCGGCCCATGGTTCAGTACTTTGCCTTTTTCAGGATAAAAGGTATATTTTATTTTCGGTGAACTTTGAAAATAACCGGCTCTCCTTATGTATCCGACCTCTGCAACAAAATCAGATCCCACCCAGGACTGATCAACAGTTGCAGTTAAGTAGGGAGTTGAATAAGTAATACTTCCGGATGCTGTTGCAGCCCCTGATGTGGCTCCGGGATAAAATGCCCGGTGATAAAATGTTTTGCCTGTCCACTTGTCATCAGAGCTTGCCAGATTATATTCAAGTCCCGCCACCCTGTTATACCTGTAACCTGAATACGATGTATCCAAATCGGAGACAATCTGCTTGTTAACTATAAATGCCACCAGGCTCGATCTGCTGAAAACCTGTCTTTGAAGTGCCGCGACGGTAAAATTTCCGGCAGGAGTGCCGTCCTTTGATCCTGTCTGCATGTTCATTAATCCGATCCTCGTGCCACGGCCGATCTGTCCGCTCAATCTGCCACCTGCTATAACCGGAGTATTAAGACCTATGCGTCTCGAAAAGAAAGGCTGAATACCCTCTTTTCCCAGATTTGAAAACAAATGAGTGTTCTCAAGAAAAAATTGCCTCCTTTCCGGGAAAAACAGTTCAAACCGGTCAAGATTCGTGACCTGCCTGTCTTCTTCTACCTGGGAAAAATCGGGATTTATTGTAAGATCAAGGTTCATTGAGGGAGCCAGAATGATCTTTGAATCAAGACCGGCATTTGCGCTCCATCTGGAAGGTGTTCCTTCCTCCTTGTTCTGTATTACCTTACCGATGGTATAAGGAATAATTGAAAAACCTGTCCCTGCTTTCTTCAGAGGCTTATCCCAGATTAATGTTCCTGTGAATGCCAGGTTATTATGATTGAACTGCCGGGGCATCGGACCCCAGGCAGATTTTTCATTGGTTTTAAGATCCAGCCGTCCGAAATTAATACCCCATTCGACAGATCCTTCGTGATAGCGGATGCTGTGAAAAGGAATGCTTAACTCTGCAGTCCACATTTCGTCATAATTCTTCACAGCCGATTTCCACTTGCTGTCCCAGGTATAGGCAACTTCATCACCATTTGCCTCCATTCCGTCTCTCTGTACACCTGCTGCCGACACTCCAAATGCAAATCCGTTGGTAAGGTCATTATAAGTGTCGATGAAAACCATAAAATTGTCATTACTTCCGAAGGTGAAATCTCTTCGAAGGGATTGGATGATTCTTTTACCCGGTGTCGGGTCATAGCATGATGCTGCAAGATATATATTTGATTCATCATAAGTCATCATAACTTCTGTTTGGGCAACAGCATATCCCGTGTCGGTGGGAGTCACGCGGGTAAATCTCCCGGACCGTTCAGCAGTCTTCCATGCTTCTTCATTGAACAATCCATCAATGGTGATCTTTTCAGTTGTCTTATTTATATGGATTCGGTTTTTATCGCGGTTTACTCCCTTTGGTTGAGAAAAAAGCGACAGATTCACAACGAAAGAAGCAAGTAAAACTATTAATAATCTATATCGATACATAGGATATTTAAGAGGTTCTGAAAGTAATAAAAAAAGAGAATGCAAGATATCCTTAAGGGAACTTCGATAACGTGAAGGTGAAATTATTCTTTATTATCAGGTTAAAGTAACGTCAGGCTTTCTGATAAAACAGGAATGTTTCAGTTTTAACCTGATGGATGATTTTTTAATATGGCAGGATTTTTGTGCTATTAGAAAATCGAAACCTATGAATTCGTAATATGAAACCCTGAGTATTTCAGTTGTCCATTAGCAATTCTTGTTTAATAAATATTTTTAGTCAAAGTCAACCCTTAAAACTAATTATCATGAAAGTAAGCTTATGCAAGCCGTTACTGATTTTTGGATTATTATTTATTGTACTTTCAATAAATAGGTCCTATAGTCAGGATTCTTTATCACTCAGGTCTCAAATGCTGGATGTAAAACTTCAGCTTCTGGATTCAAAACTGGAATTACTGGATGCGAAGATAAAGCTCTGGGAAGCAAAACCTAAAGAGCTGGATATTAAACTCAGCGAATTAGGGGACAAGATAAATTCCCTGGACTTTGAACCGCAAATGGTCACACAAAAGTTTAAGGAGATCGACTCTCTCCTGAAGATCAGGGAGGAGCCTGAGTATTATGTTGAACCTCAACCTCAGGTTGTTCATGAATCGGAACCGGTATTTATAGCTGATTATAAATCGGCAATAATGCTTGATCCCACCAAACTCCTTGAGGGTACTTTTTATTTATCTTACGAAAGGATTCTGGGTGACAGGTTTTCTATAAATGTTGCCGGAATGGCAACCTATTCAACCAAACAGGGGGTGTCAAATTTCTATTTTTCAAATCAAAGTTTTGCATATTTCGATGCTCTGAGTAACTCTTATCATACATATGAGGGAGATGTTATGTCCGGTGGGGGTTTAAATTTTCAATTCAGAAATTATCTGCTTGCCAGCCATCCCAACAGGCAAAAAGCACCACTTGGATTATATGCAGCACCTCAGCTTATGTATAGAAAAATGAAAATTACCGGTTATTATCAGGAAATGGAGGAGGTTGAACCCGGCAAATTTGAATTGGTTGACAAGCAGATAACCCAGCATCTGAACATTTATGCAGGAGGTGTTATCCTTGGTCTGAAAGTACCACTTTTTAAAGCACTTACAATTGACCTGTTTGCAGGTGGTAATATAAGACTGAGTAAATACGATGACGAAGATGGATTTACCAAATATAAAGACTGGTTCAATATTGATTTTTCAGGAGTATCTCCCATTGCAGGAATAGCTGTTGGCATTCTTAAATAATTTCAGTTATAACATAATTGTATCATTGAGTCTACTCCAAAAAGTCAGTTATTCTGAATTTCAGTGTTTTTTACCCCTGACCCCAAGGGGAGAAACACTGAAATTCAGAATAATACA
>Ga0102851_10000799_pt1 | contig 16807 bp, 14 predicted proteins | sample Mud3Dept3metaG_FD_79558 | JGI IMG/M metagenome (GOLD analysis project Ga0102851, IMG submission 79558) | Freshwater wetland microbial communities from Ohio, USA, analyzing the effect of biotic and abiotic controls - Mud 3 Core 4 Depth 3... | ecosystem: Environmental > Aquatic > Freshwater >... | reverse complement strand
CGACCGGCTGCGTTTCGATTTCACCGGCACCGACCAGCAGGTCAGGGGGCCGCTGAACGCGCCGCTGTCGAAGACCTGGACCACTATTTTCTACTGCGTGCGGTGCGTGCTGCCGGACGACATTCCGTTCAATGACGGGCTCACGCGGGTGGTCGAGGTGTACGTTCCCGAGGGCACGCTGCTCAACCCGCATCATCCCGCTCCGGTCAACGCGCGGTCGGTGACGGTCAACCGCATCGCCGACGTTGGGCTCGGGGCGCTCGCGTTGGCCGTTCCCGAGCGCATCGGTGCGCAGTGCTGTGGCGTCCCAACCGGCGTTTCCTTCGGTGGCGTAGATCCGAGGACCGGGCGCAACTTCGTTTTTTATGAAAGTTATTGCGGCGGCATGGGCGGGAGCCAGACGACCGACGGCGCCGACGCGATCAGCACCGGGAGCTCGAACGCGATGAACATTCCGGTCGAGTCCATTGAAATGGACTACCCGATCCGCATGGTGCGCTACGAACTGGTTCCCGATTCGGGAGGAAGCGGCAAATTCAGGGGCGGGCTCGGGCTGTTGCGCGAGTACGAAATGCTCGCCGAGCGCGCGACCGTGAACGTGCGCGGCGACCGCGCGGTGTTTGCGCCGCGTGGGATTTACGGCGGCGGCAATGGTAGTTTCGCCACCTTGTTCCTGGAGCGCGACGACGGCTCGATGGAAAAGATTCCCAGCAAGTACGGCAGCAGTATAAAGCGCGGCCAGCATCTGAAGATCATGACGCCGGGAGGCGGCGGATTCGGAGACCCGGGTGAGCGCGACCGCGCCGCGCTCAGGCGGGACTTCCTGGACGGCAAGGTTACGGCTGAGAAGACACAGCAGGATTACGGCGTGGACATACGCTTAGACAAAAGCGCGCAAAACGCGATATAGTTCGGCCTGAACTCCGGACCGCGCCAGCGCACCGGGTCGCAACACTACAAATAATTCGTTCATTCATGACTGAACCACACGCGGCCAACCGCCGCGAAGATCTGCGCTTGATCACCGGCCGCGGACGCTACGCTGCGGACTGGAATCTGCCCGGCCAGCTGCATGCGTGTTTCCTGCGCTCCGACCGCGCGCATGCGGAAATCGTGGCGCTCGATGCCGGACCGGCGCTCAAATGCCGCGGCGTGGTCGCGGTATATACCGGCGCCGATGCGATCGCTGCCGGCTACACGCAGTTTCCCAACCTGATGACTTTCAAGGGTCGTAGTGGCGCGGAAATATTGAAGCCCGCGCGCCCGGTACTGGCGGCGGGCAAAGTGCGCTTCGTCGGCGAGACGGTCGCGATGGTCGTCGCCGAATCAGCGCTCGCGGCGCAGGATGCGCTCGGCGCCATCGTCATCGAATATCGTGATCTGCCGCCGGTGGTCACCACCCAAGACGCGCTCGCCGCGGGCGCGTCGCAGCTGCACGCGAACATTCCCGGCAACCTGTGTTTTGAATGGGAAAGCGGGGATGCGGCCGCAGTTGCCAGGGCATTTGCAGAAGCGGCGCACGTGACGCGTCTCAAGCCCATCACCACGCGCGTTGCGCCAAATCCGATGGAGCCGCGCGCGTGCGTCATCAATTACGATGCCGCAAGCGACAGCTACGATATTTATTCCCCTTCGCAGGGGATCAACATGCTGCGCCGGCAGTTTTCAGTGCTCACCGGCGTGCCTGAGGAAAAGCTGCGGCTGCACCTGCATGACACGGGCGGCAGCTTCGGCCAGCGCAGCGCGGTCTACCCCGAATATGCGGCGCAGATGATTGCGGCGAAGCAGCTCGGCCGGCCGGTCAAGTGGGTAGCGTCGCGTTCCGAATGTTTCATGTCGGACAGCCACGGCCGCGCCATCGATATCACCGGCGAACTTGCGCTCGACCGCGACGGCCGGTTTCTCGCCGCGCGCTACGAGTTCGACTGCGATATGGGCGCGTACCTGACGCCGACGGGGTGTGTCAGCCACTTGCGCAATCCGGCAACGTGCATGACCGGCGTCTACCGCATCCCTGCGCTTTATGGCAGCTTCCGGGTTGTGCTCACCAATACGGTTCCGGTTGCGGCGTATCGCGGCGCCGGGCGGCCCGACATCGCGTACGCCGTTGAGCGGCTGGTCGACCAGGCCGCGACAGAACTCAACATCGATCGCGATGAGCTGCGGCGTCGCAACTTCATCCCGCTCGATGCATTTCCTTACAAGACTCCAACGATGGGCGTCTACGAACAGTCGGACTTCGCCGGTTGTCTCGACAAGGCGCTCAAAGCGGCGGACTGGAACGGTTTCGCGCCGCGGCGCGCAGCGGCAGTGAAGCGCGGCAAGCTGCGCGGCATCGGGATGGCGACCGTTATCGAGGGAACCGGCGCCGGCATCTATCCCAAGGACCAGATCGCGATCGAATTCGATGCACAGGGCAGGCTCATGGTTTACACGGTCAGCCTGTCCCAGGGTCAAAGTCACGAAACGACGTTTGCGGCGATTGTTGCGCAGACCCTCGGCGTGGCCCCGGAAGCGGTCACGCTGCGCCAGAGCGTTCAGGGCAAGGAGCTGATCGGCAATCACACCGGCGGCTCGCGTTCGCTGGTCGGCGCCGGCAGCGTCTGCAAAATCGCAGCGCAGAAGCTGATCGAACAGGCGCGGCCGCTGGCCGCGGAGGAACTCGAGCTCGAGCCGTCGCAGCTCGATTACGCCGCGGGCGCATTCCGCCAGCGCGGCGGCGAAAAAATGATCGGGCTGCTGGATCTCGCGCGCAGGCATGCCGGCAGGAATCCGCATCCCCTGAACCTCGTGGCCGAAGGCACGGTGGGCTCGACGTTCCCGAACGGCTGCCATATTGCCGAGGTTGAGGTCGATCCCGAAACCGGCGTGACCGAGATCGTCTCCTATGTTGCGGTCGATGATTGCGGCAATGTGATCAACCACAGCGTGGTCGAAGGCCAGATACACGGCGGCGTGACGCAGGGCGCCGGGCAGGTGTTTGGCGAACACGCGATGTACGACCGCGGTAGCGGCCAGTTGCTGACCGGCAGCTTCAGCGACTACTTCATGCCGCGCGCGGGGTTTATCCGCGATATCAAGATGAACGAACATCCGGTGCCGAGCAAACTCAATGTGCTCGGCGCCAAGGGTGTTGGCGAATCGGGCTGCACGGCTTCTCTGCCGACGCTCGCCAATGCCACGCTTGACGCGTTGCGGCCGCTCGGGATACAACATCTCGACATGCCGCTTACGCCGAGCAAGCTGTGGCACGCGATGCAGGCGGCAAAACCAGAATAGGGCGCGCTATGTTCGAATTCAAATATCTGCAAGCCAAAACCCTGTCCGAAGCGGGTGCATTCGTTGCCGCCAATCCGGACGCGAAGCTGCTGGCCGGCGGCATGACGCTGATTCCGACACTCAAGCAGCGGCTTGCGCAGCCGTCGCATCTGGTGGACATCGGGGGATTGCCGGAATTGCAGGGCATCGAGGTCAAGGACGGCAGGCTTGTGCTGGGTGCTGCGACCCGGCATCAGGAAGTCGCCGCGTCGCCAGTGGTCGGGAAGGCGCTTCCGGCGCTGGCGTATCTCGCGGCGCAGATCGGCGATCCGCAGGTGCGCAACCGGGGCACTATCGGCGGCTCGGTCGCGAACAACGATCCCGCCGCCGATTATCCGGCCGCGGTACTCGCGCTGGGAGCAACGATCGTTACCACGCGCCGCGAGATCGCCGCCGATGATTTCTTCCAGGGGATGTTTTCTACCGCGCTCGAAGAAGGCGAAATCATCGTGCGCTTGTCTTTCCCGCTGCCGCAACGCGCCGCCTACATGAAATTCCCGCATCCCGCATCGGGGTATGCCATGACGGGAGTGTTCGTGGCTGAAACGAAAACGGGAATACGGGTCGCAGTGACCGGCGCGGGGCCGGGCGTATTTCGCTGGAGCGACGCGGAAAGCGCGCTGGCAAAGAAACTGCACCCGGCGGCGCTCGACGCGCTGGCGGTTGCCGCCGACGACCTGAACGAAGACATTCATGCGACGCGTGAATACCGCGCCAACCTGGTCAAAGTAATGGCGAAACGCGCGGTGCAGAAACTACTGGAAAATTAACCCACAACCCAAATCACGGGCCACGACACCTATGACCAAGATCGAAATCACCGTTAATGGCGCCAGGCACTCGCGCGAAGTCGAAGACCGCACGCTGCTGGTGGACTTGCTGCGCGATCAGCTCGGGCTCACCGGCACCCATGTCGGCTGCGACACCAGCCAATGCGGATGCTGCACCGTGCACGTCAACGGGCGCGCGCTTAAGTCATGCACCATGCTCGCGGTTCAGGCGAACGGCGCCGAAGTCGTGACGATCGAGGGAATGGCTCAAGGCGGCAAGCTGCATCCGGTGCAACAGGCGTTCACGGACTGCCATGCACTGCAATGCGGGTTCTGCACCCCGGGCATGATCATGGCGGTCACCGCGCTGCTCAGGGACAACCCGCATCCGAGCGATGAAGAGATCTACCACGGGTTGGAAGGCAACCTGTGCCGCTGCACCGGCTATATCAACATCGTCAAAGCGGTAAAGCAGGTCGCGCAGACACCGCGCTAACTCAAGAGGTAAATCTACCGCCGTTGCCGGCCACGGGCAGTGCACTAACGTCGGATGCCCGCCCGCAACCGGTAACGCTTAGTGGCTGTGCTTGAGGCCCGCCGGTTTTTCGAAAATTCTGGCGATCAACCGCTTGGCCCCGTTCACTACCCACAAGGTGCCATCGACGAGTCCTTCGGCATTACGCAGCGCATTAAGCGCAACTTCGCGCTCGCTTTCGGTCATAGACGCCTGGTTGATACGGGCGTAAAGGTCTGTATTTGCAAGCTTTTCATTAAGTTTGTTCATAATTGTCTCCTGGTAAGCTACTCAGTAGGATCGGGCAAGATTTACTATCGCCACAAATCTCCTGTTACGCAATTATAGACCTGATGAATACTGGTTTGTTGCATCGCACCACATGATATATTATGACATATCGAGTTAGAATAACTAATCTAATATGCCAGAACGGCTACCCCCGCTGAATGCGCTTAAGGCTTTCGAGTCCGCCGCGCGCCATTTGAGCCTGAAGCGCGCGGCGCAGGAACTGAACGTGACGCCCGCAGCGATCAGCCACCAGGTCAAGGCGCTTGAAGACCATCTCGGAGTCAGGCTGTTTCTGCGTCTGAACCGCGCGCTCAAGCTGACCGCAGCCGCCCGTGCGGCGTTGCCCAAGCTGAGCGAGGGGTTCGGCAGTCTGGCGCAGGCGGTTGCCGCCCTGCGGCCGCAAACCGACAGCGGGCAGGTGACTGTGAGCGTGGCGCCGTCGTTTGCCACCCGCTGGCTGATGCCTCGGCTACACCATTTTTTTGCTATCCACCCCGAGATCGACGTGCGGGTATCGGCGCGAATGCGGCTCGTCACCCGGGGAGGGCAGGCGAGCGCGGCCGAGCGTACCACCATCGGGAACTGGCTGGAGGAATCCGATCTCGCGATCCTGTACGGGCACGGCGACTACCCGGGCTATCGCGTCGACAAGCTGTTCGCGCTGACGGTTGCGCCGATCTGCAGCCCGCAGCTCGCGCACGGCGAGAATCCGCTGCGGCAGCCGCAGGACCTGAAACATCACACGTTATTGCACGACGACACCGGCATACTTTACGATGGCGTCGCGTTCTGGGACGTGTGGCTCATGGCAGCCGGCGTGAGCGATGTCGACGCCAGCCGGGGTTCGCATTTCAGCCACGCCGTGCTCGCGCTCGAGGCGGCGAGCAATGCGCTCGGCGTGCTCGCGACGTTTCCCGTGCTGGCCGCTGCGGAACTGGCTGCCGGCCGCCTGATACTGCCGTTTGCATTCCAGGCCCCATTGCAGTCGGCGTATTACCTCGTATGCGCCGAGGGTGCGGAGCTGCGCACCTCGGTGGCTGCATTTCGCGACTGGCTGTTGGCCGAGGCGTCGCAGCAGGAACAACATTGAAGAATTACTTGCCTAACGGCGATTGCCGCCCTGCCGGAGAGAAATAATGGAATGGCTCACTGACCCCCAGATATGGATAGCGCTCGCGACCCTGACCGCGCTCGAAATCGTGTTGGGAGTGGACAACATCATTTTCATCTCGATCCTGGTCGGCAGGCTGCCCGGGCATCAACGCAACCGCGCGCGCGTGATCGGGCTCGGGCTGGCAATGGGAACGCGCATCCTGCTATTGCTATCGCTGGCGTGGATCATGACCCTCACCGACCCGCTGTTTACGGTATCGGGCAAGGATTTCGCATGGCGCGACATCATCCTGATCGGCGGCGGGCTGTTCCTGCTTTGGAAAAGCGTGCACGAAATTCACGCCTCGCTGGAGGGAGTGGAAGAGGGGCCGCGTGCGGCGCTGCAGGCGGGCTTCGGCGCGGTGCTGATCCAGATTGCGGTCATCGACATCGTGTTCTCGCTCGACTCCGTGATTACCGCGGTCGGGATGGTTGACGAGGTGCCGGTGATGGTAGCCGCGATCGTCATCGCGGTGCTGGTGATGATGTTTGCCGCCAGGCCGATCGGCGAATTCGTCGACCGCCATCCGACGGTCAAAATGCTGGCCCTGTCGTTTCTGATCATGGTCGGCATGGCGCTGGTGGCGGAAGGCTTCGATTTTCATGTGCCGAAAGGCTATATCTATTTCGCGATGGCGTTTTCGGTGGCGGTCGAGATGCTCAATCTCAGGTTGCGCAGGCGCCTCGCGCCGGTGCGGCTGCACAAGACCATGAGCGAAAGCGATCGCCAGTGAGATTCTGGACCGCAGCCCACCGGGCGGCCCCGTTGCAGGCGGATATCGATCAAGCAACGATTAGGAACTGAGTATGCGATTGGACTCAAATGCGCTGCGTGAATTGAGAGAGAAGCGCCTGCGCCGAACCGTTGAGCTTTGTTTTGACGTCCATCCTTTTTACAGACTTCGCTACCAGCAGCTTGGCCTCAGCCCCGGAGACATTCAAAGCCTCGACGATCTGCAGAAACTCCCGTTGGTTCGCAAAGCCGACTACATGGCTAACCCGGAAGACTTCCGCCTGCGGACCGCCGATGTGCCCGAGCTCCCGTTTGAGGAGAAGACGTTTTGGAACGTCGCCTATACGACCGGCACAACCAGCGGCAAGCCATCCCCGTTCTTCAATACCACGCACGACCACTATCAAAATCTGCTGCAGTCGGGCCGCTGCGCTGCAGCCGAGGGAATCAAACGCGGAGACCTGATCGCAAACCTGATTCCGCTGTCGGCCGTGCCGACCGGCGGATTTCTTATCGTCGGTCGAACGGGAGACGTTCTCGGTGTCCCCGTCGTTAGCGCAATGACTGGGGCGAAGCACCCGGCATATCCCGTTCGTCGTACGCTCGATGAAGCTATCGATTGCCTGGTGGCTGCGGACCCCACGGTGTTTTGGGGTATCCCGAGCTTCGTGCGGCATTTTTTTCGCAGGGCGCGGGAGCGCGGAGTGAAATTCAGCCGCGCGCGGATGGCGCTGGTCGCCGGGGAGCCCACGAGTATGGCGCTACGCAGCGAACTTATGGACCACCTGCGTGCGTTTGGGGCGGAGGATCCCCAGGTCCGTGTCCGCTATTCCTGTACCGAGATGCAGGGTGGATTCGCCCAATGCTGCAACGAAGCGCTGGCGCAGAACCTGACGCCAGACCTCTATTTTCTCGAGGTCGTGGACCCTGAAACCGGAAAACGGGTTCCGGAGGGTACCGAAGGCGCAATGGCGCTGACTCACCTGCACCGGCGAGGGACGGTGTTTTTGCGTTACCTCGTCGGGGACCTGATTGCATTACGGATGGGTGAATGCCCGCATTGTGGCAGATTGGGCGAGCAAATCGTTCAATCACCACGGCGAACCGGATCTTTGCTGAAGGTAAAGGGTATGCTGATTAATCCCGATCTCGTTCTGGAAGCGTTATCGGCAGAACGCGCAATCCGTGAGTATCAGCTGAGAGTACGGAAAAGCGACCCCGCCGATCCGGATTCGATGGATAGCCTGGTTGTGCGTCTCGAAGCGGACGCGCAGGCACGCGAACGCCTTGCCGCCGAGATCCCGGCACTCGTGCAGCAAGTCTGCATGGTAAGACCCGAACTGGAGTTTGCCGGTCCGGGAGAAATTCACGACCGGCTGAACAATCTGAAAACCCGTATGGTGATAGATGAACGCAAGATTTGAAAATAAGCGGGGCCAACCTGAGCGGGGCGAATAGCGATGTGGGGAGTGCCGCGGACTCTGCTGCACCGGCGCGATACAATGGCAGGCGGTTACGTCGAAACGAAGAAAGGAACGATCATGCACGAACTCATGAAAATGGCGGTTGCGTTGGCGCTGGCAGCATGTGCCGCATTCGCCACCGCGCAAAACTATCCGACCAAAGCCGTGCGCGTCATTGTGCCCTTCCCGCCCGCGGGCGCTGCCGACCTGTTGTCACGCCTCGTTGGACAAAAGCTGACCGAAGCGTGGGGGCAGCAGATCGTGATCGACAATCGCGCGGGTGCGGGCGGAATCATCGGCGCGGAACTCGCGGCCAAAGCGGCGCCCGACGGCTATACGCTGTTGATGGCGCCCGTCACCACTTACGCGGTGGGCATGACTGCTTACGCCAAACTCAGCTGGCGCCTCGACACAGACTTGCTGCCCGTCGCGATGGTCGCCAACGTGCCGCATATCCTCGTCGCTCATCCGTCGCTGCCGGTGAAAAACGTGAAACAGCTGATCGCGCTCGCCAGGGCGCGTCCGGGCGAATTGAATTTTGCTTCCCAGGGCAACGGCACACTGTCGCACGTCGAGCAGGAATTGCTGCAGCAACTGGGCGGCTTCAAGGTCAGCCACATACCGTACAAAGGCAGCGTACCAGGGCTTGCCGATCTCATTCCGGGCAACGTGCAGTTATTTTTCGACAGCATCCCCTCGTCCGTGCCTTACGTGAAGAGCGGGCGCCTGAAAGGCATAGGCGTTGCGTCGACCAAACGCTCGCCGGCGCTGCCCGATCTGCCGGCACTCAACGAATCGCTGAAAGGCTTCGAAGCCGACAACTGGTTCGGCTTCATGGCGCCCGCCGGAACGCCGCGCGATATCGTCGCGCGGTTCAATGCCGAAGTGCAAAAAAGCCTCGGTTCCCCGGAACTGAAGGAAAAGCTGCTCGCGCAGGGCGGCTACACTCACGGCGGCACGCCCGGGCAGATGGGCGAATTGATCCGCGCCGATCTTTCCAAGTGGGGCAAGGTCGTGCGCGCCGCCAACATCAAAATCGAATAACAGGACCGCCATGAGAGAAGACGCACGCGACGCCGCCCTGCGCGTCAACGAGGAGCGCCTGTGGCGGCGCCACGCCGAGATGGCAAAGATTGGCGCGATTCCCGGCAACGGTGTAAATCGTGCCGCGTTGTCCAGGGAAGACATCGCTGCACGCAAACTTCTGCTGTCGTGGGCCGGGCAACGAAAATTCACCGTGAGCATTGACGCGATAGGCAATCTCTTCGTGCGACGCGCCGGTAGCGAAGCAAATGCGGCACCTGTCATGACCGGCAGCCACATGGACTCGCAGCCGCGCGGCGGACGCTTCGATGGCATCTACGGCGTGCTGGCCGGATTGGAGGCGCTCGAAGCGATGCATGAAGCCGGCGTGACCACACGCCGCCCGATCGAAGTCGTCGCCTGGACCAACGAGGAAGGCGGACGTTTCGCGCCTTGCACGATGGGCTCCATGGTATTCACCGGCGCGCGGCCGTTGGCCGACGTTCTCGACGTCACCGACAACGAAGGCGTAAGACTCCGCGACGCACTCGCCGAGACCCTGGCCGCCACACCGCTGGCGGCGAAACGCGAATTCAATTCAGCCGCAGCCGGTTACATTGAAGCGCATATCGAGCAGGGCCCGCTGCTGGAAAACGCGGGCAAAACCGTGGGTGTCGTCACCGGCATCCAGGGCCTGCGCTGGTTCAACATCGAAGTCTCCGGCAAGACGGATCACGCGGGCACGACACCGCTCGCGCTGCGCAAGGACGCGATGCGCGACGCCGTCGCCGTCATCAACGCCCTGGCCGAACTCACGGATGATCCCGCCGGCGTCACGCGCTTTACGGTCGGCCGCATGCTGGTCACGCCCAACTCGCCCAACTCGGTGGCAAGCCACGTGTTGTTTTCCGTCGACGTGCGTCACCCCGATCCGCAGACCATCAAGCGTCTGGGCGAAGCGGTCGAACCGCTCGCGCGCAAGGCGGCGAAACATTGCGGCGTCAAAGTCACGCCGACACTGCACGACGATCCGTGCGTGTTCGACGCGGATGTCACGAACGCCGTCGAAGCGGCGGCGAAGGGCCTTGAACTGGCGCACATGCGCTTGTCGTCCGGTGCAAGCCACGATGCGATGTACATGGCGCGCGTGTGCCCGACCGGCATGATCTTCGTGCCGTGCGAAAAAGGCATCTCGCACAACGAAGCGGAAAACGCCACCCCCGCTGACCTCGCCGCCGGCGCGCGCGTGCTCACCGCGGCGCTGGTAGAACTCGCCAACCGCTGATGCGGACGTTGGCATCGGTAGTGGCGGCACGGCTGCCGCGTTTGCAGACGGCGGGTGATGACCTCAGGCAGATGGCCGTAACAGTTCGGGCGAATGCCATCTCACGGTCTGCTTGCCGTTCTTGAATGCCGCGATCGGTCGCGATATTTCGGCGATTGCCTGTTGGGGTGTCTGGGCGTTGAGGATGACGACGTCGGCCGGGTTGCCGGGCGCAAAACCGTAGTCCCTGAGATTGAGCACCCGTGCTGATCGTTCGGTCAGCATGTTGAAGCAATCCTTGAGCTGCGCCGGACGGTCGAGCTGGACAACATTCGCATAGAGATTCGCCATGCGGATGAGCGAGCAGTCGCCATAAGGCGTCGCGGGATTGAGTATGTTGTTGGACGACAACGAGCAATTCACGCCATGACCGATCAGCACGTTTGCGTTCGCGACGCCGCGCCGCACGCTGTGATCCTGATCGCGCCCCATCAGAAAAAGGTCGGTCGCCGGTAACACCGTGACTGCAATGCCGGCATCAGCCAGACGGCGTGCAAGCTTTGCAAGCTCGTCCGGCGGCAGTAGCGAAAGCTTGGCCATGTGGCCGACCACCACGCGTCCGCCGCGCTGGTATTTCTCGGTAAGATCGCGAACCTGGTGGATAAACATGCCATCGGGCGTGTGACCGACATCCAGATGCATGTCGATATCGACATCAAATTCACGCGCAAGATCGAAGATGCGTTCGACCTGCGCGGCGCCGTTGGTGTCGTAGCGCGGCGCGCCGCCGATCACCCTCGCGCCACGTTTCAATCCCTCGACCAGCAGTTCGTCAGTTCCGGGATAGTTTGTGAGTCCTTCCTGCGGAAACACGCATATCTCGATGTCGATCGCCCACTTGTAGTCGGCAATCAGCGACTGTACCCCTTCGAATCCACGCATGCCGATACCGGGGTCAACCTCGACCTGGGTGCGCATGCGCGTGGTTCCATGCAGGACGCACTCTTCGAGCGTGCGTGCCGCGCGCGTGCGCACGTCTTCGACGGACATGCTTTGCTTTAGCGGCGTGACGCCTACAACAGGACTCAGCGCGCGGTGATCCTGTGGAACGCAGCGGTCGATAATGCGCGATTTGTCGAGATGAATGTGGGTCTCGATCAGGCCGGGGCAGGCCAGACAGCCCCTGGCATCGTAAACCTCGGCAACCGCGTTCAGCCGGGGCGCTGTCGCGGTGATGCGGCCGTTCTCGATGCCGATATCGACAGGTTGATTGTCGTGCGAACCATCGGCAAGCCGGGCATTGCGGATAATAAGATCCATCAGTTTTACTCCTTTGAATCGCGATGCGGCCGATGAATTAATGCGTCGTTTGCACCATCGGTAAACCGAATGTGCCTGCCACGCAATTGCCGCGGCGCCCTGCGCTCATTCCGGCCGCGCGCCGGAGTCTTTGATGACCTTGGCCCATTTGACAACTTCCTGGCGTACCGCGGCGGCGAATTGAGCGGGCGACAGCGTGACGGGATCGGCGCCGAGCGCGGCGAGGCGCGCTCGCGCGTCGGGCGTGGCGAAGATTCCAGCCAGCGTCCGATTAAGCTTGTCGATCACGGGTGGCGGCGTTTTTACCGGCGCAAATACGCCGTACCAGGTGCTGACCTCGTAACCCGGTATTTCCTCGTTTACCGCCGGTACCTGCGGCAGCAGCGCCAGCCGCTTGTCGCTCGACACGCCGAGCGCTTTCAGCCTGCCTGATTTCACGTACGGCAGCGTCGAGGACACGCCGGTGAACATGATCTGCACCTGGCCGCCGACGAGATCGGTGAGCGCGGGACCGGCGCCCTTGTATGGCACGTGCACGATATCGATGCCGGTCATGCTCTTGAAAAGCTCGCTTGACAGGTGCGCGGTCGAGCCGCTGCCGGACGAAGCGAAGTTGATGGTGCCCGGCTTCGCTTTCGCCAGCGCGACGAGGTCCTTGCTCGAATTCGCCAGCACGGATGGGTGCGCGACCAGAATCATGGGACTCGACGCCACCATGCTGATCGGCGCCAGATCCTTGGCGGGATCGACCGGCAGCTTGAGATAGAGGCTCGGGTTGATCGCGTTGGTGCCGTTGGCGCCCATCAGCAGCGTGTAGCCGTCGGGCGCGCTCTTGGCGACGATCTCGACCGCGATGTTGCCGCCGCCGCCGGCGCGGTTGTCGACCACCACCTGCTGGCCCAGCGCATCCGACAGCTTCTGGCCGGTGATACGGCCGACGATGTCGACCGGCCCGCCCGGCGCATAGGGAATTACCAGCCGGATGGATTTGGCGGGATAAAGCTGGGCCTGCGCAGGTTGTAACGCGCAAACCGCAAGCGCCGCGAGTGCGCATGACGAGGCAGGAGTTTTCATTGCGGCCAGTCCCGGTTGTCGAGGAATTTATACCAGCGATACATGATCCGCTGCGGGATGCGGATCAGGCGGTGCAGAGGAAAACGCGTGAGCGGCGTGCAGGCCGGGGGAATCACGTTCGCGATCTGTTCACCGGCCAGCCGCCGGGCGAGCAGCTTGCCGGCATGCAGGCTTAACGCCACGCCACTGCCCTGGTAGCCCAGCGCGTAATGTAGCGAAGTATCGTCCACGGCGTGATGGATATGCGGCAGGAAATCGCGCGTGAGGCATACCCATCCGTGCCAGTCGTAGTCAACGGTCACGTTCTCGAGCCCTGGGTATTTGGACCGCAGCTCCGATAGCAGATAGTCGCGCTGCCGCGAATTGCGCCCGGGGCTGTCGGTGATCAGGCCGCGACCGCCGAACATGATGCGGTCGTCCGGCAGGCGCCGCCAGTAGTAGAGCAGCCTGCGCGTATCGGTCAGCACATGCCCCGTGACGAAATTGGTGGCGCGGATTTCCGCCCGCGTGAGCGGGCGCGTGACGATGATTTGCGACAGCACCGGCAGCAAGTTCGCCCGCACCGCCGGGTGCAGCTGCTGCGGCGTATAGCCGTTGGTGGCGATCACCACCGCTTTCGTGCGCAAAGTGCCGTGCGGCGTGGTCAGCACATGGACCGCGCCGTTTTTGCGCCATCCGGTGACCGGGCTTGCCGCATGCACCGTGGCGCCGGCGCTGCGTGCCATGCGCAGCACGCCGAGCGAAAGTTTGAGGGGATGCACGGCGAGCGCGTCGGGAATGCGCAGCGCGCCATGCGATTGCGTGCCGCCGGCGTGATTGTCGCGCAGTTCCGCGGCATCGATGAATTCGGCCGGGTATTGGAATTCGCGCTGCAACAACTGCGCGTCCTGTTTCAACGCCGCCGCCCGGCTCGGCCGGTGCGCGATTTTGAGATGTCCGGCTTCGCTTGCATCGCAGGCTATGCCGCCGTCTTTGATCAGGGTGCGCACGGTATCGAGCGACGCCATGGTTTCGCCGAACACGCGCTTCGCGAGGTCATGTCCCCATTGTTCCATCATCTGCGCCGCGGTCCAGCGGCCGAGTGCCATGCGCGCGAAGCCGCCATTGCGGCCGCTGCAGCCCCAGCCCGGCCGATTGGCTTCGAGCACCACGGGTTTGATGCCGTATAGACGCGCGAGGTGATAGGCGCACGACAACCCGGTGTAGCCGCCGCCGATAATTGCGACTTCGGTCTCCAGCTGTGCCGGCGCCGGGCCGTCGTCGGGGGGAATCTCGCCGGCCGTCGCCGCCCAGTACGACGCCACGTGGTCGAGGCCGGTGCCGGGCGTGGCCGCGATCAATGGGTCGTATGGCGCATTCATGAGTAACCGTCCTTCGCCGGCGTCCTGTGCCAATGCAGCGCTGTAGTGATTATAGGTCGTGGGCGCACCAGGGCAAGCGCGGGCCGCGATCTTGGAAAAGAGGGCGGCCTGGGTTTGACTCGATCATGGAGCAAATCGAGTGTGCTTCGTACTGCACGTAACGCGAATATTGAGCGACAGCTTTCCCGTTCCGCGAGCGGCGGCTATCCGGATACGGTGACCGGACGGTTTCGACCTCTTGTGTTGAAAAACTCGGTGTTGAAACGATCTTTTCGCACAGGCGTCGTTCGGAGCGAATGCCAAAGCAATAGCCAATGACCAACATGCGTATCATCAACTCCGGATCGATCGACGGCCGGCCCGTGTGGCTATAGTAGTCAGCAAGGTGCTGATGCAATTCGCTCAGATCGAGAAACTGATTGATGCCTCGTAGCAGGTGGCCTTGCGGAATGTGCTCATCGAGATTGAAGGAGTGAAACAACCGATCCTGCCCATCACCTTGGTGTCCCATCATCTCGAAGCGCTCCATCAATGCACCGCAAGATCAGACACTTCGCACAAACGAAAACTCCGTAATCGATGGAGTTTTTCAACAGAATAGGCCACAAGCGGACGTTCAAAGAAATTGAGCCTGGCTCCTTGAGGAATTACTGAACGGGCCCCGCGCATCAAACCGATAAAGGCCGTCAGCCACTTTCACGGTTCTCATCAGGCTAATTGTTCATGTACAGGCCGCCGTTCACGTGGATGGTTTGGCCGGTAATATAACGTCCGTCCGGGCTGCACAGCAGTTTCACCATTGCGACCACCTCGGACGGTTCCGCCAGGCGTCCGAGCGGTATCCGCTTCATATCGAACTGCAAAGGTGACTCGCGTACCGTATTGGCGGGGCCCGGAGACACGTAGTTCACATTGATGTTGTGGACGGCTAATTCAAGCGCCAACGCGCGCGTCAGTCCGGCCAGTCCCGCCTTGGCTGCTGAGGTCGCTGCCCGCCCGGGATGCGGCATGTGCCCGAAAGCACCCCCCATGTTAACGATGCTGCCCCCGCCGCTGCGGACGATTTCCGGCACGCAAGCCTGGGTGCAGTGAAATGTTCCATCCAGAATCACCGCCATCGTGTTCCGCCAGTCGTCGAAGCTCCGTTCCTGAAACGGTTTGACGTCATGAACCACCGCGTTGTTGATCAGAATATCGAGCTTGCCGAAGGTATCCACCGCCGCCTGCACCATCCGCTTGACGGCGTTGGCATCCGTGATGTCGGCCATATGCGCGATGGCCCTGCCGCCGGCCGCTTTGATCGCTGCTGCGGTCGCCTCCATTTCCTGCTTTGACGAGCGCGAATTGATTACGACCGCTGCGCCGGCCTGCGCCAGCGCTTCGGCGACCGCGCGCCCGAGATTGCGTGCGCTGCCCGTAATCAGGACCACTTTGTCCGCGAAGTCCCGTGTGTTGCTCATGGCCATCTCTTGGCTCCGTTAATGCCGTGCAGCCAACGGTCACTGCATCGGGATTCCTGCCGCCTTGACGACCTTGCCCCACTTGTCGATTTCGGACTTGAGGAACGCGCCGAATTCCTCGGGTTTCGAGCCCACGGCCTCGGCGCGGTCGGCCGCGAGCTTGTCGCGCATCTCGGGCGCGTGGAGGATTGCCGAAATTTCGGTCTGCAGCTTCGCGACGACCGGTTGCGGCGTGCCCGCGGGCGCGACAATCCCGTACCAGCCGACTACCTCGTAACCTGCGACGCCACCTTCCGCCACAGTGGGGACATCGGGCAGGCTGGAGACTCGCTTCGCGCTGGTGACGCCCAGCGCGCGCAACCGGCCCGTCTTCAGATGCGGCAAAGGCGGCAGCAGTGTCGACATCAGCAAAGGGACGTGACCTGACATCGTGTCGAGCAGCGCGGGGCCGGTGCCCTTGTACGGCACGTGTTCGAGCTTGATGCCGGCCATGTGGTTGAAAAGCTCCATCGAAAGGTGCGGTCCGGTGCCGATGCCGGATGACGCATAGGTGAGCTCGCCGGGGCGCGACCTGGCGAGCGCGATCATCTGCTTCACGTTGCGCACCGGCAGCGTCGGATGCGCTACGAGGAGGTTGGGCATCGCCGCGACCTGCGTCACTGGCGCGAAGTCGCGGATCGGATCGTACGGCACTTTCTTGTAGAGCACGGTGTTGACGGCGAGCGGCGTCGCGGTCATCACGAGCGTGTAACCGTCTGGTGGTGATTTGGCGACGAGCGAAATGCCGATCATCTGGCCGGCGCCGGGCCGGTTGTCGACGATCACCTGCTGCCCCCAGCGTTCCGTCAGCTTGACCGAGAGCTGTCGCGCGATGATGTCCGTGCCGCCGCCGGGTGAGGAGGGCACGACCAGCCGGATCGTCCGGTTCGGATAATCCTTCGCCGTTTCCTCCGGGCGCGGTTGCGCCGGCGCCGCGTTGGTGAGCGCTATCCCGACCACCATCGCGCATGCCGCGCGACCCGTCCGCAATATCGACCAGTTCATGGGTTCTCCTCGAGGGTTTT
>Ga0102851_10000798_pt1 | contig 16811 bp, 29 predicted proteins | sample Mud3Dept3metaG_FD_79558 | JGI IMG/M metagenome (GOLD analysis project Ga0102851, IMG submission 79558) | Freshwater wetland microbial communities from Ohio, USA, analyzing the effect of biotic and abiotic controls - Mud 3 Core 4 Depth 3... | ecosystem: Environmental > Aquatic > Freshwater >... | reverse complement strand
TTGATATCTACAGCTCTACACCAAAAACTATTGATGCCCTTATGAAACTGGAGCTTCCCAGCGGTGTTGAGGTGGAAATAAAAGTGTGAAACCAGTAAAGTATAAATAAGATGCAGGGATTAATTGGAAAGAAGGTTGGAATGACCTCAGTTTTTGATGAAAACGGGAGGAATGTTCCTTGTACTGTTCTGCAGGCCGGTCCGTGTGTTGTTACCCAGGTCAAGACAAAGGAAAAAGACGGTTACTTTGCTGTACAGCTTGGATTCGACGACAAGAAGGAAAAACATACCACCAAAGCCGAAATGGGTCATTTCAAGAAGGCCAATACAGCCCCGAAAAGAAAGCTCATTGAGTTTACAGGCTTTGCGGAGGGACAAGTTAAGGAAGGTGAAGTATTGACAGCCGAGCTGTTCAGACCGGATAACTGGGTCGATGTGAGAGGATGGTCAAAGGGGAAAGGTTTCCAGGGAGTGGTCAGGCGGCACAACTTCGGGGGTGTCGGCGGAGCGACCCACGGTCAGCATAACAGGGGAAGAGCTCCCGGGTCAATTGGAGCCTCCTCGTTTCCCTCAAGAGTGCTGCCGGGGATGAGAATGGCCGGACATATGGGCAATAAGAAGGTGATGTCGATAAGCATGCGTGTCATGAAGCTTATGGCTGAAGACAATATAATTATAGTTAAAGGATCAGTTCCCGGTCCGAAAGGTGGTTACGTAATAATTACAAAATAATGGAATTAGCTGTTCTTAATATAAAAGGTAAGGAAACCGGAAGGAAAGTCACACTTGACGATTCTATTTTCGGTATTGAGCCTAATGACCATGCCATTTACCTGGATACAAAACAGTTCCTCGCAAATCAGCGTCAGGGAACCCATAAATCCAAGGAACGGGGTGAGGTTGCAGGCAGCACCAGGAAGATTAAACGCCAGAAGGGAACCGGTACCGCACGTGCCGGCAGCATCAAAAACCCTCTGTTCAGGGGAGGCGGACGGATCTTCGGCCCGAAACCAAAATACTACGGGTTCAAGCTTAACAAGAAAGTCAAACAGCTGGCAAGAAAATCCGCCCTTTCATATAAAGCCTCTTCAAACAATATTATCGTTCTGGAAGACTTCTCATTCGAGGCTCCCAAAACAAAGGAAATGGTTAAAATGGAGGATAACCTGAAACTGGCTGACAAAAAATCACTGATTGTTTTAAAGGAACAAAATAAAAGCATATATTTGTCATCCCGAAATGTACGAGGGGTTGAAGTTGTAACTGCCGGAGAATTAAATACTTATGAAATAATGAAAGCTTCAACTCTGGTACTTGTGGAGAGTGCAGTTGACGTTTTGCATGCAACATTTGAAACCAGTAAACTTTAAGTAATGAATATTCTGCTTAAACCGATTGTAACGGAAAAGATGACAAGCCAGGGCGATAAATTCAACCGCTATGGTTTCATCGTTGCTAAAAACGCAAACAAGTTACAGATTAAAAAAGCCGTTCAGGAGCTGTACGGTGTTACAGTTTCTGCGGTAAACACGATGCGTTATGGCGGGAAAATTAAAAGCCGTAATACAAAATCGGGCCTTCTTATTGGTAAAACAGCTGCCACAAAAAAGGCAGTCGTTACACTTGCCGAGGGCAACAAAATAGATTTCTACAGCAATATTTAATAAATATCATGGCAGTCAGAAAGATCAAACCTGTTACACCAGGTCAGAGACACAAGATCATCAGTGCTTTTGACAATATCACATGCACAACACCGGAGAAATCCCTCCTCAGGCCGCACAGGAAATCAGGAGGAAGGAATGTTAACGGCAAAATGACAATGAGGTACATCGGAGGTGGTCATAAAAGGATGTACAGAGTCATTGATTTCCTGAGGGCGAAAGATGGCATGCCTGCTACAGTAAGGACAATAGAGTACGATCCGAACAGATCATCAAGGATCGCACTTGTTGTTTATGAGGATGGGGAGAAGAGATATATAATTGCACCTGCAGGACTTAACGTCGGTCAGAAAATTGTTTCGGGAAAGGATGTAACCCCTGAAATTGGCAATGCAATGTTCCTCAGTGATATACCATTAGGAACGATAGTTCATAATATAGAGCTTAAACCAGGCAGAGGTGCTGCTTTGGCCCGCAGTGCAGGAACTTATGCACAAATCTCAGCCCGTGAGGGAAAATATGCAACCATCAAGCTTCCTTCAGGTGAAACAAGAATGGTACTTACTGCATGCCGTGCTACAATCGGTTCAGTTTCAAATCCTGACCACAATCTTGAGAGATCGGGAAAAGCCGGCCGATCCCGTTGGCAGGGCAGGCGTCCGAGAGTGAGAGGAGTTGTTATGAATCCTGTCGATCACCCGATGGGTGGAGGCGAAGGAAGAGCTTCCGGCGGACATCCGAGGTCGCGGAGAGGTATTCCTGCGAAAGGCTTCAAGACCAGGGACAAGAAGAAATATTCAGCAAAACAAATTTTGGAGAGAAGGAAAAAATAACTGAGATATTATGAGCAGATCCATTAAAAAAGGCCCTTTCATTGATTTTAAGCTTGAAAAGAGAGTTCTTGGGATGAATGAGGGCGGGAAGAAATCAGTGATCAAGACCTGGTCGAGGAGATCAGTAATCTCACCTGATTTTGTCGGACATACTGTGGCAGTTCATAACGGGAACAAATTCATCCCGGTATATATCACTGAGAATATGGTAGGTCATAAGCTTGGAGAATTTGCACCTACACGTACGTTCAGGGGCCACTCCGGGAATAAGTAAAGCAATCTGTTTTGTAAAAATGTAAAACTTTAAGAGATGGGTGCAAGAAAAAGAAATTCAGCTGAACAGAGAAAGGATGCCGCCAGGACAAGATACCAGGCCATCCTCAGGAATTGTCCTACCTCACCGCGGAAGATGAGGCTTGTTACGGATCTGATCAGCGGAAAGGAAGTGAACAAAGCACTTGATATCCTCAAATACAGTTCTCAGGAGGCATCACGCAAGCTCGAGAAGCTGCTCCTGTCTGCGATTGCCAACTGGCAGGCAAAAAATGAAGGCGTCAGGGTGGAGGAAAGCAACCTGTACGTAAAAACAATCCATGTCGACGGGGGACGTACAATGAAAAGACTCCAGACAGCACCGCAGGGAAGAGCTTACAGGCTGAGAAAGAGATCCAACCATGTAACACTTGAACTTGACAGTATGAAAAAGGAAACAGAAAATACATCAAACTAAAATATGGGACAAAAAGTAAATCCGATAGGTAACAGGTTAGGTATAATCAAGGGTTGGGATTCCAACTGGTATGGTGGAAAGGACTTTTCCGGAAAGCTGGTGGAGGATACGAAAATCAGGGAATACCTGAATGCCAGGCTTGCAAAGGCAAGCATCTCGAAAATAGTGATTGAAAGGACACTTAAGCTTATCACGGTAACGGTCAATACTGCACGTCCGGGAATCATCATAGGGAAAGGAGGACAGGAAGTCGATAAACTCAAGGAGGAACTTAAGAAGATTACCAGGAAAGAGGTTCAGATAAACATTTTTGAAGTTAAGCGTCCCGAACTTGATGCAAATATTGTAAGCAACAATATAGCCAGGCAGGTTGAAGGCAAGATATCCTACCGCCGGGCAATCAAGATGGCCATTGCTTCAACAATGCGCATGGGAGCTGAAGGAATTAAAGTCCTTATTTCCGGCCGTCTTGGCGGTGCTGAAATGGCAAGGACAGAAACATACAAGGAGGGAAGGATTCCACTCCACACATTCCGTGCCGACATTGACTATGCCCTGGCTGAAGCCCATACAAAGGTAGGGCTCATCGGAATAAAGGTTTGGATCTGCAATGGTGAGGTATTTGGAAAGAGAGATCTGAGCCCGAATATCGGTGCAAGGAACGCGAAGGTCAAAAACCTTAAGCGGAAAGCAAAGAAATAGAATATTACAGGTATATAATTTCTTAAATATATAATAAATGTTACAACCAAAAAGGTCCAAATACAGGAGAGCCCAGAAAGGAAGAATGAAAGGAAATGCACAAAGAGGCAACCAGCTCGCATTCGGATCATTTGGCATCAAGGCTCTGGAGCAGGCCTGGATAACTGGAAGGCAGATCGAAGCAGCCCGTCAGGCAGTTACCCGTCACATGAAACGTGAAGGACAGCTCTGGATAAGGGTATTTCCCGATAAGCCCATTACAAAGAAACCGGCTGAGGTTCGTATGGGTAAAGGGAAAGGAGCACCCGAAGGTTTCGTTGTCCCGGTTACCCCCGGAAGGATATTGCTCGAAGCTGAAGGAGTCTCTTATGAAGTGGCTAAGGAAGCTCTTCGTCTTGGCGCACAGAAGTTCTGTGTTACCACAAAATTCGTTGTAAGACGCGATTATACAGAGTAAAAGAATATTAAAGAGATGAAAACATCAGAAATAAGGGAATTAAGCACATCCGATCTTATTGAGCGTATCGACACTGAGCGGACAATGCTTGTCCGCATGAAGCTTAATCATGCGATCACACCCCTCGACAACCCTCAGAAAATCAAGCAGACAAAGATCAACATCTCGCGTCTGCTTACTGAACTGCGGGCAAGAGAATTGAAAGAGAAATCAAAATAGCCGGATATCAGCAATGGAAAGGAATCTTAGAAAAGAACGCATTGGGGTTGTTGTAAGCAACAAAATGGACAAATCCATAGTCGTTGCCGTTAAAAGAAAAGTGAAACACCCTGTTTATGGAAAGTTTGTTAACAGAACAAAGAAGCTGATGGCGCACGATGAAAAGAATTCTTGCAAAATCGGTGATACGGTAAGAATATCAGAGACCAGGCCCCTGAGCAAGAATAAAGCCTGGAGATTAGTTGAAATAATTGAAAGAGCCAAGTAATCATGATACAGCAGGAATCCAGGCTGACAGTAGCCGATAATTCGGGCGCCAAGGAGGTATTATGCATAAGAGTACTCGGAGGCAGTAAGAAAAGATACGCTACAGTTGGCGACAAAATAGTCGTAAGTGTGAAATCCGCGCTTCCGTCAGGTGAAGCAAAAAAAGGAACAGTGAGCAGGGCTGTCGTTGTCAGGACAAAAAAGGAGATCCGTCGTACGGATGGTTCCTATATAAGATTGACGATAACGCGGTGGTGCTGCTTACAAACCTCGACGAGGTAAGGGGTACGCGAATTTTCGGGCCTGTGGCCAGAGAACTACGCGACAAGTATATGAAGATCGTCTCACTGGCACCTGAAGTGTTGTAATTTTAATAAATATACATCGATGCAAAAGAAAATGCACATCAAGAAGGGGGACACGGTTATGGTAATAACCGGTGAGTCAAAGGGTCAGAAAGGACGGGCACTCAGTGTTGACAGAGATAAGAACAGAGCCATTGTGGAAGGGTTGAACATGATATCAAAGCATACCAAACCTCATTCAAAGGCGCCTCAGGGAGGAATTGTAAAAAAGGAAGCTCCTATTCATATTTCAAACCTGATGCTGATTGACCCTGCTTCGGGCAAGCCTACAAGAATAGGGAAGAGGCTTAATAAAAAAAATAAACTAGTGCGTTATTCAAAAAAATCAGGAGAGGAGATCAAGTAATGTACGTACCTGCGCTAAAAAAGAAATATACTGACGAGATAGTCCCTGCATTGGTCAAGGAATTCGGTTATAATACCGTGATGCAAGTTCCCCGGTTAAGGAAAATTGTTATTAATCAGGGCGTTGGACAGGCTATAGCCGATAAGAAGCTGCTTGAATCAGGTGTAAAGGAATTGACCGACATTGCGGGCCAGAAAGCTGTCCTTACCTATTCCTCAAAGGATATATCCAACTTCAAGCTGAGAAGAAATATGCCAATTGGCATTATGGTCACACTGAGAAAGGAGAGGATGTATGAATTTCTTGAAAGGCTTATATCAGTTGCACTTCCGCGTATCCGCGACTTTAAGGGGATAAATGCCAGGCTGGACGGAAGGGGTAATTATACCCTTGGAATAACCGAACAGATCATTTTCCCTGAGATCGACCTCGATAAAGTGACGAAAATCATGGGCCTTCAGATGACCTTCGTCACCTCGGCAAAGACGGATGAGGAGGCTCTTGCACTGCTGAAAAACTTTGGTTTACCATTTAAAACTTCTAAAAACTGATCATATGGCCAAGGAATCAATGATAGCCCGCGAGGTAAAACGTGTCAGACTGGCACAGAAATTTGCTGGTAAAAGGGCAAAGCTTAAAGCAGAAGGCAATTATGTCGGATTGAGCCGTTTGCCAAGAAACTCCAATCCTAACAGACAGCGGAACCGGTGCAAGCTTACCGGACGTACAAGAGGTTATATGAGACAGTTTGGCATCAGCAGGATCACTTTCAGGGAAATGGCTTCAGCCGGACTTATTCCGGGTGTAAAAAAGGCCAGCTGGTAACCGTTAATTAAGTCTAAACAATGCAAAATAATATAAGATGACTGACCCAATTGCAGATTTACTGACCAGAATAAGAAACGCCATCATGGCAGGTCATAAGGTAGTGGAGGCACCAGCATCCCATCTTAAAAAAGAGATTGCCAGGATACTTTTTGAAAAAGGATATATCCTGAGCTATAAGGTTGTCGATGGAGAAAATCCTCAGGGCATTCTGAAAATTGCCCTGAAATACAATCCGAAGAACAAACAGCCTGCAATCAAGGAATTACAGCGGATTAGCCGTCCCGGACTGCGGCATTATGCCGGAGCTGATAAACTTCCAAGAGTGCTTAACGGCCTTGGAATTGCTATTATCTCAACCTCCAGGGGCTTAATGACCGATAAAGAGGCAAAGAAAGAGAAAATAGGCGGTGAGGTTTTATGTTATGTTTATTAATCAGGAGGAAAACTGAATGTCACGAATAGGAAAATTACCAGTTAGCCTGCCAAAGGGAGTCACGGTAAGCGTCAGTGACGATAATGTGATCAGTGTCAAAGGACCGCTGGGAGAGCTGAAGCAGGCAGTTAACAAGGATCTTAAGGTTGAAGTCGAGAATAACCAGGTCGTCCTGTCCAGGCCATCTGAATCGAAAAACCATAAATCGCTTCATGGTCTCTACAGGGCTCTTATTGCCAATATGGTGACCGGTGTTTCACAGGGATATAAAAAGGAACTTGAGCTTGTCGGAGTCGGTTACCGTGCCGAAGCCAAAGGTCAGCAGCTTGAATTGAGCCTTGGCTATTCACATGAAATCGTATTTCAGATCCCCGGTGAGGTTAAAGTTGAAACGAAGACCGAAAGGAGGAGCAATCCGGTTATAACCCTTACCTGTATCGATAAGCAGCTTATCGGACATGTAGCTGCAAAAATAAGATCACTGCGTCCCCCGGAACCCTATAAAGGCAAGGGGATAAAATTTGTGGGTGAACAGCTCAGAAGAAAAGCCGGGAAATCTGCAAGTGTTTAGCGAGTCTATTAATCTGGTAAAAGTTAGGAAAAATGGCTTTAACTAAGTTGGAAAGAAGAACAAGGATCAAGATGAGGATCCGGAAGAAAATGAGCGGTACTGCAGACAGACCCAGGCTGGCAGTTTATCGCAGCAATAAACAGATCTATGTTCAGGTTGTTGACGACCTTAACAGGGTCACCATTCTGTCTGCATCATCAAGGGAGAAGGAAGTTGCCGATAAGACTGGAATCAAGAAAACTGAACAGGCTAAACTTGTCGGAAAACTCCTGGCTACAAAATGCAAGGAGAAGGGTATTGAATCAGTTGTGTTCGACAGAAGCGGTTATAAATATCACGGCAGGGTAAAATCACTTGCTGATGCAGCCCGGGAAGGCGGATTAAAATTTTAATTGACTATGACAGACGGTATAAGAAAAGTAAAAACCAGCGACCTTGAGCTTAAGGACAGGCTTGTAAGTATCCAGAGAGTTACAAAGGTAACAAAAGGAGGACGTACATTCAGCTTTTCAGCAATTGTTGTTGTGGGTAATGAAGATGGCATCGTAGGCCATGGCCTCGGCAAAGCCAGTGAAGTGACAACAGCTATTGCAAAGGGTATCGAAGATGCGAAGAAAAACCTTATAAAAGTACCGGTTATCAATGGTACAATACCTCACGAGCAGATTGCTAAATTCGGCGGTGCAAAAGTCCTGATCAAGCCGGCTTCCCCCGGTACAGGCGTAAAAGCAGGAGGTGCCATGCGTGCTGTCCTTGAGAGCGTGGGAGTAAAGAATGTGCTCGCGAAATCAAAGGGCTCATCAAATCCTCACAATCTTGTGAAAGCAACCTTCGCCGCACTTCTTGAAATGCGTGATGCTTTCTCTGTTGCCGAGCACAGAAACAGGTCAATGGAAAAAGTTTTTAACGGATAGTAAAGTACATCACTATGGCAAAAATTCGTATAACCCAGGTTAAAAGCAAAAACGGGAAGCCTGAAAGACAAAAGAGAACTCTCGAAGCTCTCGGAATAAAAAAACTGAACCACAGTGTTGAGCATGAGGCCACTCCCCAGATTCTTGGAATGGTAAAGAAGATCAGCCACCTGGTTAAGGTTGAAAATATATAAGATTATAATTCTATTTAAGATATAAAGTTATGGATTTGAGTAACTTAAAACCTGCTAAAGGATCGGTTAAAAGAAACAAGCGTCTTGGTCGCGGACAGGGTTCCGGAAAGGGAGGAACATCCACCAGAGGGCATAAAGGAGCTCAGGCGAGGTCAGGATACAGCAAGAAGATAGGATTCGAAGGCGGACAAATGCCCCTTCAGAGGAGAGTTCCCAAGTATGGTTTCAGGAATATAAATCGCAGGGAGTACAAAGGAATAAATATAGGTATATTACAAAACCTTGCCGAGAAGAATAACCTTGAGAAGATCGATATTGAGGTTCTGATATCAGCGGGACTGGTTTCAAAGAATGCACTGGTAAAAATACTGGGTAATGGAACACTTGACCGGAAACTTGAAGTTCATGCCCATGCATTCAGCAAGTCTGCTGTTAAAGCAATCGAGGCCAAAAACGGAACCGCTGTAAAACTTTGATCTCATGAGACTGATTCAGACCATAAAGAATATATTCAAGATTGAGGATTTAAGGGCAAGACTCATTTATACCTTCAGTATCATTCTGTTATACAGGTTTGGTAAATATATCACTCTTCCCGGAATTGATCCTTCCCAGCTGCAGGGGCTGAGAGATCAGACCTCCTCAGGTATCATGGGCCTGCTCGATATGTTTTCAGGAGGAGCTTTTTCACAGGCATCGGTATTTGCCCTTGGTATTATGCCTTATATCTCCGCTTCCATTGTGGTTCAGCTTCTTGGCATTGTTTTCCCCTATTTCCAGAAATTACAAAAAGAAGGGGAGAGCGGAAGACGTAAAATGAATCAGTATACAAGATATCTCACGGTTGCCATTCTTATTCTTCAGGCGCCGACATACCTCGTCAACCTGTATGCCCAGCTTCCCGCATCGGCATTCATACTGAAAGGAACCTTTTTTACAGTGTCATCAGTGATCATCCTTACTGCGGGTACAATGTTTGTCATGTGGCTTGGTGAGAGGATCACCGATAAAGGTATCGGTAATGGTATATCTCTTATCATCATGATCGGCATTGTTGCCAGGATGCCGGCGAATTTCGTATTCGAAGCCGGAACAAGACTGGGAGGTGCAGGAGGTGCAATTGCCCTTATTATTGAGATAGTGCTTTTATTCGTGGTTGTCCTGGGAACGGTACTTCTGGTGCAGGGTACACGCCGCGTGCCGGTTCAGTATGCCAGGAGGATTATAGGAAACAAACAATACGGAGGTGTGCGGCAGTATATACCTTTGAAGGTTAATGCAGCAGGAGTTATGCCTATAATATTTGCCCAGGCAATAATGATGCTCCCGATAATCATCGCAGGCTATGCTACCAATTCAGCTTCAGGCTTTGTTGTGGCATTTTCCAATATGTACGGCTTCTGGTATAACCTTGTGACTGCAATCCTCATAGTCCTGTTCACCTATTTCTATACGGCCATCACTATTAATCCTGTTCAGATGGCTGAAGACATGAAGAAAAACGGAGGTTTTATCCCGGGTATAAAACCAGGCAGGAAAACCGTGGAGTTTTTTGATATGATCATGTCAAGGATTACATTGCCCGGTTCAATATTTCTGGCAATAATCGCAGTGCTTCCTGCAGTTGCTGTGCAGGCGGGCATCAGTCCGCAGTTTGCACAATTTTATGGTGGAACATCGCTCCTGATCCTTGTGGGTGTTATTCTTGATACTCTGCAACAGATTGAAAGTCATCTGCTTATGCGACATTATGATGGTCTCATGAAGTCGGGACGGGTGAAAGGCAGATCAGGCGCCGTTACATCAATTTAATTAAGTATTACGTTCTTTGATGTTGTATTATAAGAATGATGAAGAGGTCGGGTTGTTGAGAGAGAGCAATTTGCTGGTGTCCAGAGCACTTGCTGAGATTGCCTTGCATATACAACCCGGGGTCACCACTCTTTATCTCGACAGAATTGCCGAAACCTATATCCGTGATCATCATGCGGTTCCGGCATTCAAGGGATATGGTGGTTTCCCGAAAAGCCTCTGTACATCTGTCAATGAAGCAGTGGTTCATGGTATTCCTTCTGATTATGTTTTGAAGGAAGGCGATATTATCTCTATTGACTGCGGAGTTGTCCTGAATGGCTGGTATGGCGACAGTGCCTACACTTTTGCAGTGGGAGAGATCAGCCCGGAATTAAGGAAGCTGCTCGATTATACGAAAGCATCGCTCGAAGAGGGTGTGAAGGCAGCGGTTTCAGGGAACAGGGTAGGTGATATATCGTCGGCAGTTCAGACAAAAGCAGAGAGCGGAGGATTTTCAGTAGTAAGGGAGCTTGTTGGCCACGGTATCGGGAAAAAACTGCATGAGCCTCCGGAAGTGCCTAACTACGGGAGAAGGGGCACTGGCCCCAGAATGGGCAAGGGACTGGTTATATGCATTGAGCCAATGATAAATATGGGAAGGAAAGAGACTGTTCAGATGAATGACGGATGGACCATTAAAACCGCTGACGGAAAACCTTCGGCGCATTTTGAATATGCCGTCGCGGTTAACAGAGGACAGGCAGACGTATTGACAACATTTGAATTTATAGAACAAGTTTTAAATAAAATGTAATCATATGGCTAAGCAACCATCAATTGAACAGGACGGCACTATCATTGAAGCCCTCTCCAACGCGATGTTCAGGGTAGAGCTCGAGAACGGACACGTTATCACCGCTCACATATCGGGGAAGATGAGGATGCACTATATAAAGATACTGCCCGGTGATAAGGTTAAAGTGGAAATGTCGCCATACGATCTTACAAAAGGAAGGATAACATTCAGATATAAATAAGAAATATTAAAAATGAAAGTAAGAGCATCCATAAGAAAGCGCAGCGCTGACTGTAAGATAGTCAGGAGGAAAGGGCGCATATACGTTATAAATAAGAAAAATCCCAAGTTCAAACAGAGACAGGGATAATTTTAATTAATTTTGCAAACTATTTAAGAAAATTAATATGGCACGTATTGTTGGAGTAGATTTACCAAGGCATAAAAGGGGCGAAGTCGGACTGACTTACATTTATGGAGTAGGCAGAAGCACGGCCCAGAAAGTGCTCGATGAAGCCGGAGTCGACAGGAATGCAAAGGTTGAGGAATGGACTGATGAGCAGATAAATGCCATCCGACGGATCCTTAACGAAAACTACAAGCTCGAGGGTGAACTCCGCTCAGAAACCCAGATGAATATCAAACGGCTCATGGATATCGGCTGCTACCGTGGCGTGCGTCACAGAATCGGCCTTCCTGTAAGGGGACAGAGCACAAAAAACAATGCAAGGACACGCAAAGGCAGAAAGAAAACTGTCGCAAACAAGAAGAAAGCTACCAAATAAAACATAAAACGGATTATGGCAAAGAAGACAGGAGTATTAAAAAAGAGAATCGTCAAGGTTGAACCGTCGGGCCAGGCTCATGTTCATTCATCATTCAATAATATTATTGTTACGCTGACAAATAATTCAGGACAGGTCATTTCATGGGCTTCTGCCGGTAAAATGGGTTTCAAGGGTTCCAAAAAGAACACTCCTTATGCTGCTCAGATGGCATCGGAAGAATGCAGTAAAGTGGCATATGATCTTGGTTTGAGAAAAGTCAAGGTCTATGTCAAGGGACCGGGATCAGGCCGTGAATCAGCAATCAGGGCAATTTCCAATTCCGGCATTGAAGTTACCGAGATTGTGGATGTTACCCCGATGCCTCACAATGGCTGCCGTGCTCCCGGAAGAAGAAGAGTATAGAGTACAATGAACGCTTAATAGAAAATTTGACTGATATAAAACAACACTGAGATGGCAAGATATACCGGCCCAAGATCAAGAGTCGCAAGGAAATTCGGAGATCCTATCTTCGGACCCGATAAGCACCTGGAAAGAAAGAATTTCCCTCCTGGTCAGCATGGAATGAACAAAAAAAGAAAAAAGACTTCGGAATACGGGGTTCAGCTCAGGGAGAAACAGAAGGCGAAATATACCTATGGCATACTGGAACGTCAGTTCCGGAATACTTTTGAGAAAGCTTCAAGGACAAAGGGAGTTACAGGAGAAGTGCTTCTGCAGCTTCTTGAAGCGCGTCTCGATAACGTTGTATACCGGTTTGGGATTGCTCCTACAAGGGCGGGTGCCCGCCAGCTGGTATCGCACCGCCATATCACAGTTAACGGTGAAGTTGTTAATATCCCGTCGTTTCAGATTAAACCCGGTGATATCATCGGAGTTCGCGAGAAGTCAAAATCTCTCGAAACGATAGTTGATTCGCTTACAACAAAAAAAGGTTCAAAGCTCTCGTGGCTGGAATGGGATGAGACCCAAATGGCAGGGAAATTCATGAACATGCCGGAACGGACTGATATTCCCGAAGATATTAAGGAACAACTGATTGTCGAATTGTATTCAAAGTAATCATATAAGATAAATTCTATGGCCATACTATCATTCCAGAAACCCGATAAAGTATTAATGCTGGAATCGGATGACAAGCTCGGAAAATTCGAGTTCCGTCCCCTTGAACCTGGCTATGGCATTACTGTAGGTAATGCCCTGAGAAGAATTCTTCTCTCTTCTCTCGAAGGTTATGCCATTACAACGGTTAAGATCGACGGAATCGATCATGAATTCTCAACCATTAAGGGTGTGATGGAAGATGTGACCGAGATCATCCTTAACCTTAAACAGATCCGTTTTAAAAGGATCGTGGATGATGCAGATCATGAAAAGATCACGGTTAAGATCCATAATAAGGATGTATTAAAGGCCGGCGACCTGAACAATTCTCTCAGCAGCTTCGAAGTGCTTAACCCCGAACTGGTAATCTTCAGGATGGAATCTGATGTTAAGACCCAGATCGAACTTAACATCAGCAAGGGAAGAGGGTATGTCCCCGCTGAAGAAAATGAACCTGCCGACAGTGAGTTCGGGCTTATTGCTGTTGATTCTATATTCACCCCTGTAAGGAATGTGAAATATAGTGTTGAAAACTACCGTGTCGAGCAGAAAACCGACTATGAGAAACTTCTTTTTGAGATTGAGACTGACGGATCCATCCATCCGAAAGACGCGCTCAAGGAAGCAGCCAAAATACTTATTTATCACTTCATGCTCTTCTCCGATGAAAAAATAACTCTCGATTCTGACGATAAACTCGCCAACGAAGAATTTGATGAGGAAGTACTGCACATGAGGCAGCTCCTGAAGACAAAGCTGATAGATCTTGACCTGTCCGTAAGAGCACTTAACTGCCTTAAAGCTGCTGAAGTCGAAACACTTGGTGATCTCGTCAAGTTTAATAAGAATGACCTTCTCAAGTTCCGGAACTTTGGGAAGAAATCCCTTACAGAACTCGATGAGCTGCTTGAATCCATGAATCTTTCATTTGGAATGGATGTGAGCAAATACAGATTGGAGAAAGATTAAATTGAAAATTGTTTGAGGATATACGGAAATGCGACATTTAAGAAGTATAAATCATTTAGGGAGAACGAGTTCACACAGGAAGTCGATGATGGCCAATATGGCCACGTCACTGATCCTTCATAAAAGGATCACCACGACAAAAGCAAAGGCACAGGCGCTGAAGACTTATGTTGAGCCTCTCATAACCAGATCGAAAAAAGATTCGACCCACTCACGGAGAATGGCATTCAGCTTCCTGAAGGATAAAGCGGCAGTCTCTGAATTATTCAGGGAGATTTCTCCAAAGATAGCCGAGAGGCCGGGGGGATATACAAGGATCCTGAAAACAGGTAACAGAGCTGGTGACAATGCTGAAATGTGCATCCTGGAGCTTGTCGATTACAACGAAGCCATGCTGGGCCATGGTGAAGCAGCAAAAGCCAAAACAACAAGGAGGAGAAGGTCAGCCAGAAAGAAAGGTGAAGCTGCAGGAACTGAGGAACTGAAGGAAATAAAAGCTGAAAAGACAGAAAAGCCTGCTGAGAATGTTGATGAGGCGTCAGAGGAAATTGCCCCTGAAGAGGAGAAATAGTAAATTGCCATATTGTTTAATATTAAAAAATAAATTTCTATGAGTCAAATAGTTAGTGTGCATGCTCGTGAGATTCTTGATTCACGCGGCAATCCCACGATTGAAGTTGATTTAAGTACAGCCAGCGGCTATTTTGGTCGTGCAGCAGTTCCATCCGGTGCATCAACCGGTGAAAATGAGGCTCTCGAGCTGAGAGACGGAGACAAGAACCGCTATCTGGGCAAAGGAGTCCTTAAGGCTGTTCACAATGTTAATAATGTAATTGCCGAGGAGGTAAACGGTATGGATGTCACGGACCAGTCCGGTATCGATAAGAAAATGATCGATCTGGACGGTACGAAGACAAAAAGCAATCTTGGAGCCAATGCAATACTGGGGGTATCGCTGGCTGCTGCAAAAGCAGCTGCACAGCTTCACGGCCTGCCTCTTTTCCGCTATATTGGAGGCACAAATGCCGTTACCCTTCCGATACCTATGATGAACATTATTAACGGAGGTTCGCATTCGGATGCCCCGATCGCTTTCCAGGAATTCATGATCAGGCCTGTTGGTGCTCCATCGTTCAAGGAAGGTCTGCGAATGGGTGCAGAAGTGTTCCATGCACTGAAAAAGGTGTTGAAGCAGAGAGGTTTAAGTACGGCAGTGGGCGATGAGGGCGGATTTGCCCCTTCACTGAGCGGCACTGAGGATGCTCTTGAGACGATCCTTAAGGCAATATCGGCTGCCGGTTACAAACCCGGTACTGATATAACTATTGCGCTTGATTCCGCTGCCTCGGAGTTTTTTAAAGATGGCATTTATGATTATTCAAAGTTTGAAGGCCCGAAAGGTGCAAGGAAGACCTCAAAGGAGCAGGTTGATTATTTCGAGAAGCTGATCGGCAAGTATCCTATCGATTCAATTGAAGACGGGATGGCAGAGAGTGACTGGGATGGCTGGAAGATGCTTACGGACAGGATCGGTAAGAAATGCCAGATTGTAGGTGATGACGTGTTTGTTACCAACATTGAATATCTGAAAAAAGGCATTGAGATGGGGTGTGCAAATTCAATCCTTATCAAGGTCAACCAGATAGGTACGCTTACGGAAACTCTTATGGCTATTGAGATGGCTCACAGGGCAGGGTATACGAGTGTCACATCGCACCGTTCGGGTGAAACTGAAGATTCGACAATTGCCGATATTGCCGTTGCGACAAATTCGGGACAGATCAAGACCGGTTCATGCAGCCGTACCGACAGGATGGCAAAATACAACCAGTTGCTCAGGATCGAGGAGATGCTGGGAGACCTGGCTGTTTATGGGTACAGGAAGTAACACGTGCTCACCCCTTTTGACCTATCTACGTATTAATCTACGTATTAATCTACGTATTTTAATACGTAGATCTTTTTTGTAGGGTTCAGGTCGGGCTAACTCTCCGACAGGGTACTCCTCTAATTCAGTGCATTAATAGATTGGTGAACAGGATTTCTCATTGAATTCCGGACAGCAGTGGTAAAAAGGAATAGATGAAGCCCATTTTACAGCAATCCCCGAAGTTATTAACAATTGTTGATAACTTTTGTTAATACTACGTTTACAACAATGATCTTCTTTCACTTGTTATTATAACAGATTGGATTAAATTTGGTCTATCGGGTGAGCGATAAAGGGCTGCTCGAAAGATGTGGAACCGGAAAAGGTTACTTAATTGAAGCACAATCCGGTTCGTTCAGACCTTCGGGCCTGCGCATCAAGAGAGCCGAAGTCTGAACGAAAGGACCAAAAGTCCCGGGTGTTCAGCAGGTCGCAGAAAGCCGGAAACGTTCTTTCAACGACTGAGTCACAGGGCTTCAGGGAAACAAAGGGCTTCGGCCCCGAGTCAACTGAAACTGGCGCCGGATCCTTCGGGAACTGGCACCGGAGCCTGAAGGACGCTTCGTCCCGGAAAGTCCCGCCGAAGGGTGGGAACAAAAGGACAGCCGGAAGGTTCTGCTGTAAAAGGCAAAACCGGAAAGCCATGGGTTGCAGGAACAGATCGTAAGACCTGGAATGCAGCCGGTCAGAATAACAGTAACCCGACGCCGTATGCGGCTTCGGTTGCAAACGGTGAATGGGAACTACTCCTCGTGAATAGTTCCCATTATTGTTTTTATATGGGGTAGCTTATAATCCCGTTGAGATTGCTTTAATCTTCTATCTTTGACCTCTATTCTCAATTTATGCCATTTTCAGGATTAGCGGATTTCATCGCCTTACTCGAAAAAAACGGTGAACTTAACAGG
>Ga0102851_10000796_pt1 | contig 16828 bp, 19 predicted proteins | sample Mud3Dept3metaG_FD_79558 | JGI IMG/M metagenome (GOLD analysis project Ga0102851, IMG submission 79558) | Freshwater wetland microbial communities from Ohio, USA, analyzing the effect of biotic and abiotic controls - Mud 3 Core 4 Depth 3... | ecosystem: Environmental > Aquatic > Freshwater >... | reverse complement strand
TGGCGAAGCCAATGTTACGTCGGAGCCAAAAGGTTCGTGAAGCATGAGCGGGGCTGCTTTTGGCGCAGACTTACATTTGCGAAGCCAATGTTATGTCGGGGCCAAAAGGCTCCTGTATAAAGATCAAGGGGTATAAGCATGGGCTCAATAAGCATCTGGCACTGGTTGATCGTCCTGGTGGTCGTGATCCTGGTTTTCGGCACCAAGAAACTGCGTAACCTGGGCACTGACCTGGGCAGCGCCGTCAAAGGTTTCAAGGATGGGATGAAGTCCGAGGAGGACAAGTCCGCCCAGGCCAAAGCGGAAATACCGCCTTCCACCGGCCAGACCATCGAAGGCGAAGCCAAGAAGGAAACGCCAAAAGTGTGAATGGGGAATGAGTGAAGGGTGAAGGGCGGTCCACCCCGCTGCTTCGAACCTGCCGGTTTTCCCTTTCACCCTTTGCCCTTCACCCTTCACGGCCTCATTCATGTTTGACGTCGGTTTTTCAGAAATGCTGGTCATTGCGGTCGTGGCCCTGATCGTGATCGGGCCGGAGCGATTGCCCAAGGTTGCGCGCACGCTCGGCCATCTGTTTGGACGCATGCAGCGCTACGTCAACGACGTGAAGTCCGATATCAGCCGGGAGATGCAGTTGGAGGAGTTGCGCGCGCTCCAAAGCAGCATGCAGGATGCGGCACGTCAGATCGAGCAAACCGTTTCCAAGGAGGCCGGGGCGGCCGAATCCGGTTTCCAGCAGATTGCCGGCATGCCCGCAGCTGAAAATGCGGCGCCTGTTGCGTCCACGACCGACTCTTCCTTGCCTCAACCGCCTGGCTCGCCGGCGGCTGACCCGGCATCCCCGCAACTCGAACTGGGGCTTGATTCCAAGCCGCAGAAACAGGCCTGATCGGGGCGCATTCCGGACGGCATGGATCAGGATACTTTCATTTCGCATCTCGTAGAGTTGCGCGACCGGCTGCTGCGGTCGGTGCTGGCATTCGTGATTGTCCTGCTGTGCCTGTTTCCCTGGGCCGCCGACCTGTACGACCTGCTGGCCACCCCCATGATGCACGCGCTGCCGGAAGGCACCAAGATGATCGCCACCGGGGTGGTAACGCCGTTCCTGGTCCCGGTCAAGGTGGCAATGATGGTGGCGTTTGTGATCGTGTTGCCGTACCTGCTCTATCAGGCCTGGGCTTTTGTCGCCCCCGGCCTGTATGCGCACGAAAAACGCCTGACGATCCCGCTGGTCATCGCCAGCACCATTCTGTTTTTGCTTGGAATCGCGTTCTGTTATTCCTTCGTGTTCGGCGTGGTGTTCCAATTCGTCAACCAAATCGCGCCCAAGAGCATCACCGTCGCACCTGATATCGAGAACTACCTGAATTTCGCGCTGACCCTGTTCCTGGCGTTTGGGGTCACTTTCGAGGTGCCGATCGTGGTCATCGTCCTGGTGCGCATGGGGATGGTGTCCCTGCAACAACTCAAGGATATCCGCCCCTATTTCGTTGTCGGCGCTTTCGTCGTCGCGGCCGTGGTTACGCCGCCTGACGTGCTGTCGCAGATCCTGCTGGCGGGGCCGATGTGCCTGCTCTATGAACTCGGTATATTTTTTGCCCGCTTTGTGGTCAAACGCAAAACCGAAACTGACGAATACGAGCCGCTATCCGCATCCGAAATGGACAGCGAACTCGACAAGATAGACGCGGAAGAGAAAGCCCGCCGCGGATAGGGAAGGTCTGGTAGCTATTCTTCCTGCCGCGATTGTTTCGGGCGTTTTCCTATGGTGATTTTGATTTCGGCCTCGCTCTGGTTGCGCACCATTTTCAGCGTGGCCTGCTGACCGGGCGGCAGTGCGGCGATCATGGCGAGCATGCTCGCCGAGTCGTTGACCGGCTTGCCGTTAATTGCGACAAGGATGTCGCCAGGCTTGATGCCGGCCTTGTCCGCGGGGCTGCCGCGCAGCACTTCCGAGATCAGGGCGCCGCCGACTTGCGGCAGCTTGAACGATTCCGCGAGTTCCCGGGTCATGTCCTGGACGCCGGCCCCGATCCAGCCGCGTGTCACGGCGCCGGTTTTGACGATCTGCTCCATGACCTGGCGCGCCGTGCTGACCGGGATCGCAAAGCCGATGCCCAGCGACGCCCCGCCGGGCGTGCGCGAATAGATCGCAGTATTGATTCCGATCAGGTTGCCGTTGATGTCGACCAGCGCGCCGCCCGAGTTGCCCGGATTGATCGCGGCGTCGGTCTGGATGAAGTTTTCGAACGTGTTGATGCCGAGGTGGCTGCGCCCCAGCGCGCTGACTATGCCCATGGTGACGGTCTGACCGACCCCGAACGGGTTGCCGATCGCCAGCACCACGTCACCGACGCTGACCTGGTCCGATTGTCCGAAAGTGATGGAGGGCAATTTGGCCAGACCGATTTTCAGGACGGCCAGATCGGTTTCGGGATCGGTGCCGACCACGCGCGCCTGGGCGCGCCTCCCGTCGGCAAGTGCCACCTCGATTTCGTCGGCGGCCTCGACCACATGGCTGTTGGTCAGGACATAACCCTGCTCGCTGACAATGACACCCGAGCCGAGATTGGTGCTTTTCTGAGTCTGGGCGTCGAACTGGTCGCCGAAAAAGTAGCGGAATACCGGGTCATCCATGAACGGATGGCGCGGCACTTTGACGTCCTTGGCCGTAAAGATGTTGACCACCGCGGGCATCGCCTTCCTGGCCGCGCCGCGGTACGAGGGTATTTGCGTTGCCGCCGCATCGCTCTGCGGTTCCTTGATCGTCACAACGCCGCCGCGCGAGCCCCAGGTCAGCAGATCCGGGCGCAGCGTCAAGACCACGAACAGCACCGCCAGGCAGATCGTCGCGGTTTGAGCAAAAACGAGCCAGAGTTTACGCATGCGCAGCTTTGGCGATTTTTTTCGGCAGGTTCGAGTTAGAATGCATTTTTTTCAGCAGGGTCAACCGCTCATGAATCGCGATGAACTTGACGCCTACCTGAACCAGTTTCTGGAAGTCCCCAAGTTTCGAGATTATTGCCCAAACGGCCTGCAGGTGGAAGGGCGCGCCGAGATACGCACGATTATCAGCGGCGTCTCGGCATCGCTGGCCCTGCTGGAAGCTGCGGTGGCAGCGGGCGCCGATACCGTGCTGGTGCACCATGGGTATTTCTGGAAATCCGAGCAGGCGTGTCTCACCGGCACCAGGCGCCGCCGCATTGCGCTGATTCTTGAGCATGACCTCAATCTGTTCGCATACCATTTGCCGCTGGACGCGCATCCCGGGATAGGAAACAACATTGAACTGGCGCGCCGTCTCGGTTTCGAGACCGAAGGCTGGTTCGGCGAGCAGAACACGGCCGCGTTCGGCCGCCTGACCCATCCCGCGACGCTGGGCGATCTGGCTCGCGATATCGGGGCGCGCCTGGAGCGCGAGCCGCTGGTGGTCGGGGATCTGACGCGGCGGGTCGAGCGCATCGCCTGGTGCACCGGGGCGGCTCAGGGCTACCTGGAAGAGGCGGTAAAACTCGGAGTCGATGTCTATCTGTCGGGCGAAGCCTCGGAGCAGACCATACATCTTGCGCGCGAGTCCGGAGTCGCCTTTATCGCCGCCGGTCACCACGCCACCGAACGCTACGGCGTGCAGGCGCTGGGCCGTGATCTGGCTCAGCGTTTTGGCCTCGAACACCGGTTCATCGATATTCCGAACCCGGTATAGGGGCTTTAACACCTGCCGCATGAGCAGGGTCGCCGGCGCGGCCTCACGCAGGGTGTCCGGCAGGTGTTGCGGCGTTGGGCTGCCGCAGCCCGATATCTGTCACAACTCCTAGATAACAAACACTTTTTGCAGTTTTCGCTTAATGTTTCGGGGCCGTTTGTGTAAAATAGCGGTTTTTTCGCATTTTCAGAGACCACTTCATGGCCGACAAAGAGATGGATCAGGGCAAGCGGCGTTTCCTCGTCGCCGCTACCAGCGTCGCAGGCGGGGTTGCGGCCGGCGCCGTTGCAGTGCCGCTCGTAACCAGCATGCTGCCTTCAGAGCGCGCCAAGGCCGCCGGCGCCCCGGTGGAGGTTGACATCAGCAAACTCGCGCCCGGCGAGCAAATGACCGTCGAGTGGCGCGGCAAACCGGTGTGGATCGTCCGCCGCACCCAGGAAATGCTCGAAACCGTCAAGAACGCCGACGACAAGGTTGCCGACCCTGGCTCCAAGAAACCGATGCAGCCGGCGTACGCCAAAAACGAATTTCGCTCGCTCAAGCCGGATTACCTGGTGGTCGTCGGCATTTGCACGCATCTGGGTTGTTCTCCCGTGGGCAAATTCAAAGCCGGGCCCGAAGCGTTCGATGCCAACTGGCAGGGTGGCTTCTATTGCCCGTGCCACGGCTCGCTGTTCGACCTCGCGGGTCGTGTCTTCAAGAACAAGCCCGCACCCGACAATCTGGTGATTCCGCCGTACAAATATCTGTCCGATACGCGCCTTCTGATCGGCGACGACAGCAAGGGAGCGTAAGCGATGGCAGCGACTCAAAAACAGCCGGTCACCAGCGCCGGACCGTTCAACGGCGTCCTGACCTGGGTGGATCAGCGGTTTCCGCTGATTCAGCTGTGGAAGGACCACCTGTCCGAGTATTACGCGCCGAAGAATTTCAATTTCTGGTACTACTTCGGTGGGCTCGCGATGGTGGTGATGGTGCTCCAGATCGTCACTGGCATTTTCCTGACCATGCATTACAAGCCCGATGCGGCTTCGGCATTCGCATCGGTCGAATACATCATGCGCGACGTGTCGGGAGGCTGGCTCATCCGCTATATGCACTCGACGGGCGCGTCGGCATTTTTCGTCGTCGTCTACCTGCACATGTACCGCGCGCTGATGTACGGCTCGTACCGGCAGCCGCGCGAACTGATCTGGATTTTCGGCATGGTGATATACCTGTGCCTGATGGCGGAAGCCTTTTTCGGCTATCTGCTGCCGTGGGGCCAGATGTCGTTTTGGGGCGCGCAGGTGATCATCAACCTGTTCGATGCACTGCCGCTGATCGGCCCCGATCTTTCGCTGTGGATCCGCGGCGACTACGTGGTGTCGGACGCGACGCTGAACCGGTTCTTCGCGTTCCACGTCATCGCCATTCCGCTGGTGCTGTTAGGACTGGTCGCCGCCCATATCATGGCGCTGCACGAGGTCGGTTCCAATAATCCTGACGGCGTCGAAATCAAGGCGCTCAAGGATCCCCAGACCGGCCATCCGGTCGACGGCATCCCGTTCCACCCGTATTACACGGTGAAAGACACGCTGGGCGTGGTGGTGTTTGCGATCGTGTTCTCCACCATCCTGTTTTTCATGCCGGAATTCGGCGGCTATTTCCTCGAATACAACAACTTCATTCCGGCCGACCCGCTGAAGACGCCGTCGCACATCGCGCCGGTGTGGTATTTCACGCCTTATTACTCGATTCTGCGCGCCGCTACCGAAGACTTCATGTGGGCACTTGCCGCCGGGGTGGTCGCTTTTGTGGCATTGATCATTCTGACCGTCAAAAACAAAACTCTGAAAATGGGTGCGGTTGCGGGCGGAGCAGTGGTGCTGGTCGCCTTCTTTACCATCGAAGCCAAGGTGTGGGGCGTGGTTCTGATGGGCGCTGCAACGCTGATTTTCTTCCTCCTGCCCTGGCTCGATCAAAGCCCGGTGAAATCGATACGCTACAAGGGCGGGCTGTTCAAATCCGCGCTGGCGATTTTCACCATCGATTTTATCGTTCTCGGTTATTTCGGCACCCAGCCGGTGACCACCGCAGGCACCCTCATCTCCCAGATTTTCACCCTGATCTATTTCGCATTTTTCGCGCTGATGCCGTGGTATTCGAAAATGGACAAGACCCGGCCGGTACCGCAGCGGGTGACGCAGTGAGGAATAACCCCATGAATTTGCTGAAAATACTGCCGATCGTTTTGCTGCTGGCGGCGTCTGGTGCGATCGCTGCGGGCGACGAGGTCAAACTCGACCGCGCGCCGATCGACGAGCGCAACCTCATTTCGCTGCAGCGCGGCGCCCAGGTGTTCGCCAACTACTGCCTGACCTGCCACGGCGCAAACTACATGCGTTATAACCGGCTGCAGGATCTGGGGCTGACCGAACAACAGATACGCGACAACCTGATATTCACCGACGCCAAGATAGGCGATCTGATGAAAATCGGCATGGATTCCAAGGATTCCAAAGCCTGGTTTGGCGTGTCGCCGCCTGACCTCACCGTGGTTGCGCGCTCGCGCGCATCGCACGCGGGTTCCGGAGCGGACTGGCTGTACACTTATTTGCGCAGTTTTTACCGCGATTCCAGCCGGCCTAGCGGCTGGAACAACGCCGTCTTCCCCAATGTCGGCATGCCTCACGTGCTGTGGCAGCTGCAGGGCGAGCAGGTGATGCAGGACGCCAAAGTCCAGGGCCCCGGGTTCGTGAAGACGGAACATCGGCTGGCCCTGAGCAAACCGGGCACGATGACGCCGGTCGAATATGATCAACTGGTCGCCGATCTCGTGAACTACATGTCCTACATGGCCGAGCCGGCGCGCCACAGCCGCAAGACCCTGGGCATTTATGTGTTGCTGTTTCTCGGCCTGATGTTTGTTCTGGCCTACCTGCTGAAAAAAGAATTCTGGAAAGACGTGCATTGAACGGCAGACGATTCGCTGCCATGCCCCGCCCACAACTCGTTTCCAAGGCCAAATTATCATGATGACTCTATATTCCGGAACCGGCTGCCCGTTCAGCCAACGTTGCCGCATCGTTCTTTACGAAAAAGGCATGGATTTCCAGATTGTCGATGTCGATCTTTTCAACAAGCCCGAAGACCTGGCGGTGATGAACCCGTACAACAAGGTGCCGGTGCTGGTCGAGCGCGACCTGATTCTCTATGAATCGAACATCATCAATGAATACATTGACGACCGTTTCCCGCATCCCCAGCTGATGCCTGCCGACCCGGTCATGCGCGCGCGAGCCCGCCTGTTTTTATATCGTTTCGAGCAGGAGATGTTCTGCTACATCGAGGCGATCGAAAAGGGCACGCAAAAGCAGGCCGAGAAGGGGCGCGCTACCATACGCGACAGCCTGACGCAGATTGCACCGGTGTTCGCCAAGCAGAAATTCATGCTGGGCGAGGAGTTTTCGATGCTCGACGTGGCGATTGCGCCGCTGCTGTGGCGCCTCGATTTCTACAATATCCAGCTGCCCAAGCAATGCGCGCCGCTGATGAAGTATGCGGAGCGGCTGTTCAGCCGCCCGGCCTTCATCGATGCGCTTACCGCGACCGAAAAGGTCATGAGAAAATAAGCAGGCGACCGTGACTGCGCCCGAGCGCTCGACCAAGCCCTACCTGATCCGCGCCATCCACGAATGGTGTACGGACAGTAATTTCACGCCTTATCTGTCGGTCAAGGTCGATGCCGAAACGCGCGTTCCGATGGAATTCGTGAAAGACGGGCAGATTGTGCTCAATCTGAGCTACGGCGCCGTCAAAAAGCTCACCATCGGCAACGATCTGGTCCAGTTTGCCGCGCGCTTCAGCGGCGCGTCGCGCGAATGCTCTATTCCCATGGGCGCTGTCATCGGCATTTTCGCGCGGGAAAACGGCCAGGGCCTGTTCTTCCCGCCCGAGACCGCGGCTGCCGAGGCCGGGGTTCCGGCCGTTGATCAGGCCGCTCCCGGCCCTGATGCGCCCACCCGCGGCGGCAAACCCAGGCTGCAGATCATCAAGTAGGTGCGATGCGGCCTGGGGTTCAGCCGGTGCTCCGCCGCCGGATTTCCTGAATCACCGCGCTGTTGTCCCAGTCGCCTTCGTCATGGGCGACACAGCCCTGGACCAGGTCGGAGTAAGTCTGCGCCAGCGGCAGACGCTGTCCGCAGCGCGAGGCCAGATCCAGCATCAGCAGGAAATCCTTGAGTGTCTGCGTGATCTTGCCGTGCGGGGCAAAGTCGCCCGCCACCATTTTCGCGCCCTTCACGTCCATGATCTGGGAATAAGCCGCCGAGTCGCGTGCGACCTCAAGAAAGCTCGCCGCATCGAGCCCCATGCGCTCTGCGAACACCAGCCCCTCGGCCAAGGCGGCGCGGTTGACGCCGAGGATGAGATTGATGGCAAGCTTGGCTCTGCCGCCGTTTCCCGCCGCGCCGAGATAATGCCGGCGCGGGCAGATCGCGTCCAGTACGCCGCGCGCCTGGTCTACCGCCGCGCGATCGCCGCCGACCAGCCCCAGTCCTTCCCCGCGCGCGGTTTGCTCGCTGGTGCCCGAAATCGGGGCCTCGACAAAAAGCAGGCGGTCATCGGGGAGCCGCGCGGCGAGCGCCGCGATGCGATCGGGATCGCAGGTGCTGACGCAGACGACGGTAAGCGGGGCGGATCCTGCCGGCAGGATTTCAAGCAGCCCGCCGACGACCTCTTCCACCTGTGCGGTATTGAAAACCGCCAGCACGATATGACGGCAGGCCTGCACGAGCTCGGCAGGCGAGTCCGCGCTGCGACCGCCCATTTCACCGAATTTCGCCCGTTTTTGCGGGTCGGCGTCGAAGCCGAAGACCTCATGGCCTGCGCCCAGCAGGCGCCTGGCGCAAGCCGATCCCATCAGCCCGGTGCCGATCACGCCCACCGGATCCTGTTTTTTAATCATTGCCGCTCCTGATACCGGATTCGTCGCTAAATTATAGGGCTGGCGCAGGACGCCGTGGGCCACTTCTGCCCGGCCATGTGTTCGGTGTCAAGTCGCGCCGCCGACTTTTTTGCGGATTGATTGGCGGGCAGCCGCCAGCGATAGGTATAATAACGCGCTTGCCGGCATAGCTCAGTGGTAGAGCAACCGCCTTGTAAGCGGTAGGTCGTCTGTTCGAGTCAGACTGTCGGCACCATGTGCCGCGGGCCTGCAACCTGGCAGGCCTTTTTTGTTGGATTCGAAATCGGCATGCCGGGAAAAAAATGCGGACGGAACGATTGTTGGCAATACCGCCGATAAGAAACCTTTAAGCATTGCGCGGTCAAACAGGCCGGTGCCGGATTCGCGGCGGCGGCGCGGTACTTGAAAAACCGGGATTGCGGCCTGGATATATGCCGACACGGCGCGCCGGCGGCGGCTTTATGGCCACGGAAAACGGAGGACTGTAGTGATCAAGGTTGAAAACCTGAGCAAAGCGTTCGGCTCAAAGCTTGCGGTGAACGATATTTCATTCAATCTCGAGCGCGGGGAGGTGCTGGGTTTTCTCGGCCCGAACGGCGCCGGAAAATCGACCACCATGCGCATGGTGACCGGTTTCATCCCGCCGACGGCGGGCAAAATCACGGTCGGCGGTTTCGACATGCTCGAAAACCCGATACCAGCCAAGCGCCAGTTCGGCTACCTGCCCGAGAATGCCCCGGGCTACGGCGACATGACGGTACAGGGCTTCCTGAATTTCAGCGCCGAACTGCGCGGCATCCAGGGGGATGCGCGCCGCAAAGCGGTGAACCACGCGGTGGAGTTGTGCTTCCTGGAAAGCGTGATGTATCAAAGCATCGATACCCTGTCCAAAGGGTACAAGCATCGCACCTGCCTTGCCCAATCGCTGATTCATGATCCAGCCATTCTGATCCTTGATGAACCGACCGACGGCCTGGATCCCAATCAAAAACACGAAGTGCGCAACCTCATCAAGCGCATGGGCGAGAACAAGGCGATCGTTTTTTCAACGCATATCCTCGAGGAAGTCGAGGCCACGTGCTCGCGCGTCATTATCATCGACCGCGGCCGTATCGTCGCCAATGGATCGCCGCAGGAACTCAAGGCGCGATCCGTTTATGCGGGTGCGGTCCATTTGCTTGCCAAAGGCGTGCCGGCGGCAACGCTGACAGAGCAGCTGGCGCAGGTGCGCGGCGCGGCCAAGGCGGAAGTCATACGCGAATACGACGGCATCGTCGAGGTGCGCGTCTATGCCGACAAGGCCTCGGTCAACCGCAACCTGACGCGCGACGTGGCGGAAATGGCGGCCCGGCAAAAATGGCAGATCGACGAGCTTCATACCGAGGAAGGCCATCTCGATGAAGTATTCCGCAGCATCACGCTGCCTGATACTGTAAAAGGGGCACACTAATGAACGCCTGGGGCGGCATCAAGGCAATCATGAAGCGCGAACTGGGCGGCTATTTCACTTCGCCTATCGCTTATGTTTTTCTGGTGATTTTCCTGCTTCTGACGGGGTTTTTCACTTTCACCGTGGGCAATTTTTTCGAGCGCGGCGAGGCCTCGCTGGTGTCGTTCTTCACCTGGCATCCGTGGCTTTACCTGTTTCTGGTGCCGGCGGTGGGCATGCGCCTGTGGTCGGAGGAGCGGCGGCTGGGCACGATGGAACTGCTGCTCACCATGCCGATCGCGACCTGGCAGGCCATCGTAGGCAAGTTTCTCGCTTCGTGGCTGTTCCTGGCGTTGGCCTTGCTGCTGACCTTTCCCGTGGTATTTACGGTCAACTACCTGGGGGATCCCGACAACGGCATCATCGCCGCCGGGTATGTCGGCAGCCTGCTGCTTGCAGGATCCTACCTGGCAATCAGCTGCATGACCTCGGCGCTCACTCGCAATCAGGTGATCAGCTTCATCCTCTCGGTGATGATCTGCCTGTTCCTGATCCTGGCCGGGTATACGCCGGTGACCGACCTGCTGGTGCGCTGGGCGAATCCGGTGCTGGTCGACGTGATCGCCGCGTTCTCGGTCATGACGCATTTCGAAGGTTTCCAGCGCGGCGTGCTGGATGCCCGGGACACCGTGTTTTTCATCTCGGTCATCGGTTTCGCGTTGTTCACCACCGGCGTCATCATACGCAATCAGCGGGCAGGATAAGATCATGCAGAAGAAGACTCTAGAAACGCTCCTGTACTCGGCCGGCGGTGTGATTGCGCTTGCGGCTATCGTGGTCGCGGTGAATTTTCTGACCAGCGCATTCAATGCGCGCATCGACCTCACCGAGGGCAAGGTGTATACCCTGTCGCCCGGCACCAAGGCGATTCTTTCCAGGCTCGAAGCGCCGGTCAAAATCCGCTTCTACTATACGCAGGGCAGCAACGCGGTGCCGGTGGGACTCAAGACCTTTGCCAAGCGGGTCGAAGACCTGCTTGCCGAGTATCGCTCGGCCGCCAATGGCAAGCTGGTGATCGAGAAATTCAATCCGGAGCCGGATTCGGATGCCGAGGATTCGGCTGCGCTGGACAGCGTTGAAGGCCAGATGACCAACACCGGCGAGAAGTTCTACCTCGGCATGTCGGTGTCTTTCCTCGACAAGAAAGCCGCGATCCCGGTGCTGGCCCCGGACCGCGAACGCCTGCTCGAATACGACATCACGCGCGCAATCTCGCAGGTCACGGCGGCCAAGAAGCCCGTTGTCGGGGTGATGAGCTCGCTGCCGGTGATGGGCCGGCCGCTCAACCCCATGCTGAAGCAGCAACCGGCTGAGCCGTGGGTGCTGGTTTCGGAACTCAAGCGCATTTTCGACGTGAGGAAAATCGAGCTCGACGCGCAGAAAATCGACGATGACGTCAAGGTCCTGCTCGTGATCCATCCGCGCAACATCACGGAGGCCACGGAATACGCGCTCGACCAGTTTGTCCTGCGCGGGGGAAGGCTGATCGCGTTTGTCGATCCTTATGCCTATTTCGACCAGCAGCCCGACCTGCAGAATCCGTTCGGCGGCGCCCAGGCCGGTCAATCGACGCTCTACAATCTGTTCAAGGCCTGGGGCGTCGATGTCAACATGAGCAAGGTCGTCGCCGATCTCACCTACGCGAGCGGCGCGGGGCCGAATCTGCTGCCGACGCTGTTGTCGCTCAATAACGAAGCGCTCAATCAGGAAGATGTCGTGGCCAACCAGGTCGGCACGATGCTGATTCCGTTTGGCGGGGTATTCAGCGGCACGCCTGCGGCAGGCCTGACCCAGACCGTGCTCGCGCACACCTCGAAAAACGCGATGCCGGTCGATCTCATCATCGCCACCCTGTCGGGCGAACCGTCGACGCGCGGATTCGAGCCGTCAGGCAAGGAGCTGCCGCTGGCGATCCGGCTCACCGGAAAATTCAAGACGGCGTTTCCTGGCGGCAAGCCCGAACCCTATGCGCCGCGCGGCGAGCGCAAGCCTGAAGACAAGAAACCACCGGCAGCATCCCCGCTCAAGGAATCCGCCGCCGAGAACTCGGTGGTGCTGGTTGCCGATGCCGACATGCTTACAGATAACGCCGCGGTCGACGTGCAGGATGTCTTTGGCCAGCGGGTGGTCGTTCCGCGCAACGGCAATCTTGCCTTTGCCCAGGGCATGGTCGAACAGGTCTCGGGCGACAGCGCGCTGATGAGCCTGAGAAGCCGTGCTGCATTCGGCCGGCCGCTTACGGTCATCCGCCAGATCGAGGCGCAGGCCCAGCAAAGCTATCTCGGCAAGATCAAGGAACTCGAGGACAGCCTGAACCAGACGCAGGAGAAACTGCAGGCGCTGCAGAAGGCGCGCGCAGGCTCAGCCAGCGCGGTGCTCACGCCCGAGCAGCTGGTTGAAGTCGAGAACTTCCGCAAAAAAGCGGTGGAAACCCGCAAAGACCTCAAGGAGCTGAGGAAGACGCTGCGCGTCGAAACCGACACGCTCGAGTTCTGGACCAAGGTCGCCAATATCGGGCTGGTGCCGCTGCTGGTGATGCTGCTCGGAATTGCGCTGGCGCTCGCCAAGCGGCGCAGAGTCGGAGCCTTGCGATGAACCGGAAACAGTTTCTGATCCTGGTCATTGCGTTTGTGGTGCTGGGCGGCGCGGGGCTGGCTTTGTTCTGGCAGGACATCGCCGCGTACCGGACGGCCGGCGCCAGGATCGGCGCCAAGCTGTTGCCCGGCTTCAATATGGGCGAAGTGGCGCAGATACGCCTGCAGGACGCCAAGTCGGAAGTGACCCTGGTCAGGAAGGATACGAGCTGGCGGGTGCGCGAACGCAGCGATTACCCGGCCAACGTTCAGAGCATCGGCGATCTGCTGACCAAGCTGTCGGAACTCAAGGTGGTGCAGTCCGAGTCCGTCGGCGCAAGCCTGTTGCCGCGGCTCGATCTCGCCGCACCCGGCAAGGGCGAGGGCGCCGGCACGCTGGTCGAATTCAAGGATGCCGCAGGCAAGACGACAAGCAGTCTCCTGCTCGGCAAAAAAATCCTCAAAAAAGATCCGATGAATCCGTTGCCGAACGCGCAGGATGGCGTGCCCGCGGGGCGTTATGTCATGGTTGCGGGTGCAAAGGACACCGTGATCGTGGTCTCCGACCCGCTGGAGGGTGCCGAAGCCAGCCCCGGCGCGTGGCTCGCCCGGCATTTCTTCAAGGCAGACCGCATCAAGACGCTGACCGTGGCCGGGGACGGCGCCATGCAGTGGAAAATCACCCGCGATCTCGAATATGGCCAGTGGAAGTTCGCCTCGGGCGGCGGTGAACTCGACCCGAGCGCAGCGGTCGCGGCGATCAATGCGCTGGGCGGCATGTCGTTCGACGACGTCATTCCCGATCCCCAGCCCGCGGCCGCGGACAAAGCGGTCACGGTGACGGCAGAGACCTTCGACAACCTGACTTATCAATTGAAAATTTCCATGCGGCCAACGGGCGATGGCTATGCCGTGAGTTTCAGCGTCTCCGGCGAGCCTGCGAAGCAGCGCGTGCCGGAAAAAGGCGAGAAACCGGAAGACCAGGCACGCAACGACAAGGATTTCGCCCAGAGTCTTGGGGCATTGCAAGTGCGGATCGCGCGCGAGAAGGCGCTTTCCCAATGGGCTTACCGGGTGCCGGCCAAGATGCTGGCGCCCGTGCTCAAAGACCGCGCGCAGCTGGTTGGGGCGAAGCGGCGATAGCCGGAGCCGTGCCGGGCGGAGCGGGGCTGCGCTATACTTATCAATTCTCGGGTTTTCGCCGGCCATGCCATGCGCGCGCTGATCCTGTTACCGCTCTGTTTATCCCTGTCCGGGTGCTATCTTGCATACAGCGGGCATCAGAGCACCGGTGGTGGCGTAACGACGACCACTACGGGTGCCGCCACCCGCGCGCAGATCAGCGCCGGGCCGGCCCGGTTCGGCGCGTCGTTTGGCGCCCCGCCCGCGCCGGGTGCGCCGGGCGGCCAGGTGTCGCTGCAGCGCGGCGCCTCGGCGCTGCTGCTGCTCGGACTGGTGATCGGCGACACCCTGAATTATCTGGGCGCGAGCCTGGCCGGCGCGCCGCCGTCTGCGCCCCGGCGCGATTCGATCGCCGAGACCTGTTCCTGCTACGGCTGGAAGCCCGGTTTGGCCGCAGTGCCCGGGCACGAGTAACGCGGCATCCGATTTAAACGTGTTCATACCTACGGCGGTGACATCGATGAAATTCAGCAAAGTGACCAAATCCCCGGTATTCGCGCAGGGCCACAAATGGCTGTTCGAAAAGCGCAAGGATGGATATGAATCGGATGTGACCGCCATGCTGCGCGGCATGCTCGAAGACGATGCGATACGCGAGGATCAGCGTGCGGCCTGGGAACGCTGGCGCAATGACGACGCCGGCATCAAGACACCGTAGAAAGGCGCTGGATACGATAACGAGGGGGGAATGATGACGACAGCTTGGCCAACCCGCGCCGCGACGGCGCACCGGCTCTTTGCGATTCTGGCGGTGTTCGGCATGGCATGCCCGGCCATCGCCGCGGCTGCGGCGCAGGACTATCCGTCCCGGCCCGTCCGCTTTGTCGTGCCCTACGCGCCGGGCGGCAGTACCGACACGCTGGCGCGCACCCTCGGCGTGAAACTCACCGATCTGCTGGGCCAGCAGGTGGTGGTCGACAACCGGCCGGGGGCCAACGGCAATATCGGCATGGACATCGTCGCGCACGCGGTACCCGACGGCTATACCATCGTGCTGGGCTACATCGCCAACCTCGCGATCGACCCCAGCCTTTATCCGAAAATGCCGTACGATCCGGTCCGGGATTTCGCGCCGATCACCGAGATTGCCTCCTCGCCCAACGTCCTTGCCGCGCATCCTTCGGTACCGGTAAAGAGCTTCAAGGAGCTGCTCGCGAAGGCCAAGCAGGGCCCGTTCAATTTCGCTTCCGCGGGCGTGGGCAGCGTGGGGCACCTCACCGGAGAGCTGCTGAACCAGATGGCCGGTATCAGGATGGTGCACGTGCCGTACAAGGGCAGCGGCCAGGCGGTCACCGACCTGCTGGGCGGACACGTGCAGCTGATGTTCAGCGGTTTTTCTTCGACGCTGCCGCACATCAGGGCCGGAAAGCTGCGCGCGCTGGTGGTGACCGGCGCCCAGCGCTCGCCGGCGGCACCGGATGTGCCGACCATCGCGGAATCGGGATTCCCCGGCTTTGAAGCGACGGCTTGGTATGGCGTGCTCGCGCCGGCGAAGACGCCGAAGCCGGTCGTGTCGCGCCTGCACGGCGACGTCGTCAAGGCGCTGCAGGATCCCGAGGTCAACAAGCGCCTCGCCGGGCTCGGTTTCGAAATCGTCGGCAGCACGCCCGGGCAATTCGCCGCCTACATCAAGTCCGAAATCAAAAAGTGGGAAAAGGCGGTCAAGGCTTCGGGCGCCAAGCCCGATTAGGAAAGCGAGACATGAAATCGATTATTTTCTGCGCGGCCTTTTCAGGCGTATTGGTATCCAGCCCGGCGTGGGTGCGGGCTGCCGATGCGCCGAATTACCCGTCTAAGCCTGTCCGGGTGATTGCGCCTTCGTCTCCGGGCAGCGGGGTCGATATCGTCTCGCGTCTGGTCGCCCAGAAGCTCGGCGCGAATCTGGGGCAGCAGGTGTTGGTGGAAAACCGTGCCGGCGCCGGCGGCAATCTCGGCGCGGAAGTTGCGGCAAAAGCTGCGCCTGACGGGTACACGCTGTTCATGGCGACGCCGTCGCACGCGATCAATCCCGCGCTCTATCGCAAGCTGAATTACGACTCGATCAGGGATTTTGCGCCGATAGGCCTGGTGATGACCGGCCAGTACGTGCTGGTAGCGCATCCGTCCCTGCCGGCGAAGAGCGTGAAAGAGCTCATCGCGCTGGCCAGGGCGCGCCCGGGGCAACTCAACTACGCGTCCGCCGGCAACGGCAATGCGACGCATCTGGCAGGCGAGCTTCTCAAGTCGCTCGCCAGGATAGACATCGTGCACGTCGCCTACAAGGGCAGCGGTCCCGCGCTCGTGGATCTGATCAGCGGGCAGGTGCATTTCATGTTTCCCAACCTCGTCAACAGCCTGCCCCACATCGCTGCGGGCAGGATGCGCGCGCTCGCGGTGACGGGCGCGAAGCGCGCCACGGCCGCACCGCACATTCCGACCCTGATCGAAGCCGGCGTTCCCGGCTACACGGTGATGTCGTGGTACGGCATGCTCGCGCCTGCCGGCACGCCGCAGGCCGTCGTCGGCCGTCTCAACAGCGAGCTCGTCAAAGTCCTGCGCAGCCCCGACGTGAAAGAACGGCTCGCGGGGCAGGGTGCCGATCCCGCCGGAGGCACGCCGGAAGAATTCCTGGCTTTCCTCAAGGACGAGATCGCGAAATGGGGCAAGGTGGTCAAGGCGGCGAATATCAGCGCCGATTAGCGCCAGGAACCGCGCGGTTCCGGATGTCGCGTCAATCCCTGTTCGCTATTTCCGATTTCGCATGTTCCAGTCACCGGTCATAAATCATTGCCGTCAGGCGGCGTGATTGCTGACGGTTTCAAGCACCAGGGCGCCCTCTGCAGTTCTGATTTCGCTGCGCACCACCGCAAAACTGCGCCCCGCGTGCAGCACGGTCGAGCGCACGCGCAGCGTTTTCCCCTTGCCCGGGCTGATGAACCACGCCGAAATGCCGG
>Ga0102851_10000795_pt1 | contig 16831 bp, 15 predicted proteins | sample Mud3Dept3metaG_FD_79558 | JGI IMG/M metagenome (GOLD analysis project Ga0102851, IMG submission 79558) | Freshwater wetland microbial communities from Ohio, USA, analyzing the effect of biotic and abiotic controls - Mud 3 Core 4 Depth 3... | ecosystem: Environmental > Aquatic > Freshwater >... | reverse complement strand
TGCTGGTCGGCAGCCAGTCGTTCTGGGAAGGCGTGGACGTGCGCGGTGAGGCGCTGTCGCTGGTGGTAATCGACCGCCTGCCGTTCTCGCCGCCCGACGACCCGGTGCTGGCGGCGCGCATAGCCAAGATGAACCGCGAGGGGCGCAACGCCTTCATGGAATATCAGTTGCCGGAGGCGGTGATTATGCTCAAGCAGGGCGCCGGGCGGCTGATTCGCGATGAGACCGACCGCGGGGTGTTGATGATCTGCGATCCGCGGCTGGTCTCGAAATCGTACGGCAAGCGCATCGTGCGCAGCCTGCCGCCGATGAAGCGCACGCGCGATCTCGATGAAGTGACGGCATTTCTTGAAGCCTGCCGCGGCAAACCCCGCGCGCTCGCAGCCCCGTTTTCTGCCTGAGGCGCTTCAGGCCGCGCCGAACCGTTTCATCAGGCTCGCACCGAAGTATTGCCACAGCGCTGCGAAGAACAGTATCCACAAGAGCATGATGACCACCGCGGCGGCAATGCTCTTCGGCGTGGCGTGGTGGCCGGCGATCCAGGCCGCGGCCTGGGCGCGGCACTCGGTCAATACCGGATCCGGCACCAGCTTGAGGATGAGATAAATACTGAGCGGCAGCAGGATGAGTTCATCGAGATAGCCCAGCACCGGGATGAAGTCGGGAATGAGGTCGATCGGGCTCAGGAAATAGCCGACCACCATGAGGGCGAGAATTTTAGGCAGCCACGGCATGTCTTGATGCCGGCAGCAGAACCACAGCGTGAGGCCTTCGTTTTTCAACCCCTCTGCCCAGCGCCTGAGCTTGCCCCACATCAGACCGGCAGCCCCCACAGGTCGTGGGCGTCCGACGCCAGGATTTTCACGCGGGCGAACTCGCCGGCCTTGAGATTCCCCGGTTTTTTGATGATGACCTGGCCGTCGATTTCCGGCGCATCGGCGCTGGAGCGCGCGATGGCCTGCTTGCCGTCCACCTCATCGACCAGCACGGTCAGCGTGCTGCCGACTTTGCGTTTGAGGTGCGCGGTGCTGATTTTTTCCTGCACCGCCATGAAGCGCGCGCGGCGCTCTTCGCGGATTTCGTCGGGCACGTGCCCCGGCAGCTTGTTGGCAGCCGCGCCCTCGACCGGCGAATAGGCGAAGCAGCCGACGCGGTCGAGCTGCGCTTCTTCGAGAAACGCCAGCAGTTCCTCGAATTCGGCCTCGGTCTCGCCGGGAAAACCGGCGATGAAGGTGCTGCGTATGGTGAGTTCGGGGCAGATTTCGCGCCATGCGCGGATGCGCGCGAGCGTGTTCTCGGCATTGGCCGGGCGCTTCATGAGTTTGAGGATGCGCGGACTCGCATGCTGGAACGGCACGTCGAGGTAGGGCAGAATTTTACCTTCCGCCATCAGCGGGATCACTTCGTCGACATGCGGGTAGGGGTAGACGTAGTGCAGGCGCACCCACACACCGAGTTCGCCGAGCGCGCGCGCCAGTTCGGTCATGCGGGTTTTGAGCGGCTTGCCGCCCCAGAACCCGGTGCGGTACTTGACGTCCACGCCGTAGGCGCTGGTGTCCTGGGAGATCACCAGCAACTCTTTGACGCCGGCCTTGACCAGGCTTTCGGCTTCCTGCATGACCTCGCCCACGGGGCGGCTCACCAGGTCGCCGCGCATCGAGGGAATGATGCAGAAGGTGCAGCGGTGGTTGCAGCCCTCGGAGATCTTGAGATAGGCGTAATGGCGCGGCGTGAGCTTGACGCCGTGCGGCGGCACCAGGTCGCTGAACGGATCGTGCGGTTTGGACAGATGCGCATGCACCGCGCGCATCACCTCGTCGGTGGCGTGCGGGCCGGTCACGGCCAGTACTTTGGGATGCGCTTGCCTGACGACATCGCCTTTGGCGCCGAGGCAGCCGGTGACGATGACCTTGCCGTTTTCGGCAAGCGCCTCACCGATGGCCTCCAGCGATTCGGCGACGGCTGAGTCGATGAAACCGCAGGTGTTGACGATGACCAGGTCGGCGTCCCCGTACGACGGCGAGATCAGATAGCCTTCGGCGCGCAGTTCGGTGAGGATGCGCTCGGAGTCCACCAGGGCCTTGGGACAGCCGAGCGAGACGAAACCAACTTTGGGTAGGGTCTGGGGCACTGCGGATTGCGTGAAAGGCGGGCCGCTTGCGGGCGGTCAGCTCTTGCCTTCGCCTTTTTCGCTCTTGCCGGGTTCCTGCGGCGCTTCGGACTTGTTTGCAGCACCGCCGAAGTTGGGGAAGGGAAAGCCGCCGAACAGGTTGCGCGTCTGCTGCTGCAGTTGCTGCTGCATTTCCAGGAACGCGTTGGCGCTTTGCTCGAGATAGCTGCCCATCAGTCCCTGTATCGCCGGTCCCTGCATTTTGACGAATTCGTTCCAGGCTTCGGAACTGAGCATGGGGTTCTGCCCGTACATATTCTGCGATTGTCCCTGCAGCCGTTTTTGCATGTCGATGAAGGTCTGGATGTTCTTCTCCAGATAGTTGCCCATCATGCCCTGCATGGCATTGCCGTAGAAACGGATCATCTGGGACAGCATGTCGCTGGAAAACATCGGCGCGCCGGCGGACTCTTCCTCGAGGATGATCTGCAGCAGAATGCTGCGCGTGAGGTCTTCCTTGGTCTTGGCGTCCTCTACCCGGAACTTGACGGTGTCGAGCACCAGTTTTTTGACATCGGAAAGAGTGATGTAACTGCTTGTTTCGGTGTCGTAAAGCCGGCGATTCGGGTACTTTTTGATGATCCTGGGCGGCTGCGTCATAGTAGATCCCAGCTATGAATTGAAACCCATTATTCCAGAATGTTTGTTGCAACGCAATCTAACGGACTGAAAAATATCGTTAAATCAACATGATGGCTTTTCCCGCGCGATGAGGGCGCAACGCAACCCTCGGCGGTTTAATACATGTGCTGTCCACCGTTGATCGCAATATTGGCCCCAGTGACAAAAGCCGCCTCGTCCGAGCACAGATACGCCACCAGGCCTGCCACTTCCTCGGGTTTGCCGAGACGGCCCAAAGGAATCTGCGGGATGATCTTGGAATCGAGGACGTCTTTCGGGATCGCCATGACCATCTTGGTGCCGATGTAGCCGGGAGAAATGGTGTTGACCGTCACGCCTTTGCGCGCGACTTCGAGCGCCAGCGCCTTGGTGAAGCCGTGCATGCCGGCTTTGGCCGCCGAGTAATTGGTCTGGCCGAACGCGCCTTTCTGGCCGTTGACCGAGGACACGTTGATGATGCGGCCCCAGCCCCGGTCGACCATGCCGTCGCAGACCGGCTTGGTCATGTTGAACACGCTGTCGAGATTGGTTTTCATCACCGCGTCCCAGCTGACCTTGTCCATTTTTTTGAAGGTCGTGTCGCGCGTGATCCCCGCATTGTTGACGAGCACGTCTATGGGCCCGACCTCGGCGTGGATCTTGGCGACCGCTTTCTGGCAGGAGTCGTAATCCGCGACATCGGCCTGCACCGCATAGAAGTCTCGTTTCTGGGCTTTCATGTCCTTCAGCCACTGCTCGGCCCGGGTGTTATTGGACGAGTAGGTGGTGACGACCCGGAAGCCCATGTCGAACAGTTTCACGCAGATGGCTTCGCCCAGTCCGCCCATGCCGCCGGTCACCACCGCAATTTTCTGTGCCATTTGGTTCTCCTTGGTGAAAACGTATCTCGTTGAACGCCGGCATAATGCCCTGCGCCTGGCCGGATCAGCCTCGTGTTTGCCTGACGCCGACGTAGCGGCCGGGTGCGGGCTCGATTTCCGCATAGCGCCCGCCGCCCAGTGCGGTCCGGGCAGCCACTCTGCGTCCGCCGTGCCGAGCCAGCCATGCGCTCCAGTGGGCCCACCAACTGCCGGGATGCGACTCCGCCTGGGCCAGCCATTGCTCGGGATCTCCCCCGAACCCGCTGTTCAGCCAGTAATTGCGCCGATTCCTGGATACGGGATTGATCACGCCGGCAATATGGCCGCTCGCGGTCAATACGAACTCCATTCTATCGCCAAGCAGCCTGCTGCTGGAATATGCGGTTTTCCACGGCACGATGTGGTCTTCCCGGGCGGCAAGCACATATGCCGGCAGGCCGATCCGCCCCAGGTCTACCGGCACGCCGCACATGTGGAGCTTGCCCGGAGTGCGCAGATTATTCTCGAGGTACATGTTGCGCACGTAGTACGCATACATCGCGCCCGGAAGATTGGTGCCGTCGCCGTTCCAGTACAGCAGGTCGAACGGCTCGGGCGTGTTTCCCTTGAGATAGTTATTGACCACATAATGCCAGATCAGTTCATTGGCGCGCAGGCTGGCAAAGGTGAGTGCAAGTTCCCGGCCGTGGACCACGCCGCCCTGGGCGAAGTCATGTTCCCGCATCTGCACATAGGCTTCGTCGATGAATACGCTGAGTTCGCCGGTATCGCAGAAGTCGAGCATGGTGGCGAGCAGCGTCAGGCTTGCGGCAGGACTCCGTTTCCTGGCGCGCAGCACCGCGAGCGCGCTAGCGAGCAGGGTGCCGCCGACGCAAAAGCCCAGAACGTTGATCTGACCGGCGCCGCAGATTTCCGTGACGGCATCGATGGCCGTGATGACGCCCTGTTCGACGTAATCGTCCCAGGTTGCGCGGCCCATTTCCCCGGGCATGTTGCGCCACGACACCATGAATACCGTATGCCCCTCGTCGAGCGCGAAGCGCACGTAGGAGTTTTGCGGCTGCAGATCGAGAATGTAGTATTTGTTGATGCACGGCGGCACCATCAGCAGCGGCCGTTCGTAAACGGTATCGGTCGTGGGGCGGTACTGGATGAGTTGAAAAAAATCGTTCTCGAACACCACGGCGCCTGGCGTAATGGCCAGATTGCGCCCGACCTCGAACGCGCTGTCGTCGGTCATCGACACCAGGCCTTTATCGAGGTCCCTGGCAAAGTTTTTCATGCCCCGGGCAACGCTTTCCCCCTGGGTTTGCTCGGCGAGCTTCAGCGCTTCGGGATTGCTCCACGGGTAATTTGCCGGCGACAGGGCATCGATCATCTGCTGCGCAAAGAAGACCAGTTTTTTCTTGGCGTGCGGTTCGAGCCTGGCGTGGTCGACGAGTTGGCTGACCCAGCGCGCCGTGAGCAGATAGGATTGTGCCAGGGTTTTGAAATACGGTTCCTGCCACTCCGGTGCGTTGAAGCGGCGATCGCCCAGCGCCGCATCGGCGGCCGCTTTCGCGGCAGAGGTGCCGTCAGCGGCCGCGACTCCCGACCACAGTTCGAGCTGTGCCCGGTAAAAATCGTTCTGAATCTCCAGCCAGTGTCCGGTATCTTGGGCGACGCCTGCAACCAGGGATTTGAAAACCTCGGCGACATCCAGACCGCTGGCCTGCAGCAACGGCCTGACCGCCTGCTCGGCGAGCTTGCGGTTGAACTCGGCCAGCGCATCAAAGGCATCGTTAGGCGTGTTCATGGTCGGAGTGGCTGGCGTGGGCCGGGCATCCTCATTCTGCATTCATCCGGCGCAGCATGCGGATCGGGTGCATGGAACGATAGCACGGCTGAAGCGTGCATAACAGCAAGCGCAGGCTGCGTCAGCCGTGAGCAGAATGCGCGAGTATGCCCACCAGCCAGATGGTGGCAACGCCCAGCGCGATCAGGATCACCTGCTGTATCGTCGCCTGGATTTCAGGGCGCCGATGCAGGCCCGGTATCAGGTCGGCGACCGACACATAGATCATGCTGGCCGCGGCCAGCCCGAGCATGGTCGGGATCCATTGCTGCATGGTCTGCAGTGCATAGTAGGCGAGCACGCCGCCGACGATCATGGCCGCGCTCGACAGCATGTTGAGCAGCAACGCCTGCCGTTTGCTGTAACCCGAATGCAGCAGGATCACGAAATCGCCGACTTCCTGCGGCACTTCGTGCGCAACGATGGCAAGCGCGGTGACGATCCCCAGTTCGGTGTTGGCCAGAAATGCCGCGGCGATCAGCACGCCATCGACAAAATTGTGGAAGGTGTCGCCGATCATGATCATCAGGCCGCTGCGGCCGTGATCGTGCTTGACCGCATGGGGGTCGTGCGCTTCGCACTCCTCCATGTGGCAGTGCCGCCACAGCACGAGCTTCTCGAGCACAAAAAACAGCAGGATGCCGAAGAGTATGGTTGCGGCGACCTGTTCCACGCTGTCCGCCATGCCAAATGCGCTCGGCAGCAGTTCCAGAAACACCGCGCCCAGCAAGGTGCCGACCGCATAGCTGATCAGCACCTGCACCCGCGCAACGCTGGCGTTGAATGCGAATGCGGCGGCGGCCAGGACGGAGAGGACCCCGCCCAGCACGGTCGCGGCAATAATCCAGGTGAGTGTGGTCATGATGTCCTGCGATGAATGCGCCGGGACGGGAAATTATCGCTGCCGCCCGGGGTGCGTCTGGAAAACGCGCGATTATACGTGATTTGGCAGAGGCGCGTCCGGGCTGTGCCCGGCAGAGATCAGCGATCGCGCCAGATCAGCGCCGCCATGCGGCCGGTCGTTTTGTCGCGGCGGTAGGAGAAAAAGCGGCGTGAGTCGGTGAAGGTGCACAGGCCGCCGCCATAGACGCGGCTGACGCCGGCGCGCCGCAGTGCCAGCTGCGCCAGCGTGAACAGGCAGGCCAGCCATTTTCCGGAGTGCTGCGGCCTGAATGCCTGCGCGGCGAGCGGATCGCGGGCCATAAAAGCCTCGTAGACATCGGCGCCGACCTCAAATGCAGCCGGCCCGATCGCAGGGCCGAGGTAAGCGAGCAGTTGGTCGGGCGTCGTTCCTGCCGCGACCAGGCGGCCGACCGTATTTTCGATCACGCCGCCAGCCAGGCCGCGCCATCCGGCGTGGGCTGCGGCCACCAGGGTGCCGCGGTCGTCGCACAGCAATACCGGCATGCAGTCGGCGATCATGATGGCGCACACGGTGCCCGGAAGGCGCGCCACGCTGGCGTCGGCATCCGGGGGGGCGGTGGTCAGCGCATCGGCATCCGCCACCACGGCGCCATGCACCTGCCGCAGCCACTTGGGGTCCTGCGGCAGCAGGCGGCGCAACTGTGCCCGGTTCTGCGCAACGGCCTGCGGATCATCGCCGGCCTGCAGGCCGAGATTGAAGCTGGCGTAGGGGCCGCCGCTCACCCCGCCGCTGCGGGTGGTGATCAGCGCCCGGATGTTCCGGGGCGCCGGCCACTCCGGCACGATCCAGTCGGGGTCATGGTTCATGACTGCGACCGCAATTCCTTGATCAACTCCTGCATGTCGCGCGGCAGCCTGGCATGCCACGATTTGGCTCTTTTCGTGTCCGGATGAATCAGCCCGAGTTTTTCGGCGTGCAGCGCCTGCCGCCCGAAGTCCTGCTCGCGCGGGGATTTGCGCCCGGGTTTCCTGCCGTAGACCGGGTCGCCGAAAATCGGGTGGCCTATGGAGTCGAGATGCACGCGAATCTGATGCGTGCGTCCGGTTTCAAGCCGGCAGCGCAGCAAGGTGGCGTGGGCGAAATGCTCGACGACATGATAATAGGTGACCGAGGGTTTGCCGCCGACGACCACCGCCATGCGCGTGCGCTTGACCGGATGGCGGCCGATCGGCGACTCGACCTTGCCGTCGCGCGCAACACGCCCGTGGGCGACCGCGAGATATTCGCGGGAGACGGTGCGCGCCTGCAGCTGCCGCACCAGATCGGTCTGCGCCGCAAGCGTCTTGGCGACGACCAGAAGCCCGCTGGTCTCCTTGTCCAGGCGATGAACGATGCCGGCGCGCGGCAGGTGCGTGAGCGCCGGCGCGTGCTGCAGCAGCGCATTGAGCAAAGTGCCCTGCCAGTTGCCGCTGCCCGGATGGACGACCAGCCCGGCCGGCTTGTTGACCACCAGCAGGGCGTCGTCTTCGTAGAGGATGTCGAGCGGAATGTCCTGGGGCTGGAACGCCAGCACCTGCGGATCGAGCTCCGGCAGCACGCAGATTTTTTCTCCGCCCCACAATTTCTGGCGGGGCTGCACATTGCGTCCGTCAACGGTCACCAGGTTGCGGCGCACCCAGGCGCTCAGACGGCTGCGGGAAAAGTCCGGCAACAAACGGGCGAGCGCCTGGTCCAATCGCAAACCGGCGCAATCGCCCGGGACCGTCAGTTCGACGGCGGCCGGCTGGAGGGTATTTGCAGTATAATTTGCAGTCAATATTTTGGTGCTCATCATGCGACATAGTTTAGCGGTAATCACGGGTTTCATCCTTGCCCTTTTTCTCGGCGGGTGCGGGCTGCTGCCCGATGTGGTTGACGAGACCAAGGGCTGGTCCGCCGCCAAACTGTATTCGGAAGCGAAAGCGGAGCTCAGCGCCGGCGGCTATGAACAGGCCATCAAGTATTACGAGAAACTCGAGGCGCGCTATCCGTACGGCCGTTTCGCGCAGCAGGCGCAGATCGAAATCGCTTACGCCTATTACAAGAGCGGCGAGCCGGGATCGGCCATAGCCGCAGCCGACCGTTTCATCAAGCTGCACCCGAATCATCCCAGCGTCGACTACATGTATTACCTCAGAGGCCTGGCCAATTTCAACGAAGATCTGGGGATTTTCGGCCTGGTCAGCAACCAGGATATGACCGAGCGCGATCCGAAGGCGGCGCGTGAAGCGTTCGATGCGTTCAAGGAACTGGCGGTGCGTTTCCCGAACAGCAAGTACACGCCTGATGCGGTCGCGCGCATGAACTACCTGGTCAATGCGCTTGCTTCGCATGAGGTGCATGTAGCGCGGTATTACATGAAGCGCGGCGCCTATATCGCGGCGGCCAACCGCGTGCAGCACGCGCTGAAAACCTATCCGCAGGCCCCCGCCAATGAGGAAGGGCTGCTGATCATGGTCAAGGCCTACGACGCGCTGGGCATGACGGACCTGCGCAACGATGCCGAGCGCGTGATGATCAAGAATTTTCCAGACAGCGCATATCTGAAGGGCGGCCCGAAGAAAGACACGCCGTGGTGGCAGATCTGGAATTAAGACCTCCGGCAATCACGGGGAATGGTGCTGCGCTCAGCGCGCGAATTTCCGCACCACCTGCATCAGTTCATCTATGGCGTGATCGCCTTCCCCGGATTTGATCGCCGTCTGCACGCAGCCCTGCGTGTGATCCCTGAGCAGTTGCATGGCCACGGCGTCCAGCGCCGAATGAATGGCTGAAACCTGCGTCAGGATGTCGATGCAGTAGCGGTCCTGCTCGATCATGCCGGAAATGCCGCGCACCTGGCCGGCAATGCGGTTCAGGCGCTTGAGCAGCGCGGCCTTGTGCGGCTGCACGACCTGCCTGGGATGGCATGGCTCATCGGCCGCGCGCTGTTTCTGCGCCGGCCTGTCAGCCAGCTTCATAACCCGCATCCTCGATTGCCGCCTTGAACTGCGCCGGACTGGCGCGGCTCGCATCGTATTCCACGGTGGCCTGCGCCTTGTCGAGCGAGACGTCGACCGCTTTGACGCCGTCTATGCCCTGCAGCACGCGTTGCACGCTGCCCACACAACCCATGCAGGTCATGCCGGTTACTTTCAATGTTACGGTTTCCATGATTGTCTCCGCCAAATGGTGAATGGTAAATAGTAAATGGTAAAACCCGCAGGTCGGGAATGGCGTCGGTGATTGCGATTCACTATTGACCATTTCCCATTTGCGCTTTTACCGGCTTCCAGCGCTTGAGCAGCAGCGAATTGCTGACGACCGACACCGAGCTCAGCGCCATGGCGGCGCCGGCGATCACCGGGTTCAGCATGCCGATCGCCGCCAGCGGGATGCCGAGCACGTTGTAGATGAAGGCAAAGAACAGATTCTGCTTGATCTTGCCCAGCGTGCTGCGCGACAGGCTGATGGCATCGACCACGCTCATCAGGTCATTGCGCATCAGCGTGATGTCGGCTGCATGAATGGCCACGTCCGAGCCCGCGCCGATGGCAAAGCTCACGTCAGCTGCGGCGAGGGCGGGGGCGTCGTTGACGCCGTCGCCGACCATGCCGACCACGCGACCCTGTTGTTTCAACTGGTTCACGCGCTCGGACTTGTGCTGAGGCAGGACCTCGGCCTCGAAATGGGTGATGCCGGCCTGGGCGGCGATGCTTTGTGCCGTGACCTGGTTGTCGCCGGTCAGCATGATGACATCGATGCCCAGCCGGGCCAGTTGCGTCATGGCGGCGCGCGAGGTCGGCCGCAGCGGGTCGGCAATGGCGATGAGGCCGATGGCTTTGTGATCGTAGGCCACGATGATCACGGTTTTGGCCTGGCTTTGCAGCGCGGCGGTTTGCTCCGCATCGAACGCGATGCCGAGTCCGCTGATGAAGCGCGGAGAGCCCAGCGCCGCGGGCCGGTTGTCGATGATGGCCTGCACCCCTTGGCCGGGGACCGAGTTGAAAGCGGTCATTGGGCCCGGTGCGAGGTTCATGGCCGCTGCGCGGTCGAGTATGGCTGTGGCGAGCGTATGCTCGGAGCCGGATTCCAGGGTTGCCGCAACCTGGGCCACGAAATCTTCAGAGCCGTCCCCAAGCGCAACGAGATCGGTGACCTCGGGTTTGCCCATGGTCAGCGTGCCGGTTTTGTCGACCAGCAAGGTATTGATTTTGCCCGCATGTTCCAATGCCGCGGCGTTCTTGATCAGGATGCCGGCGCGCGCACCGGCGCCACTGCCGACCATCACGGCCGTCGGTGTCGCCAGCCCCAGCGCGCAGGGGCAGGCGATGACCAGCACCGCGACAGCGTTGATCAGCGCTGCCGCGAAATCGCCGGCGACCCACCACCACAGTGCGAGCGTCAGGAGGGCAATGACGACCACCACGGGCACGAATATGCCCGAGATCACATCGGCCAGGCGCTGGATAGGCGCTTTCGAGCCTTGTGCTTCCTCGACCAGACGGATGATGGCGGCAAGCGCAGTATCGGCGCCGACGCCCGTGGCACGGCATTTGATCAAACCCTGCTGATTGAGGGTCGCGGCAAAGACTTTGGCGCCGGATTGCTTATGCACCGGCAGACTTTCTCCCGTCAGCATCGCTTCGTTGATGCTGGTTTCGCCGGCGACGACCGTGCCGTCGACGGGCACGCTTTCGCCGGGACGCACGACGAATACGTCGCCGACCTTCACCTGTGCAATGTCGACTTCGACGATGCCGCCGTCACGTTCGAGGCGCGCGGTCTTGGGTTGCAGTTTGATCAGTTCTTCGATCGCGGCCGAAGTCTTGGACCTGGCCCGCAGCTCTAGTAGTTTCCCCATTAAAATCAAGGTGATAATAGTGGCGCTGGCTTCGAAATAAACATGATGGCTCAGGCCGAGGACGACCACCGCCGTGCTGTAAAGATAGGCCATGCTGGTGCCGAGCGCGATCAGCACGTCCATGTTGGCGCCGCCGCCACGCAGGGCATGCCAGGCGCCGACATAGAAGCGTTTGCCGATCCAGAACTGTATGGGTGTGGCCAGCGCCAGTTGCAACTCCAGCGGCAACGGGCCGTGCGTGTTGCCCGAGAACATGTACAGCATCTGAGCCAAGAAGGGCAGGGTGAGCGCGGCGGAAATCCAGAACAGCGCCAGTTCCCGGCGATAAGCCGCGTCCTGGCGCGCTTTTTCCTGTTCGCGGCTGGCGCCCGCAATTTCATGGGCGTCGTATCCTGCCTTGCGTACTGCAATGATGAGGGCGGCGATGTCCGTGCTGCCCGGAGCATAGTTGATATGCGCTTTTTCAGTCGCGAAATTGACGCTGGCCGTCACGCCCGGAATTTTGTTGAGCACTTTTTCGATGCGGGTGGCGCAGGCGGCGCAGGTCATGCGCTCGAGGGCCAGATCGACGCTGTGGCCGGGCGCATCGTATCCGGCTTGGCGTAGGGCGGGAGCGCTGGCGTGGTTCATGATGGCGTCTCAAATTATCGAATTAATCAAACTAATGATATACCCCATAGGGGTATTTGTAAAGCCGTTAGCGAAAAAAAAGCCGCGACAGGCGCGGCCAAGAGGGGACGGGGTAAAAGGATCAATTGGCGACGAGAGCCCCATCTACAACCTTGACTTTGTCGCCCGTGCGAAACGCAGGCTCGGTCGGGTAGCTGAAGGTCCGCGCAGTCCCGTCCTCGAGGCGCACGACGACGTCGTGGCGCAGGGTTTTCTTCATGCGCTTTTCGATCTCGTGTCCGGCATAGGCGCCGGCGCCGGCACCGGCAACCGTTGCCACCGTGCGTCCGGAGCCGCCGCCGACCTGATTGCCCAGGAGGCCGCCCACCACGCCGCCAGCGACCGCGCCCAGACCGCTGCCTTCGCCTTTCTCTTCGATGGCGTTGACCGCCTCGACCCGGCCGCAATTGGCGCAGCGCGGTGCCGCAGCCACCCGTGCCGGTTCATTGGCGTAGCGCGGTGCCGCAGCTACCCGTGCCGGTTCATTCGCGTTGCGTTTGGCGCTTTCGTTGACCGGGGATTTTTTGGTTTTATTTTCCGTGATCGTGGGTGACACGGCCGCAGCTTTGGGCGCATCGGTCTTGCCCGTGACCTGGGTGTCGCTGTTCCTGGAAAAGGAATTCGGAATGACACCAGTCATGACGCCGACGCCGACCGCGCTGAATATAATGACGGCGACCGCGGCGATCGCCACGATGGGAGTGGTTCGACTTTGTGATTCGGACATAAGTGCCTCCTTGAAATGGATATAGCCGGAGTATTAACGGCAAGACCGCTCCCGGCGATGACAGTCCGGTGTAGTCGTTGCCAATTCTTACAATTAGGCACGCCTGCAACGAGGAATTAATTGGCATTTGTTGCAGGTGTCGCCCAACGGCGACGGATCAGGGGGAGGGCAACACCGGAAATCTCACGCCGTGATCAGAAAGTGAGATCAGGGATGTCTTTGTAGAGCCGCAGGGCTTCCGGATTGGCGAGCGCTTCGAGGTTTCTGACCAGGCGGCCATGCACGACATCGCGCACGGCGAGTTCGACAATTTTCCCGCTCTTGGTGCGCGGAATCTCGGAGACCTGCACGATTTTCTCCGGCACATGGCGGGGCGTGGTGTTGTCGCGGATCTGTTTTTTTATTTTGTCGATCAGAGTCTGGCCGAGGGTAAGTCCGTCGCGCAGATGCACGAACAACACCACCCGAACGTCGTGATTCCAGTCCTGGCCGATGACGATGCTTTCGACCACTTCAGGCAGGCATTCGACCTGGCGGTAGATTTCCGCGGTGCCGATGCGCACGCCGCCGGGATTGAGCACGGCGTCCGAGCGGCCGTAGATGATAAGACCGTCATGAGCGGTCAGCTCGACATAGTCGCCGTGGCACCACGCGCCGGGGAAGCGTTCGAAGTAGGCGGCGCGGTATTTTTTGCCGTCGGCATCATTCCAGAACCCCACCGGCATCGACGGGAAAGGCGCAGTGCACACGAGCTCGCCTTTTTCCGCGCGCACCGGCTGCGCGTCGTCGTTATAGACCTCGACCTTCATGCCCAGGCCGCGGCACTGCAACTCGCCGCGCCACACCGGGAGCACGGGATTGCCCAGCGCGAAGCAGGACACGATATCGGTTCCGCCCGAGATCGAGGCGAGCTGCACATCGTTCTTGATGCGGGTGTAGACATAGTCGAAACTTTCCGGAACCAGCGGCGAACCGGTGGACAGGATGCATTTCAACGCACCGAGCTTGTGGGTTGTGCGCGGCTCGAGCCCGAGCTTTGCCGCGGCGTCCAGGTATTTGGCGGAGGTGCCGAACACCGTCATGCGCTCGGCCTCGGCATAGTCGAACAGTATCCGGCCGCCAGCCGCGAACGGGGAGCCGTCATAAAGCAGAAGCGTGGCCTGTGCCGCAAGAGCCGATACCAGCCAGTTCCACATCATCCAGCCGCAGGTGGTGAAATAAAAAATCCGGTCGCCGGGTTTCAGGTCGACATGCAGCACATGTTCCTTGAGTTGCTGCAGCAGCGTGCCGCCCGCGCCATGCACGATGCATTTCGGCGCGCCGGTGGTGCCCGACGAGTACATGATATAGAGCGGGTGATCGAACGGCAGCTGGACGAAATCGATCTCGCGCGCCCGGTACGGGGCCATGAAGTCGTGCACGGTGACGGCATTGGGAATGCCATCGATATCCGGATCGCCGCTGACGTAAGGCACGACGATGATTTTCTGAAGGGAAGGCAGATTTGCCGAGATATCCTTGAGGCGATCGACGATGTTGATCGTCTTGCCGTTGTAGAAATAGCCATCGGATACAAACAGGATGCTGGGCTCGATCTGGCCGAAACGGTCGAGCACGCCCTGAACGCCGAAATCGGGCGAGCACGACGACCAGATGGCGCCGAGGCTGGCGGCAGCCAGCATCGCGATCACGGTGCCGGGCAGGTTGGGCATGTAGGCCGCGACCCGGTCGCCGCGCTTTACCCCGGCGGCATGCAGCGCCTGTGCCAGGCGCGAGACTTCGGCATGGAGTTCGGCGTAGGTGATGCTGCTTTTGATCCGGTCTTCACCCCAGAACACGATGGCGGTCGCATCGTCCCGGCGCCGCAGCAGGTTCTCGGCGAAATTGAGCCGTGCCTCAGGGAACCAGCGCGCTCCGGGCATTTTGTCCCGGTTAGCGAGCACGACCCGGCCCTGGCTGGAGGCGATGACCCCGCAGAACGACCAGACCGCCTGCCAGAAGCGCTCGGGGTCGGCGATCGACCAGTCATAGAGCGCGGGATAGCCGCGGGTGTCGACGCCATAGCGCTCGCGCACATGGCGCATGAACGCGGTCAGGTTCGCGGCCGCGATGCGCTTGGGGGAGGGTTGCCAGAGGGGCTGATCAGCAGGAGGGTTCAAGGTCCGGTTGAATCCTGTTAATCGTGTAAATCCTGTCGCTTCGGCCTTTTACTCGGGGCGCATTTGGGGGAACAGGATCACATCCCTGATCGACGGGCTGTCGGTAAGCAGCATCACCAGCCGGTCGATGCCTATTCCGGCGCCGGCGGTCGGCGGCAGCCCGTATTCGAGTGCGCGGATATAGTCGGCGTCGTAGTGCATGGCTTCGGCGTCGCCCGCATCCTTCTGTTTGACCTGTTCCTGAAAGCGCGCTGCCTGGTCTTCCGGGTCATTGAGTTCCGAGAAGCCGTTGGCGATCTCGCGCCCTGCGATGTAGAGCTCGAAGCGCTCGGTGAACTGCGGATTGGCATCGCTGCGGCGCGCCAGCGGCGACACTTCAGCCGGATAGTCGGTGATGTAGGTCGGTTCGAACAATTCCGTTTCGCAGGTGTTCTCGAACAGCGTGAGCTGCAGGCCGCCGATGCCGTCGGCGGATTTGTAGGCAACATTCATCTGCTTGAGCCTGGCGATCAGTGCGTCGCGGTCGCCGAGTTCGGCCTCGGTGATGTCCGGGCGGTACTTCCTGATGGCGCCGGTGATGGTCAGGCGTTGATAGGGTTGCGCGAGGTCGATTTCCCGCCCCTGATAAGCAATTTTTGCGGTTCCCAGCACGCGTTGCGCGATGTCGAGCACCATCGCCTGGATGAACGCCATCAGGTCCTCGTAATTCTCGTAGGCCGAATAGAATTCGAGCATGGTGAACTCGGGATTGTGCCGGGTCGAGATGCCCTCGTTCCGGAAATTCCTGTTGATTTCAAATACTTTTTCGAAACCGCCGACCACCAGCCGCTTGAGGTACAGCTCCGGCGCAATGCGCAGATACAGCTGCATGTCGAGCGCATTATGGTGGGTGACGAAGGGACGCGCGGCGGCGCCGCCGGGTATGGGCTGCATCATCGGCGTTTCGACTTCGAGATAGTGCTGCGCGAGCATGTAATCCCGGGTGGCCTGGATGATGCGCGAGCGGTGCGCGAATACCGAGCGCGTGTCCTGGTTGACGATGAGATCGACATAACGCTGCCGGTACTTGAGTTCCTGATCGGTGAGGCCGTGGAATTTTTCGGGCAGGGGCCGCAGCGATTTGCTGAGCAGGCGCAGCTGCCGCGCGCGCACCGTCAATTCGCCTTTCTGGGTCTTGAACACGGTGCCTTCGACGCCGATGATATCGCCGGTGTCATAGTGCTTGAACGCGTCGTGGGCTTCCTTGCCGGTATCGCCGTCCGAGATATAGACCTGGATCTGGCCGCTCATGTCCCGGATCGTGGCGAAGCTGGCTTTGCCCATGACGCGCTTGAGCATCATGCGGCCGGCCATCTTCACGCTGGCTGCGGCGCTTTCCAGCGCATCGCGCTCGCTGTTGCCGAATTGCCCGAGCACCGCCGAGGCGAGGTCGCGGCGCCGGAAGTCGTTCGGATACGCAATGCCCGCCGCGCGCAGGGCCGTGAGCTTGGCGCGGCGCTCTTCGATGATCTTGTTGGTGTCCTGGGGGACGGGGGGGTGTTGTTCTTCCATCATGTATCCTCAGCGTCTAGATGCCCTGCTTCAGGCTGGCATCGATGAATTCGTCAAGATTGCCGTCAAGCACGGACTGGGTGTTGCCGATCTCGATGTTGGTGCGCAGATCCTTGATGCGCGATTGATCGAGCACGTAGGAACGGATCTGGTGTCCCCATCCGATATCGGTTTTCAGGTCCTCGAGCGCCTGTTTTTCCTCGTTGCGCTTTCTCAGTTCGAGTTCATACAGGCGGGACTTCATCAAGGCCATGGCTTCGGCGCGGTTGCGGTGCTGGGAGCGGTCGCTCTGGCACTGCACGACGATACCGGTCGGCAGGTGGGTGAGGCGGACCGCCGAGTCGGTCTTGTTGATGTGCTGCCCGCCGGCGCCCGAGGCGCGGTAGGTGTCCACGCGCAGGTCGGCGGGATTGAGATCGACTTGTATGGTCTCGTCGACTTCCGGGTAAACGGACACGCTGGCAAACGAGGTGTGGCGGCGGCTGTTGGCATC
>Ga0102851_10000794_pt1 | contig 16843 bp, 15 predicted proteins | sample Mud3Dept3metaG_FD_79558 | JGI IMG/M metagenome (GOLD analysis project Ga0102851, IMG submission 79558) | Freshwater wetland microbial communities from Ohio, USA, analyzing the effect of biotic and abiotic controls - Mud 3 Core 4 Depth 3... | ecosystem: Environmental > Aquatic > Freshwater >... | reverse complement strand
GCGGGGTGGATCGGATCGTCAACATGAACTGGGAAGACATCCTTGCCCCTCCGGCAAACAGCGGCAAGGGCAGTTACCTGACCGCGGTCACGCGCATGGACAATGAGCTTATTGAAATACTGGATGTCGAGAAGGTGCTGGCCGAGGTTGTGCCCCGTTCAGTCGAGGTGTCGGAGGACGTGGCCTCAAAAATGAAAACCAGCGATAAACATCTGCCGCTGCTGGTGGTGGACGACTCCAGTACGGCGCGCAAAATGATCGCGCGTACCCTCGACCAGGTTGGCATCCCGTATCTCATGGCCGTCAACGGACGCGAGGCGCTGGCTCAGCTGCATGATCTGGCGGCTGACGGACAGCCGGTTTCCGGCAAGATTGGATTGGTGATCTCGGATATCGAGATGCCGGAAATGGACGGCTACACGCTGACGACCGAGATCAAGAAGGATCCGCGTCTCAAAGACCTGTATGTGCTTTTGCACTCGTCCCTGAGCGGTGTATTCAATGACTCCATGGTGAAGAAGGTTGGCGCCGATCAGTTTCTGGCGAAATTCAATTCCGACGACTTTGCGAGCATGGTGATGGAAGTGATTGAACGGACCCGTAGTGGCGAATCCGAACGGAAGACTTGAGAGCGCGCGCGACTCGTCCATGCCAGGCGGCGATGTAGGAAATTCCATGAATAGCCAGAGTGATTTCAGGGGCCCGGTTCACATGAAGATTCGAGGCAAGTTGTTTCTGATGCTGTTCCTGCCCGTTCTGGGCATGTTCGGATTCTCGGTATACGTGCTCTGGGAGAAGTGGCATGTGCTCGACGAGATGCAAACGCTTGGTGTCCTGTCGGATTTTTCCGTTAGCGCTAGCAACCTGACGCATGAGCTGCAGAAGGAAAGCGGCATGTCGTCCGGACATGTCGGTTCGCGCGGCGAGAAATTCGGCAAGGATCTGGACGCGCAGCGCACTGCCACCGACCGGAAGGTCGTTGATTTCAGGAGTTATGTGGAAACCCACCCGGAGGTCGGCATGTTCGTGCAGTATGCCGAGTCTCTCCGCGAGACGCTTGCGGAGATCGAGCGTCTGGAGGCGATGCGCAAATCGGTCAGTGCACTCGGCATCACGGACGTGGACGCCATAAACTACTACTCCGGCCTCAACGATGCGCTATTGCGTATCGTCGAGGACATAGCCACCAATAGCCCCGATCCCGCCGTCGGCCGGATCGCCCAGACTCGCGCCAGTTTTCTGCAGGTCAAGGAGCACGTCGGGCAGGAGCGTGCGCTGCTGAACGGCGCGTTCGCCGCAGGCCGGTTCGCTCCCGGCGTACATGGTAAATTCCTCGCGGTGATCGCCGAACAGGACACCTTTACCCACGTTTTTTTCCAAGGCGTCCTGGCCGGGCAGTTGGAGTTGCTCCAACGCAAGATGCAGGACAAATCCTTCGAGGAGATGACTCGGCTGCGTGCCATCGCCTTGCAGAAGGCCGGCAACGGCAATTTCGGTGTCGACCCGAACCACTGGTTTGACACCAGCACCCGCAAGATCATGTTGCTCAAGGAGATGGAGGATCGTCTGACAGACGACATGAACGCCGAAATTGCGCGCCTCGCGGGTGCGGCCAGGATGACCTTCATGATTGTCGTCGCCGTGACTCTGGTTTCGCTGAGCGCAGCGCTGGCGATCGCATTCGTCATGTTGCGCGGCATCACACGCCAGATCGGCACACTGCACGACACCATCGGGCAGATAGAAAGGGATTCTGATCTTTCGTTGCGTGCGCAGGTCAATTCGAGTGACGAAATCGGCGACACCGCGCGCGCCCTCAACGCGATGCTCGACAAGTTCCACAACAGCCTGTCGCAGGTGACCGATTCGACCTCGCGTCTCGCGGCCGCCGCCGAGGAGCTGTCGGCGGTAACCGAGCAGACCCGGAAAGGGGTATTGAAACAGCAATCCGAGACCGATCAGGTCGCAGCCGCCATGAACGAGATGGCGTCAACGGTGCAGGAGGTGGCGCGCAACACCGCGCAAGCGGCCGGGGCGGCACGTAGCGCCGACGAAAAAACCCGCAATGGTATTGATGCGGTGACCCATGCCATCGAGATGATCGATGACCTGGCGAACGAAGTGCGGGATGCCGCGAAGGCGGTGCGCAAGCTCGAGGATGACAGCAGCGATATCGGCAAGGTGGTGGATGTCATTCGCAGCATTGCCGAACAGACCAACCTGCTCGCGCTCAATGCTGCTATCGAGGCCGCGCGTGCCGGCGAGCAGGGGCGCGGTTTTGCGGTTGTGGCCGACGAGGTAAGGGTGCTGGCGAGTCGCACGCAGAATTCGACCCAGGAGATCCAGGCCATGATCCAGCGCCTGCAGGACGGGACCAAGCAGGCCGCCCAGGTAATGCTGCGCGGCAACCAGCAGGCCAAGGTCTGCGTGCGCGAGGCCGGCAAGGGTGCGTCCATGCTGGCCGCCATCTCCGAGGGCGTGGGAACAATTAACGAGATGAGTACCCAGATCGCGAGCGCTGCCGAGGAACAGGGCGCGGTCGCGGAAGAGATCAACCGCAACATTGTGAGCATCAGCCAGGTCACGAGCCAGACCGCGGATGGCTCGCGTCAAACTGCCGCGGCCAGCGATGAACTGGCGCAGCTCGCGGCACAGTTGCACACCCTGGTGGCCCAGTTCCGGTTGTGAGGAGCCAAATCGGTTTGAACCACGGGCAAGGGGAATGTATTTTCCACTTCGCCTCGCTCTTCTTCCCAGGCGGCTAACATGGCTGGTCTTGCCGCTATCCGTTCAAGGCCACGCGGCGGATGCAGTGTTGTGCCACATCGGGTAGACGGGTTTAATACACGGCAATGGTTACAAGCGGTCGGTGAATGAGTACATCCATATCGCAGGAGGAATACGAGAGCTTCCGCAGGTTTCTGGAGGAAGCTTGCGGCATCACGCTTGGCGACAACAAGCAGTATCTGATCGCCAGTCGCCTGGGCTCGCTGCTCAGTGAATACAAAATTTCTTCGTTGCATGTACTCATCGGGCGCCTGAAGAATGAGCGGCGCTCGGAACTTTACGAGCGCATTGTGGACGCCATGACCACGAACGAAACCCTGTGGTTTCGCGATGCCTTCCCGTTCGAGATTCTCAGGCAGGTGATTCTTCCGGAACTGACCAAGGCGCGCGCCCCGGGCACGCGGTTCTGGTCGGCAGCCTGTTCCTCCGGGCAGGAGCCGTATTCGATCAGCATGGTCATCGATGAATTCCAGCGCGCCAACCCGGGCGTACTCGCCAATAACGTGCAGATCATCGCCACCGACCTGTCGCCGTCCATGCTCGAGCTGGCACGGGCCGGGAGCTACGATGTCGCTGCCATGGCGCGCGGCGTCAGCGATGAGCGCCGCCGCCTGTTCTTCACGGAGCGCTTCGGCCGCTGGCAATTGAACGACGACGTGCGCCGGCGCGTGACTTTCAGCGAACACAATCTCCAGCTCGGCTTCGAGCCGCTCGGCAAGTTCCAGGTGATCTTCTGCCGCAATGTGCTGATCTATTTTTCCGCCGATCTCAAACGCAGCATCCTGGCGCGCTTCGCTGCCGCGTTGCAGCCCGGTGGCTACCTGTTCCTGGGTGCAGCCGAGGCCATCACCGGTTACTCCGACGCCTTCGAGATGCTGCGTCTGCCGCAGGGCATTGTGTATCGCCTGAAGCGCGCGCCTGCCCGACCGGCCAGCGGCTGAAGCGGTAACCGCTGCGGCCGCGGCGGCAAGCCTTGCCGCCGCGACCACCGATCCTTGCCGCTGTGCTTTCCCCGCAGCCTCCGAAACGCCAGAAAGCCCGCAGATTTCCGCGCTTTCCGGCAGCTGGCACGCGCATTGCTTTGTAGACCGCCAAAGAGTCTTGTTTTGGAGGTCAACATGCCGTTCAACATCGACAGCGCATTCGGGATCCATCCGCAGGCCCTGGCCGTGCGCGCCCGGCGCGCGGAGATCCTGGCGGCGAATATCGCCAATGCCGACACACCGAACTACAAGGCGCGCGACATCGATTTTCGCGCGCTGCTTGGCGGGGCGCAGGACAAGCAGGTGACTGCGCGCCTGGTCGCGACCAATGCCGCGCATCTGCCGGATGCGGAAGCTGCCGGAAACGTGGGTGGCGCGCTGATGTATCGCATGCCGCTGCAGCCGTCGATCGACGGCAACACCGTGGACCCGCAGGCCGAGTATGCGCAGTTCGCGCAGAACGCGCTGCAATACCAGTCGAGCCTCACCTTTCTGGGCGGGCGCATCAAAACCCTTTTGACCGCCATTCGTGGAGACTGATCATGGCCCTGTTCAACGTCTTTGATATCGCCGGCAGCGGCATGAGCGCACAGTCGCTGCGTCTCAATGTCACGGCCAGCAATCTGGCCAACGCCGAGAGCGTGAGTTCCAGCACCGGCCAGACCTACCGCGCCCGCCAGCCGGTGTTCGCGGCGCTGCTCGACGAGCGCACACGCGACGGTTCGGCAATCGGCGTGCGCGTGCGCGGCATCGTCGAGAGCCAGGCGCCGCTGCGCACCCAGCACGCACCCGACCATCCGCTCGCCGACCAGGACGGCTACATCCACATGCCGAACGTGAACGTGGTCGAAGAAATGGCCAACATGATTTCCGCCTCGCGCTCCTACCAGAGCATCGTCGAGGTCATGAATACCAGCAAGCAGCTGATGCTCCGCACCCTGTCGCTCGGTCAGTAAGGAGAATTGAGATGAATCCGATTGATACCAAAAATTCCATACCCGATGGTCTCGGCCTGGAAAAACCCAAGCGCGTCGCCTCGGACAAGCTTGGCCAGGAGCAGTTTCTCGAGCTCATGATCGCGCAGCTCAAGAACCAGGATCCGATGAAGCCGATGCAGAACGGCGAGTTCCTGTCACAGATGGCGCAGTTCGGCACGGTCAGCGGGATCCAGGATTTGCAGAAGTCATTCGACTCGTTCTCCAGTTCATTGCAGTCCAACCAGGCGCTGATGGCGTCGAGCCTGGTCGGACGCGCGGTGCTGGTGCCGGGCAGCCGTCTGCCGTACAGCGCCGGCGCGCCGGCCATGGCGGCCGCCGACCTGCCGGAAGCGGCCAGCGACGTGCGGGTGTCGGTGCTGGATGGCAGCGGCCAGGTCGTGCGCCAATTCGCGCTTGGCCCGCAGGCGGCCGGCACGGTCAAGTTTTCCTGGGATGGATTGTCGAATTCCGGCGCGGCGCTGCCCAGCGGCACCTACCAGATCAAGGCCGACGCGCTGAGCGGCGGCAAGAACAGCGCACTTTCCACCTACGTGGTGGCGCGCGTCGACAGCGTGTCGCTTGGCGGCCAGCAGGGGATCACCCTCAATCTCTGGGATGGATCCACGACCTCGCTGGCCAACGTGAAAGAAATCGGTTGAACCTGAAGGAGAACTCAACATGGCATTCAATACAGCAATCAGCGGACTCAATGCGGCGACCACGGAGCTCAACGCGATCGGCAACAATATCGCGAACGCCAGCACCACCGGATTCAAGTCCTCGCTCACAGAATTCTCGGACGTGTATCCGGTGTCCAACTTCGGCGTCGGATCGAACACGGTCGGTGCCGGTGTGAAGGTGGATGCGGTCAGCCAGCAGTTCACCCAGGGTAACGTCAACTTCACGAACAACGCGCTCGACCTGGCCATCAACGGCGACGGCTTCTTCCGCCTGAGCGACAACGGTGCGATCGTCTACTCACGCGCCGGCGCCTTTGGTCTGGATTCCACCGGCTTTATTTCCAACAACAACAGCCTGCGTCTCACTGGCTATCTGGCGGACGCAGCCGGCAATATCACCGGCGCACTCGGCGAGTTGCAGGTGTCGCTCGCCGACCTCGCGCCGTCTGCCACCACCGCCATGGATTTCGGCGTCAATCTGGATGCGACCGCCGCCATCCTGGTCCCGGCCTTCGATCCGGCGAATCCGGCGACCTACAACAATGCCACCTCGGTGACGGTGTACGATTCGCTCGGTTCGACACATCTGGCGACCACCTATTACCGCAAGACCGCGGCGAACACCTGGGACACCTACCTGTATGTGGACGGTGTTCTGCGCGATGGCCCCGACTCCCTGGGCTTTTCCAACGTCGGCGCCCTGGCCACGGTCAACGGTGTGGCGGTGCCGCCCTCCACGATTACCTCTGCGGCGTTTGCCCCAGGTGGCGGTGCCGCCAACATGACGCTGGCGCTGGATTATGGACAGTCCACCCAGTTCGGCAGCGGCTTCGGCGTGAACTTTCTCACCCAGGACGGCTACACCACGGGCCGGCTCGCGGGCCTGGAAATCGACAGCGTTGGTGTGCTGAGCGCACGTTATACCAACGGCCAGTCGCTGGCCCAGGGCCAGGTCGTGCTGTCCAACTTCACCAACACGCAGGGCCTGAAACCACAAGGCGATACCACCTGGGCCGAGACCTCCGTGTCGGGCGTGCCGCTCACCGGCGCACCGGGTACGGCCAGCCTCGGCCTGATGCAATCGGGGGCACTCGAAGGTTCGAACGTGAACCTGACCGAGCAGTTGGTGGCGATGATCACTGCGCAACGCAACTTTCAGGCGAACGCGCAGGTGATCTCCACGGAAGACGCCATTACCCAGACCATCATCAACATAAGGTAAGCGCTGAGTGCTTAGTGATAAGTTCGGGGCAAAATCTTCAACACCTCAATTTTCACTTCGCACTTATAACCTGGAACTGAGGTAACGATATGGACCGCATGCTGTATGTCGCGATGACCGGGGCGAAACAGACCCTGCTCGCCCAGACCGCGAACACGCACAACCTGGCGAATGCCAGCACCACGGCGTTTCGCGCCGATCTCGAAGCGTTTCGTGCCATGCCGGTGTACGGCCATGGTCAGCCGTCACGGGTTTATGCCATGGCCGAGCGTCCGGGCACGGACCTGTCGTCTGGCACGGTTACCGCCACCGGCCGCGAACTGGATATCGCGGTGAACGGCGATGGTTGGCTCGCGGTGCAGACCGCGGACGGCGGCGAAGCCTATACGCGTGCCGGCGATCTGCGGGTCTCCAGCAACGGCCAGCTGGTGAACGGTGCCGGACACGCGGTGCTTGGCAATAGCGGACCGATCGCCATTCCGCCGTCCGAGAAGATCGAGATCGGTGTGGATGGAACCATCACCTCGCGCGCGCTCGGTCAGGCACCGAACACGCTGGCGGCGGTGGATCGCATTCGCCTGGTCAACCCGCCGAAGGCCGAACTCACGAAGGGCACGGATGGCCTGATGCGTCTGCGCAGTGGTGCCCAGGCGGACGTCGACGTGAACGTGCGCCTTGTCCCCGGCAGCCTCGAATCGAGCAACGTGAACGCCGTCGAGGCGATGGTCAACATGATTACCCTGTCGCGCCAGTTCGAGATGCAGGTGAAGGCGATGCGCACCACCGAAGAGATCGACCAGTCAGCAGCGCAAATCCTGCGCATGAGCTGATCCAGACCTAACCAAGAGGAACAGACAAATGAATCAGGCACTGTGGGTTGCGAAGACCGGCCTTGAAGCCCAGCAGACGCGCATGGGCGTCATCACCAACAACTTGGCAAACGTCAACACCACCGGGTTCAAGCGCGACCGCGCCATCTTCGAGGATCTCATGTACCAGACGGTGCGCCAGCCCGGTGCGCAGACCTCGCAGAATTCACAGCTGCCTTCCGGGCTCATGCTCGGTACCGGTGTGCACACGGTGGCGACCGAGAAACTGCACACCCAGGGCAACCTCGTGCAGACCGGTAATTCGTTCGATCTCGCCGTCAGCGGCCGTGGCTTCTTTCAGGTGACCATGCCGGACGGCACCACCGGCTACACGCGCGACGGCTCATTCCAGGTGGACAGCCAGGGCCAGATGGTCACCTCGAGCGGCTATGTCGTGCAGCCCGGGATCACCGTGCCGCAGGGCACGCTGAGCCTGACGGTGGGTTCAGACGGCACGGTATCGGCGCTGCTGTCCGGCAACGCCGCGCCCACCCAGATCGGCACCCTGCAGCTAGCCGACTTCGTCAACACTGCCGGCCTGCAGCCGATCGGCAACAACCTGTCCCTGGAGACGGCCGCGAGCGGCAGCCCGCAACCCGGTACCCCGGGTCTGAACGGTCTTGGCACCCTGCTGCAGGGTTCGGTAGAAGGCTCGAACGTCAATGTGGTGGAAGAGCTGGTGAACATGATCGAAACCCAGCGCGCCTACGAGATGAATTCCAAGGCGATTTCCACCACGGCATCGATGTTGCAGTACCTGAACAACAACGTGTAACGCGCCGGATTTTTGGCGCGCACTGGAGTTTGCCCGATGACGAGAACCACCTGCGGAAGAACGGCGAGCGGTTGCGCGTGCGTGATGGCACTGCTGCTCACCGCCTGCAACAGCATGCCGGATCGCGATCCGGCCTATGCCGGGGTCCGTCCGGCGACCCCGGTGTCGGCGTCCGAAGTGACTGGTGGCATTTATCACGCGTCCTCCAGCATCGTGTTGTACGAAGACCAGCGTGCGCGGCGTGTCGGCGATATTCTCATTATCAAACTCGTGGAGAGCACTAACGCCGTCAAGAGCGCCGGTACCACAACCAAGAAAGAAAATGCAGTGGAAATTATCAATCCCAACCTGTTCGGCACCACCGTGCAGTGGGATGCGCGCAGCAATGCGCCGCTCGCGAACACGACCAATCTCAACCTGAGTGCCAACCTCAACTCTTCCTCGAACTTCAAGGGCGATGGCGGCAGCAGCCAGAAGAACAGCCTGTCGGGCAGCGTCAGTGTGAACGTGATCGAGGTGCTGCCGAATGGCAACCTCGTGGTGCGCGGCGAGAAACTCATCGGCATCAATCAGGGTCATGAGTTCGTGCGTCTGGCCGGCGTGGTGCGCACGCAGGACATCCAGCCGGACAACTCGGTACTGTCCACGCAGGTCGCGGATGCGAAGATCAGTTACGGCGGCAAAGGCGCCCTGGCCGATTCCAACAGCAACGGCTGGCTCGGACGCTTCTTCCTGAGCCCGTGGTGGCCCTTCTAAGTGAAGATTTTTTTCCCGATCCCCTCTCCCCCGAAAGGGGGAGAGGCCCGGGAGAGGGGCCCAAACAAAGGGAGCATGGGTAAGCGCAGCGGATTCGACAGTAAACGAAGATCCAGTGGGTGCATGAGGTGACAACAATGTGGCACAAAATTATTTATATGATGGCCATGGCAATGCTGCTGGTCATTGGTCCGGCCCACGCCGAGCGCATCAAGGACATCGCGACCATCGCCGGCGTGCGCAGCAACCAGCTGGTGGGTTACGGCCTGGTGGTCGGTCTGGATGGCACCGGCGACCAGACTACGCAGGCGCCGTTTACCCTGCAGAGCATGAAGAACATGCTGCAGCAGTTCGGACTGACGCTGCCGACGGTGGGCACCGCCCCGCAGCTCAAGAACGTCGCGGCGGTGACGCTGCATGCCTCGCTGCCGCCATTCGCCAAGCCTGGCCAGACCATCGACGTGACCGTGTCCACCATCGGCAACGCCAAGAGTCTGCGTGGTGGCAGCCTGCTGATGGCACCACTCAAGGGCGCCGACGGGAACGTCTACGCCGTCGCCCAAGGCAGCCTGGTAGTGAGCGGTTTCGGCGCCGAGGCCAAGGATGGTTCGAAGGTGAGCGTGAACATACCCAGTGCCGGACGCATTCCGAACGGCGCGACCGTGGAGCGCGCCGTGCCCAACCCGTTCGCACTCGGCGACAGCCTGGTGTTCAACCTGCACACGCCGGATTTCACCACCGCGCAACGTCTGACCGCCGCCATCAACAGCACGCTCGGTGGCAACATGGCGCAGTCGATCGACGCGACCTCGATCCGAGTGAATGCGCCGCTCGACAGCACACAACGTGTGGCGTTTGTCTCGGTGCTCGAGAATCTGACGCTTGAGCCGGGTGAGGCGGCGGCGCGCGTCATTATCAACGCACGTACCGGCACGGTGGTGATCGGCCGCAATGTGCGCGTGCTGGCGGCGGCTGTGTCGCACGGCAGTCTCACCGTGACTATTACCGAGCGCTCGGTCGTGAGTCAGCCGGCGCCGTTTTCCGGGGGTACCACCCAGGTGATTCCGAAGTCCGACATTGAGGTGAAGGAGGAAGCGCGCAGCATGTTCGTATTCAGCCCCGGCGTATCGTTGGATGACATCGTGCGCGCCGTGAACAATGTCGGTGCCGCGCCCGGCGACCTGGTAGCGATCCTCGAGGCGCTGCGCAATGCCGGTGCGCTGCGTGCCGAGCTGATCGTGATTTAGTTGCAGGATCGACCTTGCGGCCACTCCTGCAGGAGAGAATGATGATGAAGCCGATCAATACCGATGTCTCCATGGCTGCCGACGTACAGGGCCTCGCCGGCCTGAAGCGCGCCGCGAAGGAAGCGCAGTCCTCGCCGGAAACACTCAAGCAGGTGGCCAGCCAGTTCGAGGCGCTGTTCATGCACATGATGCTGAAGAGCATGCGCGAGGCCAGCTTCGGCGACGACCTGTTCGGCAGCGAACAGAGCAATTTCTACCGTGACATGTACGACCAGCAGCTTTCCATGACACTCGCCAAGAAACACGGCCTCGGCCTGGCCGATGTGCTGGTGCGCCAGCTTGGCGGCGACCGGCTGATGGCGGCCGTGACCGGCGAGAGTGGAAAGGACAATATCGCTCTCACGCTAGATCGCCTGCGCGCACACGTGCCAGTGGAAACACAGGGCAAGCGTGCCGCCGCCGATCCGACCGCGTTCGTGCACAAGCTCTGGCCACATGCCGAACGCGCGGCCAGCAACCTTGGTGTGGCGCCGGAAGCGATTGTGGCCGTGGCGGCGCTCGAAACCGGCTGGGGTGGTGCAGTCATGCAACGCCCGGATGGCCGCAGTGCGAACAATCTGTTTGGCATCAAGGCTGACGCCAACTGGAGTGGTGCACGCGTCAGCGCCAGCACGCGCGAATTCGTAAACGGATCGGCGGTCACGCGCCGCGAGACGTTCCGCGCCTACGACTCTGTTGCAGAAAGTGTGGAGGATTTCACCCGCTTTCTGAAGGACAGCCCGCGTTACCGCGAAGCGGTTGCCGCAGGCAGCAATGCGCAGGCCTTTGTCGAATCCCTGGCGCGCGGCGGCTATGCCACCGACCCGGTCTACGCGCGCAAGCTGCAGTCGATCCTGGGAGGCGACACACTGCGCACCGCGCTCAGCGACGTACAGGGACGTACGAGTGTCGCGGGAGACAGGACGTCGGGAGCGACTGAGCTAAAGATTTCTAACGGCCGGCCGATAACCGCCTGAGGAGCTATTCATGACAACTACCTACACGAAGACGACGCCAGGGATGGCGTCGGTAGACCGCGCCGGGAGCAGGCGGTCGACAGCGATGTGCGCATGGCACGTGCGCTGCGGAGACTGACATGGCCAGCGGCGATCTGCTTGGCACGTCCATTTCCGGTCTGCTCGCGTTCCAGCGCGCGCTCTCGGTTACCGGGCACAATGTATCGAACGTCAACACGCCGGGCTTCAGCCGCCAGCGCCTGGACCTGGTCACGCGTCCTCCGACCCCGTCCGGCGATGGTTTTATCGGTAACGGCGTTAGGGTCAACAGCGTCGAGCGCATTGTCGATGGCTTCATCAATGGCCAGCTGACTGCTGCAACCGCTGCCAACGGCCAGTTGCAGGAGTTCTACCGGCTCGCCAGCCAGGTGGACAACCTGTTGGCGGATCCGCAGGCCGGTCTCGCGCCCAGTCTGCAACGATTCTTCGGTGCCGTCAGTGACGTCGCGAATGATCCTTCCTCGATTCCGGCACGTCAGGTGTTGTTATCCGAAGCACAGTCGCTCGCCGACCGTTTTGAATATCTCGATCAGCGCTTCGAAACCCTGCGTGCCGGGGTGAATACCCAGATTACCAATACCGTGTCCGAGATCAACGGTCTTGCTACCGGCATTGCCGCGATGAACCGGGACATTACCCTGGCGTTAGGCACAGGCGCCGGGCAGCCGCCCAACGACCTGCTCGACCAGCGCGATGAGCTGGTACGTCAACTCGCCGAGCGCGTGGCGGTCACTACTGTTCCGCAGGATGACGGTGCGGTGAACGTCTTTATCGGCAACGGCCAGACGCTGGTTGTCGGCGGCAGCGCGAGCCGCCTGGACGTCGTGGGCAACCCCTACGACCCGACACGCAAGGAGGTGGCGATTACGGCTGGCCCGATCAGCTCCATCGTCTCGGATATGCTGACCGGCGGCACCCTTGGCGGCGCCCTGCAGTTTCGCAACGAGATGCTGGACAGTGCACAGAATGCCCTCGGCCGCACTGCCATCGGGCTGGCGGCCACGTTCAACGACCAACATCGCCTCGGCCAGGACCTGAACAATGCGCTCGGCGGCGATTTTTTCACGGCCATCGACAACAGCAGTCCGCGCGTGCTGAGCACGTCAGCCGCGACCGTGAGCGTGTCCGTCTCGGACGTCAACGCCCTCACTACCAGCGATTACCGGCTCGACTACGACGGCGCCACGTATACGGTTACGCGCTTGAGCGACAATACCGCGGTGTATTCAAATGCCGCCTTCCCCGGGGCAATCGCCTCCGAAGGTCTGACGTTCACGTTGACCGCCGGTGTGGTGGCCGCTGGCAACAGCTTCCTGATTCAGCCGACCCGCACCGGTGCGCGCGATATCGGTCTGGCACTGAGTGATGTCCGGCGCATCGCTGCCGCCGGACCGCTGCGTTCCGCCGAGGCCACGAATGCCAGCGGTGTACCGACCAATACCGGCAGCGGCCGGATTGGCGCGGCAACGGTAAGCAATACCACCAGTTTGCCACTCGCTGCCAATATCACACTCACCTTCGATCCGAACGCCGGTGGCGCCGGGATACCCGGTTTTGTCGTGGGCGGCGGAGCACCGACACCGCTGCTCTACAATCCGGCGACTCAGGGCAATGGCGCGACCCTCACCTTGGGCGGGGCCTACAACGGCATTTCATTTACTGTGTCGGGAACCCCGGCCAGTGGCGACAGTTTTGTCGTTTCCAATAACACCGGCGGCGTGAGCGACAACCGCAATGCCCTGGCGCTGGCCGACCTGCGTATCCAGCAGCTGCTCGGCAACGGCACCGCTACCTATGAGGCCGCTTACGGCCAGCTGGTGGCGGATGTCGGGATTCAGACGCACCGTACCGACATCAGCCGCAGCGCCCAACAGGTGTTACTCAATCGCGTGACCGAGGAACGCGAGTCGGTATCGGGGGTGAACCTCGACGAGGAAGCGGCCAATCTGATGCGCTTCCAGCAGGCCTACCAGGCAGCAGCGCAGATGATTGCCGTGTCCGACACCGTGTTCCAGACATTGCTCAGTGCGGTAAGGAGATAAATATGCTGGCCGGACGAACGCAGTAGGGAGGCATTTATGAGAATTTCCAGCGCGCAGCTCTACCAGAACAGTCTGACGGCGATGCTCGACAACCAGTCGACCCTCTCCAAGACGCAGTTGCAGCTTTCTACCGGCCGCAGGATTCTGACGCCGGCCGACGATCCGGCTGGCAGTGCCACGGCGCTCGACCTCAACCAGGCGATCGAATCCACCCACCAGTACCAGAGAAATGCCGACAGCGCGCGCGGCCGGCTGGAGCTTGAGGAAAGCACGCTCGGGAGCGTCGGCGATATCCTGCAACGCGTGCGCGAGCTGACGGTGCAGGCCAACAACGATACCCAGTCCAGTGATACGCGCCGCTACATTGCCCTGGAACTGCGCGAACGACGCAAACAGCTGATCGATCTTGCCAACCTGCGCGATGCCAGCGGTGAATATCTGTTCGCCGGTTCCAAGGGTTCCGTCCAGCCGTTCCAGGCCGCCGCTTCTGGCCAGATTGCATACGCCGGGGACCAGAGTAACCGCAATCTGCAAATCGGCCCGTCACAACAGATCGCGGACGGTGATGCGGGCAGCGATGTGTTCGTCAGCATCCGCAATGGCAATGGTACTTTCACGACACTTGATAATCCGGCCAACAGCGGCAGCGGCATCATCAATCCGGGATCGGTCAGCGGCACGTTTGTGGCGGATACCTATACCATCAGTTTTACCCAGGTACTGCCCACCGACCCGATCACCTATTCCGTGACGGGTGCCGTGAGCGGCGTGGTCGTGGCGGCCGGCACGCCCTACAGCAGCGGGGCACAGATCAACTTCAACGGTGTTTCGGTGAATGTGACCGGCACTCCGGCCAACACCGATTCCTTCACTATCTCGCCGAGTGCGAATCAGGACCTGTTCACGACCGTACAGAATCTGATCACGGCGCTTGAATCGTCCGTGACCACAAACCTCGGTCAGGCGCAGTTTCACAATGCCGTGAACCGCAGCATTGTGGATCTCGACCAGGGCATGGATAACATCATTGAGATCCGTGCTCGTTGCGGGGCGCGCCTCAATACCCTCGACAGCCAGAAGGGCACGAATGACGCATTCCTGCTGCAGGCGCAGCAGTCGCTGTCCGAAATACAGGACCTCGACTACGCCGAAGCCGCAAGTCGTCTGAACCGGCAGATGCTGTCGCTCGAGGCCGCACAGCAGACATTCACCCGGGTGCAGGGGTTGTCGCTGTTCAATTTCCTGCGTTGAGCAGACGTCGCAGGACGATGTTCCGTGCCGAGGGGGAAGCATGATCAAGTTGTTCATCGGTTTTGATCCGCGCGAGACCGTGGCCTATCACGTGCTGTCGCAAAGCATTCTGGCACGCGCCTCGCAGCCGCTATCGATCACGCCGGTTTGTCTCTCGCACCTGCGCGATATTTTCACGCGTGCACGCGATCCGCTGCAATCGACCGATTTTTCCTTCACCCGTTTCCTGACGCCGTACCTGTGCGACTACCAGGGGTGGGCCATTTTCATGGATTGCGACATGCTGGTGCGCGACGACATCGCCCGGCTGTGGGCGCTGCGCGACGAGCGCTACGCGGTGCAGGTCGTCAAGCACAACCACGTGCCGAAGGAAGACACCAAGTTCCTGGGCGCGGTGCAGACCAAGTACCAGAAAAAGAACTGGTCGAGCGTCATGCTGCTCAACAATGCCCGCTGCCAGGTGCTGACCCCGGACTACGTGAATGACGCGAGCGGCCTCGAACTGCACCAGTTCAAATGGCTGGGCGACGATAGCCTGATCGGCGAGATTCCGCACGCCTGGAACCATCTGGTGGGTCACGATGCGCCGCGCGCCGATGCATCCCTGGCGCACTTCACCACTGGCGGACCGTACTTCCATCCGTGGCAGGACTGTGAGCACGCCGGCAGCTGGTTCGCCGAACGCGAGCACATGCTGCATGCCGAAGAGAAATTGCCGCAGGTCGTGGCCAAGCGCCGCGCCGGTAACTGACGGACAAATAATCATGGAGCGAACATGACATTCACCCGCAACAGTCCCAGCCCGCGCTATGCCGGAATGATTGGCCAGTACCGCACACTGCACACCCAGGGCGAACAGTTTCTCGGCATCCCGCCGGAGAAGACCTTTCCGGGACAGAGCCTGATCCCGCAGGTGGATCGCATCAGGGAACATGTGCTGCGCACAGCCGCACGCACTCTGCTCGATTACGGTTCCGGCAAGGGCCAGCAGTATTTGCCGATGACGGTGCGGCACAACTCTGGCGCGGAATGGCCGAGTATCCAGGCCTATTGGGGCGTGGAGTCGGTGACCTGTTACGACCCCAGCTACGAACCATTCAGCCAGTTGCCGGTGGGGCAGTTCGATGGCGTGATCAGCACCGACGTGCTCGAACACTGCCCGGAAGAAGATATCCCGTGGATCCTGGATGAGATGTTCCGTTTCAGCCGGCGTTTCGTGTTCGCGAACGTGGCCTGTTACCCGGCCAAGAAGCGCTTGCCGAGCGGCGAGAATGCGCATTGCACCATCAAGCCGCTTGCCTGGTGGGAGGCGACCCTCGCCGAGGTTTCGGATCGTTACCCGCAGGTGGAATGGGAAGTGTGGGTGCAGTCGGTTCAGGGCGAGGGTGCCGCCGCGTGCCTGGTGGAGGAGCGCCTAGCGCGCCGTGTGCCGGTCGCGGCCTGAGCAGTGACCGCAACATGTTCGAGACAAATGTTCGCGCCGGGGCCGCCATGCCACAGACACAAGCAGGCGTGAAAAAAACCGGCCGCAACGATCCCTGCCCCTGCCACAGCGGCCGGAAATACAAACTCTGTTGTCAGCCGCAGGCGGATGCCCAAGCGGCCAGCACACGGCGCGTGGACACAGCGCTTTCCGGTTTTCTCCAGGAGGCGATCGAACATCACCGCGCCGGGCGATTTCCTCAGGCCGAATCCCTCTATCGGAAAATTTTGCACGCGGCGCCTGATCATCCGGATGCGCTGCATTTGCTGGGATTGATTGCCCATCAGGCAGGAAAGATCGAGTTGGCTGTCGAGCTGATCGGCCGGGCGATCCGCATGAGTCCGTCCGCCCCCATGCATTACAACCTGGGGGTGGCGCTGCAGGCACAGGGCGAGATGGATGCGGCCATGACAAGTTACCGCAAAGCGCTGGCGCTCATGCCGGATTATGCCGAGGCACACGGTAATCTGGGCGCGGCTCTCCAGGCACAGGGAAGGTACGACGCAGCTGCCGAGCACTTGTACCAGGCGCTGGCACTCCGGCCGGAGGATGCCGGGGCACACAGCAATTTGGGTGTTGTGCAGCAAGCACTTGGCCAGCTGGACGCGGCGCTGCAAAGTTTTCGCCGTGCACTCAGCATCAACCCGGAGTACGCCGAGGCGCACAACAACCTGGGCATGACGCAGCAAGCGCAGGGCCAGCTGGACGCGGCGCTG
>Ga0102851_10000793_pt1 | contig 16847 bp, 14 predicted proteins | sample Mud3Dept3metaG_FD_79558 | JGI IMG/M metagenome (GOLD analysis project Ga0102851, IMG submission 79558) | Freshwater wetland microbial communities from Ohio, USA, analyzing the effect of biotic and abiotic controls - Mud 3 Core 4 Depth 3... | ecosystem: Environmental > Aquatic > Freshwater >... | reverse complement strand
TGTCATCAACTGCAACTGAATATGCTCTGTCCGGACCTGTTCCACCTGCTTTGATTGCCCAGATAACAGCACCGGTACTACTGGTTTTCATGACAAGAATATCTGAGTTTCCGTATGAAGTAAGGTTTGTTGTTCCGATTGTTGTAGGTCCTGAAAAATAACCAACAGAAATAATGTTTCCGCTTTGATCGGTGGCCGCATCAAGAATTTCTTCATTAACTAAATTGCCGTAACTTTTTAACCAGTTAGTTTGACTACTTCCGCATAAGCAGGTAAAGACGAAACAAATGAAGATTATTTTTTTCAGCATGGGATTCCTGGATGTATAGTGTAGACGCAATTTCTAAAGGTTAGGTTGGATATCAAAACATTAGCCTGATGTAAAATTTGTATTTTATATACGTCTATCACGGTAACAGCGGGGTATCGGCAAAAATTGATAAGTATCATTTTTTTCCATTTATTAATCAGATCAAGGCAAAGCCAAGCGGATTTTATTTCAACTTCTCCTGACATTTTTATGAGTTGCTGGCGTGAAGCCTTACGACGACTTCATCGTGACCAGGACTTTGAAGCCTTGCAGTTTTTTCAGCAGGTCTTTTTTATAATTATGATTTGCAGGAAGGTTGTGATGTAAGCGCTTCCACAACCGGGTGAAAAATTTTCGCATATCTTTGTTCAGTGAAAAAGTGGATTGAAAAAATCAAACGTATTGTCAGGATTTTGCGCGTAACAATCGTTCGCAAAACAATTCACGTCACCCGCAAAATAAAACTTCCGGGTTTTGAAGGCCTCTCACTTTGGGAAGTACTTTTTTTCTTTGTCTGGTCGGTTCGCAAAGGTTTAATTACAATAAGGGCCGCATCACTTGCCTTCCACTTTTTTCTAGCCATGATTCCGTTTGGATTATTACTGGTTATACTTAGTGCTTACTTGCCTTTTTATGATATTGAACAAGATATTGTTCCAATTTTAGCCGGATTTATTCCTGAACAATTGGTAACTAATTTTTTATCGAGTATGCACGACTTTGAGCACTCAAGTGTTAGTTCACTCATTTCTTTTGGATTTGTTTTATCTCTTTATTTTTCTTCGAATGGATTTGCAGTAATGATTGAAACATTTAATCATTCGCAACATAACTTTAAGAAACGAGGATATTGGTCGGTCAAAATTGCTTCTGTAGTTTTTGTTATTGTGTTCCTTATTGGTTTATTAATCAGCTTTTTTATTTTGCTGACGGAAAAGAGAATGCTCAATAATTGGGCCGACAGATCTGTTTTTGTTGAAAGTCATTATTACACTTTTTTCCTTATTTTGAATGGGCTGTTTTTTGCACTTGTTCTTTATTTTGCAATTGCACTCATTTATTATTTCGGTCCTTCTAAACGTGAAGGATTTCGATTTTTTTCGGCAGGTGCCACGCTGACAACTTTGTTCATCATTGTTATCTCTGTAGTATACGTTTATTACATCAATGAATTTTCCAAATACAATGAACTTTATGGTTCAATCGGAACAATTATGATTTTGTTATTATGGATTTATTTTGTCTCGATTTCCTTGCTTGTGGGATTTGAGTTAAACGCAAGTATTCATGGTGCACGAATGAAAAAACACCTGAATCGATTAGATAAAATCGAAAAAAACCAGGAGAAAAATTATTAGACACTGGATTTGTCGCTTCGTTTTGCCTAGTTTTGTATAGAATTCAATCATTAAATGAACAACCAAATCATCGTTACAGGCGGCGCCGGATATATTGGATCACATACTGTGGTTGAATTGATTGCGGCCGGTTATGAGCCGATAATTATTGATGATTTCCGTAATTCAAAAGATTGGATTCTTGAACGAATTGAGGAAATTGCGGGCAAAAAAGTTGTCTGTTATCCAATTGATTGTAGTAATGAAAAAGCTGTTCTTGATGTTTTTAATCTTCATTCAGATGCTGTTGGAGTAATTCATTTTGCGGCTTATAAAGCAGTTGGAGAATCCGTTCAAAAACCCCTGATGTATTATCAAAACAACATCAACTCACTTTGTGCAGTTTTAAATGCAATGCGCGAAACAGCTATTCAGCATTTTGTTTTTTCGTCTTCTTGTACTGTTTATGGTCAGCCTGAAGTAACTGAGGTGACTGAAGAAACACCAATTCAGAAAGCAACTTCGCCTTATGGTGATACTAAAATAACCTGCGAAAAAATTATTCAATTCGTACAAGGTTCAGGACAACCAATCCAGGCCTGTTTGTTGCGTTATTTCAACCCGATTGGAGCGCATCCCTCAGGAAAAATAGGAGAATTACCGAACGGAATTCCAAATAATCTTGTTCCGTTTATTACCCAAACGGCAGCAGGAAAAAGAGAACAACTTGTTATTAATGGCTGTGATTACGATACGCCGGACGGCACAAATATTCGCGATTATATTCATGTAGTTGATTTGGCAAAGGCACATGTAAAATCTATTGAATGGCTTAGAAAACAAACAGGATCATCTTGCGAAGCGATAAATTTAGGAACCGGAAAAGGTACTTCTGTTCTTGAAATTATCCATACTTTTGAAAAAGTAAGCGGAGTGAAATTGAATTATAAATTTGGTCCGCGACGAGCCGGGGATGTGGAACAAATTTATGCGAATGCCTCAAAAGCAAACAAACTCCTGGGCTGGAAATGTGAATATACAATTGCAGATGCGCTGTTGCATTCCTGGAATTGGGAAAAAAATCTGATCGTTTGAAAAAAATAATTCTCATATCATTACTTTTTATTTCACTGATATCTTTCGGGCAACTCCGCGAAGGTCCTTTCGTAAAACGCAAGCCCGGATTTATGCGTTTTTACACGGGCTTATTGCCGCCCACTGAAAAATCAGCAGACAAGTTTGATCGTTTTAATACTGATTTTTATTGGAACTCTTTTTTAGGAAATACAAACGGTGTTGAGACCTTTTTTTATGCTTTAGGACATAACATTAACATGATGTTTGATGTTCCGTTTTCAAAAAAATCGAGAATGGGACTTGGAATTGGTTTTGGCTACAGCCATTTTTGTATCCGCCATAACGGCGAGTTTATTTTCCCTGAAATACCTGCTAACGGAGGTGAAAAATATAGTTACCTGTCCTTGTATACAGGACCAAATCGTTGGATTAACCGTACAGTATTTAATTTTCTCGAAGTCCCTTTTGAAATTCGTTTTCGTGCACAACGTGAGCGCGGAAAATTAAAATTTTATCCCGGATTTAAAGTTGGATTTATGGTGGAGAATTATCATAAATGGAGACTCGGCAGCCAGGAATACAAAGAATTTAATTTCCCTGATTTGAATCGTTTACATTATGGCCCAACCTTAAGAATAGGAATTGATAATGTAATGTTATTTGGATATTATGATATGACATATCTGTTTACAAATCCAAACAGCAATAAGCTTCAATTATTTTCTGTAGGAATTAGCATCGGTTGGTTTTAGGAAAAAAGGTAATCCTTAAAACGAGTAATGAGTAATCGGCAGAACAAAGTAATCAAAATAAATTTTCATCAATTACCGAAACCCAACCACCGACCACCCGACCACCAAACAACCAACCATTTTTCTCCGTATATTTGATAGAACAACTTTACCATGCGGTTTTTAACCTTATCAATTTTCGTACTTTTTTTACAGACAGCAAAATCTGTTGTTATTCTTGATACGCTTTACATTAATCGTGGAAGCGTTACTGTCGTGGATTATACAATTCTGACATGTGTCTTTAATGATTCCCCGGTTTTTTACAAGCAAAATAAAATTCTTGAATTAAACAGTGGTGATCAACTTTTGCTACATGTAATTAATACGGATGTTTTAGAACATACTTTTACAATAGACGGATTAATTGAAACAGGAAATGTTATTCCCGGAGGAGGCAGTGATGATTTTTTTGTGAGCCCGCCGGCAGATGGTGCTTATCGTTTTTATTCGGATAAACCTTATGGAAAACTTATTGGCGCATCAAGTATAATTATGGTTGGTTATGAAAATCACTTCAGGTATTACTGGAACCTTTTTGATCAGCAGGATACATTGACTGATAAAATTGATGCAGGAACAGCTACAACTATTCCATCCGATTATACGCCCGATATTTTTAATATCAACATGAAAGTTGGTACAGAATTAACAACGGATACATTGTCGTATATCATGCAAAGCATTGGCGACACAATTATTGTCGCTATTGTTAATTCAGGAAATATGCACCATAATTTGCATTGGCACGGATACCATGTTACCATACTAAATGCGACAGAAAATTCGCAGATGATTGGTTGGATAAAAGATAGTTTTCCGGTTGTAATTGGTGAAGTGATGCTGGTGATGCTGGTCCCCGACCAGGACGGAATGTTTATGGTACACAATCACAATATGATTACTGTAACAACAAATGGTGTTTACCCCGGGGGCATGATGCAAATGATGACGATAATGCCATGAGAAAATTAATTTTATATATCGCATTTTTTACGTGTGGCAATTTATTTGCGCAGACAAAAATTGTATACATGGCTGCGGAAATGAACGAAGTTTTTTTCCTCGACGATTTTTCGACAGTGGAAATGTGGGGGTACGGAATTGTTAAGCCATCAGGTGCTTACCAGGCTTCATTACCCGGCCCGGTGCTTGAATTTAATTTAGGTGATACGGTTGAAATTCATTTTCATAATACAACTCCGGAAGATCATACAATTCATTTACACGGCCTTGATGTAAGCATGATGGAAGATGGTGTGCCAACGACGTCAATGGCTGTTGATCCAAACGATTCCATCATCTATAATTTTGTTGCAAAAAATGCAGGAACTTTTATATATCACTGTCATGTTTTAACGACGTTGCATTTAACAATGGGGATGTATGGAATCATTGTTGTCAAAAATTTTCCTGAACAAAATTTAATTTATTCCGGCGGCCCTTCTTATCAATCCGAACATGTATTTTTCGCAACAGATATGGATCGCTCATTAAATATAAATCCCTTATCTCCGGGTCCGTTTAATTTACTTTTCATGGATTATTTTATGATCAATGGTTTATCAGGGACGCCATTATTAACCAGCACCACAAATCAGGTTACAGCCTATCCCGGCGATTCTGTTTTATTGAGATTAGCTTGCCTGAGTTATTCAAAAACACGATTTATTTTCCCGCCCGGATTAAATGCTATCGCCTATAACAGTGACGGAAGACCACTGCCTGTTCCGTATGCGTGTGACACGCTCACAATTTTCCCGGGTGAACGTTACGATGTATTATTAACGCCAACGGAAATTACAGATGTAGATATACAAGTAGAATATTACGAGTCGAGAAATGACGAATTACAACACATAAATTATATCGAAGTAAATGGAGATGTAGGAATTTCGAAAGAAGAAAAAAACGAATTTAATTTATATCCGAATCCTGTATCAAATACTATTCAGTTTGAAACATCAGTGCCTGGAAATGCGCTGTCTGTATACGATATTGCCGGAAAATTAGTTTTCTCTCAGACAATAAACAATACTCATTCAACATTAGATCTTTCTATTTTAAAAAGTGGAATTTATATTTTGAGATACGGAGATTCTTCGCAAAAAATTGTGAAAAATTAATTTGTAGTTGGCTGCCGGTTTTAAATCGCATCAACTTTTCCTAACGCTACCTTCGACACGCTATCGCTGCTCTGGCATCGTTTGAAACTTTTTCAACCCAACCTTTCAACCCATCAACTTTTCAACCTGTCAACTTTTCAACTCATCAACTTTTCAACCCATCAACCTATCAATATCTTGCATTGAGCGTAGCCGAAATGTCAACCTCTTTTTACTATCTTTGCAACCACATAAAATCTACACAATTTAATTCTCAATGAAAGTTATTGATCACATTAAAAATGCAAAAGACGAAACATTATTCTCGTTTGAAATTTTGCCTCCGTTAAAGGGAACAAATATCCAGGCTATTTATGATGGTATTGATCCGCTAATGGAATTCAATCCAAAATTTATTAATGTTACTTATCATCGCGAAGAGTACATTTATAAAACACGGGATAATGGTCTTCTTGAAAAAGTATCTATCCGTAAACGACCGGGAACTGTTGGTATCTGCGCAGCGCTTATAAACAAATATAAAGTTGACGCTGTTCCACATTTAATTTGCGGAGGATTCAGTAAAGAAGAAACAGAAAATGCACTGATTGATTTACACTTTTTAGGAATTGACAATGTACTTGCTTTACGGGGAGATGCGATAAAAACTGAAGCCAATTTCAGACCTCATCCTGAAGGTCATCAATATGCAAGACAGGTCGTAGAACAAGTAGTAGCAATGAACAAGGGTCAATATTTAATGGATGATGTAAGTTTGGATCCAACCAATTTTTGTATTGGTGTTGCAGGTTATCCTGAGAAACATTTTGAAGCAATGAATCCAAGCATTGACATGCAACATCTAAAAGAAAAAGTGGATGCCGGTGCCGATTATATTGTAACGCAAATGTTCTTTGATAATAAAAAATATTTTTCATTTGTGGAGAAATGCAGAGCTGCCGGAATTAACGTTCCTATTATTCCCGGAATTAAACCGATTCAAAATTTGAACCACATTACTTTTTTACCAAAATTCTTTAACATCGATTTCCCGGATGATTTTGCAAATGCGCTGACCAAATGTAAAACAAATGCTGATGTACATTCTCTTGGTGTTGAGTGGGGAATTCAACAGGCAAAAGAATTAAAAGAAGCCGGAGTTCCATGTATTCATTTTTATACAATGAGCAAGTCTGAATCGGTAAAAGCAATAGCGAAATCAGTATTTTAAAAAAGCTTATGAAATTCGGAAATATTGGAATCTTCGTGTTATTGTTAAGTCTGTTTTCCTGCCAAAGCGGAACATCGGAAGAAGGAGGATCTCAAAAAGAGTTTATTACCGACTCAGCCCCTGAAGCAGATTCGCTGGCTGATCCAATAATGATTTCCGACTCAACAAGAATTGTTCTGGAGAAATATTTTTCTGAAGCGATTATTATTGAAACACAAAATTATTTGCGCGAATATCATTTAGCATCAACTGATACAGCCATAGAGAAGGTATACAATTCCGGAATTGCATTAGTTGAAAATTATGCAGATGCGTTTAAAAATCCGCAAACAGAATATTTAAAAAACATAACGACCGATGAGGCCTGGGAGATTTTCCCGGTATATGAAGACCTAAATAAACTCAATGGTAAAGTTGGTCCGATTTATTTTACTTGTGTAGCGGAATGCTCAATGCTTGATTTTTGTTTTGATCTGAACCTGCTTTTTGAAAAAGCAAAAACTACAAAAGGAAATGCCGATGATGATTTATTTGATATTCTTGCTTTTGTTGAAATGCGTTATGGTTATGCAGGTTACAATCATTTTAAAGTCTGGACAAAACAATATTGGGATTATGGCGGAGCCAATTTATTAGGAAATGGAAAAATGCTGGACGTCGCAAGGCGTGTTCAGAAATTTGAACAGACTCACACGCTTTTTAATGCGCAAATCGCATTGGTGCGTGAAGACATCGTTGAAGAATTATCATGGGGACATTCCTATCAATTTTCAGTAGAAGAAGTTTTGGCAGAGTACAATAAAATTTTTAAATTGAATTTTTTTAATGAGGAAGAATTGAAAGGAATACGTGCGCACTATGATAAATTAAAAAGTGAACCGGGAGAATTCCAGTTTGATTGCGAGAACGGAAATTGCAAGTTTGGTTAAGGAAATTCACATTATTTTCCGAATTATTTTATCTATGAAAATTTCAATTATGATAACAACTTTCATTTTTTTTACATTGCTTTCTTGTCAAAATACCGGTGATGCTAACGGTGAACTACAAAATGAGTTTTTGACAGAGTCTTCTGCCGCGTCAGACTCCGAAACCGCTATCTACGGCGCTTTTTCAGAAGAGTTGACGGAACAACTAAAGAACTATTTTTCTCCGGAAATGATTTCGCGATTAGATCAATATGTTTTGAATTTTAATCAAATGACTACAGATGCAGATTTTGAAAAAAATTATGCTGACGGAGAAAAATTATTGTTAGACTTATTTAATGAACTTGAAGCGCCGAAAACAGAATATTTGCTCGGCCTGATGGCAGAAAATGAATACTGGTCGGCAATGGAAGTGTTGGACGAACTTCGCGAATTCAACGGGCAGTTTGGACCAATTGAAATTTCGTGCGTGGCAGAATGCACCCAGCTCGATTTCCTGTTTGATTTAAAAGTAATGTCAGAAAAAGCAAAAACCACAACCGGAAAAGCCGACGATGATTTTATGGACCTTGTTGTATTTATTGAAGGTGACTATGGTACTGCAACTTACGTTGGAGGTTTTAAATCATGGGAAATTCAAATGAACGATTATAACGGACACAGTTTAATTGGTGGAGGAATTTTGCCGGAAGCAATAAACAAATGGATTCAGTTTGACAAAACATATAAGTCTTTTCCGGTTTATATGACATCGATAAGAAAAGATTTTGTTGCCGGTTTATCATGGGGATTTATATACGGTTATTCAAAAGAAAAAGTAGTAGAAGAATATGATCAGATTTTGGCTCTGAATTATTTTACAGAAGAAGAGTTAAAAGGAATCAAAATACAATACAACGAAATAAAAAAGGGATCAAAGGAACTTCAGTTTAATTGCGAAACTGAGGATTGTGATTACCAATAGTTTTTAGTAATCAGTGGATTTCGCTAACGTCTGGCCTTTATTGCTTTTGAGGCTTCGGAGATTTTTGGGTTAAATGAAACGAGATTTTTTTCCATTTTTGCTGCCAGATCTTTGGCAAAAGCAAAAGCTTCTTTTGTGGATTTGCAAACTTTGATCAACACTCTTTTTCGGTGGTCAGCTGTTAAGAGGTAGATTTCGTTGACGGTTGCATCCATCTCAAATCCTGTTGCTAGAGTAGAACCTGGCATAGAGGGAATAAAATTACCAACCTCCCTTTTTCTCCCAAGTTTCATTACGGTAAGATCGGGTAATGCAATTGTTGACTTCCATTTACCGGATTTAACACCGAAAACAACACTATACTCGCGGATGTAATTGTTGGAAAAGCTGACCTGGGTTCCGTGTTTCGAGGTTAATGCGAAGATTCCTGCCAAGGATACAAGAACGCCAAAGAAAATTCCCCCTCCGCCCCAATATATGGCCATTATTCCAAAAGCTATAAACGCCCAGGCGGCTGCTCTTGTCGCGGGTCCGAAACTAAATCCGTTGTCAATTGTCAAATCGGCTTTTGAATTGGAGCCATGCCCGGCAACAAGCGAATCCTCTTTCATGTTTCTAAAGATATGCAAAATAATTTTGTTTGAAACTGAGGTTGTACGTTGTATCTTTGAGTTAATATGAGTAGTAGCCAATGCGTCGGGTCTTGTACAAAAAAAATCCTTAGCTAAAATGAAAAATAGTTTTTTGTACATGCTGTTTTTTTCATCTTCAGTATTTTCTCAAGGCCCAGTCGACGGCTTTTTTAAAGGAAAAGGAAATTTAGATCTTGCACTTTCCGGGTTTTATCAGAATTCAGCGAAATTTTACGATGGTAACGGATTGATTGATTACGAGAGAACACTTGCCGGCGCAAGCCTTTTTGGCGAATACGGTATTTTGGAAAATCTTGATGTCATAACCACAATCCCCTTTATTAACGGTCGTTTGCAGGATGGAGGAATTTATTTGAAGTACCGTCTTTTTCGCAAAAAATTTGGTGAAGCCTTTCCATTATCAGTTATTCCCGCCATCGGAATTTCCTTTCCTCTTTCAAATTATCAAACTGAAACCTCCCAATCAATAGGGCAAAAAGCTATACAGGTTCAACCAAAACTTGTGTTGCAATACCAAACCAAATTCGGTCTTTTTTTTCAGGCCCAGGGAGGTTACAATTATGCCTTGCTACCTGTACCTTCTTCAATTCCCATTTCCGGAAAAATCGGATTCTTTCAAAATAAATTTTATGCCGACATGTGGTTCGATTATCAAAAAGGAATTGGCGGCAAAGCCTGGCATGTAGATCCAATCAGTTCTTTCAGAGAACTTTTTGTTACCTATTCTAAAATCGGCGGAGTAATTTATTATGGAATTAAACCAAGATTCGGTTTTTTTGTAAACGGCTCTTACATTTTGAGTGGAGTAAATCTTGGAAAAGCATTTTCCATTGGCGGCGGAATGGTTTATAAATTCTCATTCATAGCCCCAACCTACAAATGAGAATTTTGCCATTTCATCCCGAAGGGCCTGGATCGACAAAGTCCCATCGGGACGCACCATCTTATAACCACGGGACTTCAGTCCCTGGTTAATACAAAAAAGTATGATAAGGATACCGAATCTGAAAAACCCTTTTAATCTCTTTATACATCAATGCCTTCAACTCATCAATGTTTGTTTTTTCGGTTGCGGAAATAAATATGCAATGATCTGCATTTAATTTTGCCATCCAGGTTTTTTTCAATTCTTCTAAAGCGAATTTTTTTCCTTCGGGATGATAACCGATGTCTTGCGGGCGAGGATCGTAAGCATCAACTTTATTGAAGACAACAATGGTTGGTTTTTCTGTTCCTTTAGCTGGAACCGGAACATTATTGTGTTTAATTTCTTTTGCTTCAATTTTCTTTTTGTTCGCGTATTCTTCCTTTTTTGGGTTGGGTTGAGGTTGGCCTTTTGCTTCAATTTCTGCAATCGTTTCGTTCACGATTTGATATTGTTCTTCAAAATTCGGATGCGAAATATCAACAACATGAATCAGGATATCTGCTTCGCGTACTTCATCTAATGTTGATTTAAATGATTCGATAAGTTGAGTTGGAAGTTTGCGAATAAATCCAACAGTATCTGATAAAAGAAACGGAAGATTATCGATGACCATTTTTCGAACAGTAGTATCGAGCGTGGCAAATAATTTATTTTCTGCAAAGACTTCTGATTTGCTCAAAAGGTTCATGATTGTTGACTTTCCGACATTTGTATAACCAACTAATGCAACACGAACAAGTTGCCCGCGATTACCGCGTTGAACAGACATTTGTTTATCAATCTTATCCAGTTTATCTTTTAAAAAAGCAATTTTATCTTTGATGATTTGTTTATCACTTTCTAATTGAGATTCACCGGGGCCGCGCATTCCGAGTCCGCCTTTCATCCTGTCAAGATGCGTCCACATTCTTGTTAATCGCGGTTTCAGGTATTCGAGTTGTGCTAACTCAACTTGTGTTTTTGCATGAGCCGTTTGAGCCCTGGTTGCAAAAATGTCAAGGATTAAATTGTTCCGGTCAAGAATTTTAATGGCAAATTCTTTTTCAATATTTCGTAATTGAGAAGGAGAAAGTTCATCGTCAAAAATCGCAACATCAATTTTTTCCTGGTCGATGTATTGTTTTATTTCTTCAATTTTTCCGGATCCGATGTATGTTTTTGGATGTGGTTTATCAATTCGCTGAAGAAATTTTTTCTTTGTAATTACGCCGGCCGTCTCCGCAAGAAATTCTAATTCATCAATGTATTCTTTTGTCTGATCTTCTGTCTGGTCGGATGTTATAACACCAATCAGGATAGCGGTTTCAGTAACCTTTGCTGTTGATTTGGATTTCTCTTGCATTTTTCTATCTCACAAAAATATATTAAAACCACGCCGCGCCCAATGCTCTAAATGGCCATGGAATTGAAACTAAAACGACTAAAAGTGCAATTAGATAAAAGACAAATATCTTCTTAAATTTTTTATCACTCTCAATAATTTTTTTTGATTTACTATAACCTACAGTCAAAAGTATCATTGCAATTGTCATCATTAAAATATGTTCCATTGCAAAAAAGCGATAGACCGGATTTTTCATAAATCCCGAATCAAAATTGACTTTTTGGCTGCTAAAAAAGAGAATCAATCCTTGCAAATATTGAAGGTGAAAAGCAACCATTGCAAACAGAGCTAATTTTTTATCTCCGGATGTAAATTCCTTTTTTCCTTTCCATCCCGAAAAAGATTTAATGATCGCCGCTAATAACAGGATTAATACCACCCATCTCCAGACTGAATGGGCATGAATCATAATTGGCAAAAAGTTTACCATAATTGCGTATTTTTGACAAATGTAGTTTTTAATACGCGAAGCTGTTCTATGTACAAACTTATTTTTCCGCTGATTTTTTCAGCTTTTTTAACAATAACTGGTTCAGCACAAGTAATCGAACCGGAAAACGGCTCACATGATCCTCACAATACAATTTACGTTTTAGAAAATGCACGAATTGTTGTCAGTGCTGATTTTGTTATTCCACGTGGAACTTTGGTGATCCAGGACGGTAAGATTTTAAGCGTTGGAATTAACTTTTTACCACCAAATACAGCCGTAAAAATTGATCTGGATGGTTATACAATTTATCCTTCTTTCATTGATATTTACACTTCTGCCGGAGTTCCGAAACAAAATTTTTCAAGCGGAAATCCTTATCCTCAAATGGGAACATTGAAAGAAGGTCCTTTCTACTGGAATCAAGCCATGCATCCTGAAACAAATGCCTACGAGCTTTATAAAAAGGATGAATTCAAAGACAAGAAGGATTATCTTGAACAAGGATTCGGTGCAATTTCAACTCACCAGGGAGATGGAATTTTACGTGGTACTTCGGTGCTCATTTCTCTTTCAGATGATGAAACTGTTGACAATGTGATAAAGGCTGAAGTTGCGAATCATTATTCATTTTCAAAAGGTAGCTCACAACAATCTTATCCCTCTTCTCAAATGGGAATTATTGCGTTAATCCGTCAATTTTATTACGATGCAAAATGGTATGAAAATCTGAAAGATGCAACAAAAGATAATGTCTCGCTTCGCGAAGGAATAGCAAATTTATCTTTGCCGCAGGTTTTTGGAGTTAGTGAAAAAGTAGAAATAATTCGCGCTGCAACTTTAGCGAAAGAATTTAATATTAGACTAGTTGTAAAAGGCGGCGGTGACGAATACGAAATGATCAAAGAAGTTAAGGCGTCTAATGTTGATTTGGTAATTCCTGTCAATTATCCTGAGCCTTTTGACATGACTGATCCGTATTTATCACGTTTCGTTTCGCTTGCAGATTTAAAAGCTTGGGAAATGCGTCCGTATAACGCCTATATTCTTTACAAAAACAAACAACGATTTGCATTTACAACTGATGGATTAAAGAAAAAAAGTCAGTTTTTGACGAACGTTCGTATGGCTATAAAACATGGTTTGCCAAAAGAAGAAGCGCTTAGGGCTTTGACAGAAAATCCCGCAAAATTTATTGGAATCGATTCACTTTTAGGAACACTTGAAAAAGGAAAAATCGCCAACTTTTTAATTGTAAGAGGAGATCTTTTTGAAGACGGAGAAATTTATGAAAACTGGACAAAAGGAGACAGGAAACGAATTAAAGATATTCAACAGGCTGATCTTCGTGGTACTTATTCCTTAAGCCTTTCCGGTGTAATTTATGATTTGTCAATTAGCGGAACAATAGAAAAACCTGCGGCAAAAATAACAGCTTATAAACTCACAAAAAATGCAACAACAGGCATTACTTCCATTGATACAATGGTAATTAAACCTGAACTGATTATTTCAGATTTACAAATCAGTATGATGTTTGAATTGCATGATAACTTGGCTGACGGAGTCGTTCAACTCAATGGATCGTTCTATCCAAAATTAGCCGTCATGGAAGGGACTGGTCAGTTACCCGATGGAACATGGATAAAATGGGTAGCAAACCGTGGTGATAAATTTGAAGAGAAAGACAAAAAAGAAAAATTTGCAGTTGATACTTCAGCAGTAAAAAATATTCGGTATCCAAACATGGCTTATGGTTTTGATACATTATCTGAAGCTAAAAGTTATTACATAAAAAATGCAACAATCTGGACAAATGAGGCCGAAGGAATTATCACAAATGCTTCGCTGATTATCCAGGATGGAAAAATTAAATCTGTTAATCAAACCGGCTCTGTGCCAAACGGCGCTATTACAATTGACGCAACAGGCAAACATATTACTTGTGGAATAATTGATGAACATTCGCACATCGCAATTAGTAAAGGAGTCAATGAAGGCGGCCAGGCAATCGCTTCGGAAGTTTCAATTGCAGATGTTGTGCGTAATGATGACATCAATATTTATCGCCAGCTTGCGGGAGGTGTTACAACTTCGCAGTTGCTGCATGGTTCAGCAAATCCAATTGGCGGTCAATCTGCTTTGATTAAATTAAAGTGGGGCTATTCACCCGAAGAAATGGTGATTGACAGCACAGATGGTTTTATAAAATTTGCGCTCGGAGAAAATGTAAAACAATCCAACTGGGGCGATTATAGTACGGTTCGTTATCCGCAAACAAGAATGGGCGTTGAGCAGGTTTTTTATGATGCTTTTATTCGCGCAAAAGAATACAAAAAAGAATGGGCGGATTTTTATTTGTTATCAGACAGAAAACAAGAAAAAATAAATGCACCGCGCCGTGATCTTGAACTGGATATTTTATGTGAGATCCTGGATAAAAAAAGATTTATTTCTTGTCACTCTTATGTACAAAGCGAAATTAATATGCTGATGCAAGTCGGCGATTCAATGGGTTTTACGATCAACACATTTACGCATATTTTAGAAGGATATAAAGTCGCAGATAAAATGCACGCGCATGGGGCAGGGGCATCTACATTTTCAGACTGGTGGGCTTATAAATATGAAGTGAAAGAAGCGATACCATACAACGCCGCAATCCTGGATAAAATGGGAATTGTAACAGCAATAAATTCAGATGATGCCGAGATGGGCAGAAGATTAAATCAGGAAGCGGCAAAGGTTGTAAAATATGGTGGTGTCTCAGAAGAAAATGCGTGGAAAATGGTGACATTAAATCCGGCAAAATTATTGCATCTTGATCATATCATAGGAAGTATTAAACAAGGCAAAGATGCTGACATTGTTATCTGGTCAGACAATCCGCTTTCTATAAATGCGCGAGTAGAAAAAACATTTATCGACGGAATTTTATTTTACGATTTGGCCAGAAGTTATCGTTTACATGATCGCGATCAGAGAGACAGAAAAAGAATAATGGGATTAATGCTGCAGGCAAAAAATGGCGGCGGCGAAACGCAAAAACCATCCATGCGAAGACAACCACAATACCATTGCGACACAATAGGCGAAGAAGCCGAAGGCTCGCACGAACATTAGATGTACGGATTGGACATGTCCAATCCCATGAAAATGAAAATAAATGAGGCAGTATGGGCGGACGCCCGTTGCCAATAAAAGAAAATAAAAAAATGAAAAAATACGCAATAATATTCTTCCTTTTTTCTCTAACCGGAATGGCACAAGTACCATCCCCAATTCCGCAACATCACAAAACAATTTTATTACAAAATGGCCAGGCTCATATTGGCAACGGTGAATTTATTTCAACGGCCAGCATCGGAATCTCAGAAGGAAAAATTCTCTTCGTTAAAAACACGCTGACATACGAATTAATAAAATCAGACTGGGACACGATTATCGACCTGAACGGAAAGCACGTTTATCCCGGATTTATTGCGCCGAATATTACAATCGGATTAACGGATATTGACGCTGTTCGTGCAACACGCGATTTTGATGAAACAGGAAATATGAATCCAAATGTACGTTCGTTGATTGCTTATAATACCGATTCAAGAGTAATTTACACCATTCGCACAAACGGAGTTTTAGTAGCCCAGGCAACACCACGCGGCGGAATAATTTCCGGAACAAGTTCTGTAATGGCTTTAGATGGCTGGAACTGGGAAGATGCTGTTTACAAAACCGATGACGGAATTCATTTAAACTGGCCCGATAAATATAGCAGTTATGGCTGGTGGGCAGAACCCGGAGGCAGCAATATGAATGAACAATACATAACCACAAAACAAGGTATCTACGATTTTTTTGCGCGTGCACAAGCATATATAAACGAAAAATTTCCTGAAAAAATGGATTTGAAATTAGAAGCAATGCGTCGTGTTTTTAACGGTGACCAACGATTATTTTTTCATGTTGATTTTGCACCGGAGATGAATGATGTAGTAGATTTTGTAAGATATTTCGGAATTAAATATCCCGTGATTGTCGGTGGTTATGACGCACACATGTTAGCTGATCGTTTGAAAGAAAATAAATTTTCAGTGATTTTAAATCGTCCGCATTTATTGCCGGAATTTGAAGATGATTTTACTTTTTTCAATTACGAATTACCTTTCAAATTACAAGATGCCGGAATTTTATTTTGCATCAGCAATGCCGGCGATATGGAAGTTATGAATACCCGTAATCTTCCGTTTTTAGCCGGAACAGCAAGAGCTTATGGATTATCAGAAGAGCAGGCTATCGCAACTATCACGCTAAATACAGCAAAAATTTTAGGAATGGATGATCGCATTGGTTCGTTAGAAGTTGGAAAAGATGCTACGCTTTTTGTTTCTGACGGAGATGCTTTAAATATGCGAACTAATAAAGTTACGCTGGCCATGATTCGTGGCAATTACATCGCGCTTACTAATGAACAAATTCTGCTTTACGAAAAGTATTGCGGCAAGTATGGAATTGCGGTGGAGTAATTGATTGAAAAATTATTTTGTAAGTTTCTTCAGATAATTTCCACAATTTTTTCCGCGCAAATTTTCCGGAAAATTGAGTCCCGGGTACTAATCATTTCAGGTTTGAACTTAAACAATGAATAAGTGTATTAAAAAGCAGCTAACATTGATTTTTAAATATGACACTTCAGCAAACCATAATTCCG
>Ga0102851_10000792_pt1 | contig 16847 bp, 14 predicted proteins | sample Mud3Dept3metaG_FD_79558 | JGI IMG/M metagenome (GOLD analysis project Ga0102851, IMG submission 79558) | Freshwater wetland microbial communities from Ohio, USA, analyzing the effect of biotic and abiotic controls - Mud 3 Core 4 Depth 3... | ecosystem: Environmental > Aquatic > Freshwater >... | reverse complement strand
TACCGGGTTTTACAGGGCCATCATGGACAAGGGGAAGTAAAGGGGTAGATAATGGAGCCTGAACAGAAGCTCGCCCGGTATGTTTCAGACACAGAGTACCGCGACCTGCCAGGGGAACCGACCGATGTTGCAAAAATGTGATCCTCACGGTACTTGGCACCACGATCGCAGGGGCCCGAGCCGAAGGTTGTGATGCGCTTGTCACGCAGGTCAAGGAGTGGGGCGGCAAGAAAGAGGCCACCATACTGATGCATGGCGGCAAGGTGCCTGCTCACAACGCGGCGCTTGTCAACAGCGTGATGGCCCGTGCTCTTGACTTCTGCGACGCAATGAGTCCCGGAATCCACATTGGCTCCTCTTCAGTGCCAACCGCTCTGGCAATGACAGAGCTCGTGGGAGGATGCAGCGGGGAAGAGTTTCTCACTGCCCTGGTCCTGGGGACCGAAATTGCCGCGCGGATAAATGCTGTTTCCGACTACGATGGTTTTGACCCCACGGGAGTCTGCAGCATCTTTGCCGCGACGGCAGTGGCGGGCAAGATACTCCAGCTCGACGCACAGCAGATGTTGCACGCAATGGCCCTTGGCTTTAACAGGGCTGGGGGCAGTTTTCAGAGCAACATCGATGGGTCACTGGCGGTAAGGGTAATTCAGGGCTTTGTTTCTCAGGGAGGCGTCGTTTGTGCCCAGCTTGCAGAGAAAGGAATCACGGGGCCGAAGAACTTTCTCGACGGGATTTATGGTTACTTCCATCTCTATGCTAAGGACAAGTACGATCCTCAACGCATGGTCGGAGATTTAGGGAAAAGATTTGAATCAAATCAGACCATATTCAAAAAATACCCCAGTTGCGGCTGTACGCTGGCATCCACCGATGCCATCCTTAATCTGGTCGATGAGAAGAACTTGACCGCGGAAAACGTCGCACACATTGACATCAGGGTGTCGCCATACGCGTACAAACTTGCCGGCCACCAATTCCAGATCGGGGATAACCCAAAAGTGAACGCACAGTTCAGCATCCAGTATTGCGTGGCCAGCGCACTCACAAGAAAGGGCTCAAGGCTGAACCACTTTGATGAGTCCTCTGTCATGGAAGAGAAGGTACTGGATCTCATTAGAAAGATACATGTGTCTCCCGATCCGGACCTCGGTCATCCGGACAGACAGGATGCCTCAACCCACCTTTCGGTCCGCATGAAGGTGGCCACCAAGGAGGGGGCCGTTTATCATGAAGCGGTGGATCTGCCGCGCGGCAACCCACGAAATCCATTAGCTGATGAGGAGCATTTGGAACGGTTTCGCGATTGTGTCAACTATGCGGATATCCCGATACCAGAGTCTAACGTTGGAAAAGCGGTCTCACTGATTACTCGACTTGAAAAAGTTGAAGATGTCCGACCTCTGATCTCTTTACTGACACCGGCAAAAAGGGCCCGTGTACTGAAAGGGTTTTCAGAAAACTCTCGATGAAAGGAGCTGGAATGAAAAAAACGCCTCTTTTCGCCATCACACTCTTTGTTTGCTTTTTCTTCGTGCCCGAGATGTCGCCTGCTCAGACCGATTACCCGAACAGGCCGATCCAGGTGCTCATCGGGTACGCCCCGGGCGGCAGCACAGACGTTCTCCTGCGTTCCCTGGCCCAGGAAGCGAGGAAATATCTGGGACAGGAGATGCTCATCATCAATAAACCCGGAGCTGCGGGTACTGCGGCGGCGAGCCAGGTTGCTACAGCAAGACCGGATGGGTATACGCTGGGCGCCTCTCCCAGTTCAACATTCACAAGTGCTCCGTTCTTTCTAGATCTGTCTATCGACCTCTTAAAGGAAAGCACCCCTATCTTTTCCTTTGCCCAATTTCACGTCGCTATTCTGGTCAAACCAGACAGCCCTTTCAACACCCTGAAAGATCTCCTCGATTACGCAAAACAGAATCCCGGGAAAGTGACGTACGGTCACCCAGGCGTGAGCACGCGGCCACACCTGGTAATGGCTGCGATTGCCAACCACGACGGGATAAAGATGAACCTGATGCCATTCCCAGGGGACGCCCCGACAGTTACGGCGTTACTAGGCGGGCACGTGACGGCCGCCGGTTGCTCGGGCGGGGGCTGGGTCCCGCATGTGGAGGCCGGCACGTTGAGACCCCTTGCTCTTACCGAGCAGGAACGCTCGGACCTCTTCCCGAAAATCCCCACGATAGTCGAGCTGGGCTATCCCTATCCTATTCCGCTGGTGGTCTTTCTCCACGGCCCGAGGGGCTTGCCCGAGCCTGTGGTTAAGAAACTTGAGGACGCTGTAAGCAAGGCCAGCCAGACCCCTGTTTTTAAAGAGGTAGCCGCGAAAAACGTTCTGTCGGCAAAGAAGAATATGGGCCGGGAAGAGCTTTCCAGGTTCTTGCAGAGTGAAAAGGAAAAAACGGGTGACATCGTTCAAAAGCTGGGACTGGCCAAGAAATAGCCAGAAGAGAAAAAATAGCGGAGGCAAGAGATGGTCAACGGGCAGTTCGTGATGGACATGCAGCATCATTATATTCCTGCCGAAGCAATACAGTTCATGGGCAAAACACCTGAACACGATTTTACGACGGGCTTAAAGAGGTTCAGGAAAGCCTATGAGATAATGGTCGATGTCGATGCGCACCTCCGGTATATGGACAGCGCCGGTATCGACATAGCCATATTGAGTACAGGCGCTTTCAGCCCGAACGGCCATGACTTCTGCCGAGCCTGCAATGATGGCTATGCAAAAACGATACGAGCATATCCCGACCGCTTCAAGGGCATGATCCTGGTCTATCCCCCTGACGGAGAGAAGAACAGGGATGAGATCAGAAGAGGGGTTGAGGAGTTGGGTCTGTGGGGGCTCGCACTTGCTACTTCGTGCGGCCAGAAGACCATCGACTCAGAGGTTATGGACCCGCTCTGGGAGATGGCAGTCACGCATCGTATGCCTGTATTCATCCATCCCACGGTCCGCATCAATCTATGGGGAGGGGAGCAGTATGACCTCTACACGACCATGTCTCGGGAATATGACATAGCCAAATCCTTTGTCGAGATATTCTACGGCGTGATGCCCCGCTTCCCCGGCCTGAAGGTCGTTATGGCCCACCTGGGTGGAGGCCTGCCAATCCTAAAAGGAAGACTGCTTGCCTGGCACCAGCCGGACGGATTCCCCATTCCTGAGGAGGACCGCCGTCACGGGTTATCGATTCGGCAGGCCAAAGAGCTCGGTCTCGTCGACGACTTTGACTCGCGGCTGAAGAGCTTTCTTTTTGACTCAGCAGGCTACGGTGGCTGGCTGCCGGTCCTGAAGTCTGCTTTCGAGACCCTTGGTCCTGACCGCATCTGTTTCGGCACTGACTTCCCTTACGAAATGAACAAACCTCAATATGTCGAAAAGGTCCTAGAGGATGTCTTAGGCTTGGAAATCCCCGAAGAGGACAAGAAAAAGTTCTTTGAGCGAAATTTGAGGCTATTTTTCAACAGGTGACGGGATCGTACGGTTCATCTCCATTTTTTTCTTGACAAGTGTTTGTGGATGATTTTAACGTATAATGTCTGACATTAGACTCTAAACCGGTGTTTTCTCGTGTTCGTTAAGCTAAAAGACAAAAGGTTATTCGAAAAGATTGTTGACCAGATAAAGGATGCCGCCCTCTCGGGCACGTTGAAGGTTGGCGACAAGCTGCCTTCAGAGCCAGAGCTGGCGCGCATCTTCGGGGTGAGCCGGACCGCAGTGAGAGAAGCCCTCAGGATCCTGGAACTGTCAGGCCTCGTTATTATCAAGAAAGGAAATCAGGGCGGCTGCTTCATTCAGGAGGTGAGCAGTAATCACAAACTGATCGATTACCTTTCCGATCACTGGCGACTCGGAAATGTTACCCTCCTGCACCTCACTGAGGCCCGTTACTGGCTTGAATCGATCGTCATCGACATTGTCGGACAGAAAGCCACGAAGAGGGATTATGACTCCTTGAGGAAATCGATTGATAAGGCAGAGCGTCTTTTTAGAGAGGGGAAGGAACGAGAAAAGATCTATCAGAACTTCGACTTCCACGTTCAGCTTGCTCAAATGACCAGGAACACGATCCTCATCGATACGCTTTCGGCCATCTTCGAGCTCTTCACCTACATGCTCGTCAAGATAAAAACAACCCAACGGATTACATACCAGACATTCAAATCCCACCGTGATATCCTGCAGCTCCTCGAAACGGGCCACGTGCAGAGGGCCAAAGACCTCAATAGGACCCACATCAAAGACATAAGCGCCCGATTGACCAAGAAGTATGCAAGGGAGAAAAATCTCCCGTTGCTGGAATCACACCGGCAGCAATACTCAGAGCAGGAGGGTTCTTCGCATGCACTCGGACTTGAGAGAATTCTTAAGTGAGCTGGAGAAGGCAGGGGAGCTCGTTCGCATCAAGGAGCAGATTTCCGAAGGGCATGAAGTATTTTCGATCATCTGGGAATTGAACAGAAAGAATGGGCCCGCTGTCATTCTCGAAAACGTAAAGGGATCACGTGTACCTATCGTCGCCAATATTTTCGGGACACTCGACCGCTTTGCCATGGCCTGCGGGTTTCCACGGGGCTTGAGCGTAAATGAGTACCGGAACCTGTTCGTGGAGCGGCTGGACAAGACAAAGTGGCGTGAGCCAAGGCTCGTCAAGTCGGGCCCCTGCAAAGAGGTAATCTTAAAGGGAAAAGAGGTAGACCTCGGCCGGTTCCCCATTCTCAGATGGCATCCCGACGATGGGGGACCTTATATCACCTTTCCGATTGTCATAGCGAAGGACAAGAAATTTGGCGTCAACGCGGCCATCTACCGGATGATGGTACACGACAGAAAAAGTACAGGCGTCATGTGCAACGTCTTTCAGGACCAGGGAGTCTACCTAGAGAAGGCAAAAAAGGCAGGCCAGGAGAAGATCCCGTGTGCGGTGGCTATCGGCACTGATCCGGCTCTTTACGTCACGGCGGTCACGAAGATCCCGTTAGGTGAGAGCGAATTCGCCTTTGCGTCGGCGTTGCGTGACGGGAACCCGATCGAGGTCGTCAAGTGCGAGACTGTAGATCTTGAGGTGCCTGCTACAGCCGAGATCGTTCTCGAAGGTGAGATTTCAATCGCAGAAAGGAAGATGGAGGGCCCGTTCGGGGAGTGGATGGGTTATTTCGAGGAGGGTATGCTTCTTTCTGTCTTCAACGTAACGTGCATAACCCACCGGAAGAATCCTCTCTATCTGACAACCATCGAAGGGCCGGATATGGGGGATGCCGAGATTCTGCGCATGATACCGCAGATTTCCACCTTTACTGTTCAGGCCAGAGAGCGAATCACGGGGTTTGTGGACGGATGGCTTCCTCCATCCGGTCGTAACTACACTGCCTTCATCTCCATTCGAAAACGCTATCCCGGCTGGGGCAAGGTAGCGATCTACCAGGCGTTCTCCATGCCGTATATTGCTTCCTCAGCCAACTGTGTAATTGTCACCGATGACGACATCGATATCACCAATCCAGACGAGATCATATGGGCCTTGTCGACCCGCGTTGACCCACATGAGGATGTAATCCTCACTTCTCCAATCGGCGGGTATCCTCTCAATCCAGCCGGAAGCGTAAGACCTGTCGAGTTCCCGCTAACCGGTCGTACGGACATCACAATGGTCTCAAAGATGGGGATTGACGCCACGCTCAAATGGCAAGGTGAGGGCAGCAGGACCCGTCCAGCCGCCCGCGTTGTCAAACCGAAAGAGGATGTCCTCGAGAAAGTGAGGGCCAACTGGAAAAAATATGGACTTCCGTGACAGACAGGGTCATGGGGCGTGGGTCCAGGGTCCAGAGGACGGTAAAGAACAGTATCGCTGGACAACACAAGGGGATGACAACCGGCAAGCGTCCCTCGGAGGGGAGCCATGAAGGAAGAAAAAATTCTTCGAAGCCAGGAACTGGAACAGTTCTTCGGAGCATACCCCGATGTCCCACCAGAAGTGATTGTCAAGGAAGACGTACTTCGCCATGGAATAAGGTTTTCGCAGGCGGCGCTTGAGCGCGCGAGCGCAGGAAGGCCGAGGTCCTACTATATCTTCTCGTATGACAAGACCGAGTCAAAGGAAATGAAGCAGGGCGAAAGCCTCAAAGCCCCGGATGAATTCAGGGTCGAGGGCGGACCATACGAACTGAGAAAAACGAACATACGCGGCACGATCGACTATGAGTCTCCCTACCTCATTGATGTGGTCGACGGCGAACCCTGGCTCACCGATGATGCAAACGAAAAGATCGGTAGAGTCAGTTTTCCTCCGGTTCCAAAATACTATTCGATGGCTTTTGAAGATGAGACCCGCTATGCCGAGATCGTTCCTGTCGTAGGATGGGGGACGAGGGCATTCTCCACTCTCTTAAGAAACTGCAGCCTGTGGAATTTCGACCTGCAGTGCAAGTTCTGTGATCTTAATGCCAATTACGAAGCGTTAAAGAAGCAAGGTCGCCCATACACGCTGAAGAAGAGTGTCGACAAGGTAGTGGAGGTCATGAAGACGATCTTCCTCGATCAGCCGGAAGACGAACCACGAAGGTTATGTTACATCCTTTCGGGAGGCTCAGTCATATCCGGCAAGGGTTCCTATGTCGACGTGAAATTTTATGCGCAATATGTGGAAGCGATAAAGGCAGCTATTGGTGACCGGTGGCCCTGCCATCTCCAGACCGCGGCCCTGGACAGAGAGGGACTGAAACGTCTGAAGGACGCGGGGGTCGACTGCTACCATCCCAATCTTGAGGTCTGGGACGCGCGTCTCTTTAAACTCCTGTGCCCGGGCAAGGAGAAATTCATAGGTAGGGAAGAGTGGATCAAGAGAACGATTGATGCGGTCAACGTCTTCGGAGAAGGCTGGGTTACGCCCGCTTTTGTCGCAGGCATCGAGATGTCTGCACCTCACGGATTTGAGAATGTTCACGATGCCATAAGGTCAACGAGTGAGGGCTTGGATTTTCTCATGTCTCACGGGGTTCTCCCAAGGGCCGACCACTGGTGCATAGAGCCCCTCTCGGGGTTGGCTGGCAATCCGATCATACCCCTGAAGTATTTCGTTGAGCTGGACCGGGTATGGTACCAGCTATGGGAAAAACATAAATTGCCCCAAATCCCAGGCTATAGGGACATGGGTCCGGGTAAGTCGGTCTACCAGCAGAGCGCTATTCTTGATATGGGTAGCTGAGGGCGACGACGAATGAACGTTCTATTCACTCCGGCAAGAATCGGCAACCTGGAGATTCCCAACCGCTTCGTGCGCTCGGCCACATACGACGCGGGGGCTGAAGAAGGCTTTGTCTCGGATTTCCAGGTAGAACTATATCGAGCGCTTGCCAAGGGCCGCGTCGGGCTCATAGTGAGCGGGGTCTTTAGCGTGAGGAGAGGCAAAACGCCCCACGTACAGAATACGCTCCTGGATGACAAGTCTATTCCGGGCCTTAAGAGGCTCGCAGACATTGTCCGTGCCCACGGTTCCCGGCTGGCTGTGCAGCTTTTCCACGGCGGGCGGGAGGCCTACCGGGTGCTACAACCTGACGGCATCGAGGCGGCTGGCCCTTCAGCCTTCAAGGCAGGAGAGGACCCTTATTTTATGGGTACCTGCCGCGAGATGACAGAAGAGGAGATATGGGCAACCGTCGAAGCATTCGCCCAGGGCGCCCGCCGAGCGCGGGATGCAGGCTGTGACGCAGTTCAGATCCACGGAGCACACGCCTATCTATTGAGCCAGTTTCTTTCGCCGCGCAGCAACCGCCGCGCGGACGGCTGGGGTGGGACACCGCAAAACCGGCTGAGATTGCACAGGGAGATATACCGGGCAGTGCGAAAACAGGTGGGGCCGGAGTATCCCGTCACGATAAAACTGGGAGTGGAAGACAGCGTTCCCGATGGCCTTCGATTCGAGGAAGGCATGGAGGCGGCCGTGGAACTCGCACAGGTTGGCTATGACGCCATAGAGGTGAGCCAGGGCCTGCGTGGGCTCAGTTACGCACAGACCGAGTTTCGACAGAACATCAACAAGCGGGAACTCGAGGCCTATTTCCGCGAGTGGACACGAGAGGTGAAGAAACGGGTCAGGGTGCCTGTAATCATGGTGGGCGGCTTGCGCAGTGTAAACCTGATGCGGGAAGTGTTGACAGCGAATGAGGCTGACTTCGTCTCTTTGTGCCGGCCTTTAGTGCGGGAGCCCGACCTGGTGGCCTTCTGGGAAGCCGGTGAGATGCGGCGACCCAAATGTGTTTCATGTAACAGGTGCTTCGAACACGTTATAGCCGGCTTAAGGTTGGAGTGTGTTCTCCAAACCAGGCGCAGGCAGAGATAGAACGGGACCGAACGAACGGCAACAGCTAGTATGTTGGCCGGTTAATCGGGAGTATTTGAATGGATCTGGGAGAGCTGCCCCGCAGGAACGCACGACGATATCCTGAAAGTCTCTGCCTTGCGGAGGGCAACAGAAGGCATACCTTTCGGGCGTTTAACGAGCGGATAAACCGACTCGCCAATGGATTGTTGCAGCTCGACGTAAGAAAGGGAGACAGGGTGGCGGTCCTCCTTTCCAATTGCTCCGCATACGTCGAGACTTACTTTGCTCTGGCAAAGATAGGGGCAATAATCGTCCCCCTTAATACCCGTCTCAATCCCAGGGAGTATGTCCAATATTTTAGGATTACCTCCCCCTCTATTTTGATCACGGGAGAGCAATTTCGGGATGCAGCGACTGAAATCAGGCCTTACCTGGGGTCAGCCACACACGTCATACTGGTGGGAGCAGACGAAGACGAAGCGTCAATACCATACGACACGCTGCTGTCCAATTCGTCCCCGTCTGAGCCCGTCGTCGACGTGAGCGAAAACGACGTTGCTGCCATATTTTTTACCAGCGGAACAACAGGGTTCCCAAAGGGTGCCATGTGGACTCACCGGAATGTCCTCGAACAGATGGTGAATCTCCAGGTCGACCTACCCTTCAGCAAAGATGATCGCGGCCTCATAGTTCTTCCCATGTTTCATGGACCGGTGACCATACCGGTTCTCCACCAGCTCTTCTATATGGGAGGAAGCGTCGTTGTCTACCCTTATCTCCATTTCGACCCTGAGCCATTCCTGGAAACAATCCGCCAGGAAAGAGTCACCTGCACATTCATTGTGCCGACAATGCTCGTGCAGCTTGTCAACTATCCGCAGATCCATCTCTACCGCGAGCCAATAGCCCAATTAAAGCAGATCAAATATGCGGCGTCACCCGCATCGGCACGTGTGCTGAAGAGGGCCATCGAACTATTCGGCCCCATCCTCACACAGGGCTACGGATCCACAGAAACGGTCGGAGGGGTGAGCTTCTTATCGAAGGAAGATCACGTGGATGGCGAAGACCTTGAGAGGAAACTAAGATCCTGCGGCAAAGAATATATCAATGTCCACATCAAGATAGTTGATGCGCAGGGTGCGGAAGTGCCGCCGGGCACGGTAGGCGAAATCCTGGTCAAGAGTGACAAAAACTTTGCTGGATATTGGGAGATGACTGAGGAAACGAACGAGGTTCTTAAGGGAGGATGGCTCCACACCGCAGACCTGGGGATGTTTGATGAGGGGAGATATCTCCATCTTGTCGACAGAAAAAAAGATATGATCATCAGTGGGGGTGAAAACATTTATCCCGCCGAGATCGAACGAGTCATCAACGGCCATGTCAAGGTTAAGGAAAGCGCTGTTGTAGGGATTCCCGACCTCATATGGGGTGAAGCGGTCAAGGCGTTCGTGGTCTTGAAAGATGGAGAAAAAGCAACCGCCGGGGAGATTATTGATTGTTGCCGAGCGCATCTGGCGTCCTTTAAAAAACCGAGATATGTCGAGTTTGTCGATGAGCTGCCCAAGAACAGTCTGGGCAAAGTTCTCAAACATGAGTTGAGGGCAAGACATGCTGAAAGGAGAGAGGAAGATGGCATACAAGGATCTTAGAGCATTCATCAGCCGTTTGGAGGAATCAGGGGAGCTTCACCGGGTCAAGGCCGAGGTCGACTGGAACCTGGAGCTCTCGCACGTTGCCAAGATCAATGAACAGAGGCAGGGTCCAGCCCTTCTTTTTGAGAATGTGAAGGGCTACAGCACGCCCGTATTTACCAGTGCCCTGGCAACAACCAAAAGACTGGCTATGGCCCTCGATCTGCCTTCGCATTACAATCTCATGGAGGTTGCAAGAGAATGGGCCCAGAGAGTGAAACGGAAAATACCACCAAAACCCGCGCAGACTGCCCCGTGTAGGGAGAACATCGACCTGGGCGAAAAGGTCAATATCCTCAAGTTCCCTATTCCCCGATACTATGAAAAGGATGGTGGTCGTTACATCGGGACCACCCACTGCATCATCTCTCAAAGTCCTGAGACCGGATGGATCAACATCGGTACCCACCGGATGCAGGTCCTTGACCAGAAGAGCGCCGGGATATGGATGATACCGGGAAAGCACATCCAGTTGCATCTGAAGGAGTACGAGCGGCTGAAAAAACCGATGCCCGTTGCTGTGGCGATCGGGGTTGACCCTATTCTCTTTCTCGTTGCGAGTGCGCCTTTTCCTCCGGGGGAGTGCGAGTATGACTTCATGGGGGCCTTGAGAGGTGAGCCCGTGGAGGTCGTTAAGGGCGAAACCGTCGATCTGCCCGTGCCGGCCAATGCGGAAGTGATCCTCGAGGGAGAGGTGGACCCGTTTGATCTTAAAGACGAGGGGCCGTATGGAGAATACTCGGGCTACTATCAGGCGACGTTTCCCAAACCCTACATGAAAATCAAATGCGTGACATATCGGAACAACCCCATCCATTGGGGATGCACCACAGGTAGGCCCATCACCGATATTCACATGCTTATGGCGTTAAACAGGACAGCGCAACTCTGGGCCGATCTGGAAGCAGTAGGTATTCCCGGGTTGAAGGGGGTCTATTGTCCTCCTGAGACAGGGGGCTATTTCACGGCGATCGTTTCGATAAAACAGCTCTACCCCGGCCATGCCAGGCAAGTAGGCACGGCCGTGCTCTCGTGCCCGTCCGGCACCTATTCTACCAAGCTCGTGGTTGTGGTAGACGATGATGTTGACCCATCTGATCTGAGCCAGGTCTGGTGGGCCATCGGCATGAGGTATCAACCGAACCGGGGCACGGAGATACTCACGAGAGGCCTCTCCTCGCATATCGACCCCTCATTGCTCATTGGAGAAAAAGAGTACACATCCCGGCTGATAATCGACGCTACAACACCGTTTGAGTGGCCGGAGGAGAAGAGACCAGTGCTCATCACGCTGACAGAGGAAGTGGTGGAGAAGGTTAAGAAACGTTGGGGCGAGTATTTCCCGTCTCAAACCTTTTAGAGAAAAACGTTGCGCGAAAAGGGGGAGTCGTTATGAGGTACGGCAGATCGATTGTTTTGATGTTTTCTGTATTGGCGCTTGTTCTCTGCTTCTCAGCTTCTTCTTCACTAGCACAGACTGCGACTTCTAAACTAACATTTTCACATTTCTGGCCTGTCGGCCACCCGGTTACCGCCCATCTTGCGGACTGGGCAAAGGAAGTGGAAAAGAGAACCAATGGCAGGGTTACGATTACCATATTCACTGGTGGCACATTGACTCCCGCTGATAAGTGTTATGATGGCGTTGTAAAGGGCATATCGAATATCGGATCGGCGGCCCTGAGTTATACCCGCGGGAGGTTTCCGCTCATGGAAGTAATCGATCTACCCCTCGGGTACAAGAATGCGACGATTGCAACGAATCTCACCAATGCTCTGTATAAGAAATTCCAGCCAAAGGAACTGAATGACACGAAGGTCATGTTTTTCCAGGCCCATGGTCCGGGGATATTCCATACGAAGAAGCCGGTGAGAACACTTGAAGAACTAAGAGGGTTAAAGATTCGCTCCACCGGACTTGGCGCCAAGATCGTTGCTGCGCTGGGAGGAACCCCGGTAGCCATGCCCATGGGCGAGACCTACGATGCGCTGGCCAAAGGGGTGGCTGATGGATCTACTGCTCCCATAGCGGCCCTGGAGGGCTTCAAGTGGGGTGAGGTCGTGAAGTATACCACGGAGAACTTTGGCTCCGCCTATACGGCTGCCTTCTTTGTCGTCATGAACAAGAACACGTGGAGCAGCATGCCTGCAGACATCCAGAAGGCCATCGAGGCCATCAACGAGGAGTGGGCCAAGAAAACCGGACCCGTCTGGGACGAATACGACAAGACGGGCAGAGACTTCGCGCTGAAACTGGGAAACCAGATGATACGGCTCTCCAAGGAAGAGGATGAGCGCTGGTTCAAGCGCGTGTCAACAACCTTCGATGACTATTTGGCCGACATGAAGAAAAAGGGTTTACAGGGCGACGAGGCGCTCAAGTTCTGTCTCGATACCCTGAAGCGGAGCTAGGCCACGCGCGTGTCACGCCTGCGACGTGAGCATTCAACGCTGAGCATGCTCTGCCTCACGAGCATCCGGCGAAGTGCAGAGGGTCCCTGGTGTACCACGAATCCAGGAATGGAGCGATTATGAGAGTCTTACTTTCCATTGGCTTTAAAATCAGTAGATTCCTTTACGCTGTTTCGGGCATCACCCTTGTCTTCATGATGCTCCTGACAGTGTTCGACGTAATACTGCGGATGTTCGGAAGGCCGATCACGGGCGCCTATGAACTGGTTGCTTTCGCAGGAGCTGTGGTGGTGGGATTCGCCTTGCCTCTTACCACGTGGACCAGGGGTCACGTCTATATGGAGTTCCTGATTGAGCGGCTTCCCGACCATGTCCGCAATTTTGCCAACGTCTCCACGAGGATCATAGGCATCATTCTCTTCGCATTGGCGGCATACAATCTTATCGAAGTGGGGATAGACCTCTACAATAACGGCGAGGTCTCCCCCACACTTCAACTGCCCTTTTATCCTGTAGCGTGGGGCGTAGGTGTCTGCTGTTTCATCATGTGTCTCGTTCTCTTTTGCGACATCCTGAAGATATATGGAGATGAATATGAATGAGGTGATCGTAGGCATAGTGGGCATTTTTGTTTTGCTCGCCCTATTCTGCACGGGGATTGAGATAGGCTTTGCCATGGCCCTCATAGGTTTCCTTGGATTCAGCTATCTGGTATCTGTACCGGCTGCATTAAACTTACTGGCCAAAGACTTCTTTGAGGTCTTTTCTTCGTATGGGCTGACGGTCGTCCCGCTCTTTATTCTCATGGGACAGATCGCGTTCGCTTCGGGTATTGCAAAGAAGCTGTACGACAGTACGCACAAGTTTATGGGCCACGTGCCGGGGGGCCTTGCCATGGCAACGGTTGCAGGTGCGACCTTGTTCAAAGCCATCTGCGGCTCGTCGCCAGCCACGGCCGCAACGTTTGCGAGCATTGCGGTCCCTGAAATGGACCGGTTCGGTTACGACAAGAGGCTTTCCACAGGTATCGTTGCTACAGTCGGTACCCTCGGCTTTCTGATTCCACCGAGCGCGACACTCATTATACTCGGTGTTATCACGGAACAATCGATCGGAAAATTATTCATGGCCGGCCTCGTACCAGGGCTCATTCTTGCAGCGTTCTTCGTGCTCATTGTGTACGGGTGGTGTAAGATCAACCCATCCATTGGGCCGCGGAGCGATAAGTTTTCATGGAAAGAGCGAGTGGCCTCCCTGCCTGAGTTTGCCTGGCCGATACTCATATTTCTTGTTGTGATAGGCGGGCTCATGAATGGGTTCTTCACGCCTACCGAGGCGGGCAGTGTGGGAACATTTGCGGTCCTTATGCTCACGCTGGCAAAAAGGAGTCTCAACTTCGCGGAATTCAAGAAGGCCGTTGCGGAGACATTACGGCCGACCGCCATGATCATGATGCTTATCGCCGGCTCCGCCGTCCTTAGCCATTTTATCGCCATGACTCGTATCCCGATGATAACATCGGACTGGATCACGGGTCTTGAGTTCCCCCGCTGGGTCATCATGGTCATCATCATGTTCATATACCTGATCGGGGGCTCTTTTGTCGACGACCTTGCCTTCATGATCCTCGCAACACCGATCTTTTATCCGGCAGTCATCAAGCTCGGTTACAGTCCCCTCTGGTTCGGTATCATGATCGGGCTCACGGTAGGGGTCGGCGTGGTCATTCCGCCGGTGGCTGTCTGTGTATTCGTGGTTAAGAACATCACGAAGGTACCGTTCAACACGATTTACAAGGGTGTCTATCCTTTCCTGGTGGCGCTTGTCGTGGTCGGCATCCTGTTGTTTATCTTCCCCCAAATCGCGACATTTCTGCCATCGATCCTGTATAAATAAACCGCGGAGGATAGAGCAATGACTAATGGGACGGCTGTCATCGATATGCAGCATCACTACATCCCTTCGGAGGCGCTTCAATTCGTGGGCAAGACAGCCGAGTATGATTACTCGGTCAGCCTCAGGAGATTTCGCAAGGCCTATGATACGATGGTCGATATCACGAAGAGCCTCGCCTACATGGATGGTGCAGGAATTGACATGGCGATTCTGAGCACGGGCTCCTTCACACCCAATGGCTTCGACTTCTGCAGGGTGTGCAACAGTGGTTACGCAAAGGTCGTAAAGCAATATCCAAAAAGATTCAAAGGGATGATCCATGTCTACCCATTCGACGGAGAGAAGAACAAGGGTGAGATCAAACGATGTGTCGAGGAGCTTGGACTACAGGGTCTTGCCCTCCTCTCTTCGTACGGTGAAACGACGCTCGATGCGCCCATCATGGACCCCCTCTACGAGATGGCGGTCAAATATGACATGCCCGTGTTCGTCCATCCAACCATACGCGTAAACCTCTGGGGAGGCGAGCGGTATGACCTTTACACACGGCTCTCACGGGAGTACGATATTGCCAAGTCGTTTGTCGAGATCGTCTATGGAGTGCTCCCCCGTTTCCCCGAACTCAAAGCCATCATGGCGCATTTCGGCGGGGGCCTGCCCAGCCTGAAGGGCAGGTTGCTGGCGTGGCACCAGCCTGAGCATCTTCCCATACCGCAGGAAGATCGGGGGCACGGTCTTTCCATGTATGAGGCAAAAGAGCTTGGAACGTTCGATGATTTTGAGGACCGGCTCAAGAACATACTATTCGATTCCGCAGGCTACGGAGGTTGGTTGCCCGTCATAAAGGCAGCATTTGAGACACTTGGTAAAGATCACGTCTGCTTTGGCACGGATTATCCTTACGAGCTGAATAAAGCGAAGTACGCATCCAGGGTGATTGCCGACGTGCAGGCGCTTGGCATCCCTACTTCTGACAAGAGCCAGTTCTTCAGCGGGAACCTAGAACGGTTTTTTCCCGACCGATAGTCTCCTTGCTGAACAACACGCTCACCAACGCCACAACGCTTGCACCGAAGAAGACCCAGAAGGCGGTTCTGTAAGCGGATGCCGGATAGGCCCCTTCGACTCTGCCCGTCAGGTCAAGCACATACCCGATGAGAGGCTGGAGCACCACGCCTCCAAGAAAAGCGAACGTGTTGGCTGCACCTATCGCGGTTCCCGCCATAGACGAAGGGAAGACCTCCTTGACATTTGCGAAGCCTACGCTGCCGGGTGACCCGGAACCAATTCCAATGAGGAAAAGAATCACGCACAGTGAGCCAATCGAGATGGTCTCAAGGTAAAGGAGGAGCACAATCCAGCATGCAGAGTGGAGGATTGAGCTGCCGACAAGTATTACTTTCCTGCTTACAAATACCTTATCCGACAGGTAGCCCAGGAACGGGCTACCCACAATAATCGCAATCGGGACGATCGACAGCAGGTTTCCAGTTGCCAGTTTCGAGAGTTTGTGCACATCCATCAGGTATGGCCCGGCCCAAAGACCGGCAAAGGCGAACAGAACGCCCGTCCTCATGAAGTACCATGGAGCAAGGGCCCAGAAATACTTTTCTTTCCAGAGCATCGCGAGCCCCCTCCAGACACCGGCACTGCTTGCGCGAACCACTCCAGGCTCCGCAACCGATGAAAAACCTTTCTTGTCCGGGCTGTCCGCCACCACAAGCCACGTCACGCCAGTGAGCACAAGTGTGAGCACGCCTATAAAAACAAAGACAGTGCGCCAGTCAAATACCTGCGTAATGAAAGCAAGAGGTGCGGCACCGGCGAGCCATCCGATCCCGCCTATTGCGACTAGAAGTCCCGATATGCGCGCATACTCTTTTCCTTTGAACCACTGGGCATAGACCGTCATAGCGGGCACAAAGACAGCTGACACGCCGAAACCAATGAGCACTCTTGAAAAAATAGCAAAGCCGAAGTACGGGGACAGCCCGAATAGAATCGAACCGAAAGCGCCGAGCGCACCGAAGACGGTCGCTGTCTTACGGGGCCCGAATGAATCGGAAAGCATGCCCACCGGTATCTGCATGAGCGCATACGGATAGAAGTAGCCTGCAGAAAGAAAGCCGAGCGCTGTCCCGGAAATATTAAACGCCGCGACCAGCTCCGGCGCAAGGACGGCCGTGCAGACACGGTGGAAGAAGAGCAGCAGATACTGGATGGCAAATATCCAGAAAATATACCAACGGTATCGGAGGGCATCAGGCAAGGTGGGTTGGATTCTGTGGGTTGGCTCGTTTGCCTGGTAATAGGCGGCTAATCATCAGCATTGCCTCCTGCAAGGCAGGCTGCCCGACCGATTGGCATGCCGTGTTATCCTCTATCAAGAGTCCTCAACGACGGCACCGCGCGGACATAAAAAAATCGGGAAGACAGGATTTGAACCTGCGACCCCAGCGTCCCGAACGCTGTGCTCCACCAGGCTGAGCTACTTCCCGTG
>Ga0102851_10000791_pt1 | contig 16849 bp, 17 predicted proteins | sample Mud3Dept3metaG_FD_79558 | JGI IMG/M metagenome (GOLD analysis project Ga0102851, IMG submission 79558) | Freshwater wetland microbial communities from Ohio, USA, analyzing the effect of biotic and abiotic controls - Mud 3 Core 4 Depth 3... | ecosystem: Environmental > Aquatic > Freshwater >... | reverse complement strand
AGCATATGAGATCAATGACCTCAGAACAATTAAATTCTGAGATTATTGTTTTTGCGAAAGAAGAACTTTGGATACTTTTTCCGCTTGTCATTTTACTCTATCATTTCAAGGATCAGTTTACTTTTTATATTCCGAGAAGATATCTCCAATATAACATTCGCAAAACTTTTACATACCATCAAATCGGATCGCTTATCATGCTGATTATTATTCTCGCAGGATTTATGCTGTGGCAAATTTCAGGAATACATGACATGATAATTTTGATCAGTTTCCTTGTTCTGAAAATAGTTTTTGATTTTAGTATCGGAAAATGGATTGATCGTAAATCAAAAAAATAATTTACAAAGTTGGAGTTTTACACGGATTGTGAGCCAGGCCTAAAACTTGGCCTACAGTTTGAATTTTCCCTTTTATGTTCACCCAAACATAAGCAAGATCAACAGCAACACTTTTTATTTCTTTCTGATATTGATAGAAAACATGCACTTCATAAAATTGTTCGTAGCCGGTAAATTTCACTTCAACGCCTTGTACTTTAATTTTTTCTGTTTCTGCTTTATCACAACATCCGCAATAGAAAATAATTTTTTTTGTTTTTTCAATATACTCTGCTGCTCTGTCAGCATCGGCTTTTGATAAATAAGCAAGTTGATCTGCGAATGATGCAGTGAATAAAAAGCAGGTCGCGAATAGAATTAGGAATCCTTTTTTCATGGGTTAATGTTTAATATTAATAAGCCCTCTCACTACTTCCTTCTATATAATTAATGAAGGCTTTGTTGACTACTTTATTTCCTCCCGGAGTTGGATAATCTCCTGTAAAGTACCAATCTCCGGTATGATCCGGACAAGAAAGATGAAGATTTTCTATCGACTGAAAAACAATTTTTACTTCTGAGTTGATTGAATCAGGCGTTAACATCTCTGCTATTTTATCAGAAATTTGTTGAGCAGTAAATGGTTTGTAAATTTCTTTTACGCAATTCACAATTTGTTCTTTTTTCAATGATTGTTGCGCCTTACATTTTTTGTAAACGTCATCAATAATTTGTCCTTTGCCGGTTTCTTTTAAAAGATTTATGGCAGCTTCGAAGGCAATAAAATCGCCCATTTTTGCCATGTCAATTCCATAACAATCCGGGTACCTGATTTGTGGTGCACTTGATAAAATCACAATTCGTTTTGGATTTAACCGATCTAAAATCCTGAGAATACTTTTTTTCAACGTTGTTCCCCGAACAATTGAATCATCAATAATTACAAGATGATCTTTTTTAGCACGGACGGTTCCATAAGTTACATCGTAAACATGTGCAACTAAATCATCGCGACCCTCATCCTGAGAAATGAATGTGCGCAGTTTCGTATCTTTGATCGCGATTTTTTCTATCCGCGTTCTTCTTGCTAAAATCGCTTTTAAATCTTTATCAGAAATTGAAGGTCCTTTTTCTTTAATGAGATTGAATTTAATATCGTTCTGAAAATCTTCCAGTCCTTTTATTAAACCGTAAAATGAAGTTTCTGCTGAGTTCGGAATATAAGAGAAAACAGCATTGTCAATCTCGCCATCTATTGCATCAACAGTTGCTTTTACAAGGGTCCGACCTAATTCTTTACGCTCTTCATAAATAGAAACATCTCCGGGTCGTGAAAAATAAATTCGCTCAAAGGAACATTGTTTTAAAGCCCCCGGCTCTTTTATCATTTTTTCGCTGACATCTCCGTTACGCTTAATAATTAACGCATATCCCGGTTTAATTTCTTTAATTGATTCAACTGGAACATTAAATGCAGTTTGAATTACAGGGCGCTCAGATGTAACAACACAAATCTCATCATCTTCATACCAAAACGCAGGGCGAATTCCATTTGGATCTCTTAAAATAAATGCATCTCCGTGACCAATCAATCCGGCCATTGCGTAACCACCATCCCAGACTTCTGAAGATTTTTTAAGAATTTTTTGAATGTCCATATTCTGGCCAATCAAATTGTAAACATCTCTGTTTGAAAGCTCTTCTGTTTTATATTCGTTGTATAGCTTAGAGTTCTCTTCATCTAAAAAGTGACCTATCTTTTCCATAACAGTCACGGTGTCACTCATTGCTTTTGGATGTTGGCCGAGTTTCAAGAGATTCTCAAAAAGTTCGTCGTTATTTGTCAGGTTAAAATTTCCTGCAAGTAATAAACTCCTGGTTTTCCAATTGTTCTGACGCAGAAATGGGTGACAATTTTCTATGCTGTTTCTTCCAAAAGTTCCATATCTTAAATGTCCAAGAAAAAGTTCACCGGTGAATCCGGCATGCTTTTTCATATATTCAACATCTTTAATATTTTTAGGATTCTTGGTTTCTATTTCACTGATTCTGGCGTTAATTCGCTTAAAAATATCTTGAATGGGCTGAGAGTCAACAGATCTTGTTCTGCTGATATAACGTTGACCCGGTTCCACATCAAATTTGATATTTGCTAAACCAACTCCGTCCTGGCCCCTGTTATGCTGTTTCTCCATTAAGAGATACATTTTATTGAGACCGTAAAATAAAGTACCGTATTTTTGTAAGTAAAACTCGAGCGGTTTTTTTAGCCTTAAAAGTGCTATACCGCATTCGTGTTTGATTGAATCACTCATTAAACCTCTTTGTAAGATAATTTGTTACTGCAAAATTAACAAACTCCTGGCGGAAAACAGATGTATGGACAATATTTGTAAGAATTTTCCACATAATCTTTGTTAATAAAATTAATCCTTGTACATTTGCACCCCGAATTAAGGGCAAGAATCTATTAACTAAAAGAAGAATTATTGTGAATACATTGAGCTACAAAACAGTTTCAACTAACAAAGAAACGGCTGCTAAGAAGTGGTTATTGGTTGATGCAGAAGGTCAAACACTTGGTCGATTAGCGAGCAACGTAGCTTACCTTTTAAGAGGAAAACATAAAACAAATTATACTGATAATGCGGATTGCGGCGATTTCGTTGTTATCGTTAATTCAGAGAAAGTTGTTTTAACAGGTGATAAAATGGAGTCTAAAATTTATGTTCGTCACACTGGATATCCGGGTGGTCAGCGTGAATTAACTGCCCGCGAGATCCTGAACAAACATCCTGAGCGTTTGGTGGAAAAAGCTGTTAAAGGCATGCTTCCTAAAAATAAATTGGGCGCAGCAATCTATAGAAACCTTAAAGTTTATGTAGGTCCTAAACACGATCAGGATGCACAAAAACCGGTTGCGATTAAAATTGAATCAATCAAATAATAAAGAATAAACAGATAATATGAGTGTAACAAACACATTAGGAAGAAGAAAAGCGGCTGTGGCCAGAGTTTATCTTTCAAAAGGATCTGGAAAAGTTACTGTTAACAAAAGAGAAGTAAAAGATTATTTTAAAACAGCAGTTCTGTTGGATAAAGTAAATCAACCTTTTGCTCTTACCAGCACAAGCGGTCAGTTTGATGTGAACGTGAATGTAAATGGTGGTGGTGTTAACGGACAAGCTGAAGCTGTGAGATTAGGAATTTCACGTGCTTTGGTTGAAATTAATCCGGATTACAAAACACTTCTTAAGGCTGATGGTTTAATGACCAGAGACCCGAGAATGGTTGAAAGAAAAAAACCAGGTCAGAAAAAAGCGAGAAAGAAATTCCAGTTCTCGAAACGTTAAGATTTTATTCTTACCTATTCGTTTAGTATCTAAATTGTTAAGATTACCTGGTGTACTACTTAACGATTGCTTTACAACGATAAACCTCCGCAATGTTCGCCAGGCGAGCTCGGATAGAAAAGTAAAAAGAATGTAAACCGTTGTCCGGTATTTGTCGGGCGGCACAAAAAAACAAAAAAATGACTAAAGCAACTTTTGAAGAATTGTTGGAAGCCGGAGTCCACTTCGGTCACTTAAAAAGTAAATGGAATCCTTATATGGCTCCGTATATTTTTACTGAGAAAAAAGGAATTCATATTCTTGATTTAAATAAAACTGCTATTCACCTTGACCAGGCTTGTGCAGCTTTAAAACAAATTGCTAAATCAGGAAAAAAAGTATTGTTCGTTGCAACAAAAAAACAAGCTAAAGATATTTTGGTTGATCGTGTAAGACCAACAAAAATGCCTTTTATCGTTGAACGTTGGTCTGGTGGAATGTTAACTAATTTTGGTACAATCCGCAAAGCTATTCGTAAAATGACATCTATTGATAAAATGGACGAGGATGGAACACTGAAAACTCTTTCAAAAAGAGAGCGTCTTCAGTTGTCACGTACACGTGCTAAACTTGATAAAAACTACGGAACTATTGCTGAAATGACTCGCGTTCCTGCAGCTATTTTTGTGATTGATGTGATGAAAGAACACATTGCCGTAAAAGAAGCGAAAAAATTAGGTATTCCTACATTTGCAATGGTTGATACGAATTCAGATCCGCGGGGAATTGATTTTGTGATTCCTTCAAATGATGATGCTACAAAATCAATTGCAAAAATTCTTGATAAAGTAACTGAAGCAATTAACGAAGGTCTGGAAGAACGAAAAAATTCGCGTGAAAAAGGAAAAGAAGAAGGTGGAGAAGAAGTTGCAAAAAAACCAGGCATGAGAGGCAGAACAAACAAGCCTAAAGTTGCAGAGGAAACTTCAGAAAATTAATTAATAAATCATTAAGGAATGATACAGATGGAAATTACAGCTGCGCAGGTAAACGATTTGAGAAAGATAACGGGTGCCGGAATGATGGATTGCAAAAAGGCATTGGTTGAAGCGAACGGAGATGTTCAGAATGCAATTGATATCCTTCGTAAAAAAGGTCAGAAAGTTGCCGCGAAAAGAGGAGAAAATGAAACACGTGAAGGTTTAGTGATTGCTAAAGTTATAAATGATAATAAAACTGGCGTCATTCTTTCTTTAAGTTGCGAAACAGATTTCGTTGCAAAAAATGAATCTTACTATAAACTAGTTGACAGTTTTGTAGATCTTGCGGCTAAAACAAGACCTGCATCTGTAGAAGCTTTCATGAATGAAAAATATGAAGGTAACTTAACCGTTGGTGATAAAATTACCGAGCAAATTGGTGTAATCGGAGAAAAATTAGAGATCTCTAACTTGAGTATTTTGGATGCTGAGGCAGTTGTTGCTTATAATCACCCGGGAAATCAGGTTGCTACTTTAATCGCTTTAACAAAAGGCGGTGATGTTGCTCTGGACGCTGGTAAACAGGTTGCAATGCAGGTTGCTGCAATGTCTCCTATTGCGTTAAATAAAGAAGGAATTGATCAGGATACAATTAACCGTGAAATTGAAATCGGAAAAGAATTAGCTATTCAAGAAGGAAAACCTGCTGAAATGGCTGATAAAATTGCCCAGGGTCGTTTACAAAAATTCTTTAAAGAAAACACATTGCTAAGCCAGGAGTTTATCCGCGACAATAAAAAATCAGTCGAGCAATTCCTTAACGAAACTCTGAGCGGTTTGACCGTTAAAGATTTCAGACGAGTAGCTTTGAAATAATTATTTACGAATGAAAAAAGAGAGATTTAGTCTCTCTTTTTTTTTGCCAAAAAAACCAACTATGAAATACAAACGAATACTTCTGAAACTAAGCGGCGAAGCTTTAATGGGTGACAAACAATTTGGAATTGATAACCGTGTAATCAATGATTATGCTGAAGAGATAAAAACAATTTGTGATGAAAAAGTTGAAATTGCAATTGTTATCGGAGGAGGAAATATTTTTCGTGGAGTACAAGCGGAACTTGGTGGAATGGATAGAACACAGGGTGATTACATGGGAATGCTTGCTACTATGATCAACAGTATGGCTTTGCAGGCAGCACTAGATAAATTAGGCGTTTATACCCGGCTGCAGTCTGCCATTGAGATGAAAGAAATTGCTGAACCTTTTATTAAACGAAGAGCGGTGCGTCATCTTGAGAAAGGGCGTGTTGTTATTTTTGGAGCCGGAACAGGCAGTCCATATTTTACCACGGATTCAGCTGCTGCATTGCGCGCAATTGAAATTGATGCCGACGTAATATTGAAAGGAACGCGTGTTGATGGTATTTACACAGCCGATCCGGAAAAAGATAAATCTGCAACAAAATTTGAAAAGATAACTTTTGATGATGCCTATAACAAAGGTTTAAGTGTAATGGACATGACGGCATTTACACTTTGCAAAGAAAATGATGTTCCGATTATTGTTTTTAATATGAACATAAAAGGAAATTTAAAACGAGTGGTTTCAGGAGAAAAAATTGGTACTTTAGTGACTGTTTAATTTTTAAAACAGAATGGAAGAAGAGATAATGATGCTTCTTGATGAAGCAAAAGAGAGCAATGATAAAACGATTGCACATTTAACTGCGGAACTTGAAAAAATCAGGGCCGGAAAAGCTACACCATCAATGCTGGATAGTGTTCAGATCGAATATTATGGTGCTATGACTCCTCTTTCACAAGTTGCTAACGTGAACACAATGGATGCAAGAACAATTACTGTTCAACCCTGGGAAAGAAATTTAATAGATGCAATTGCAACCGGAATCATCAACGCTAATTTGGGATTGAATCCACAAAATAACGGTGAGATGATTATTTTGAATGTGCCTGCTTTGACCGAGGAACGCAGACGCGATTTGGTAAAAAAAGTAAAGGCCGAAGGTGAACATGCAAAAGTCGGAATTCGTAACAACCGTAAAGAGGCCATGGATTATATAAAAAAATTAAAAACAGATGGTTTGGCGGAAGATCGGATCAAAGACATCGAAACAAAAATTCAGGCATTAACTGATGCAGCATCAAAACGTGTTGATGAATTAGGAGTTAAGAAAGAAGCTGATATTATGACGATTTAAGATTAAACGATATTTATTTTTAAAAACCGTTGACGTTAGTTGACGGTTTTTTTTTGCCTTTTAATTTGGAATTTGTTTTGGAAGAATCCGTTCCGGAACTGATCAGTAAAGGGAATAAAAAAACCTGAAAAGAGTTTACTGATAGTCGTGGTAGCATATCTCTTTTCAGGTTACCGTGCAAGGAAATTAAAACCAGAGGCAAATAAATCTGCTCTCTGCTCTTAAGACGAAGGAAGATAGCTTAGGGTTGGTTATAGAACTTATTTAATTTCAAATTTATAACCGATTCCACGTAAACTTTTGAAATACTGTGGTTTGCGGGTGTCCGTTTCGAAGTATTTTCTGAAATTAAGCAGGTAATTATCAATTGTTCGGCTGGTTGGAAACTGATCTTTGCCCCAAATGCGATCCAGAATTTCGTCTCTCGAGACAACCTGGTTTTTTTTCGAGATCAATAATTTTAGTAATTCCATCTCTCTTTTTGAAAGTGTAATTTCTGCGCCTTTTGCAAGAATTTTATATGTTTTGAAATTAATTTGATTCCCGGCGAATTCAAATGTATCCGGGGTTATGTCTGCTTTTTGACGATCAATTAAAATTCCGACACGCAACAAAAGTTCTTCAAGGTTAAAGGGCTTTACAAGATAATCATCTGCGCCTAGTTTTAATCCTGTCACACGATCTGTTGATGTTCCTTTAGCCGAAATAAAAAGAATCGGCACATTACTTTTTTGACGAATAATCTGGCAAACATCAAAACCGCTTAGTTCAGGCAACATTACATCAAGAATGATAAGAGAAAAGCTGTCATCAAATTTTGTAAGCGCCATTTTTCCTGTAGTTGCAACCTCAACGAGATAGTTTTCCATTTCAAGGTTCAACGTTAGAACATTTATCAGGCTTTCTTCATCTTCAACAAGCAGTATTTTTTTCATGTAATTCGTTGCGCGCTTTATTTTCGATACAAAAATAGCAAAATTGAAGCGCATGCTTAAAATCCAATTAATTTTGAGACATGTTACCGACAAATGTTGTTTATATCGGATTGGGATCGAATCTTGGAAATCGGCTTGAAAACCTTGAGAAGGCTTATTCATTGATTGAACAAAACATCGGAAAGATTGAGAAAAAATCATCTGTCTACGTAAGTCCGCCCTGGGGATTTGAAGCAAAAGAAGATTTTTACAATTCAGTAATTAAACTAAAAACTCAACTCGATCCGTATTCAATCATGATTATTTTACAGAAAATTGAAATTGGAATGGGTAGAGTGAAATCAACCGGAGAAAATTATGAATCGCGGATTATTGACCTTGACATAATTGATTTTGGCGGATTACTAGTGAACATCAAGGATCTGGTCTTACCACATCCTCAAATGCATCTCCGAAAGTTTGTTTTAATTCCGTTGAATGAAATTGAACCGATCTGGATTCATCCAATTTTTAAACTAAGCGCAATTGAGCTTCTAAAACGAATTAGAACGGATGATTTTATTGAAAAAATATAAGAGACAACCAATTGAAGTCCACAATTTTTCTGAAATTCCCAATAAGGTTGCACTACATGAAAAAAAATACTTATTATTGCACAGTTTTTAGGTTATTTAATTAAAAAAAAGATTTTAAAATCAGATCGAATGAAAAAGCAAAGTTATAAAGGTTTAGCAGCCATTGCAGTAGTAGCTGCAATGCTAACCGGATGTAAATTAATCGGAGAGTTGACCTATGAGGTTACACCTTGTCCAATTGAAATGCACGGTGATAGCGTTAAAGTTAGCGTTACAGTAAAATTCCCGGAAAAAGGTTTAAAGAAAAAGGCGTCTGCCGAACTTACTCCGAAATTGGGTGACAAGTCATTTAAAACAATCACTGTTCAGGGCGAAAAAGCAACCGGAAACGGCCAAACAATCGCATACAAACCGGGAGGAACGATTAACTATACAGATGTTATTCCTTATTCTTCGGACTTAGAACATGCTGATTTATCTGTAACAGGTACAGTTAAAAAAGGAAAAAAAGAGATTGAAATGGAAACCGTTAAACTTTGTGACGGCGTGAATGTTACTCCTCTTTTGGTTCAAAATGATGACAAAGCACTTATCGGAAAAGATAATTTTGTTAGAACTACAGAACAAATTTATACAGGAACTCAGATCAATTACCTAAAAGGTAAACATGATGTAAGAGCAACTGAATTAAAAGATAAAGACATCGCTGCTTTCCAGGCATGGATGGCTGACGCTGCTGTAAATCCTAAGAAAAAAGTTAAAAAGATCAATTTTGCAGGTTATGCTTCTCCGGAAGGTGAAGTTGCAAAAAATGATCAGTTGGCAAACGACCGTGCTAAATCAGCACAAGCTGCGATTGAAAAAATCCTCGTTGCTGCAAAATTCACTTCTACTCCTGATATGTTTGTATTACAACCTAAAGGAGAAGACTGGGAAGGTTTCAAAACAGCAGTTAATGCTTCAACTTTAACAGATAAAGAACTTATTATTCGTGTTCTTCAAATGTATCCTGATCCTGCAACGCGTGAGGCTGAAATTAAAAAATTAGCAAAAACGTATGCACAATTAGAGAAAGACATTTTGCCCGCTTTGAGAAGAACTCAGATCAATGTTGTTTACGATCAAGTTGGTTGGTCAGATGAAGAGTTAAAATCTCTTTCTGTTTCAAAACCTGATACTTTGACAATTGAAGAATTATTGTTCACTGCAACTTTGTATGATGATCTTAACGAAAAAATGAGAGTTTATAATCTTGCTGCTAAAAACTACCCTACTGATTGGAGAGGTCCAAACAACGTAGGATATGTTTATTACATGAAAAACGATTTGGCAAATGCTAAAACAAATTTCGAAAAAGCAAACGGTATCAAAGAAAACCCGGTTACTTTGAACAATATCGGTATCATTACCCGTATTCAGGGAGATAGAGTAAAAGCGTCAAAAATATTGACATCTGCTGTTTCTGCCGGTTCTGAAGTGAAATATAACTTAGGTATAATCGACATTCAAAATGGTGATTACGCTAAAGCAATTGGAAATTTCGGAAGCAACAATACATTCAACAAAGCATTAGCTCAGGTGTTGAATAAAGACTATAGTGCTGCGTTAACTACTATTGATGCATCACCTGATAAAGATTCAGCGATCGGATATTACTTAAAAGCAATCATTGGTGCTCGTCAGAATAATTTGGAAATGTTAACCAAAAATTTGAAAAGTGCCGTTGCTAAAGATTCTAGCCTAAAAGCAAAAGCTGCGCAAGATGTGGAATTCATTCAGTTCTATGAAAACGCGGATTTCAAAGCAATTGTAGGATAAGCTAAACCTTAATAAAATAGTTTAAAACCCGATTTACTTTTAGTAAGTCGGGTTTTTTGTTTTCTGTCGGCGAAAAGTTTTTTACTCTTGAGATTGAATCTCTTTTAGTGTCAGTTTCAATTTTTTATTTGTTGTATGAAGGTCCTCCATGATGAAGAGATCGTAATCATCAACCTCCCAATTTTCTATCGGAACATTTATTCGAAGCGTATTTTCTCCTGCTCTAAAAGATCCTGCATAAGCCTGGTACATCAGGTTACCATTTTTATCAAAAATCTCGGTTGAAATCAGTGCCTGGAAAGGAATTGTGAATGGTACTTCTGCGAATAAATGTGTTTTGTGACCACTGAATAAATCAGCTGTATCCGGTGCATAAGCGAACGAATACCAGGGCAACTCAATATCAAGAATATTTGCAACAGTATGCCGTAGTTGATCGGTCTCAGGATTATTAAATGCAGGAATAGATCGAATGTCGTGGTTATTGGATAATGCCCAGATTGAATGTTGAATTGCTGACGGCGGGAAATTATATTTGTCAATAATATTTGTAAGAATTAACCAGGCTGCCGGTGCAAGAATTCCAATTCCGAAAAGTGAATTTTTACCGGGACTGCTCTTGGTACTTTCACAGCAGAAACCGGTAACTTTTATAGTGTCGGCCTGGCCACGGCCTAAACTAAATTTTCTGTTCTTTACGACCAAAATATCCTGTTCGCCGTCATTGAGTGAATTCAATTTTCTACCGGCTTCTACCATTCCATGAATAGAATCGATAGCTAAATTCCGAACAATTAATTGCACACATTCTTGCTGATAACCGCCGATTCCTTCTATTGAAACGGAAATTTTGCCTGCTTGTTCCAGTTGTTCAACAGACACATATTCCTTTGGGCCAAAACTGAAACTGACTGAGTGAAGAATGGGGCAGAGTAAGAGCAAAATTGAATAGACCTTTTCCATAATATCTCCTTTCCGGAATAATGAAAAGTGTCAGATAAGGTTACAATTGTTATTTATCATCCTTATTGAAAAAAGAATGGAATGCTAACAGTAAGTCAGTAATGGTAAATGTTGATGATTACAAAAATTATTTGTGCATTTTAATAATCAATGAAAACAAATAAACGATTCGGGGATATGTTCATACCGAATTGAGCGCACAAAAAATATGCATTCTCAGGAAATACTCTCGAAAAATTTAATTGTAAATAACCCGGCGAATAGTGTCCGGTAATATTGAAGATTTGAAATGAGATTTAATCTTCTCCTTCTTCCTCAGCCTCTTCTTCATACGGTTCATCCGCAATATCTTCTTCCTCTTCGCCCATCTCTTCATCGCCGCCTTCACCTTCAGGTGCTGCCTCTTCACCAAGATCGATATTATCAACATCATCGTCATCATCGGCAATAGCAATTGCTCCTGCCGCACCTGCAATGATTAAATGATCAATTCCACCATAAGTGAAAATATAACCTTTCATTTCTTTTCCCTGGTACGGAAAATTGATATAAACAGGATCGTTTGCCTCATTAAATTCTTTTAGCGCAAGTCGAACAGCCTGATCTAATTTAGCAATTGAACTGACTACTTTTTTTAAATTTGGTTTACCGGATTTATTAATGACAACTTTTGGATTTGGGGGTAAGAGAACCGGACTTTTCTCTTTAACAATTGGTTTGCTTGCAATTAATTTTGTCGTTTCAGATTTTACTGGCTTTTTTGTTTCTGCGGTGGGTTTGGCAACAGTTTTTTCTTTTGTCTTGTTTGTAGTTTTCACGTTTGTTGTATTGTTTGTTTTAGAATTAATCTGGGGAGCCGGTTTGGTCGGTTTCTTATCGTTTGATTTAACAATTGGTTTTTTCGAAGTTTTAGCCACAATTGCCGGAATACTTTTTTTGGCAGGTTTGGCTTGCATTTTTTTTGCCGGTTTAGCAATATTTTTTTTAACTGGTTTGGCAACAATTTTTTTGGCAGGTTTAGCAGCGATTTTCTTAATCGGTTTTGAAACAATTTTTTTCGCGATTTTCGTGACCTTCTTAACTAGTTTCGTGATTGTTTTTTTTACGCCTGATTTTTTGGTTGGTTTTGCAACCACTTTTTTAACCGGTTTTTTAGAAACTATTTTTTTTGCTGGCTTTGCTGCGACTTTTTTTACAGGTTTAGCCGTAACTTTTTTCACTGGTTTGGCTGGTGCTTTTTTCACCGGTCTGGCTGGTGCTTTTTTTAACGGCTTGGCAGGCGCTTTTTTGACAATTTTTGCCGGTGCTTTTTTAGTTGCTTTTGCTGCAACTTTTTTAGCAGGTTTAGACGCAGTTTTTTTACTCGCTTTTGCTACGGGTTTTTTAGCTGCTTTCGCTGGTGTCTTCTTAGCTTTTGCCATTTGCGATGAATTTAAATATTGAAAATTCAAAGTAAAGTAATTCAACCTTAACATATGACAGTCAAAAATGTATAATTGTGAATTAAGTAAAAATTAATGCAAAATGATATATTTGTAGTGAAAAACACTTTTTATGGACTCAATTGATATTAAAATCCTTGATTTTTTACAAACTGACGCGACTCTGACGGCTAAAGAACTGGCCTCCAAACTATCTCTTTCTCCAACTCCGGTCTATGATCGCATTCGCAAACTCGAAAAAAAGGGAATTATTAAACAATATGTGGCCTTGCTTGATGCAGAATTATTAGAAAAAAGTCTGATTGTATTTTTGAATTTGACCATTAAAGAACATAACATGGAAGCGCGTAACAAACTTCTGAAAAAACTAACCGATTTAAAAGATGTAACTGAACTTTACCATACTTCCGGAACGTATGATTTTTTGGCCAAAGTAAGATTCTCAAATATAAAAGAGTACAAAGATTTTTTGATTAATCACATTGCGTCCATTGAGAATATTTCTGACATAGAAAGTCAGATTGTTTTGGAAGAAATTAAGCATAGTACTAAAGTTAATTTAGCGAATGAGATGAAGAAATAATTTTGGTTTTGCTTTTATTAGTGAGTTAAAAATTATTTCCGATTTCCGATTAACGACGCCGGATTTTCCGAAGTAGATTAAAAAATATCGAACAAGGATTAACGATTTTTGATTAGAAATTTGTCCTTCTTAAATTCTTAATCCTTTCCCGAAGCCTCGAGGCTTAAATCAAAATGAAACCAAATTTTGTATTTTAATACTTTCATCGTATCTTTGTGCCAGTTCTTATTTTTATTAACTTATAAAGAAAGGTGGAGGGACCGGCCCTGCGAAACCTTGGCAACCTATTCCAATTCATGGAGCAAGGTGCCAATTCCTGTACTGACAAATAGTTGGTGCGCTATAAGAAAGTTTACCTGTTTTCCGGTCTCGCCTCTGATATGTCATATGAATGATATTAGAGAAATTTTAAAACATCGTATTCTCGTGCTTGATGGAGCTATGGGAACAATGATTCAACGTTATAAACTGGCTGAAGAAGATTTTCGAAAAGGTTGGTTTGAAGATCATGACAAACCACTAAAAGGAAATAATGACCTTTTGAGTTTGACTCGTCCGGATATCATAAAACAAATTCACCGTGAATATTTAGAAGCAGGCGCAGACATTATTGAAACCAATACGTTTAGCGGAACAACTATCGCGCAGGCTGATTATGGTTTGCAAAAGGCGGCGTATGATATTAATTTTCACGGAGCAAAAATCGCGAAAGAAATCTGCGAAGAATTCACCGCCAAAGATCCTTCAAAACCAAGATTTGTTGCCGGTTCAATAGGACCGACAAATGTTACTCTTTCAATATCTCCAAATGTAAATGATCCCGGATACAGAAGTACAACCTTTGATAAAATGGTTATCGCTTATGAAGAACAAGTGAAAGGATTGATTGACGGAGGCTCAGATATTTTATTAATTGAAACAATTTTTGATACGCTTAATGCAAAAGCGGCCTTGTTTGCTGTCGATAATGTTTTGGAAAAAATGGGAATCAGAATGCCAATTATGATTTCAGGGACAATTACCGACGCAAGTGGAAGAACATTATCTGGTCAAACAACAGAAGCATTTTTAATTTCAATGCAGCATGCGGATCTTTTAACCATCGGCTTAAATTGTGCTTTGGGCGCAAGTGCGTTGCGACCTTATTTACAAGTACTAAAAAATAAAGCGCCGTTTGCAGTAAGCGCTCATCCAAATGCCGGTTTACCAAATGAGATGGGTCAATATGATGAAACACCGGAAATGATGGCGGATCAAATCAAAGATTTTTTAGATGAAGGTTTGGTAAATATTATTGGTGGTTGCTGCGGAACAACACCGGCGCATATCAAAGCAATGGCTGATCTGGTAAAAAATTATCAGTTGGTTGCAAAATAATAATTGTTGTAGAAATAAATAACCACGGAGACACAGAGAACATGGAGAGACACGGAGATGATTATTCAAAAATGATAGCGCGGATTACTAATTTTTTTTCATGTTAGATTGATAGATGGCGCATTTTGGAAAAATACTTGGTGGCGGAATTGGTTGGGCATTTGGTGGCCCGTTGGGCGCATTAATTGGCGTTGCAATTGGCGGTGTTATTGATACAGGTTCAGGTAAAGCAATTCAAATTGGCGGAGCTTCGCAGCTTCGTCCAACACAGGCGGGTGATTTTGGTGCGAGCCTTATTGCACTTTCCGCGGTTGTGATGAAAGCAGATGGCAAAGTGCTGAAATCAGAAATACAATTTGTGCGCTCTTTTTTTGAAAAACAATTCGGAGTTCAACGTACGAACGAATACATAAAACTTTTACAAAATCTTCTTCAAAAAGAAATTCCGCTGCGCGATGTTTGTTTCCAGATTCGCACAAACATGGAACACCCTTTGCGACTGGAACTGTTACGTTATTTATTCGAAGTTTCAAAAGCTGATGGAAAAGTAGATAAAGCAGAAGTACACGTTTTACAACAGATTGCAGATCATCTTGGAATATCCTCCAAAGATTTTTTGTCATTGAAAAACATGTATTATAAAGACGTTGATTCTGCTTACATGATTTTAGAAATTAATGTTCAGGCAACTGATGAAGAAGTAAAAAAAGCATACAGAAAAATGGCCGTAAAATTTCACCCGGATAAATTAAGCAGCCTCGGTCCGGAATTTGAAAAAAGCGGAAAAGAAAAATTTCAAAAAGTGCAGGAGGCTTATGAAAAAATTAAAAAGGAACGTAATTTTAAATAAACCTCCAGTAGCCGCGCGATGCATCGCGCGGCAAATGTGAAATGAGAAACAATTAAAGAACATGGAACATCCATACATAAAATTTGAGGGTACAGAGTTATGGAAAACGATGTCAAAAATTATTGATGATTTGGTTACGAATCAAGATATTGAATTGACAACTCCGAAGGAATATGTTATTGGATTTATATGCGCAAATCTGTAAAAGGAAACTGATTTGTGGCAAACAAAAAAATAAAAAAAGAGTAATCATGCAATCAAGAAATCAAGGTAAATGAGCTTACATCCCGATTACAAAGGAAAATACAAACACAAATGGTCCGATTTGCCCAACATGATGTTGAGCGGACTTGAGCCATTGGAGTTGACACCTGAAACAAATTTTGTGAATGTTGGTGAACGGACCAATGTTGCAGGATCCATAAAATTTTTGCGTCATATTAAAGAAGGTGAATTTGAACAGGCACTTCAAATTGCGCGCGACCAGGTTGAAGGCGGAGCGCAGATCATTGACATTAACATGGATGATGGTTTGATTGATGGAAAAGAAGCAATGGTGAAATTTTTAAATCTTATTGCATCTGAACCTGATATTTCGCGAGTGCCTATTATGATCGATTCTTCGAAATGGGAAATCATTGAAGCCGGTTTACAATGTGTGCAGGGAAAATGTGTTGTGAATTCTATCAGCTTAAAAGAAGGAGAAGAAAGATTTATCTACCAGGCAAAAAAAATTAAACAATACGGAGCTGCTGTAATCGTGATGGCTTTTGATGAAGAGGGCCAGGCTGATTCTTACGAGAAACGAATCGCGATGTGTGAAAGATCGTATCGCATATTAGTTGACATAGTAAAATTTCCACCACAGGATATTATTTTTGACCCGAATGTTTTTCCTGTTGCTACAGGAATGGATGAACACAAAAGAAACGCGCTCGATTATTTTTTAGCGACCAGATGGATTCGTGAAAATCTTCCGGGAGCGCATGTTAGCGGAGGTATCAGCAATGTTTCGTTTTCTTTCAGGGGAAATAATGTTGTGCGCGAAGCAATGCATTCCGCATTTCTTTATCATGGAATAAAAGAAGGTTTAGACATGGGAATTGTAAATCCAACTATGTTGGAAGTTTACGATGAAATTCCAAAAGATTTGTTGGAGCGTGTAGAAGATGTTTTGCTTGACAGAAGAGAAGATGCAACGGACAGATTACTTGCTTTTGCAGAATCAGTGGTTGGCGGCGCGGCAAAAGAAAGAAAGGTTGATCTTGAATGGAGAAAAGAAAGTTTGCAGGATCGTATCACACATGCTTTAGTAAAAGGTATTACAGAATTTATTGATGTTGATGTTGAAGAAGCGAGGTTGTCTGTAAAACAACCAATAGAGGTCATTGAGGGTCACCTGATGAACGGAATGAACGTTGTCGGTGATTTATTCGGATCAGGAAAAATGTT
>Ga0102851_10000790_pt1 | contig 16858 bp, 12 predicted proteins | sample Mud3Dept3metaG_FD_79558 | JGI IMG/M metagenome (GOLD analysis project Ga0102851, IMG submission 79558) | Freshwater wetland microbial communities from Ohio, USA, analyzing the effect of biotic and abiotic controls - Mud 3 Core 4 Depth 3... | ecosystem: Environmental > Aquatic > Freshwater >... | reverse complement strand
TGTTGGCGGTTACGCGGGACTTGAAAAGGCCCTTTCATCAATGACCCCTGACCAGGTGCTTAACGAAGTAGATAAGGCCAACCTCAGGGGAAGGGGCGGAGCAGGCTTCCCTGCTGGCAAGAAATGGCTGCATACCAAAAAGGCGCCGGGTGATATCAAGTTTATCATCGCAAACGGTGATGAAGGAGATCCCGGAGCATTCATGGACAGGTCCATCATGGAAGGAGACCCGCACAGTCTCCTCGAAGGAATGGCCATTAATGCCTATGCATTAAGCGCGCAATACGGGATCATTTATGTCAGACATGAATATCCCCTTGCAGTTAAAAATCTTCAGATCGCGATAAGCCAGGCTGAGGAAATGGGACTTCTGGGCAAAAACATTCTCGGCACAGACTTCAGTTTCACGGTCAATATCAGGGAAGGAGCGGGCGCGTTTGTGTGCGGTGAATCAACAGCGCTCGTCGCTTCTATTGAAGGAGAGCGAGGCTTCCCCAGACCCAGACCTCCAAGGCTTTCAGAGCCGGGCGGAGGCCCCTGGGGTTATCCGAGCAATCTTAACAATATAGAGACCTTTGCCAATGTCCCTGTGATCATCGAAAAAGGCGCTGATTATTTTCTTTCAATAGGAACAAAAAACTCATCAGGTACAAAGGTCTTCGCCCTCACAGGAAAGGTCAAAAACACCGGCCTTGTGGAAGTACCAATGGGTATTACACTAAGAGAAATTATTTACGAAATCGGCGGCGGAATACTTGAAGACAAGGCATTCAAGGCCGTTCAGACAGGCGGTCCTTCCGGGGGCTGCATACCTGCGGAGCATCTGGACCTTTCAGTAGATTTCGACTCCCTGTGGAAGGTCGGTTCCATGATGGGTTCCGGCGGTATGGTTGTTATGGATGAAGATACCTGCATGGTGGATGTTGCCAAGTTCTTTCTTTCATTCACACAGTCTGAGTCATGCGGAAAGTGTCCGCCCTGCAGAATCGGCACCTACCAGATGCTTGAGATACTGAAGAGGATCACTGCAGGCCAGGGCCAGGACGGTGATATCGAAAGACTCGAGGACTTGGGCAATAAAATAGTGGCCGGCTCCCTCTGCGGACTCGGAAACAGCGCGCCCAATCCTGTACTGACAACAATCAGATACTTCAGGGAAGAGTATGAAGAGCACATCCATGACAAATACTGCCGTGCAAAGGCCTGCAGCGGACTCGGCCTGTTCAGAATAGAAAATCCCGAATGCATCCTCTGCGGACTCTGTAAACAGGCCTGTGCCTTCGGCGCGGTGAGAGAGACAAGAAATAAATTTTTCATTGATCAGGACTACTGCACAAAGTGCAAGGCATGCTATACCGTCTGCCCTACAGATGCGGTGAAGATAGAGAAACACAGAAGGAAGAAAACAGTGGTTAAGTCGTAGGGGTAAGGCGCGCCTTGCCCTGCATGACGGCAAACGGACAGTTTCTATATCGCTGTTGTCCGGAACGAGCTGTATATAAAAAGATTACGAATTACAGACGTTTTATAAATAGAATTTCAGGAGTATATCATGACTGAAGAAACTACACAGGTAAAAATGGAAGACGTTCAGGCAAAGGCGGACGCGAAAAAGTGCCCTGTTCAGAGGTCTCTGGTATTTGTCGAAGAATTCCTTGCCGGCCCGATGTGCGGCAAGTGCTTCCCCTGCTCTATGGGCAGTTACGAGGCTAGGGTAAGACTCAAACGGATAGTGGATGGCAGCGCCAGTGAAGAGGACATTGAGAAGGTCAATACCATTTCTTCTCATATGCTGGTCGCCTCAATGTGCAAAAGAGGCAAAGATACCGCAAAATATGTACAGGAACATATCGGCTCTTCCGAAGTTGCGGAACATCTGTCCGGTCTGTGCGCAAAGCATGAATGCGTTGAGCATCTTAAATACATTATTGTCCCGGAGAACTGCACAATGTGCGGTGACTGCCTGCACGCCTGTAAAGACAATGCGATACTGGGCGAAAAGAAAAAGCCGTATCTGTCCGGTTATACCCCATTTGAGATAGTCCAGAAAAGATGTACAAAATGCGGTGAATGCATGAAGGTCTGTAAATATGACGCGGTAAAGCTCATATCTGCCAGAGAGATGGTTGAGAAAGAGCCGGTAAAAGTATAAATAAAACAGGGGTGAGGGATTAAGGGTCAGGGATTTAGTGAAAAAACTAATCCCCTATCTCCTAATCCCTAATCCCTAAAAATATATAAGGGGGTTTCAATGTCCAAGCAAATAAATCTGACTATAGACGGCAAACAGGTCCAGGCCGCTGAAGGCACGAATCTTATCGATGCAGCGGAATCGGTGGGGGTCCACATCCCCAACCTTTGCTACTTAAAAGGGATGAGGGGCATCGGCGCGTGCAGACTCTGCCTCGTTGATGTTGAAGGCGGAAAGGCGCCGGTTGTCGGCTGCATAACAAAGGTCAAGGAAGGAATGGTGGTAAACACCGCCACCGAAAAACTGCAGGAGATGAGGAAATTTATCATTGACCTCATCCTCTCCATGCATCCCCTGGACTGTATGACCTGCACTAAGGCAGGAGTATGTAACCTCCAGCAGTATGCCTATAATTTTGAAGTCAAAGAATCCAATTTCACCAGAAAGAAATTCGGTTATCCGGTTGATGAGGCAAATCCGTTTATCAAGAGGGACCCCGACTACTGCATCCTCTGCGCAAGATGCGTGAGGGTCTGCAAGGAACAGGGTACAAATGTCCTTGATTTTATGGGCAGAGGGGTCGGTGCAAAGGTGGCGACTGCAATGGACAAGCCTTTGCAGGAATCTGAGTGCACATTCTGCGGAAGCTGTGTAGACGCGTGTCCTGTTAATGCGCTCCTTGAGGCTGACCGCTGGAGAAAAGGCAGGGAATGGGATTATATAAAGAACAATTCAGTATGCCTTTCCTGCGGAAACGGATGCGATATAACAGTAAGTTCAAAAGACGGTGCGGTCGTAAAAATTAATTCCGGGTCTGCAGAAGGATCTGTAGAAAAATACATCTGTGCTATAGGCAGGTTCGGTTTTGAGTCCCTTTCATCCGATGCAAGGGTCACAACGCCAATGAAACGAGTCAATGGCAGCCTTCAGGAAACAACCTGGAAAGAGGCCCTTGATTTAGTGGCGGAAAAACTGAATAAAGCGGATGGAAAGACCGGCATCGTGAGCACCGCTGGAATCCTGAACCAGGACGCCTTTATTCTCTCAAAGCTTGCTGCTGAAGTAATAAAAACAAAAAACATCGACACGACTGCAAGCCTTTATGCTGATGTGGACTCCATGAAGTTCTCAGACAGTGTTGACTTTGACGCCGCTGATGTCATAGTAATTGCCGGACTCAATCCTTCCCAGTGGGAAAGGACGCTTCCAGCATTGGATGCGGGTATAAGGAGAAGAGTGTCCCGCGGGGCAAAACTCATTGTTCTGAATTCAGGCAATACAAGAATTGCGTCAGAAGCATCCATAAGCGTGCAGGCAGATGAAGCCTTAACCCTCGCACAGATAGCAAAGGCCCTCATTGATAAGGGCAGAAAAGCCGGTAAGGAGCTGACAGATGCGGTTTCCGGACTATCTGTAACCGAAGATATTGAGAAGGCAGCGGAAATGATGGTGAAGGCCGCGCAGCCTGTTGTTTTCTGCGCACCTTCCCTCTTCAATGCATCGAGAAATCTGTCCCTGCTCCTTGATATTAAAGTAGTTGCCGTACCGGCTGAAGCAAACGCAAGAGGCGTTGTAGCAATGGGGCTTACGACAGAGGGCAAGACATATAAGGAGATGACATCCGGAGAAGTAGATGTTCTTTATGCAATAGGCGAGCTCCCTTTAACAAAGAGGCCCAATGTCGGTTTTCTTATTGCCCAGACATCTTACATGACCGACCTCGCAAAACAGGCGGATATCGTATTGCCTGCAGCCACGTATCTTGAGTCAGAAGGGACGGTTACAGGTTACCTTGGTAAAAACAAGGACGTAAAAATGGTCATAAGTCCTGCCGGTGATTCAAAACAGCACAAAGACATATTTATACAGTTGTCCAAAGTATTGGGGGCCGCATTAAAAGAAACAGCCGAAATAAAGAGCGCTAATGAAGTGAGCAAGCCTAAATTCATTCCCTTTGAGAAAAAGAAGGGACTTGATTCCAGTCCTGCCGATATTATCGAGGGGACCAATGCGAGTGTTATTAATCACTCAAAACTCCTCTGGCTCAAAGAGGCACTGAAGGCCGGAGTGTAACTAAATTAAAAATAATAAATAAAATATAATAAAACATAGTTAAGGAGGATTGAGATGAACGGATCAATCCTCCTTAATTTTTTATCTTTAATCTTTATTTTCTTATTTTCTATTTATGGCGCATATCCTCATAGACGGATACAACCTCATCGGCACGGCCCATGATAATCTTGAAAAAGTCCGCAACGTGCTTATCGATAAAATAAAGAGATATTCAGAGATAAAAAAACATCATATCACCCTGGTATTCGACGGATGGAAGAGCGGCCAAAAGGACCAGACTGAAATTAAGACCCGTGATGTAACCGTCATTTATTCCAGGTTGGGTGAAAAAGCGGATCTCGTTATAAAACGGCTGGTCAAATCATCAACTGTTCCGTGGATTGTTGTAAGCTCTGACAGGGAGATTTCTGAATATGCGGCTTCACATAACCATGCCGCCGTGTCCTCCGCTGAGTTTGAAGAGAAACTTTCCCTGGCCATCAGAAATGCGTTTAAGGACTCTGTTAATGCCGGCCTTGTCGAAGGAGATACTTCATTTAAAGATAATGATGATGAAATTGCCTCCTCCCCTTCACGTTCCGGGGGGAATCCACGGCAGCTCTCAAAGAGGGGTAAGAACAAGATGCAGGCACTGAGGAAACTATGAATAGCGGTCAGCTTTCAGCATTCAGCCGTCAGCTTTTTTAACAAATACGATGGCCCCTGCTTGACTCGTTTAAATATTTTTCTTCTTAGCTGAGCGCTGACGGCTGAAAGCTTTTTACTCCTCGAAAAATTTTTTCAGCAAATTAGGCTTTATCGATATTCTGCCTTCTGTAGATTTTATAATGCCGCTTTTCTGAAGTTTACTCATTGTTCTTATACATGTCTCAACGGTTGTGCCGACCATCTCGGAAATTTCCTGTCTGGTCAACGGGAAATCTATTTTTCTGTAGCCGTTGTCAGCCACCCCGATTTTCTCCGACAGTTTAAGCAGAAGGGAGGCGATTCTTTTTTCCACTCTTTCGGTAGCTATATTTTTCAGCATCTCATGGGCGTCCCTTAGTTTGTCACTGAAATACTTTACGATCTCAAGTTTGAGTATCGGATACTCATCCATAATCCTGAGCAGATTCTGCCTGCTGATCCAGATTACCGTCGTGGCCTCCATGGCCTGTGCAGACGCAGGAAAGGGTTTTTTATCGAGTACAGCCACTCCGCCGAACACATCACCGGGTGACATGATCTCAAGAATAATGTCCTTGCCCATCATCGTATGCTTAAGGACCTTAACACTGCCTTCAGCCACAAGGTAAAACTTGTCCGACGGGTCCCCCTCAACAAATATGTTCTCATTATTCTTGTAGCTGACCGTTTCGACAAGCTTGCTTATATTCAGTAATTCATCATCTTTAAGAGATGAAAATATTTCACTCTTTTTCAGCGTCTCAATAATCATTGGCTCCTTTCTCCTTGCTTTGTTCCATGACGGATAAAACTTCTCTGGCCCTTTCCAGTTCTTCACCTCTGACCATCAGCCTGATCTCCCCCATTCTTCCTATGCTTACCGGATAAGGGCTTATCTTTAACGATTGTACAACAACCTGAATATCTTCGGCTTCCAGTAAATCCCTGACTATCTCAGCTTCTATTTCATCATATGTAAACAGTACCTCAACCCATTCGATCATGTTCGCATATTTTCATTCATGTTTAAATTATGAAAATTATATCACATTTCAGGACAATTACAGAGATGAACTTATTTTTAGTCACCCCCCCCCAAAAAAAGAGATAGGAGTTTGTCATTTCGAACGAAGTGAGAAATCTTGCAGGGGTACAGTAAAGATTCCTCTCCCCCTTTGGGTGTTCGGAATGACAGACATAACAACTGGTTAAATGTTTATATCTGTTTTTGGGTAACCCGTTTGTATTCCCAATAGCAAAATGATATTATTTGGAATATCATTCAAGGAGATACTGTATGTTTCCGCTGGTCAAACTCTATACGTTAAGCACCTGCAGCCACTGCAAAGCCACTAAGACTTTGTTGAACGAATGCGCCGTAAAATATGAGTTCACAGACGTAGACCTTCTCAATGGCGATGAAAGACGTGCTATTGTTGAAGAGGTAAAAAAGATCAATGAAAACTGTTCATTCCCAACGATCATTATTGGTGACAAAGTCATTATCGGGTATAAGGAAAAAGAGATACGGGAGGCACTGGGACTTTAATGGACATTGATCAGCTTTACAACATGCTGAAAAAATCGCAGGAGCCCAGCGGATATTACTTTAATAAAAATACGGAACTGGTCCGCGATCTCCTTGCCAGCCTTCTCACCAACAAAGAACGCTATGGATATATGTCATGCCCCTGCAGGCTCGCGTCAGGTGAGCGTGACAAAGATAAAGACATAATCTGTCCCTGCATATACCGGGAGCCTGATGTTAAGGAGTATGGGAGCTGTTACTGCAATCTTTATGTTTCGAAGGAATGGAACGACGGCAAAACAGCACGTTCGTATGTCCCTGAGCGAAGACCGCCTGAAAAAATGCTGTACTGAGCCTGGAGGCCCTATAATAAGGCCCTCAGGGCCGTATTTCTGGAGTCTGAAGATATGATGATAAGACATCTGTGCCAAGGGGCCGGATATAATCAGCCGATCAAACTTTCTTCCCTCTTAATCTTTCAATGCCGAATATAGCGAGAAATAAAACTGCCGACAGGAATGCAGTAACCGTCCCGTAATAAAAAGTTGCAGGGGCGCCGAACAGGTCCCAGAGACGTCCCCCTATGACACTTGCAGGAAGCACGGCAAGTCCGGTGAATGAATTATATATCCCGAAACCGGTGGCCTTGAGATGGCCGGGGATGACAGTGCTCAGATACGCCTTGTGTATCCCCTCGGTGAGTCCCATGAATACCCCGTAACACATAAACAGTCCCCATATATGCCATGCTTCAGATGCCCGGGCAAAGCCCAGATATACAAAGCCGAAGACCAGGAACCCGGCCAGAATCACCCGTTTTTTTCCTATGCGGTCCGCCAATATCCCTGCAGGAAATGAAATCAGGGAATAAACAAGATTGAAGCAGAGGTAGAGCAGTGGGACATGGGCCTCTTTAATACCGATGTCAGTGGCCCTCAGTATCAGAAAGACATCGCTTGAATTGCCGAGGGTAAATAATACCGCAACAGAAACAAAAACCTTGTATCGCCAGTCAAAGTCCTTTAATGACAGCCTCGGGAGACGTTTTCTTTCTGCGTGTCCGGCTTCCCTGATAAATAAAACTATTACCATCACAGCAATAATGCCCGGTATCAGAGAAAGCCAGAAAACCATTCTGAACCCGCCGGTGAAAAAATACAGAACAACAAATGCGGTGAGAGGTCCTGCCACCGCACCGAGTGTATCCATCGCCCTGTGCATTCCGAACGCCCTTCCCAGGTCCTGCGCAGGAGTGGACTCGGCAATGACCGCGTCTCTCGGCGCCCCCCTGATGCCCTTTCCAAACCTGTCAATAAAGCGAAACACCAGGACATGCCCCCAAACTGCCGACAGGGCCAGGAGAGGACGGCTTATCGTGGAAATGCCATAGCCTATGATCATAAGGACCTTCCTCTTCCCGATCAGGTCCGAGAACCAGCCTGAAAAACCCTTCAGCAGGCTTGCCGTACTTTCCGCAATCCCTTCTATAAGACCGATCACCGTCCTGTTGACCCCAAGGACAGAACTCAAAAAAAGCGGGACCAGCGGATATATCATTTCCGAACTCAGGTCCATAAAAAAACTGACCACCCCGGTGTAAAAGACATTGCGGGGTACACTCAGTATTTTTTTATTTTCAGGGTATCGGTTTTGATGACTGTTCATGCCGTTATGACTTTCATTTTGAAATATCATATCACAACCGGTTGCAGGCTATGAGCAGTCAGCAATAAAATATGACGTGACAGAAAATGAGCATTTTCCAAGTATAGCAATATATATTGCAGATATACATATTAATTGATATTGACACATGGTTCAATTAGTGATATTAGATACTGTAGAGCAAAAAATGCTGAAAGGCTAAACTGATAAAGCAGAGGGAATTTTAATTAAATGAGTGACAGAATTTTCAAGAGGATACCGGTCAATATAGAGGCCGAGATTATTTCATACAGCGGGTCTTATCCGGCCTTTATCAGGAACGTTTCCGAGCATGGCATACATGTTAAGGTCGCAGAGATGGAGCCCGTGAGCTTTTCTAAACCTGACACGAAGGTTGATCTGAAATTCCGGCTCCCGTCCGGGACAACGATTAATTTATTTTGCAGAAAGAAGTGGTCCAACAAAAATACAGCCAATAGTTTTATAGAGAATATCGGGATAGAAATTATTGATCCCCCCGATGAATACATAAAGTTTCTCCGGGTCATGTCGCATGCCAAGACAGCAGATTGTTGATGCGTACCAGCAGGGGGGTTATTCGGAGCCGCTTGTTTCTACTGGATAATCTTCCCTATTCAACTGTATCCGGATATAAGCTTTCTTCCTCAATTCGTCCAGATGCTCCCTCAGTTTGGTCTTCAGTTCTGCTTCCAGCAGCTGTTCTTCTATTGCATCCCTTACATCCATTATTTCTTTGTCCCTGTAGTGGTCAATGTTCATCTGATAATATTGTTCGATATCCTCATACGGCACATGAATTAATGCCTTTATCCTTCTGTCTATATACTCCCCAATAACAATATGGTTGTCCCTCTCATTTTTATTAGTTTTATCTGAAACATTGATGCTGTATTTATTTGCTTCATTTAACAGCAGCATATTGTCTATCATTTCATTCAGTACGCTTTCCCCGGATACGGTACTGTCCGCTTCCCTGGCTGACTGAAGGGTTTCCCGGAACTCACTCAGTAAAATCAAATCATCATTTACTATCGCCACAATCCGTTCCAGAACTTCCGCATACCCTGCAGTGAGTGAGAAGAGACAGGTGGCGAGCAGAAATATAATAATATTTTTCTTCAATGGTTCACTCTTCATTCTCTTAAAACGCATGTCCGAAACTGAAATGGACCTCTCCGGAGCTATCGCCTTTATCTTTGTTCATTTTATGTCCGTAGTCTACCCTGATCGGACCCACCGGCGTATTGTATCTCAAGCCGGCGCCTGCAGTATATTTGAGTTCACCCTGCACATCATCAATCGTTTGCCATACATTGCCGGCATCAATAAAGGTGACCAGACCAAATCCTTTTCCAAGAGAATATCTCAACTCCCAGTTTGTCAGCGCAAATACGTTACCCCCTGTCGGGTTACCATCGTCCCCCTTTGGTCCCAGTGAATCATAACTGTAGCCCCTGACGCTAGACCTGCCCCCGAGAAAAAACCTCTCAATAAGGGGAAGTTCTTCATTCTCTCCTAATCCGTATGCCACCCCGCCTCTTAATGAAAAAGCCAGCACAACCGGCTTCATTATCGGGAAATACCAGGAACTCTGTATGGTCCACTTAATGAATTCTGATTCTGACAGGAGTTCTTTGGGAGCATATTTTAGGACAACACCATGCAGGGACCCGGAAGTAGGATTAAAGGGGTCGTTCCTTTTATCAAAATATATTGAAGGGGACAGACTGCTGATGCCGAGAGTCCCCGTGTCTTCCTTGCTTAATATGACGTCATCCTCTACGTTCTGTGTATCAGTAAAAGAATATTCATAATCAAGCCCGATCTTCAGACCGGCGGTTATCTCTTTCTCGATACCGGCAATAAAACTCTGTTTGTCTATATCATAAAGCACTTCCCTTGATTTAAAATTAAGTTCCTTTCTCTCTTCCCTTATGAGAAATATTTTCAAAGGCACATTAGGCCAGTTAAAGAGCCATGGCTCCCTGAAATTCAATATATACCGTCTTTGCACCGCGTTCTGGTCTGTGCGAAACCCTACCTGTCTGTTATATCCACCGAGATTGCGATAGCTTATTTCAAGCGTCCCCCTCACCTCCTCAAAATCTCCATAACCCAGAGCAATTTCGACTGAACCCGATTTCGCTTCTTTTAAAGAAACCAGCATGTCTTTTATCATCTTGTCGTCTGTCTCACGGCCACCATCAAGCACATCAATTGCTACCTCACTGAAAATACCAAGCTTGTATAGACGCTGTTTTATATGCGTTATCTCTTCATAATTGTAGGGATCGCCTTCCTTAAGCGTAAATTCCCTCATGATAATTTTGGCCTTCGTCTTCTGATTGCCCTTCAAAATGATCTTGCCGATAATAGAAGGTTTGTTTTCCATTATGTTAAATGTAAGAAAGGCTTTGTCTCCTTCAATCTTACTTTCAATGTCTACGCCTGCATCCAGGTAGCCATACCGGGTATACAGTGAAATCACCCTGAGCCTGGCATCAACGATATTCGTTACATTATAGGGCGCTCCTTCTGCAAGATTCAATGCATTGCGGATCTGGGGCGAATCAATCTGCCTGTTCCCGGTGATGTCAACTGTCGTAATTGTCGTACGGCTCCCTTCATTAATAACATAAGCAAGATTCAGGTCCCTGCCGTCATTCTGAAAATCTTTTTTTATTTCTAAAACATCCGCACTCAGAAAGCCGAGGGCATTGTAAAACCTGATGATTGAATACCTGCTTTCATCCAACAGATTATTATTAAAAGTTTTATTTTCCCCAAACGGCAGTATTTTCTTAATGTCCTCAGGATTTATACTGGTCCCAGAGAAGATGATATTTCTTAAAATTACAGTTTCTCCCTCAAAAATTATGAACGTAATCCTGATAACATTATCTTCCCGTTCAACACCCGCCGCAACCTGCGCATGATAATATCCGTTGCTTACATAAAACTGTTTGATACGGTCCGCTGATTCAGCGATCGCTTCGTCACTAATTTCTTCACTTTCTATAATTGAAAGCTCTTTTTCGAGTCTTCCGGCGGTGAAGGCGAAATTGTTTTTGAATATTATTTCAAACTTTGCCCCCGGATTAACAGGAATAGTAAGCACTCCGTTACTGAAGACGTAGGGGCCCGTGACCGGTTTTATATAATTCCTCTTTTTATAATATTCCTGTATCTCTTTTATGTCCTTATCCAGTTCGAAAATATCAAGGACGTCTCCTTTGCCAAGCCCGATTATATGCCTGACCTCATCGTCCGTGACTATCTCTTCCACAATGACAGGCTGTCCCTCCTCTATATTTATATGTATGTTAATCCATGATTTCTCGTCTGCCGTTTCAAAAGCAATCTTGACATCCGCTTCAGGGTACCCCTTTCTGCTATAAAATCCTGATAAGGCCAGGCGGGCAGTTTCAAGGTATTCTTCCTTAAAATCTTCCCCTTCTTTAAAATATAATTTTTCCCTGAGCGTTTTATCTCTTATATTGCGGTTCCCCTTAATAACTATCTTATCAACACGCGGTATTTCAGTTACGATATATATCAACTTGACACCGTCCCCATATGGCTCGGTTACGGCCCTTATGTCCTGGAAAATGCCCTTCCGAAATGCCCGCCTTATCCCCCTGCTTACCTCCTGCCTGTCGAGTTTGTCCCCAATGCGGAGATTTATCAGAGCAATCAATTCTCCCTCTGCTATACGGGTAACACCACTGACTTCAATAGCAGTGATTTCCGGTCCGGGCACCCCACCCTGGCTTATTTCATCGGGCGGAAGAAGTGCATCAGAGGTAATGGTGTCCGCACATATATGAAGAGGAAAAGAAATATAAAGACATATAATAAAAACAAATAACCGGTGTTCAATAACCGGATATCTCCTTTTTTTCATTTTGTATGTCTCATGTGCGTTTATTTGAATTCAAACCTGTATTTCATATCAACACCCGGGCTGCCTATCTCATTCCTCGATCCGACCAGTGAGAGGTTTTTGTCTATCTTGTACTCAAGCTTGATAATATTTTCCTGGGTCGCTCCGATAGCGGTGGAATATATCACATACAGCTTATTTTCAATGAGCCGCTTGCCTACGGTCACCCAGGGGACAAACGCGCCTTCTGCTGTCATATGAGGTTCTATCTCAAGCCTCTCAAAGCCGGTGAAATACTCTATCTGTTCCTGCACCGTATCCTGTATGCCCCCGGTCAGCAGAGATGTAGCCTCGCCCGCGGCAATCCCACTGTCTGTCCCGCTCGATTCCTTGCCGGTCTGCCCTGTAGTGAGCAGGGCAAGTATCTCCGTTTCCGAAAGAGGAGGGTCCGAAAAAAAGGCAAGGGTAAAATTCTCCATAGTGCCGTCCAGGTTAAGCTTGACATAATAATCCCCGACATATGTGTCGGCAATAATATGAAAGAGGGGGGAAATTCTGTAAGGATCAACAAAATTTACACTGCTGCCCTCAAGTATATTAAACTCTCTGCTCCTTAAATATACCGTGCCTTCATCTGCCTCAATTCGTCCAAGAAGTCCCTGTTTAGCGACCGTACCCGCAATATTAAGGTTAATTCTGACCGGAGTTCTCGCAATATTGTTATCAATTAATATATTATCATCACCCGTTATGAGGACATTAATCTCAGTATTTTCAAGAAATGCAGGATAACCAACATGTTCGTTGTTTACCTGCTTTAGTCCAAGGAGCCAGCTTTTCCACTCAATTCTTTTTGTATATCTGGCATTTCTGATATCAATATTGCCTGTGAGACTGGACCCCTTCGCAGAGGTATCATAGAACAGTTTCCCCGCAAGCTCTGCACTGAGACCTTCGGCAGGTCTTAATTTGATGCCGTTAATATCAGCAGACATGAAAAGTCTTTTTAATGACAATCCGTCAAGATATCCTGCTCCGGACATGTCTATTGAGCCCCCTGCAAATTTTGAATGAACGGAATCAAAAGTGAATCTGTCCCTTTTCAGGAAAAAGGTTCCGTCGAGAGGGCCGATCTTATACGGCAGAGTCGTAATTGAGGCAATTGTGTCCTGGAGATGAATTTTTCCGTATACCTCCGGCCTCGTCCACTGTCCTGCAATGTCAATTTCAAAGTCGCCCGCTCCTCTTAACGATGCAATCTTATCATTAAGTGCCCTCAATGGAGCAATGTCCATCTTCCCTTGTATGTGCAGGTCATAGTTTTTCTTAAGTCTCACGGTGCCTGCTGCCGACAAATTACCCTTATTACCTGTGAGAGCAAAGGACTTCAGCCGCAGCTCATCATCAACCAGCTCCATATCAATGTCTTCCCGGTTTTTTAAATCGTATCCGTACAAGCTCACGGAGGCAGAATTAAATTTTGACGTTATTGATAGCTTGTCCCCCTGCCCTTGCATATTGACTCTTCCTTCAAGAGTGAGCAGAAAGTCCTCCGGGACATCCTTCATGAAACTTTTCAGGAGGAAATCGTATCTGCCTTCCCTGAGAGTTGAGTTTACATTCCATTTTATAACGTCTCCTAAAACAGCATCGCCCTCAGACGTAATCAGGCCGTCGATGAAGCTTCCTTTGGCAAGGAGTTTATCATTATTTAAGGTCCCTGTTATTACTCCCTTCCCCACGGGTACATCCCTGAATGAGCTCTCATCAATCGTAACCGAAAATTTCAGGTCCGGATTATCAAATGAACCGGTCCCGTTTACAGCAAGCCCGAATATCATGTTAAAAGGGGAATCTTTAAAAGCCGCCAGGTCCCGCAGACGTATCCTGTCTGATAAAACCGAGACACTGTATTTTTTATTAAAAAACCACGTCCCCGTAGCCTCAAAAACTGATTTGTCCTTTACTGCCTTTACCGACTTAAATTCTATTTTGTTCGGGCGCAGCTCGTACCTGACAGATATTTTATCCAGGCCTTGGCCATATATAACACCGCTGCTGACACTTATCTCCCCGGGACTGACAAAATTATCAGCGTCACCTTCAAAAGATACCTGTCCGTTTGCCCTTCCTGCTACCGGTATTTCCCTGTAGACCTCTTTAACAATCGGCCTGATATCAATATTCCTGCAATCAGCCCTGGCCTTGTAAAAAGGGGCGTCAAACGAAAAAAATCCTTCTGCCTTCCTGAAGTCAATTGTTCCTGATCCATCGCATTCAGCATCATTGTGATTAATGAGGAGCCGGTCCACTGTAAGAGAGTTTATATTATATGTAAGATCAGCAGATGCCTTTGTGAACTTAATCCCGTTAATACTGCCGGCTTCTGCCGTAATTTGGCCATTGATCACCGGAGCCTCATCAGATCCTGTTGCTGTCCCCTCGAATCGTACGGGGGAAGAGAATTTTGAATAATATGGAGCGGTCAAATCAGAGGCATCTGCGCTGTTTAGCTTAAAATTCAAATCCATCGCATTCTTGCTGAAATCTATAGATCCGTCAAGCAGAATATTTGTCCGGCCCGTAGAAAAAGCCGCGTCACTAAGCCACAGAATATTGTCCCTCAGTTCAAGAGAGGCACAGGCTCTGGAAAGTCTGTCCAGCACATTCCCTTCCTTACGGGATGCGCTGCGATACTTAACATCCGCAATGATTTCAATATCATGTCCCGTCTCGTGGTAAAGCTTAAAGTCCCCGAAAATTTTCCCCTCAGGAAACGGCGGTTCCCAGTTGATAAACTTGAAGAACTGCGGGCTGTTAATATCCGAAACATGTGCGTCAGCCATATAATTCCCCTCAGGAATTAATATGTGTCCATCTCCTTCGATCAGTCCACCGTATGTATGGGCCTTAAAGCCATGCAAAGCAAACTTGCTGTCTTTATAAGACAATTCTCCTTCAACCTCGTCAAGAGGCAAAGTGTCCAACATGGCATTTACAAGCCTTGCATTGCCTTTCCCTTCTATATTGGGAAACGTACCGGTGATTGTGCCCTTTAATGAAAGCTCCCCCGCTATGTTAGGATCAACTCCCAATATCTCCATCAATGCTTCAAGGTAAAACCGGCTGTCCGTCTTTAAATCAACAGCAAACCCGGGCCATTTTGAATCTTCACGCTTAAGCAGTCTGACAAAACCTTCAAAAGAAAGGAACGCTTCTTTTTGCTCTTTCAGGGGCCAGATTAAATTAATGGTTGCCGCCTGGATTTCTGTTTTTACTGACAAACTGCCATCTTCAATCCTTCCGTCCTCAGAAAAAGATATTTCACCGTCCGCTGAAAAAGAAGAACCGGAAGATTTAAGATTGAGTTCAGTAACCTGGACACTGTTCTTTTTGGTTTTTAATTTTCCTTCAATACTGACTTCCAGTTCCGACTGGTTCGCCAGTTTCAATGTTCCCTTTTTCATCAAGACGGATATAAGGTATGACATTCCTTTAGGTACCATGTCCATATACAGGCTGCTGCCTGAAAAACGGGACAGCTTATCAGCCGTGACAAATGACAAATTACCGTCGGTAAGCTGAATATTCTTTAAAGTCACCCTGTATTTCCCTTCTTCTCCGGCAAGATCTGATTTCTTCAGTCTATCCATGATCCTTTGAATATCCGTCTCATTTACGGTCAGCTCAGGCTCTTTTAATGTCAATTTCCTTATCCTGATCTCCCGCGACAGAAGACCGAACAAATCAATATATGCCCTGGTCTTTGTAATCAACAGGAGACGGTTTCCTTCCTTGTCAAAAAGCTTAAATCCCTTGACCTGCACATAAAAAGGAAATAGGTTGATGACTGCCTTTTCAATAGTCACCCTTTCCTGTGTCGCATTTTCAAACACAGGTACGAGTATGCGCTTTATTGAATTCGATAAATAGGGCCCTCTGATAAGAAAAAACAGAATGCCGAGGCACAGGGCAATTGATCCGAAGATTGTAAATATTTTAACTTTTCTGCTTTTCATACCAACCTTGAATCAATTATGTTCATTCGCCTTTCAGCCTGATATTATTTATGCTGAAACGCATGAACGACTCTGCATAACACAAAGATATTTTCCAATTATCAAATAATTGGATATACGGTTTGTCCGACAAGACTGACCTGTTTAAAATAATCAGCCAGTACACGGAATGAAATTACGGTATAAATCCGCATTCCACTATATGACTCCCTGAATCCCAGCATATATTCAATAAAGTAATCAGGTACGGTTTCAACTCTTCAAACAGCAAATGTTATAATAACTAAACAAAAAGATAGGCGTCAATTTGAACGGAAGCTGTCAGCTTTCATCATTCAGCCACACGTCGTTAATATTTACAATTTATCTCTATTTGTAATATCATCTGTAACGTCAGAAACCGATCTGATTTTATGGCTGATTGCTGTGAGCTGCAAGCTGAAGGCTTTTTACGGGCGGTTAGCTCAGCTGGGAGAGCGCCGCGTTCGCAACGCGGAGGCCGGGGGTTCGAATCCCCTACCGTCCACCAGCTTTTGCTTTAAATATTAATGCGCTGTCCTCTTCCAATTTGGTGCACAACTGGTGCACAAATTGTCGCAATAAAAAATATTAAATCAGCTCTTTAATAGTGTACTAACTTGAAGTTAGTATATCCTTTAATTCCGAGAATGCTGACCTTGAAGTTAAGTTTTTAGCTGCCTGTTCTAAGAGCCATTTAATTTCACCATATCTCTCTTGTTATTCAGTCAGGACATTTCCGGAAATAGTAAGAGAATAGCCTATTGTGATTGTGATTATCAGTATCCTTT
>Ga0102851_10000788_pt1 | contig 16861 bp, 13 predicted proteins | sample Mud3Dept3metaG_FD_79558 | JGI IMG/M metagenome (GOLD analysis project Ga0102851, IMG submission 79558) | Freshwater wetland microbial communities from Ohio, USA, analyzing the effect of biotic and abiotic controls - Mud 3 Core 4 Depth 3... | ecosystem: Environmental > Aquatic > Freshwater >... | reverse complement strand
TCGGTGCTCGTCTACATCCTCGGCGGCCAGTATCTGCTCGGGAAGCTGCTGCGCTGGTTCCCGATCTCGGGCTTCGACCCCGCGCCGAGCGTGCTGCTGCGCTTCGTCGCGCTGCCGGTGCTGGTGGGCCTGCTGGCGGGCGTCGGCGCGAACGTGCGCTTCTACCGCGCCGTCTTCCTCGAAGAGAGCGGGCGCGATTACGTGCGCACCGCGCGCGCCAAGGGAGCCGGCGACGCCCGCGTGATGGCGCGCCACGTGCTGCCGAACGCGCTGATCCCGGTACTCACGAATGTGGTGGTGGAGATTCCGTTCCTATTCACCGGTTCGATCCTGCTCGAGTCGTTCTTCGGGATTCCCGGACTCGGCTCGATCACCGTCGACGCGATCCAGTCCAATGATTTCGCCACGCTGCGCGTGATGGTCTATCTCGGCGCGCTGCTCTTCATCGCGGGCCAGGTGCTGACGGACGTCGCCTACACGCTGGTCGACCCGCGCGTGAGGCTCGGGTAGTTCGTGGAGGGACACGTCCTCGGCAACGCCTTTGCCGCGGCGATCGTGCTGCTCGCCGCGCTTGCAGCGTGGCGTCTGCGAGCGAGCGCGTTCTGGCGCGAGCGACTCGGCGAGATTGCGCGGCGCCGGCCGATCGCGACGGTCGTCGTCGCGCTCTATCTCGGTGTCGCGCTGCTCGACTCGGTCGCGTGGCGCGACGCGCAGCCCGGCGAGGCCTCGGTGGAAGCGCGCAGCCTGCTCGACCGCGCCTTCCCCGCCGACTTTCGGGAGCGCAGCTACTCGGCGCCGCTCGCAGCGGTGGAGTTCTACGGCGGGGCCGCGCTCGCGCACCCGGGTCGCCACCTGCTTGGCACCGACATCCTCGGCCGCGACGTGCTGCACCTGGCGCTCGGCGGCGCGCGCGTGGCGCTGCTGATCGGCGGCCTCACCAGCCTGATCGCGATTCCGCTCGCGATCGCGCTCGGCCTCGCCGCCGGCTATCTCGGCGGTCGCACCGACGATCTGGTGTTCTTCCTGCTCTCCACGCTCGCCTCGATGCCGTCGATCCTGCTGCTGGTGGCGCTGATCATGGTGATCGGGCGCGGTCCCGTGCAGGTGTGTCTCGCTCTCGCGGTGACGAGCTGGGTGAACTTCTGTCGCGTGGTGCGCGGCGAGACGCTGAAGTTGCGCGAACTCGACTACGTGTCGGCGGCGCGCGCGCTCGGCGTCTCCGAGCTGCGCATCGTGTGGCGCCACGTGCTGCCCAACCTGTCGCATCTGGTCGTGATCACCTTCGTGCTGACCTTCTCGCAGCTCGTGCTCTCCGAGGCGATCTTGTCCTGGCTCGGCGTCGGCATCGATGGCTCGTGGGGCCAGATGATCGACCAGGCGCGCGATGAACTGGCGCGCGACCCGATCATCGCCTGGAATCTGGGCGCCGCGTCGGCCGCGCTCTTCGGGCTGATCCTCGCGGTGAATCTCGTTGGCGACGCGCTGCGCGATGTGCTCGATCCGCACACGCTGCGAGAGCGGACGTGAGCGAAGCGCTGCTGCACGTCGAGGGACTGCTGACGTCGTTTCCCGGCGCGCGAGGCGCGCGGCTTCCCGTGGTGGACCGCGTGGACCTGGCGGTTGCGCGCGGCGAGGCGCTCGCGCTGGTCGGCGAATCGGGCTGCGGCAAGTCGATGACGGCGCTTTCGATCGTGGGACTGGTGCCGAAGCCGGGGCGGATCGACGCGGGCAGCATCCGGATGCGCGGTCGCGAGCTGCGCGGCCTTCCCGTCACCGCAATGCGACGCGTGCGCGGCGCCGAGATCGCGATGATCTTCCAGGAACCGGCGACCAGTCTGAACCCGGTCCAGACGGCGGGCGCGCAGGTGGTGGAGGCGATCACGCTGCACGAGCGCGTGGCGCGCGGCGAGGCGCGGCGGCGCGCTCTCGCGCTCTTCGAGCAGGTCGGCATCCCGGATCCGCCGGTGCGCTTCGGCGCCTATCCGCACCAGCTCTCGGGCGGCCTCAAGCAGCGCGTGATGATCGCAATTGCGCTCGCCGCGCGGCCGCAGCTGTTGATCGCCGACGAACCCACGACGGCGCTCGACGTGACGATCCAGGCGCAGATCCTCGAGCTGCTGGCCGGCCTCGCGCGTGAGACCGGCACGGCGATCCTGCTGATCACGCACGACCTCGGCGTGGTGAACCAACTCGCCGATCGCGTCGCCGTGATGTACGCGGGGCGCATCGTCGAAGAGGGCACGCGCGCCGCGGTGCTCGCTGCGCCGCGCCATCCCTACACACATGGGTTGCTGCGCTCGATGCCCTCGCTCGCGCAGCCGGGCGAGCGACTGGCCGAGATCCCCGGCGTGGTGCCGGCGCCCGACGCGTGGCCGCCGGGATGTCGCTTCGAAGGCCGCTGCGCGATCGCGCTGGCGGTCTGCCGCGCGCGGGAGCCCGAACGCACGCGGCTGGACGGCGGCGCAGCGGTGCGCTGTCACGCGGTCGCGGGGGAGTCGCCGCAATGAACGAATTGCAGGAGCCCCAGGGCGAGGCTCTGCTGCGCGTCGAAGCGCTGCGCACCTGGTTCCCTGTCCGCAGCGGCTTGCTGCTGCGGCCCGCCGCGTGGATCCGCGCGGTCGACGGCGTGGATCTGTGCGTCGAAGCGGGGCGCACGCTGGCGCTGGTCGGCGAGTCGGGTTGCGGCAAGACGACGGTGGGGCGCTCGATCCTTCGCCTCGTGGAGCCGAGCGGCGGGCGCGTGCTCTTCGAGGGAATCGACCTGCTCGCACTCGCGCCGGCTGCGCTGCACCCGGTGCGACGCCGACTCCAGATCGTGTTCCAGGACCCGATGGCGTCGCTCGACCCGCGGCTGCGCGTGCGCGACGCGATCGCCGAGGGCATGCAGGCCTTCGGCATCGGCGTGGGTGAGGCGGAACGCAGCGAGCGCGTGGCGGCTCTGCTGCGGCGCGTACGTCTCGATCCGAGCCACATGGATCGCTTCCCGCACGAGCTGTCGGGCGGGCAACGCCAGCGCGTCTGCATCGCGCGCGCGCTCGCGGTCGAACCGCGGCTGCTGGTCTGCGACGAGTCGGTGTCGGCGCTCGACGTGTCGATCCAGGCGCAGATCCTGAATCTGCTGCGCGATCTGCAGGACGAGCTGGGCCTCGCGTATCTCTTCATCACGCACGATCTCGGCGTGGTCCGCTACCTCGCCCACCGCGTCGCGGTGATGTACCTCGGGCAGATCGTCGAAGCGGGGCCGACCACACGCGTCTTCGAGGCCCCGCGGCATCCGTACACACGCGCGCTGCTCGCGGCGATGCCGTCGGTCGACCCGTCGCGTCGCAGCGTCGGGGTGGGTGCGCGCGGCGAAGTGCCGTCACCGCTGCACCCGCCGCCGGGATGTCGCTTCCACACGCGTTGTCCCGAGGCGTTCGCGCGCTGTCGCGCGGAAGCGCCCGCGCTGGTCGTTCGCGATGACGGTGCGTCGCGTTGCTTCCTTTCCGAGTGACCAGCGACGACGCGCAGGGTTGACACCCCCAACCCATCGGGCGAAGCTGCCGCGCGATGCGACTCGAATACACCTTCTCGATCAGCGAAGTCCCGGTTCCGCGTTTCGCCGTCGAAGCGGTCGAGGGGATCGGCAAGCTCTTCACGCTGGCGACGCTGGTGTTGAACGTGATGGCCGCGCAGAAGCAGCGCGTCGAGATCGTCTTCCACGGCAACAACCCCGACGACCCCGGCCGCAAGATCGACGCCTTCCGCGAGATCATCGCGACGTCCGAAGCCGGCGCTGCGCTGCGCTTCGCGGGTGGCCACGGCGGCAAGATCCCCGGCTCGTCGAGCTACTTCCAGTGGCTCGTGGTGGAGAAGGGTTAGTCAGCCGCTTCGCATCCCGCTCCCGTCCAGCGGTGCTGGCGCGCGAGGCTCGCGCGCACGACGCGCGCGAGCGCGGGCTGCCAGCCGCCGCGGAAGGGAAGCGCCGCGGCGTAACGCCGGAAGGCGCGGCATCGCAGCGGCGCGGGATAGGCGTCCGGGAGGGACGCATTCAACTCGGCGAGCGCATGCAGGCGTCGCGCCGCGCCCAGTCGAACCCGGAAGCGCACGCCTTCGAGGTCGATGAGGTGGGGCTCGAGACCGCTCGCCGCGCGCCGCAACAGCACGTGCGTGGCCTTCAAGTCGCCGTGGTCGACACCCGCGCGGTGTAGCGCGATCGCGAAGTGCGCGAGTGCATCGAGGACTTCCTCCGCAGCGGCGGCGCCTGCTTCGAGCGCGAATGCCGCCGACGTGGCGGGTCGCAGATCTTCGAGCACCACCCAGGAAGCGACGGGCACGCCGAGCACACGGCGCTCGCCGAACGCGAGCGGGAGTGCGGCTCCGATGCGACGCGCGCGAAGCCCATGTCCCGCTCGCCAGGCGCGAAAGCCCGCCGATCCGCGCCACACATCCGCCAGCGCGCGCGCGACGCCGCGGAAGGGCGTCTCCTTCACGAAGACCCGCTGCCCCGCAACTTCGATTGCCGTCACCGAGGAGCGCGCGTCGCTCTTGCAGACGCGCGCGTCGCGTGCGGCCAGCGCGGCGCGATGGGCGGCGCAGATCGCGGCGAGCGCTTCGCCAGCGAGTTCGCGCAGCCGCAGGCCGCGTTCCCCCTCCTTGTCGAACGCGGCGGCGAGTCGACCGGGGCGGCAGGCGCGCGCGGTCCGCGAGCGGGCGTGTTCCCGCGCGCGCGCATCGGCCGCGGCCCCGGCCCGCAGCAGGGTGTCGCGCACCGCCTTCTCTCGCGTCGCGGGCACGCCGAGTACGCCGCGCCGGACGCGCAGCCGGCGGCCGCGCGACACCAGCGGCGCCAGCGAAAACTCGAGACGCGCGAGGTCGCGGACGCGATCGCCCGGCGCGCGCGCCGGGCGCGCGTGCTGCCAGTCGATCAGCAGAGGGCCGCGCGTGTCGACGAGGATGTTGCCGGCATGCAGGTCGCCGTGGACCACGCCCGTCTCGTGCACGCGGCGCACCAGCGCCGCGAGTGCGGCGAGCAGCGCGCGCCGCGCAGCGGGGGCGTCGTGCAGTGCTTCGGTGAGCGGCTTGCCGTCGATCCAGCGCAGCGCGAGCAAGCGGTCGCCGTTCGCGAGCGCACCGAGCGCGAGCGGTTCCGGCACGGGGATGCCGGCGGCGTGCATGGTCGCGAGCATGCGCCATTCGCGCGCAGCGGGGGCGTGCCCGAGCCGCGCCTTCGCGCGCTCGCGCAGCGCGTGGCGACCCGAACCGACGCGAAACTGCTTCACGAGCACGTCGCCATCCGCGCGGTGCAGGCGGAACACCAGGCGGCGCGCGTTGTCGTGCAGGCACTGTGCCTCGCCCGCGGCGAGCTGGCGCTCGATCTCACGCTGCAGCGCCGGGTCGCCTTCGGTCCAGCGCAGGCTCGTCATCGCCGCGCGATCCGCGCGTACAGCGCACGCAGCGCGTTGATGTGTTGGGGCCAGCCGTATTGCTCGGCGACGCTGCGGGCCGCGATGCCGCGCGCGCCCCGCTCCGCCGGATCCGCGAGCCGCTCGAGTGCCCGGGCGAAACCCGCGTCGTCCTCGGCGTCGCGCACGACGATGCCGCCGTCAGTGAGGATCTCGGCAGCTCCGTTGCTCGCGCTGGTGACCACGGGGATTCCGGCAGCAGCGGCTTCGAGACACACGTTCGCGAAGGCGTCGTAGCGCGTGGGAAGGATCAGCGCGTCGGCGGCGGCGCACAGCGCCGCGACGTCTCGCCGCGTACCGAGCCAGCGCACGCGCGCCGCGACACCCAGCGCGCGCGCCGCGCTGCGCCAGTCATTCGTGTCGTCGCCGCCTGCCACCCAGAGCGCGGCGTCACCGCGGGCGGCGGCGAACGCGCGCAGCGCCGTGTCGAGTCCCTTGCGCCGGAACCCCGAGCCGACGAAGAGCCACACGGGTGCGTTCCCGGCGCCGAGTTCGGTGCGCATCAGCGCACCCTCGGTCGCCCGTCGCGACGGGTGGAAGCGCTCGAGGTCGACGCCGTTGTAGAGCAGGACGAATCGCTCGTCGGGGATTGCGTAGCGGCGCATCAGCTCGCGCTGCACCATGCGCGAGTTGCACTGGATGAGTTGTGACGCGTCGGCGAAGACCTGTCGTTCGATCGCGAGCAGCACGCGGTGACGCGGCGACCAGCGCCGCCACGCAAGCCCGAAGCCGCGGCCCGCGGGTCCTCCGTAGTGGCGTTCCATGGAATCGGCGTGGCTTCCGCCCCCGGCGCGGAACAGGTCCTGGTGCCGGGTGCGCGAGAAGGAGTGCACGACGTCGAAGGCGCCGCGCGGCGCGGCGCGCGCCGCGCCGTTCGAGAACGCCAGGACGCGCCACGGCTGCCAGGTCGAAGCCACGCGCACGAGGTGAAGCTGCACGGCTTCGGACGCGCTGGCCTTGCGCGCGACGACATGGACCTCGTCGCCGGCTTCGGCGAGTCCGTGCGCGACCTGCCACGCCACGCGTTCGACGCCGCCGCGGGGCTCGAAGCGCTCGATCACGAGGGCGACGCGCACGCGGCCCTGGAGTCGGACCTACGCCCTGCGGCGTCGCGCGAGGAGGATTGTGGCGAGCGAGACGGCGCCGAAGCTGGCGGCCTGCGCGGCCGGCGAGGAAGGGACTCCGGCGCAGCCGGTCGGCGTGCAGTAGCGACCCGCCCAACCCGAGACGTCCGGATCGGCGGCGGCGTCGGGGGCGACTGCGCGTGCGCTCGCGCTCGAGAGCAGCGAGATCGCGAACAGGACGGCGAAGCCGGTGGCACGCACGCTGCGCAGGGTACCCGACGGTGTCTAGGTCGCCAGAAAGCATCAGCAGGGTTGACGCTGCGCGGACCCTGGTGAAACATGGGCGCCCCGCGGGATCCCTGATCGAGCTTGCAGGCTGCTTGCTACGCTGCCCCTCCCCCGAATCGACGTGCTGAAGCGGCGGGCTGGATCGACGGGCTCGGAAGATCCTGGATCGCTGGAGGTTCGCTTCCCGAATGTCGCGCGCCCCCGTGACGCCGCTGCCGACTCGTGAGTTCGCGTCCGCCGGTGCGGGTCCGCGCAGCATCAAGCGCGCGCGCATCCTCGAAGCCGCGACCCGCGTCTTCGCGAGCCGCGGCTATCACGGCGCGCGCGTCTCGGACATCGCGCGCGAGGCGGGCATCGCATACGGCCTCGTCTATCACTACTTCCGCAACAAGGAAGAGATCCTCGACACGATCTTCGCCGAGCGCTGGGGTGCGTTCCTCGACCTGGTCGACGGGATTTCAGCGGGGCCGCAGCCCGCGTCGGAGAAGCTTCGCCAGCTCGCGGCCATCGTGCTCTTCGCCTATCGCCGGCGGCCGGACTGGGTGAAGGTGCTGGTATTCGAGATCCAACGCACTTCTCGCTTCTCCGAGCCCGAACAAATCGAAGCCGTCGGGCGTCTGTTCCGCGGCGTCGCGCGGATCGTGCGGGTGGGGCAGGATGCGGGCGAGTTGCGCAGCGACCTCGATGCGAACCTGGTGTGTCTTGCCTTCATCGGAGCGCTCGAAACGATGATCACGAGTCAGGTCCTGGGCGTGATGCGGCTGCCCGACGAATCGCAGGCCGCCGACGATCGCACCGTGCGCACCGTGGTGGAGCTCTTTCTCGGCGGACTCGGCGCGCGGGGACGCTCGTGATCGAAGCGAGCGGACTCTCGAAGCGTTACGGCGATCTGATCGCGGTGGACGACGTTTCGTTTTCGGTGCAGCCCGGCGAGGTGGTCGGCTTTCTCGGTCCCAACGGCGCCGGCAAGACCACCACGATGCGCATTCTCACCGGCTTCCTGCCGCCGACCGACGGGCGCGCGGTGATCGACGGCCACGACATCTTCTCCGACCCGCTCGCCGCGCGGCGCGCCATCGGATATCTGCCCGAGAGCCCGCCGGTCTATCCCGAGATGAGCGTCGAGGACTACCTCGTCTACGTCGCGAAGTTGAAGGACGTTCCGCGCCGCCAGCGCCGCGCCGCGGTCGACCGCGCGCTCGAACGCTGCGGTCTCGCGGACGTGCGCCGCCGGGTGATCGGGGCGCTCTCGAAGGGGTATCGCCAGCGCGTCGGGCTCGCGCAGGCGATCGTGCACGATCCGCCCGTGATGATCCTCGACGAACCCACCGTCGGTCTCGACCCGATCCAGATCCGCGAGATCCGCACGCTGATCCGCGATCTGGCGGGCACGCGCGAGGGCAAGGCGCGCACGGTGATCCTGTCGACGCACATCCTGCCCGAGGTCGAGGCGATCTGTCAGCGCGTGATCATCATGCACCGCGGCAGGAAGGCGCTCGATGCGCCGCTCGAAGAATTGCAGCGCGGCGGGGCGAGTCTCGAAGAGATCTTTGCGCGCACCACGGCGCGCGAGGTCGTGGCGCCTCCCGATGTCGCCGGGGAGGCGCGGCCGTGAAACACGTCGGAGCGATTGCCAGTCGCGAGCTGAACTCGCTGTTCGTCTCGCCCGTCGCGTACGCCGTGATGACGCTCTTCGCGGTGCTGGCGGGCTTCTTCTTCCTGTCGGGCGTGCTGCAGTTCCAGGACTACGTGATCCGGCTCCAGTCGTTCCAGGCGATGGAGCAGCTCGAGGAGCTGAATCTCAACGACCACGTGATCGCGCCGTTCCTGCACGTGATGTCGGTCGTCTTGATGTTCCTGGTGCCCGGCATCACGATGGGTCTCTTCGCTTCGGAGAAGACCAACGGAACGCTCGAATTGCTGCTGACCTCCCCGATCACGATCTGGGAGCTGGTGATCGGCAAGTTTCTCGCGGCGGCGGCATTCGTCGCGATCCTGGTGCTGCTGCTCGCGCTCTTCCCCGCGATCCTCTTCACCTACGGCGATCCCGAGATCGGCAAGACGGCCGCGGGTCTTCTCGGCCTGCTGCTCGTCGGACTCGTCTACGCGGCGATCGGCGCCTTCGCGTCGTCGGTGACGCGGAACCAGGTGATCGCGTTCGTGCTCTCCTTCGTGTTGTTGCTGGTGCTGTGGATGCTCGGCTTCCTCGCCGACCTGGGCGCTGCGGGCGGCGCCGCGACGGGTGAGTGGATCGGCGACGTGCTCCGTTGGCTTTCCAGTGCGGACCACTTCGAGAGCATGGTGATGGGACTCGTCGATACCAAGGACCTGGCCTACTTCGGGGTGATGGCGATCGCCTTCCTGGTGCTCGCCAAGACCGCGATCGAATCGGTGCGGTGGCGCTGAAACATGGCATCCCTCTTCGGTGCTCTCGGGCTCGTCTTCTTCGCCTTCGGGCTGCTCTCCGTGCTGCTGCTGCTGGCCGGCGCACCGCCGGACCTGTGGTGGATCGGCGCGAACCTGCTGATCGGCCTCGCGCTGATGATCGGCGCGGGCGTCACGAACTTCGAGTCGCTGCGCGAGCGGATGCGCTCGGGCGAAGGGCGACGCATCGGCAAGTACGGCAGCAGCGCGCTGGCGCAGGCGCTGATCGTGCTCGCGATCGTCGGCGCGCTCGGCTTCCTGGCGAACCGCTACCACGAGAAGTGGGACGCGAGCGAAGCCAGGGTGCACTCGATTTCCGACCAGACGCAGAAGCTGCTCGCGGGTCTCGAGCAGGAGATCCAGGTGGTCGCCTTCTATCCGAAGCTCGACCAGGCCAACGCGCGCGCGCTGCTCGACAAGTACCAGTACGTGAGCGAGCGCGTGAAGGTCGAGTACGCCGACCCGAATACGCGCCCCGATCTGGTCGAGCGCTACGGCGTGTCGCCCGAGAAGATCGGCGAGGGCCTGCTCTACGTGAAGATCGGCGAGGAGTCGGTGCAGATCGACAAGGCCGACGAGGAGAAGCTCACCAACGCGATCGTGAAGCTCACGCGGCGCTCGCACAAGAAGGCGTACTTCGTCACCGGTCACAACGAGCGCGCGGCGGAGGGCAAGGGCGCCGCCGACAAGGAGGGGTTCGCCCAGGCCGGCGACGCGCTGCGCAACGAGAACTATCGCTTCGAGACGCTCAACCTCGAGACGAAGCCGGAGATCCCGGACGACGCGGACGTCGTGATCCTGGCGGGGCCCACGCAGAACCTGCGCCCGGGCGACGCCGACAAGCTCCAGCGCTACCTGGAGCGCGGCGGCGCGCTACTGGCGCTGGTCGATCCGCGCGCCAACACCGACATCGGCGAACCGCTCGCGAAGTGGGGCGTCGCTCTCGGCGCCGACGTGATCGTCGACCGCGTGCAGGGAATCTTCGGGCAGGCGACGACGCCGCTCGCCGGCGAGTACGCCAATCACGAGATCACCCGCGACATGCGCGAAGTCACGACCTTCCCGATGGCCCGCAGCCTCGCGATCGAACCCGACGCCGCCAAGCAGATCGTCGCGATCGTGAAGACGGGCCGCGACTCGTGGGGCGAGCGCGACCTCGAACAGCTCTTCACGAGTGGCATCGCCGAGCTGGGTCCCGACGACGTGAAGGGCCCCGTGACGATCGCCGTCGCCGGGCGTCCCACGGTGGCGACGCCGACCCCCGCCGCAGGGGCCGATCCGAACGCCGTGAAGCAGGCGCGCCTCGTGGTGTTCGGCGATTCCGACTTCGCCACCAACCAGATGCTCGGCGCCTACAGCAACCGCGACCTCTTCGTGAACTCGGTGAACTGGCTGCTCGGCGACGTCGAGGCGATCTCGGTACGGCCGCCCAAGTCGCGCGCGTCGAGACTTACTTTGTCGAGCGAGCAGTTCAGCCAGATCCGCGCGCTCTCGCTCTTCGTGCTGCCCGAGCTGATCGCGGTAGCCGGCGTCTGGGCCTGGTGGAGCCGCCGCCGGGCGCCCGGCCGATAGCCCGCCGTGAATCCGCGCACCACCGGCATCCTGTTCCTCGTCGCGGTCCTGCTCGGCGGGCTCGTCTGGTACTCCAACCACAACGAAGCCGACAAGCAGGAAGCCGAGGCGCAGGCGAAGCTGCTGTTCGGCGACCTGAAGGCCGAGTCGGTCGAGTGGGTCGAGCTGCGCACCAGCGACGGCAAGGACGCGCGCCTCGAGCGCAAGGACGGCGCCTGGCACGTCACCAGGCCCGTCGAGTTCCCGGCGGATGGGAGCAACGCCGACGCGATTGCGAGCGCGCTGGCCGGCATCACCAGCGAGGGCGTGATCGAGGAAGCGCAGGGCGCGGAGGTCTACGGCCTGGGCGAGGGCGCGCGCGTGGTGCGCTTCCGCGCGGGTGGCGCCGACCAAGAGCTGCGCACCGGCAAGAAGACGCCGATCGGCGCCAACAACTACGTGGCGACGGGCACGGCGGGTCCTGTCTACACCGTGGCGAGTTTCCGCGTGACTGGCCTGGAGAAGAGTCTCGACGACCTGCGCGAGCGGCGCCCGCTGCGCTTCGATCGCGGCGGCGTCCAGCGCATCGAGGTGAACTGGGTGGACGGCGGCGTCGTGCTCGAAAAGAAGGACGGCAAGTGGCGCATGCTGGCGCCGCTCGACACCGATGCCGACGCGGAGACCATCGAGACGCTGCTCTCGGATCTCGTGTTCCTGCGCGCGAGTGGCTTCGTCGATGCGCCTCCGCCGGACAAGGAGGTGGGCCTCGACGCGCCGCAGTACCGCGTGGTGCTGGTGGACGCGCCGCAGGAGGGCAGGGAACCGATGCGCCACGAGCTGCGCATCGGCGCTCTGCTCGACGCCCAGCTGCGCGCCGCGCGCGGCGCCGAGAGCGCGCTCTACCAGATCCCGAACGAGCGCTTCGACAAGCTGCCCAAGACGGTCGTCGCATTCCGCTTCAAGTCGCTCGCCAGCTTCGTCGCGACCGATGCTCAGCGCTTCGAGATCTCCTACGCCGACCCGTCGGCGCGGAGCGCGACCCAGGTGGTGACGATCACCGGCGAGAACTCGGATGCCGGCTGGACGACGAAGCCTGAAGCGATGGCTCCCGGCCTCGCGTCGCGGCTCGTCGCCGAACTCGCGCGCCTCGACGCCGACGACATCGCCGCCGAGAAGATGGGCGGCGCGGAACTCGCCGCGATCGGGCTCGCGCCGCCGCACACGACGCTGCGCGTCTTCGGCGCCGCGCCCGCAGGAGACGGCGAAGCGCCCGAACTCGCGAAGCTGATCTTCGGCGTCGAGCAGGGCGATGCCGTCTTCGCGCAGGTCCCGGGTCGCGAAACCGTGTACCGCGTTTCGAGCAAGCTGGCCGAGCACGTGCCGATTTCGCTCGAAGCGTTCCGCAATCGTTTCGTAGCGAAGGAGCCGCCCACGGAAGCGGGCGCGCCCGACGCAGCGGTGCAGCCGGCGCCCTCCGACGACGAGGAAGAGGGCCCGCTGCTTGGCCCGGCCGACGCAGGCGAGGCGCAGCCAGAGAGTCCGTGAGCCTTGCCGGACGCGCTCGCGTTCCACGAGCTGCGCGTCGCGCGCATCGTGCGGGAGACGCCCGACACGCGCTCCCTCATGCTCGAAGTTCCGCCGACGCTGCGGGAGCTGTTCGCCTACCAATCCAGTCACTTCCTCGGCTTCCAGGTTCGGCTCGGCGTGATGTCGTCGGACGGCAGGTCCACGCGCGCCACGAAGCCGTCGAAGCCGAAGCCGCAGCCGGCGCCAGCAGAACCGCCCCCAACACGGCCACGAGCCATTGCTTCCGCATGGTCACCCTCGAACGGCAGCGAATCAGACGGTCGAGGCCCTGGCGGCGAGTGCTCGACGCCTGCCTTGCGATTGCGATGCCGTGAAGAAAAACAACACCATGTGACACCGCCGTGATAGCGTGAGCGGAGCCGGAAGGGGTCTCGCATGAGCACCGACGATCGCCTGCCCGCGCCCTCCCTGGACGATCACGACCGGGTGGTCTCGACCTCCCCCCAGACTTTCGTTTGCGGGGCGTTCGAAGCCTCGCGTCCGGAGGTGGTCCAGATCCGGGGCGAGCAGGGTGTAAAGATCGGCATCGCGGACGGCCCGATGAGTTCCGCGGCCGGAACGCCGGAGGCGATGGCGCACGAGTCGCAGCGCTTCGTGCAGTTCCTGCGCTGGGGCGAGCCGATCATTCCGATCTCAATCGTGCTCTTCGTGGGATTCTTCCGGTGCCCGTTCACGCTCGCGATCGCTGGCTACCTGGGCCTCGTGTTCTGGCCGGTCCTGTTCCGGTCCCGGCACCTCGCACGACGCAATCGTCTGGGGCCGAGCGTGATGGGCATGGCAGCGGCGTTCTGGGGCCTGGCGCTCGTGGTCGGGCTCGGGGGCCAGATCCAGCTGCCGGTGTCGGCGCTGGCCTCGATCCTTCCCGTCGTGGTCGGCGTTCCCTTCGGCACCGAGCGCCTGTTCCGATGGATCGTCGTGGGCTCGACGCTCGTCGCGGCGGCCGTCGCCGTCCTCTCCATCCTTCCGCCCGTCCTTTCGTACGCCCCGGTTCCCCAGGCGACCGCCGAGATCCTGGTCGCCGGCTACGTGCCGGTGCTGATCGGCCTGTACTCGTTTCTGGTCTGGCAGTCGAGCGCGCGCCTCGGCGAGACGCTTGCCGCCACCCGCGCGGCGAACGAGGCGTTGCGCGAGTCGGAGCGCTCGCTCGAGCGCAAGGTAGAGATGCGCACCGCGGAGTTGGCCCAGAAGAACACTGCGCTGGAGCGCTCGCAGCAAGAACTCGCCGACGCCCGCGACGAGGCGCTCGGTGCGAGCCGCACCAAGAGCGCCTTCCTCGCCAACATGAGCCACGAACTGCGCACCCCGCTCAACGCGATCATCGGCTACAGCGAGATGTTGCGCGAGGAGGCCGAGGACGGCGGCCATGAGGCACTCGTCCCCGACCTGAACAAGGTGGTCGCCGCGGGCCGCCACCTGCTCGGCCTGATCAACGACGTGCTCGACCTCTCGAAGATCGAAGCCGGGCGCATGGAGGTGCACGCGGAGCGCTTCGACCTGCGCGAGGCCGTGGAAGGGATCGCCAGCACCATCGCCCCGCTGATCGAGAAGAACCGCAACCGACTGGTGCTCGATCTGCCCGACGCGATCGGCACGATGCACTCCGACACCACGAAGCTGCGCCAGATCCTGTTCAATCTGCTCTCGAACGCCTCGAAGTTCACGCACGAAGGCGAAGTGCGACTTGCCGTGGCGCGCCGTGAGCGCGACGAGGAGCCGTGGCTCGAGTTCCGCGTGACGGACAGCGGCATCGGCATGACGGCCGAGCAGCTCTCGCGCATCTTCGAGCCGTTCACGCAGGCGGACACCACGACCACGCGCGAGTTCGGCGGCACGGGCCTCGGCCTCACCATCACGCGCAGCTTCTGCGCGATGCTCGGGGGCGAGATCAGCGCGACGAGCCAGCCGGGACGGGGCTCGGAGTTCGTGGTGCAGCTTCCGGCCGAGCTGCGCGGACCGGCTGCGGTGGAGGCCCCGACGCCGACTGCGGCGGCAAGCGCGGAGACGGCGTCGACGGTGCTCGTGATCGACGACGATGCGCCCTCGCGAGAGCTGCTGGCGCGCTTCCTCGGCCGCGAGGGCTTCCGCATCGTCACGGCGTCGAGCGGCGCGGAGGGCCTTCGGCTGGCGCGGGAGATCCGGCCCCGGCTCATCACCCTCGATGTGTTGATGCCGGGCATGGACGGCTGGAGCGTGCTGGCCGAGCTCAAGGCCGACCCCGAGCTGGCAGAGATCCCGGTCGTGGTGGTCTCGATCACGGATGATGCGGCGCTCGGCTACGCCCTCGGCGCGAGCGAGTACCTGACGAAGCCGGTGGACCGCGAACGCCTCACCGCGATCGTGAGGCGTTATGTGGCGCTGCACGCGGCCGGGCCCGTGCTGATCGTCGAGGACGACCCGCTCTCGCGCTCCCTGCTTCGCGACGCAGCGGAATCGCTCGGCTGCCGCGTCGTCGAGGCCGAGAACGGCAGCGTCGGGCTCGCCTGTGCGCGCGCCGAGCGGCCCAGCCTGGTCCTGCTCGACCTGATGATGCCGGTGATGGACGGCTTCGAGTTCCTGGAGGAGCTGCGGCACGAGGCGGGCGGCGACACGATTCCGGTCGTCGTCGTCACGGCGAAGGACCTGAGTCCCGAGGAGCGCGAGACGCTCGGCCTCAAGCGCGACCGCATCCTCGAGAAGGGAGGCCGCTCCCGGGAACACCTGCTCGGAGAGGTACGCACCTTGGTGCGGGCCCACCTTGCGATCGAAGGGCAGAGCCGAAAGATCCATCAGCGGGGGGAATGACGTGCAGAAGATTCTGATCATCGAAGACAACGAGATGAACCGGGACATGCTCTCGCGCCGGCTCGCACGTCACGGCTACGAGGTGGTCGTGGCGGTGGACGGGGCCGAAGGCCTCGCGCGCGCGCGCGACGAACGCCCCGCGCTGATCCTGATGGACATGAGCCTGCCAGTGATCGACGGCTGGGAGGCCACGCGGCGTCTCAAGGCAGATCCGGAGACGGCGGCCATCCCGATCATCGCGCTCACCGCCCACGCCATGACGAGCGATCGCGACAAGGCACTCGAGGCGGGCTGTGACGGCTACGAGACCAAGCCGGTGGAGCTGCCGCGCCTGCTCGAAGCGATGGAGAAGCTGCTCGGTACGACTCCGGGCTAGCCGAGGCTGGCGAGGTAGCGGCGCAGATCCTCGATCAAGCGCGACGGACGCGTGGTGAAGCGCGCGGTCAGGGTCGGCGGATCGCCTTCCTCCATCGAGACGACCTTCGCGTAGCAGGAGTCGGTGAGAGTTCCCTCGCCGCCGGGGAAGACCACGCGCACGTCGGTCATTTCGGCGAGCGGCTCCTCGCACTCGATGCGCGCAGCCGACACCGAGAGTTGACGCACGATGCCACGCAGCACGCGCTCGCCGACGCGCTTGCCCTCGAGTACGGCGATCTGCACGGGTAGGCCCTCGGGCAGAGTGACGAGGCTCTGCTCCACCCCGGGCAGTCGAAGCTCCTTCCGCCCGCGGATGCCCACCACGCGGTGGACCCGCAACGCATCCTCGAAGCCCTTGGGATGGATTTCGCGCACCAGATCGACGCAGGGCTCGCCGCGCGCGGCCTCGAGCACACGGTCGGAAATCAGGATCTCCCCGCCGAGCGTGCAGGACTCGATGCGTGAGGCGAGGTTGAGGGGCAGCCCGATTGCGCCGTACTTGCTGCGCCTCTCGGAGCCCATGCTGCCGACGATCACTTCGCCCGTGTCGATGCCGATGCCCATCTCGAGTTCCGGCAGGCCCTTGCCGCGCAGCACGGGATTCAACGCGAGCAGCGCGAGCTGCATCGCCACGGCGCAGCGAACCGCCTGTGCGGCGTGGTCCGCCCGCGCCACGGGCGCTCCAAAGAAGGCCAGGATCCCGTCGCCGAAGAAGTCGTCGATGATGCCGTCGTGGGCCTGGATCACCTCGGACATTCCGCCGAGGTAATGGTTCAGCAGCGTCAGCACCTCGCTCGCGGCGCACTCGGCCGTCAGCGAGGTGAAGCCGCGCAGGTCCGCCGTCAGCACGGTGACCTCACGGCTCTCGCCGCGCAGCTCGAGCGCGCCCGGATCCTCGAGCAGGGCGTCCACGACCTCATCCGACACGTAGCGTCCGAAGATTCTCCGGATGAAGGCGTTGCGGATCTCGAGGTGCTGCGCGAGCCGCGAGACCTCGTCGTGGGCGCGCTTCACGGCGAGCTGCGCCTCGACCCGCGCCTGCACGACGGGGAAATCGAGCGGCTTGGTGACGTGGTCGTTGGCGCCGAGGCGAAGCCCCTCGACGACGTGCTCCGTGCCGTCGAGCGCCGTGGCCAGGATCACCGGGAGCCGCGTGAGCGGCTGCTCCCGGCGGATCGTCTCGAGCACTTCGAGGCCGCTCATGCCCGGCATCATCACGTCGAGCAGCACGAGATCGAACGACTGGTCCGCAATGCGCTGCAGCGCGCTTCTGCCATCGGAAACGGCCATCACCTCGTAGCCGAC
>Ga0102851_10000787_pt1 | contig 16884 bp, 12 predicted proteins | sample Mud3Dept3metaG_FD_79558 | JGI IMG/M metagenome (GOLD analysis project Ga0102851, IMG submission 79558) | Freshwater wetland microbial communities from Ohio, USA, analyzing the effect of biotic and abiotic controls - Mud 3 Core 4 Depth 3... | ecosystem: Environmental > Aquatic > Freshwater >... | reverse complement strand
TCCGTTTCGTTGTTCATATACATTGCCCCGAAAGCACAAGCCCTTACGCAGTCGCCCTTACCCAGACATCCATAGCTGCAGTCTGTTTCTCCGATATACAGGTTGTGGGATATCCTGCAGTCCGGCACCCCGTTGTAAACTGAGGTGCGCGGACGAGATTCCGGTGTGCCATTGCATTTGAGAACGGCAAGAAGCGGGTCCACGACAGGCGCCACCTTGCCCAGTATCTTTGCTGCCTCTCCCATAACAGATGCTCCGCCGACCGGACAATTTAATCCTTCAAATGTCTCTGCCTTTACTAACGCTTCAGCAAAATTGCGGCATCCGGCAAATCCGCATCCCCCGCAATTTGCGGCAGGGAGCGCAGCCAGCACCTCGTCTATCCGGGGATCCTCAAAAATCTTGAATTTCTGCGCAATAAAATAAAGTATCACTGCTGCAAACAGGGCAAGCAGACCCAGACTTATGACGGTGATAATTATAGTGTGACCCATTAAGGAGCTTTTATTGAAAATTCAAATTTATTACTGATCCGGTTTCTGAAAAAATAAAGTGCAAGGTAATAAGGAATGAGTATTGCCAGTGATCCAAGTCCGGCGATTAATTCCGTAACCGGTAGTGCAGCCAGGATGATCAGGACAGTTATAACCAGGATGAACGGAAAAACATATCCAAGGAACAGGGCTGCATATCCCATCGATTTTTTCATCAGTACAACAACATTATCTCCGGGGGATAATTCATGACTGCCCTTAACCTCGACAATTTTTTCCTTAACACCCACCAGGTTGCATGATCCTTCAGCATGGCAACCGGAGCATGCTGAGGCAGAAGATATTAATACAGTTACGGATTTATCGTCAGATTTCTGCACTGTTCCTTTATGTTCGATGCTTTCAAAATTGTCGGACCTGGCCATATGGATCACCCCGGAAAATTAATCGGCAAAATTAAAAATAATAAAAGAGATTTTAACTGCCTTTTGTCAGCTTTATAAGATAATTTGACTATTTAACTCAAGTTGCTGGTTGCTGGTTGTTTGAAATTGAGCTTTGAAAAAATATTCTAGGGTAAATATTTTTATTGATTACATAAAATCTTATTAATCAAACAACTAATAAGCAACCAGCATCAAGCAACCAGCAACCAGTAACTTAAATTATTCATTCTGATATCAGATTATGTTATCAGCTGATGCTGCTCCATGACTGTTGTTTGCTGAAGAGTCGTTTCAGTTCAGCGCTTAGAACCAGGTTTTGACTCTCCGCCAGGAGCGGATCCTTTGCAATGATATCTTCTGCAATATTCCGGACATATGCGATCAGCTGTCCGTCTTTGCCAAGGTCAGCGATCTTCAGGTCAAAAGGGATCCCGCTTTGCATAGTTCCTTCGATATCTCCCGGGCCTCTCAGCTGGAGATCGGTTTCAGCGATCTCGAAGCCATCATTGGTCCTTATCATAACCTCAAGCCGGGCAGCGGCCTCTTTTGACAGCTTGCCGGAGCTTATCAGAATACAGTATGACTGGTCGGCTCCTCTGCCGACCCGGCCTCTGAGCTGATGAAGTTGTGACAGACCGAATCTTTCAGCACTCTCAATGACCATAACAGTGGCATTAGGTATGTCCACCCCGACTTCAATCACAGTGGTCGCAATGAGAAAATGCGCTTTTCCTTCCCTGAAGAGTCTCATGGATTCTTCCTTTACTGCCGGGCTCATTTTGCCATGAACAACACTGATACTGTATTCCGGGGGAGGAAAGATCCTTGAAATGGTATCCCATCCGTCCTCAAGATCCTTATAGTCCATTTTTTCGGATTCCTTTATCAGGGGATATACAATGAAGACCTGACGGCCTTCAGCAATCCTGCTACGGAGGAATCCGAAAACCTTGTTCTTTTCCGAATCGAAAAAATGCATTGTTCTGACCGGGATCCTTCCAGGAGGAAGCTCATCAATCACAGAGACATCAAGGTCGCCGTAAAGTGTCATCGCCAGTGTCCGGGGAATAGGAGTGGCTGTCATTACCAGGACATGGGGAGGATTAATGCTTTTCTGCCAGAGTTTTGCTCTCTGTTCGACTCCGAACCTGTGCTGTTCGTCAATGATCACCAGACCGAGATTACTGAACTGAACACTTTCCTCTATAAGCGCATGAGTACCTATCAGAATATTCAGCGATTTATCGAGAAGTGATTCGCTGATATCTATCCTCAATGACCTTTTTGATGAACCTGTTAAAAGCCTTATTTTTACGTCCATTCCCTTCAGCATTCCGGTTATTGTCTGATAATGTTGAGTTGCAAGGATCTCCGTTGGTGCCATTATACATGCCTGGTAACCATTATCAATTGCAATCAGCATGCTCATAAGAGCCACAAGGGTTTTGCCGCTGCCGACATCACCCTGGAGAAGGCGGTTCATCTGCTTTCCGGAACCAAGATCCCTGCGGATCTCCCTCATTACCTTTTTCTGGGCTTCGGTAAGGGAAAAGGGGAGGTTGTTATGGTAAAATCTGTTGAAGTTTTCCCCGACACTCGAGAAAATAAAACCCCTGAATTTCCGCGATCGGTTATTTTTAAACCTGATGAGATTAAGCTGAATATAAAAAAGCTCCTCAAATTTCAGACGGTATCTGGCTTTTTCAAGGATATCCGGATCAGAGGGAAAATGAATTGCATGAAGAGCCTGTTGAAGTTCAATCAGTTTATATTTTGAAATTATGTACCCGGGAAGAGTTTCAGGCAACCTGAAATTCATTTTCTTCAGGAGATTGCCCGTAAGCTTGCTGATTGTTTTTGATGTAATAAAGTGATTTTTAAGCTTTTCGGTTGTACTGTACTGTGCCTGAAGTGCAGAGTTCATTCTTTCTGATACTTTGGCTACAGCTTCGATCTCGGGATGGATGATATTTACAATTCCGTTGAATATGCCGGGTTTACCAAAAACAATATATTCAATACCCGGGGTGTAGCTGCCCGTTATCCACCTGGTACCTTTAAACCAAACCAGCTTGATGGTGCCGGTATCATCCTGAAAATCAGCAATCAACCTTTTTCCGGCTCCGCGTCCTTCAACGGAATAACCCTTTATCATCCCCTTTACCTGCACGTATGGCAGGTCGGGGTCAAGCTCTGCGATTTTATAAAACCTGGTCCGGTCAATGTACTTGTAGGGAAAATAATAGAGCAGGTCACGATACGTATTTATATTCAATTCTTTATTAAGCAGTTCAGCCCTTTTGGGGCCTACTCCCGGCAGGTATGTGATATTTGTGTCGAGAAAATCCTGCATGGCTGATCCGGATCAACTTTAATGAAAAAGATGGCTGAAATTACTTATTTTTGGAGACCTTACCTAATGTTAACATTGCCGCAATGTTTTTCTTCAGGACCCTGAAATACTTAAAATACTTGTTGTTTGCAAGGCACAGTAAAGGTCATGGAATTCACAGTCCCTTTGTTTTTAACCTTGTATCTGGAGTCTTCAGGAATAAAATTGACCCCGGCATTGTCTTAATAATTGAAAACATCAGAAAAAAGCTTATTTCCGACAACAGGATCATAAATGTTCTGGATCTTGGCGCGGGACCCTCTATGAAAAAAAGCAGCTTGAGAAAAGTGTCTGATATCGTTAAATATTCAGCCGTTCCTGCAAAATACGGGATCCTGTTGTCAAACCTGGCAACAGAGTTTGGCAAGCCGGTCATTGTCGAGTTTGGTACAGCTATGGGGATCAGCACAATGTACCTCGCCTCGGGATGCAGGGAAGCACCTGTTTATACTATGGAAGGATGTCCCTCGATCTCAAAACTTGCAGGTGATAATTTCAGGGAAGCAGGTCTTTACAATATCAGACAGATGACTGGTTCCTTTGATGATCTCCTGCCGGAGCTCAGGAATACTGCAACCCGGCCGGGACTTGTTTTCATTGACGGAAACCACAGGAAGGAGCCTGTTGTAAGATACTTCATCGAGATGGCTCAAATATCGGGTAAGGATACAGTAATCGCTATAGATGATATTCACCTTTCAAATGAGATGGAAAATGCATGGACGATAATAAAACAATATGAAAGTATATCATTTACAGTCGACCTCTTCAGGATGGGTCTTGTTTTTTTCAGGGAGGGAATGAATCATATCGATTATGTGATCAGGTATTAACAAAAATTATGACATTTAAATGTATTATTAAGCCAATTTAATCTAATTTCGAAAATTTAAAATTCACAAAGGATTATGGACAAAGTAATTGAGATTCAAAATATAGTAAAGAACTACCAGGTTGGATCAGTGATTGTACGTGCTTTAAGATCGATTACAGTTAGTATTGAAAAGAATGAATATGTGGCCATTATGGGGCCATCCGGTTCAGGCAAATCAACCCTGATGAATCTTGTGGGATGTCTCGATACTCCTACCAGCGGAACTTACATACTTAACGGCATCGATGTAAGTAAAATGGAGGATGACTATCTTGCTGAAATAAGAAATAAGGAGATTGGATTTGTTTTTCAGACCTTCAACCTTCTGCCAAGATATACTGCTCTCGAGAATGTTACTTTACCGCTGATCTATGCAGGCATTCAGAAAACTGACAGGGAAAAGCATGCTGTTGAAACACTAAGGCAGGTCGGACTCGAGGACAGGATGACCCACAAACCAAATGAATTGTCCGGAGGTCAGAGGCAGCGTGTAGCAATTGCACGGGCTCTGGTAAATAATCCATCCATAATTCTTGCCGATGAACCAACAGGGAACCTCGACAGCAAGACATCTGTAGACATCATGGGGCTTCTTGATGAGATACACAGAAACGGCAATACTGTGATAGTGGTTACTCATGAGGAGGAGATTGCCAGGCATGCAGCCCGCATCATAAGACTGCTTGATGGTGAAATTTCTCAGGATTATCCGAACGAAAAATATAAACCTGCCTGATCTGCTGTTTCAGGATCATTTATTGCAATCTGTTATTATAATTTTCAGGCTATGAAGATTTATACCCGTACAGGTGACGATGGGACCACCTCTCTGTCGGGAGGGAAAAGGATTCCCAAATTCCATATCCGCATTGAAGCTTTCGGTACTGTCGATGAACTTATTTCCTGGATTGGACTTTTACGGGATCATATGGAAAATGAGGATCGGAAAGAAATCCTTATTTACATCCAGAATCAGCTGATGATCTGTGCTGTTGCCCTGGCTTCAGACAGTGAAAATAACAAAGCTGGTAATCTCATGCCGGATCCGGAGTGTCTGAAGAAGCTGGAAATCGAGATCGATAAAATGCAGGAAAAACTCAAGCCTCTCAGGAACCTTATAATTCCCGGTGGAAATATCCTCGTATCTTATTGTCACATAGCAAGATGTGTTTGCCGGAGAGCAGAAAGGACAGTGCTGAAACTAAATGTGACAGAAAAAACTCCTGAAATAATCAATAAATTCCTTAACAGGCTCGCGGATTATTTATTCGTATTATCACGCAAGATCAGCTTAGAGCTTGATATTGAGGAGGTTAGTTGGCCTCTTTAAGTAGCGGAAAATCTTTGGAAGGGTATTGTTTATAAAGTAAAATAATATATATATTTGCAGACTTTGTAAAAATACTTTATCTGATAAGGAAATTATGTATTGGACACTTGAATTAGCATCAAAACTCGAGGATGCTCCATGGCCTGCAACCAAGGATGAGCTGATTGATTTCGCCATACGGTCAGGTGCCCCGATGGAAGTTATTGAGAATCTCCAGGAGATTGAGGATGAGGGAGATATCTATGAAAGCATTGAAGATATCTGGCCTGATTATCCAAGCAAGGACGATTTCTTCTTCAATGAAGATGAATATTGAAAAGGCTGAGCAAGCCTTTTTTTATTTACACCTGCCCCCTGAGAACCCCCGTCCCGCTTTGCGGGACTGCCCCCTAAAGGGGGCCTAACACACATATATTTAGTAAGTTATCTTACATCCAGAGATTTAAACCCCCTTCAGGGGGTGGTCCGCCGACTGGCGGACCGGGGGTTATTCTTTTAGGGGGGAGGGGAGGTAAATATATCTGCGATTTTTTTAGGCCGCAGGTGATCGTACCAGTTAAATCCGTCGAGCCTCGGATTAGCCTTGGGTGATAATGAAGGAGGATCAATGACACCCTCCGGATTCTGGTTCTCGACAATTACCGCAATTTTGCCATCTTCAATAAAGATCTCAATGCTGGAACTTGTCGCGGTATTTATTGCCATAAGTTCCTCACCTTCAACCAGATAGTATATTGACTCACCATTGCCGTCTATAAAGATCCTGTTGAGCTTATTATCCTTGAAATACCCTGTAAGAGATCTGCCCTTGATCTGGTTGAATCTCAGGGAATCAACCTGGCTGGCAACGAATGCCGAACTAAACAGCTCCATTTTATCTGCTTTCCTGTTCCTGGTGAAGATTGCCATTGAATCGGAGGTCATCTGGTTTTCTTCTGACCAGAGAACCGGGTATTTATATAACCTTATTACGGAGTCCTGGAAGGAGTATGAGATTGAGTCACATTTTGCCTGCATATCGAGGCTGAACATCCTGCATCCGTAATATGCCCTCATCAGCCTGTAACCTTTGACTGTTGAGTCTGATACTGTGACAGCACTGATCGTGTCAGCATGCAGAAAAAGGGAATCCTTTCCGGAAACCTGAATGAACAGGGCACTGTCAGTTACCATAAACCGTTCGGGTTGTTTGTAATACCAGGCATAGTCCCCGGCTACCATTAACTGATTGCTTGTATCAGCAATACTGGTATTGCCAAATGACTGACCATATCCGGTATTGTCATCATAATACAGGGAATCGCCCTTTATTATCTGCTGTCTGTTGTCAATCATGGCATTTTTCCAGATCCGGGTAATATTATTCTTGGTGTCGTACCATCCCTTTTCGCAATACAGATATATGCTGTCGCCTTTCATTTCTGAAGGTCCCGTAAAAAAGGCGGTTTCGGTTTCTGTGTTGTAATCCATTGTGTCTGCGGTCATTACATACTCAGGATTTACGATTTTCACACTATCCTTGAAATAAAAGAGCTTCTGCGAAGCATAGTATCTGCCGAGTTTGCTTGTAAGAGTATTCTCTCCGTTTATGATTCTCCCGCTGTCGGTGTATTCGGCTATTTCGTTACTGACATCATAATTGACGGAATTAGTATACAGGTGTGTCTCTTTATCAACGAGTTCGACATTGCCATTCAGCAGTGCTTTCTCCGTGACACCGTCATAAAAAAGATAATCGCCGAGAATATCAAGAGTATCCCCCTGCTCAATATGGATTTTGCCGAAAGCGGTAACCTGATTCCTGTCGGGAAAGAAATGTGCGCTGTCGCATGACATCGTTATTTCGTTATGCTCAAGCAAAACATTTCCGAGAAGCCTGTGCCAATCCTTCCCGGTACTTGCATCTCTTTCAATATTATCTTCATCAGCGTGTTTCAGGTCTATCCTCCTTTTCCCCTGGTTTCTGACCTGTGTATCCTGGGAGTTGAGAGTAAAGGACAACAGCAGGATAACCGAGACATTAAATAAGTATCTGACAGGGGAATTACTGAAAAGAGACCGGAAGAGTTTTATTTCAGCCATCCTTCTTCAAGAAAGTCGCATGACTTGAATTCGTCACTTATTTTAATATATGTAACCTCGATTTTCTTTTTCAGCCACTCATCGTAGGTCCTGGAACGCTTGTTCATTAATGCTGCATCGCTCAGGCTCTGATAATCATCTTTCAGATTGGCTCTGTGGGCGGAGAGTTCATTATCCAGCCTTACAATCCTGAAAACCACGTTATTATCATCATCGGTGGTCCTGAAGGGTTCGGAGATCTCACCTACCTTCAGGTCCCTTACTTTCACATACATTTCGGGATTCAGCTCCTCCAGCGTGAACCAGGTATCCCGTTCTGAAGGATTTGTACTTACAAACTTGCCGCCATTGATCCTGCTGTCTTTATGGGTTGAGTACCGTCTGGCCACGTCTTCAAATTTAAGACTGTCTTTTCTTATCAGGTTTGCCAGGCTGTCGAGCCTGAAAATTGCCCTTGTAACCTGGTCCGGTTTGACTTTTGGTTTGATCAGGATATGCCTTGTGTTGAGTAGGTCGCCATTACGGTCAATGACCTGGATAATATGGAAGCCATGTCTTGTCTCAACGATTTTGGACACTGTGTTTTTGGTCAGGCTCCATGCCTCATCAGCATATGGCTTTTCCAGCTCACCTCTCAGCATAAAGCCCAGCTCGCCTCCCTTTGCTGCGGAAACCGGATCTTCAGAGTAAAGTCTGGCAAGCACATTGAAGCTTTTTCCGGCAAGTATCTCTGCCCGTATATCCAGAAGCTTTTGTCTTGCTTCAGCTTTGTTCTCTTCATTCTCTGGCGGATCCAGCTGTATTAAGCTTATCTGAACCTTTGTGGGAATAACCGGCAGGCTGTCCTTCGGGATTGATGAGTAGAATTTTTTCAATTCGTTGGGTGTGATCTTGATATTTTCTGCAATACTGCTCTGAACCTGGCTGATAATTTCCTGGTCAACAAGAGCTTTACGGATATCTCTTCGTATCTCGATCATGCTTTTCTTGAAATATCCCTGAAGCGCTTCTTCACTCCCTGCACGTCTGATGGCATCATTGACCCTTGCATTAAGTTCACCTTCAACCATATCCTCTGTAACTTCGATACTGTCGATACGAGCCTGGTCAAGAAACAGTTTGGAAACAAGCAGCTGACGAAGCACATCGCACCGCAATTCATCCGTGGGCACTCTATTGCCGCCGCTCCTAATTTCCAATATCATATTCTCAATGTCTGACAGATAGATCACTTCATTACCTGCAATTGCTGCCACTGACTCAACCAGCACCTGCGATTTAACAGCAGGTATCACAGAAAGCAAAATACCAGCCAGCATCAGGAATAATCTAGAACCTTTTCTGATCATATATTATCTGTTTAGTAAAGTAAAAATATTCTGTTTAAGGGCATCATTATAGATCCCGTTCTCGAGCGACTGAATGAATTCAAGTCTCCTGTTATTCCATATTATCCTTTTGATATCATCCTTAACATATTCAAAAGGGGCAGGCGACGACCTGAGCTTGTAATCGCGGATTGTCAGCAGATATAAATAAGTGGAGTCGCTGTTTCTTGCTTCAAAATATTTCGTTCTCCGCAGGAAATTTTCCTCATTCTGAATTTCTGAAGGCAGCTCTACTGATAATTTGTCGAGGGTAACCCAATCCTCGTTAAAATCATCAAATTTCTCTGCAAACTGATAACAAAGGGTCTCAAGCTGTTGAAGATCACCCTGGTCATTTGACCGCGCCAGAATTCTGATCCTGTTCATGCCCGGGGTTTCCACAGGAAGCTTGATGAAGAGAGCTTTGACAATGTTAGAGCTCAGGTTAAAGCTCTCCCGGTTATTCATATAATAATTCTCAAGTTCTGAATCGGTCACTGTCGTGTCCATTCTTTCAAGTATCATCTGCCTCTGGTACTGGTAGATTATCAGGTTGACCCGGGCCTCTTCAAGTTGATTGTCTATGTCTTTTCTCAGTTCCGGAGTAAGATTTTCCTCAGCTTTCCGGAAGAGGAGCTCCCTTCTTGCCCATTTGTTAATGTAATTCTGAATCATGACTGTACTGTCGGCAACAGAAGTGCCCGCCGGAACCAGCCCCGCAACCTGATCCTTATAGAGGACCGCATCTCCGGCCCGGGCAATTGCAACCCTTTTTACCTTGTTGTGATTCCTGCAACCGGCTGAAATAATTATAATTAACAGTAATGTCAGGATCCTATTCATTATTTAAGCTCTTTTTAACCTCATTGAGCACTGCATTGTCAATCTTAACGGGATACTGCTCCTTTAATTGCCTGATCCATTCGTTCTCGAGATATTCCTGATACCCTGTCATCATTTCGCCCCTTACTTCTTCAAGCGGCAAAGGTTCCGGCTCCATGATCCTGTTAATGACCAGTAGAGAGGGATAATTATTTATCCGGGTCAATTGGGCTCCTTTAATCCATTGAATTTTATCAATCTGCGGATCATCCCCCGTGAACCATTTCCCTTCATTGATTATCAGGAGAGAATCATTCTTCTTGTTGAATTTATCAAGCATTAATCTGTCGGTATCAGGTTTTCTTGAGTATTTCCTGTAAGCTGGTGCCAGCATTTTTTCTCCCTTGTCCGACCTGAGCGTATAGATTTTTGCCTCGATGCCTTTTCTGCTCAGGAAATTTTGCTTATTTTTTTCATAATAGCGGAGCAAGCCGGCGGAATCTTCCTGCACCTTGTTCCATACCTTCTTCCCTGAAATTTCGAAGAGCAGGATACCATCATGAAACTCATTCATCAGGTAACGGAAATCAGGATATTTCTTTTCGAGGATTGAATCTTCATATTTGATTATCTGGTCAGATATCATGCTTTCGATCGACTGGTTGATGAAATATACAGGATCGGTCGTTATGATCCTTTGACCCCGTTTCTCAATGAATGATGCAAATTCCCTGGTTGTAAGATTCTGGTCAGCAAAAGAATACAGGTAACCGGAGGGCATACCAGTCCTGTTGTATCTGACTATGCCTTTGATTATCAATGTATCAGTATTGTCGACAAACCAGTCAAAAGCTCTCTGGTTTATTCTGTATTTATACTCTTTTTTCAGTTTATCGACAAATGAGCTTTTGCTCAATGAATTAAGATATGACTGGTTTATCCTGCTTTCAAGGAACGACTTCATTTCTTCGAACGAGCCATGGGGTTTTTTATCAAGGAGTTTTATTATATGCCATCCATAGGGTGTCCGTACAGGTTTTGTATATTTCCCCGTGTCACTAATTGAGAGTGCTGCTTCAGCAAAGTCACTGATTATTTCTCCGGCACCAAACCAGTTGAGTTTTCCTCCCGAGGCGGCAGATTCCTTATGATCGGAATATTTTAAGGCAAGTTCGCTGAACGAGGCTCCTCCCTGGAGCTCTTTATATATATTATTAATTGATTCCTCCGCAAGCTTTGCCTCCTTTTCTCCTGTGCCCGGAGGGGAAGCTCTCATTATATGCGCCACAAGCACCTTTCCCCTGGCGGGCCTTTTGTCGGCTACCCTTATGATATGATAGCCGTAAGGTGTCCTTACAGGATCTGATATTACACCCGTTTTCAGATCATAGGCTGCATCTTCAAACGGCAATATCATCTGGAAAATAGTAAAATAACCAAGATTTCCGCCGTTTATTTTTACAGAAGGATCGTCGGATGTGCCCCGTGCCACTTGTTCAAATGGTTCTCCCATTAAAATTCTCTCCTTTATCCCGGCTGCTTTTTGCCAGGCTTCGAGAGTATCATCTGGTTTGGCACCCTCGGGACAATTTATCAGAATATGCCAGGCATTAATTTCCGTCAGCGACCTCTGGTAAGTTTTTTGCAATAATTTTTCTTTAGCCTGATTATCAGTGAGATAATTCTGTGCAAGTTGATTTCTGTATCCTTTCAGCTCATTCCGGAATGATCTGGTTGTATCGAGTCCCAGGCTGACAGCATCCGCAACCTTGAGCTTGAAATTGATATATTGCTGCAGATAAACATCAACATCAGCATCAGCCCCGGCACCCGGGTCAATGCTCTTTTTATACATTCTTATGAATTCGCCGGCGGGGACTTCCTTCCCGGCAATTGTCATAAGGATCCTGTTTTCCAGGGTCTGTGCTTCACAGACAAAGGGAATAAGGAATGGCAAAAAAATCAATAACGATGATCTGATCTTCATCAGGACTGGCTGTAATGGTTATTCAATGACTTTCCTGCTGTAGTTCGGGGATTCTCTGGTTATAGATACATCATGAGGATGGCTTTCAATGATACCCGAATTGGTAATCCGCACAAATCTGGCCTCTTTCTTCAGAGTACTTATATTCTTTGCGCCTACATAACCCATGCCTGCCCTTAAGCCTCCCAGCATCTGATAAATAACTTCCGAAAGTGTGCCCTTATATGGCACTCGTGCTGCAATTCCTTCGGGAACGAGTTTCTGAATATCATCTTCAATATCCTGGAAATAGCGGTCCTTTGAACCTTGTTGCATAGCTTCTATTGAACCCATACCCCTGTATGCCTTAAACTTACGGCCGTTATAAATAATAGTTTCACCCGGTGATTCCTCGACACCGGCAAAGAGTGAACCTGCCATAATCGAATCTGCACCTGCGGCAATGGCTTTGATGATATCGCCTGAATACCTGATCCCTCCGTCGGCTATGATCGGGATCCCTGATCCCTCAATTGCCTTTGCAACATTGTATATCGCCGACAGCTGAGGTATTCCCACGCCTGCAATAACCCTTGTTGTGCAGATGGAACCCGGACCGATCCCCACTTTCACGGCATCCGCACCTTCGGCAACCAGCTTCTTAGCCGCTTCTCCGGTACCTATGTTCCCGACCACGACATCGGTCCGGTTGTAATTTTTTTTGATTTCCTTAAGAATCTTAATGACATTTTTTGTGTGAGCATGTGCCGTATCAATGACAATTGCATCGACATTTGCATTGACAAGTGCTTCAACTCTGTCGAGAGTATCTGCAGCTATCCCCACGGCACCTGCAACCCTGAGCCGTCCCTTATCATCCTTGCATGAATTGGGACGATCCTTTATTTTCGTAATATCCTTGTATGTAATGAGCCCGGTCAGTTTTCCGTTGTCATCCACAATAGGCAGTTTTTCAATCTTATGCTTCTGCAGGATCCTTGCTGCAGCTTCAAGGTTGGTCTGATGATCGGTGGTAATAAGTTTCGTGGTCATCACTTCGGTTATCTTTCGCTTTCGGTTGTTTTCAAAGCGAAGATCCCTGCTCGTTACAATCCCCTTGAGAATACCATTTTTATCAATTACAGGTATTCCTCCGATCTTGTATTCGTTCATCAGGTTCACAGCATCGGCAACAGTAGCATCAAGGTTGATCGTAATCGGATCAAATATCATGACATTTTCAGCTCTCTTTACCTTTTTTACCTGCCCGGCCTGCTTATCGATGCTCATATTCTTATGAATGACACCTATGCCACCTTCCCTTGCTATGGCAATCGCAAGGTCATCTTCTGTCACAGTATCCATTGCTGCAGAAATGACAGGGGTGTTGAGACTGATATTCCTGGTGAACATGGAGCTCAGGTCCACCTCCCTGGGAAGTACCTCCGAATATGAAGGGATGAGAAGAACATCGTCAAATGTCAGGCCTTCATAAAGTATTTTATCGATTATTGATGACATCGGAAAGGGTATTTGGTTTTGCTGCGCAAATTACGAAAAATTCATAACTCCTAAAACAGTCAATCCTGTAACTCTCTGTAAAAAATTGAATAACAGTTATGCGTTGTGCAGTTAACCATTTTCTCTGGCTGCATGTACTCACCCCCCCTCCCGATAGCTATCGGGACCCCTTCTCTGCTGTCGCAAAGAAGGAGGAGACCATTGAATTACATTCTGTTTATTATCCAACTTTCTTCCCCTCAACTCTTCCCACAGGAGCTTTTCCGAATCAGTCTGGTTGGCTCTTTGCTCCTGTGAACGTTTCTTTATTTTCTTAAAATCAAATTTATTAAAATCTTCCACTTTAAATGAAATAAATGTAAATATATAAAATTCAACTAATTATATTGCAAAACCTTCCCCCTCTTTGCGCTAGCAGAGAGGGGGACGTAAGGGGGTGAGTACATGTGATTGAAAGGAGAAAATAAGGGGGCGGATTCATGAAAGTTATATTGGGTAAACAACTTAATTTCAAATATATTAAGATTTCAACCGCACAAGACGTTAACAGTTACTATTTTTGTATCAGTACATCAGGTTTTGTATTGCCGCAACAGATGAATATTGAACCATACAGGCAGGTCCTGACGAAATACTGGGGATTCACATCATTCAAACCACTGCAGGAGGAAATAATAAAATCCGTGGCGGAAGGAAAGGATACCCTCGCACTGATGCCGACGGGAGGAGGCAAATCGATAACATACCAGGTTCCGGCTATCGTCAGGGAAGGAATTTGCCTGGTCATCACTCCGCTGATAGCACTGATGAAAGACCAGGTCAATCGTCTTAACAGCCTGGAGATAAGATCAATGGCAATACACTCAGGCATGTCAGGAGAGGAGATCGATGTTGCAGTCGATAATTGCATATACGGCGACTATAAATTCCTCTATATTTCCCCTGAAAGGATCTCTACAAGGATATTTCAGACACGGCTGCCCCGACTGAACATAAACCTTGTTGCTGTTGATGAAGCTCACTGCATCTCGCAGTGGGGATACGATTTCAGGCCATCTTACCTGAAAATAGCATCTATACGCGATCTGATATCTGACAAGGTGCCGTTTCTTGCATTAACTGCTTCTGCAACACCTGCGGTCACGCAGGACATAATGAATAAACTGGAGTTCAGGGAGAATAATGTTCTGAGGACAAGCTTTGAACGGAAAAATATTTCATATCTGGTAAGGAGAGTGGAGGACAAAGGCACATGGCTCATCAAAAACCTCCAGAGAGCCAAGGGCAGCGGGATAGTGTATGTCCGGAGCAGGAAGCGATGCAAGGAGGTTGCAGAGTTATTGGTTTCCAATGGGATCAATGCTGATTTTTACCACGCGGGTCTTCCGGCTGAGATGCGTGACAAGAAACAGATTTCCTGGACAGCAGGCGAGACACGCGTAATTGTCGCGACCAATGCTTTCGGAATGGGTATTGACAAGGCGGAGGTCAGGTTTGTCATACACTGGGAGATGCCGGATTCGATTGAGGAGTACTTCCAGGAGAGCGGCAGGGCAGGGCGCGATGGAATGCCTGCTTTTGCTGTCCTGTTATATTCAAGCACCGACAGGAGGCATCTCGAGGACTCAATCAGAAGGAAATTCCCTCCCGTCGAAAAAATAAAGGATATTTACGAAGCTCTATGCAATTTTCTCAGGGTGCCGGAGGGAGCAGGGAAGGATAATGTATTTGATTTCAGTATGCAGGATTTCGTTTCGAAGTACCGGCTTCCGGTTATCGAAACATTTAACAGTTTAAACTTTCTGCAACGGGAAGGTTACATAGAATTTACTGAAGAGATCAACAATCCCTCGCGGGTTCATTTTATTGTCGGGCGCGACGATCTCTATAAATTCCAGGTGGCAAATGAATCATTTGACGGTTTTATCAAGCTTCTTTTAAGATCATATACCGGGATGTTCTCGGAATTTATAGCCATTAATGAGGATTCACTCTCCAAAAAGTCCGGCTTATCCCGGGATGCGATATACAGGTTTCTTGTCAAGCTGTCATCAATGAATATAATAAGGTATATCCCGGGCAAGAAAACAGCTCTTGTGATATTCACAGAGGAGAGGCTTGAAAGAAAAGCATTGATGATCTCTCCGGATAATTATCTGCAGGTGAAGGAGAAGCATATATTCAGGGTGAACAAAATGATAGATTATGCTGATTACAATACCAAGTGCAGGTCGGTCGTCCTGCTTGATTATTTCGGCGAGGAATCTGACCGCTGCGGGATATGCGACGTTTGCCGTGAAAGGAATGAGCTTGATCTGAGTAAATATGAGTTTGATCTGATTCTTGAAGAGATCAAGGAGATACTGGCAGGTCAGAAATGTGATTCACGCGAGCTTGTCAGTAAGGTCAGCCTGCCCGAGGAGAACGTTATTAAAGTACTGCGATGGCTCCTCGACCATAATAAAATAATCATGGATGACAGGCATCTTTTGTCATGGCGGGAACCGGATCTGTTCTCAAGGTAAAAAGCTTATAACCACAACCTGTTTAGGATGTTGAAAAAGTCATAATTTACCCCCCAACCCCCCAAGGGAGGCTTTAAAACTGTCAGTATTTCAATAAGTCCCCCTTGGGGGATTTAGGGGTAAAAGAAAAGAAAGGATTTTTCCACAGCCCCAATATATGATTGTAAAATAGGGTTTTACACCCTTCTCCTTAGACTTAAGGGGAAGGGCTGGGGATAGGGTTAAAAAAATTCTTTTTATCTGCTAATTTTAGATAATTGGATATTTTTCCATCTTTTTTAGATTCCAGTTTAATTTATAATTTTAGATCAAATCCATATTAATATTAAAATGAAAAAAACAGCAATCTTGTTTGTATTATCAGTCCTTTCAATAGCATCTTTTTCTCAGCAGGAGGACTATTTATTAAAGGAGCTGAATATTCCTTATTACAGTTCTTCAGTAAACCAATCTGATAGTTATATCCGTGAAAAATGCCTCCTGGATGTTTACTATCCGGGAAATGCAAAAAACTTTCCTGTGATTGTCTGGTTCCATGGAGGAGGTTTAAAAAGTGGAGATAAAGCCCTGCCTGAAGGGCTTATACAGAAAGAAATCGGAATAGTATCTGTCGGTTACCGGTTATTTCCCACCGTTAAATGCCCGAAATATCTTGAAGATGCCGCTGCTGCTGTGGCGTGGGTTTTTAATAATATTAAGAAATACGGAGGTGATCCCGGTTTGATCTTTATTGCCGGACATTCAGCAGGTGCATATCTTACAAGTATGCTGGGACTGGACAAAAAGTGGCTGGCTGCCCAAAATATCGATGCGAATAAGATTGCCGGATTATTTCCGTTAAGCGGCAACGGCATTACCCATCTGGCAATAAGAGAAGAAAGAGGGATCTCCAGTATGGTGCCGGTGGTTGATGAGTATGCCCCGCTTTTTCATGTACGTCCTGATGCTCCGCCTCTTTATCTGATGACAGGAGACAGAGAAATGGAGTACATCGGGAGGTATGAGGAGAACGCATATTTGATGCGTATGATGAAGCTTGTAGGGCATAAAGAGACAATATTATAT
>Ga0102851_10000786_pt1 | contig 16885 bp, 18 predicted proteins | sample Mud3Dept3metaG_FD_79558 | JGI IMG/M metagenome (GOLD analysis project Ga0102851, IMG submission 79558) | Freshwater wetland microbial communities from Ohio, USA, analyzing the effect of biotic and abiotic controls - Mud 3 Core 4 Depth 3... | ecosystem: Environmental > Aquatic > Freshwater >... | reverse complement strand
CTTATCGCATGGGTCAATTCGCCAAGCGAAGATTGACCAGGATCGCACCGCTCACGGTGAGCAGCGCTCCCGCTGGCACCCGCCAGGTAATGAATTCCACGCGCCGCAGAAAAAGGAGCGCGAAGACGACGGTGATGAGGGGGGAAGTCTGGATCAGAGCAAGCATCCGGTAGACTTCCCCCCTTTGAAGGGCGCCCGCAAAGAAGTACTGGCCGATAGCCCCGATGATCCCCACCAGCAGAAATGGTTTCCATGCCCTCTTGATACCGTCGGCAATCTGGCCGCGCATGAAAGTGACGGTGTAGAGGACAACGAGAGTGAAGGCCGCGACCAAACCGACGAACGCACCCGCGAGGGTGTCCGGGAACGACGGGAGGGCCTTGCGCCAGAGCACCGCGCCCAACGCAGCAAACCCGGCAGCCGCGATGGGCCAGAGGGCGTCGATTCGCCTCCACCGGCCCTCGGTCCTGCCCGAAGAGACCAGCACGATTCCCATTACGATGAACAACACGCCCACCAGGTGGTACCATTCCGGCCTCTCTCCGAGAAAAATAATGGCCAGGAAAGAGGCGAAAAGCGGCGAGATACCCTTGATGGGGGCCGCCCGGGCGACCCCTATCTTTGCGATGCCGAACATGAAAAAGATGGAGAACAGCCCCGGATTGAAGACGCCAGCCACCGCCAGCCAAAGATAATGGTCCCCGTAAGGGGGGAAACGGACGCCCGAGAGCAATATCAGGGCGAGGAGAGTCAAGACCCCCACGGAGCGCGAGATCGTCGATCCGACGAAGGGGTTGGTATGCTGAAGGCCGGACCTCATCCCCATGTCCGCGCAGGCAAACGAGAACGCGGCACCCATGGCGAAGAGAACTGCGGCATCGAATATCAAGGCAGGCATGCGCTCTCGCCTCAGGGACGTTCAGTTGGAGTGAGTACGATGGGTGGACTGCGGGTGTTTGTCAACGGCAGGTATCGAGGAGCGCCGATCAACAGTCGAATTACTCGATTGTTCGGCACGATGCGGTGCCAGTCTTCCAGCGCCGACTGTAATAGAATCAGGCCTGCAATCCCGGTTGATCATGGCAAATCCCCTGGCCGGACGAACAGCCGGCCTTCCGCGTAGCGAGGAGAATCACATGGCGGAATATATTCCCAGCCCCAGAGATTGGGTACGTGAGCAGGTTGAACTCTATGAGCGGAGTGGTGGTACCGAAGGCACCACGCTTCGTGACACCGGGTTGCCGGTGATCATCGTGACCCATATCGGCAACAAGACTGGCGCCGTCCGCAAGACCCCGCTGATGCGCGTAAAGGACGGCGCCAACTATGTCCTCGTGGGCTCGCAGGGTGGGGCACCAAAGCACCCGGTGTGGGTGTATAACCTACGCACCAACCCGATGGTCGAGATTCGCGACCGGACCGTGGTATGTCCGATGCAAGCTCGTGAGGTCACAGACGCGGCCGAGCGAGCGCGGCTTTGGAAGATCGCGGTGGCGGCGTACCCGCCGTATGAGGAATACCAGACAAGGACCACCCGGCAGATCCCGGTCTTTGTGGCGGCGCCGGTACGCTAGCAGAAGGCGTTGGCGAAGGCACACCGATAGGGGGGCTCTACATCCCCGGATCGCGACGCGCGAAGATGTGCGGACCGATTTCGGAAACCCGCCGCGCGCCCACGTAGCCGAAGGCCCGTTCCATTTCGTCCGAAAGTATCTTGATTGCCCTCGCGGCGCCCGCCTGCCCGCCGCATGCCGTGCCGTAAAGCGTCGCCCTGCCGACCAGCACCATCTTTGCACCGAGGGCCAGCGCCTTGAGTATGTCGCTGCCGCGGCGGATGCCGCTGTCGAGTATGACCGTGCAGCGGTCGCCGACCGCCTCCACGATCTCCGGCAGCATGTCTATGGTCGCTACGGCGCTGTCGAAGGCGCGTCCGCCGTGATTCGACACGATCACGCCATCGGCGCCCGCATCTACGGCGGCCCGCGCCTGATCGCCGCTCAGAATGCTCTTGACGATGAGCTTGCGCGGCCAAAAGTCGCGGAATTTCCTGATGTGCTCCCAGGTCATCGCCTGGAATGCCTTGGGACGCACGCGATTCTTGCCGTCGAGGACCGTAAAGCGGTAGCGCTCGGGAAAATTGGCGTTCGTGGGCAGGCCCTCGTGCATGAGGTACTGGCGCATCACGCGCCACATCCAGCCGGGATGCTTCATCATGTCCACCGCTGCCGTCACGTTGGGCCGGAACGGAAAGGAGAAGCCGTTGCGCTCGTTGTGCTCGCGCCCGCGGCCCGGCGCGGCGTCGATCGTGACGACCAGAGCTTCCCAGCCCAGGTCGCGCGCACGCGTGACCATTTCGTAGGAGCCCTCCTGATCCGCCCAGGGATAAAGCTGGAACCACTTGCGCGCATCGGGCACCAACTTCGTGACTTCCTCCATGGAGGTCAGCGCCCCCATCGCCAGCGTGAAAGGAATGCCCGCCTCGGCAGCGGCCTTCGCCAGTGCCACCTCGCCTTGATACCACATCAGCCCGGCGCTGCCCGTAGGAGCGATGCCAAACGGCAGGTTGATGCGCTGGCCGAAGATCTCGGTGCCGAGGTCGCGCGTCGACCAATCGTTGAGAAAGCGCGTGCGCAGCTTGATCCGCTGAAATGCCGCCCGGTTTTCCTCGAGCGAAATCCCGTCCTCGGTGCCCTTGTCGACGTATTCAAAGATGCCTTTGGGCAGGCGGCGCTGCGCAGCTTCGCGCAGATCAAAGATGTTGTAGCAGCGATCTAGGTTTGTCATCGGATCGTCCCCCGATTCTTGGTTCTTTGCCCGCTGTTATCCTTGCCATGGCGGGCACTGACTGTCGCCAGACCGCACGATATTATCATCGGGAAACTGGAATTCTGAAAGAATCCGGGATCAATCCGGAGTAGACTCGGGTCGCGCGAAAGACTGCGGAGCCATCAGCAAAGGAGACAAGCGTGGATGCAGAGGCAAAATTAAAGGAACTCGGGATCGAACTTCCGCCGGCGCCCACTCCGATTGGCAATTACGTCGCCGGGGTAAGGGTCGGTAACCTACTGTTCATGTCGGGTTGCGGCCCGCGCCGCATCGACGGCAGCGCAATTACTGGCAAGGTAGGTGCAGACCTCTCGATGGACGAGGGCTACGCGGCGGCCCGCGTTGTGGGGCTCAACATGCTCGCCAACATCCGTTCAGCAATCGGCTCGCTCAACCGGGTCGAGCGGGTGGTCAAGGTGCTGGGGATGGTCAATTCGGCGCCGCATTTTGATCAGATGCCCAAAGTCATCAACGGGTTCTCCGATCTGTTCGTCGAAATCTTCGGTGCGGAGCGGGGCCGAGGTGCGCGCTCCGCTGTCGGCATGGCGGCGCTGCCGAACCAGATCGCCGTGGAAGTTGAGATGGTGCTTCAGGTCTCGGACTGAGTGATCCCAATCCAGCAGCCGCGGATGAGGGCGCAGATAGCGCCGCTGCTTGACCCGCTGCTGCGCGATGCACTAATCTATTCGATGATGCCGCACTGCAATGCGTGGCTAAATGCCTGAAGAGGTTCAAAGTGGATAGCGTCGATACCGAAGTACTGAAAAGCGCAGTTGCGTGGCTCGATGCCGGGCACAAGGCGACGCTTGCGACCGTCACCCGCACGTGGGGCTCGGCGCCGCGCCCGGTCGGCGCGATGCTCGTCATCCGCGATGATGGTCACATCATCGGCTCGGTGTCGGGCGGTTGCGTCGAGGACGATCTCATCGAACGCGGAAAGGCGCACCAGACGACGGGCGGCAAGCCTGAAGTCGTGACGTACGGCGTGACCGCCGATCAGGCGGCACGTTTCGGCCTGCCGTGCGGCGGCACGCTGCAGCTCGTGCTCGAACCGGTGCGGGCGGAGTCCCAGCTGAAGGAACTGCTGGCGACGATCGAGCGGCACGAACTCGTCGCGCGCTTTCTCGACCTGGAATCGGGACACGTGAAGCTGCAGTCCGGCCGGTGGTCGGACGTGCTCGAGTTCGACGGCAAGATACTCAAGAGCATCCACGGTCCGCGCTGGCGGCTGCTGATCATCGGCGCCGGACAGACGTCGCGTTTCCTCGCGCAAATGGCGCAGGCGCTCGATTACCAGGTCACGGTCTGCGATCCGCGCGAAGAATATGCTGACGAATGGAACGTTCCCGGGGCGACGCTGGTGCGTGGCTATCCCGACGACGTGGTGCTGGCGATGAATCCCGATCCGCATTTCGCCGTGGTGGCGGTGACGCACGACCCCAAGCTGGACGACGCGGCGCTCACCGAAGCCCTCAAGTCGCCGGCATTCTACGTCGGTGCGGTCGGCTCGCGGCTGAACAACGAAAAACGCCGCAAACGGCTTGCGGAATTCGATCTTTCCGCCGCAGAGATTGCACGGCTGTACGGGCCCGTCGGGCTGAAGATCGGCAGCAAGACGCCGGCGGAAATCGCGCTGTCGATCGTGGCCGAAATGACTGCCGTGCGGCGCGGCGTGAAGCTCGAATCGATAGGCGTTCCGGCTGCCGTACCCGCGGCGCCCAACACCGATCCGCTCGCCTGCCGCCCGTAGCGCTTACCCCTCAAAAAACTCCTTGACCTTGTCCATCCACGACTTGGCGCGCGGGTTGTGGCGGCCGGTGTCTTTGACATTGATCGCTTCAAGCTCGGCCAGCAGTTCGCGTTGGCGCGGCGTCAGGTTGATCGGCGTTTCGATTACGACGTGGCACAACAAATCGCCCGTTGCCGATGAACGCACGCCCTTGATGCCTTTGCCGCGCAGCCGGAACACTTTGCCGGTCTGCGTCTCGGGCGGCACCTTGATCTTGGCGTAGCCGTCGAGCGTCGGAATCTCGATTTCGCCGCCGAGCGCGGCGGTGCTGTAGCTGATCGGCATTTCGCAGTGCAGGTCGTTGTGATCGCGCTGGAATACCGCGTGCGGTTTGAGGTGGATCACCACATACAGGTCGCCCGCCGGGCCGCCGTTGACGCCGGCTTCGCCTTCGCCCGAGAGCCGGATGCGGTCGCCTTCGTCGACGCCTGACGGGATCTTCACCGACAGCGTCTTGTGCCGCTTGATGCGGCCCGCGCCGTGGCAGGTTGCGCAGGGCGACTGCACGATCTTGCCGCTGCCGTGGCATTTGGGGCACGTCTGCTGGATCGAGAAGAATCCCTGCTGCATGCGCACCTGGCCGTGGCCGCCGCAGGTCGTGCAGGGCGTGGGCTGCGTGCCGGGCTTAGCGCCGCTGCCGTGGCAGGTCTCGCATTCCTCCATCGTCGGAATTCGGATCTTGGTCTCGGTGCCGCGGGCGGCTTCCTCGAGCGCGATTTCGAGGTTGTAGCGCAGGTCGGCGCCGCGATAGACCTGGGAGCGCTGCCGGCCGCCGCCGAAGATGTCGCCGAAGATATCGCCGAACGCGTCGGCGAAGTTGCCGAAACCCGCGCCCGCGCCGGCGGCCGCGGACTGATCGACGCCGGCGTGTCCGTACTGATCGTATGCGGTGCGCTTGCCCGCATCAGACAGGATTTCGTACGCCTGCTTGGCTTCTTTGAATTGTTCCTCGGCTTTCGGGTTGTCCGGATTGCGGTCCGGATGAAATTTCATCGCGAGTTTGCGATACGCCTTCTTGATCTCCTCGTCGGAGGCGTCCCGGTTGATGCCGAGCACTTCGTAGTAGTCTCTTTTCGCCATGGTTTTTTAGGATTCGTGATTCACAACGCAAAGAGGACGGGACGCAATCGCGCCCGTCCTGCACTCGCCCCGCCTTGCAACTGCCGAATCCTGAATCCTTATTTCTTGTCTTTCACTTCCTCGTATTCCGCATCGACCACGTTGCCATCTTCCTTCTTGCCGCCAGCTTCGGCTTTGGCCTCGGCGCCCGCCGCCTGCTGTTTGGCCTGCTCTTGCGCCTGCATCTGCTCCGCGATCTTGTGTGCCGCGGTGGCGAGCGCCTGCGACTTGGCATCGATCTGCGCCTTGTCGTCGCTCTTCAGCGCAGCCTCGGCTTCCTTGAGCGCGGCCTCGATCTTCGACTTCTCGTCGGCACTGATCTTGTCGCCGTATTCCGTGAGCGACTTCCTGACCGAATGCACCAGCGCGTCGCACTGATTGCGCGCGGTCACGAGTTCCACCGCCTTCTTGTCTTCCTCGGCGTGGGCTTCGGCGTCCTGCACCATGCGCTTGATCTCGTCTTCGGTGAGACCCGAATTCGCCTGGATCTTGATCTTGTTCTCCTTGCCGGTCGCCTTGTCCTTGGCCGACACGTGCAGTATGCCGTTGGCGTCGATGTCGAACGTGACCTCGATCTGCGGCATGCCGCGCGGCGACGGCGGGATGTCGGTCAGGTTGAACTGGCCGAGACTCTTGTTGCCGGAAGCCATTTCGCGCTCGCCCTGCAGCACGTGAATGGTCACGGCGGACTGATTGTCTTCGGCGGTCGAGAAGACCTGCGACGCCTTGGTCGGGATCGTGGTGTTTTTCTGGATCAGCTTGGTCATCACGCTGCCCAGGGTTTCGATGCCGAGGGAGAGCGGCGTCACGTCGAGCAGCAGCACGTCCTTGACGTCGCCTTTGAGCACGCCGCCCTGGATTGCGGCACCCACTGCGACCGCCTCGTCGGGGTTGACGTCCTTGCGCGGCTCCTTGCCGAAGAACTCCTTGACCTTGTCCTGTACCTTCGGCATGCGGGTCTGGCCGCCGACCAGGATGACGTCAGAAATATCGCTCAGCTTGACTCCCGCGTCCTTGACGGCGAGTTCGCACGGCCTGATCGTTTTTTCGATCAACTCCTCGACCAGGCTCTCGAACTTGGCGCGCGTGATCTTGATCGCGAGGTGCTTGGGCCCCGCCGCATCAGCCGTGATGTACGGCAGGTTGACCTCGGTCTGCTGCGACGAGGAAAGTTCGATCTTGGCTTTTTCCGCGGCGTCCTTCAGCCGCTGCAGCGCGAGCATGTCTTTCCTCAGATCGATGCCCTGCTCCTTCTTGAACTCGTCGCACAGGTAATCCATCAGGCGCTGGTCGAAGTCTTCACCGCCGAGGAAGGTGTCGCCGTTGGTCGACAGCACTTCGAACTGATGCTCGCCCTCGACCACCGCGATCTCGATGATCGAGATGTCGAACGTGCCGCCGCCCAGGTCATAGACCGCGACTTTGCGGTCGCCTTCCTTTTTGTCCATGCCGAAGGCGAGTGCCGCCGCGGTCGGCTCGTTGATGATGCGTTTTACTTCGAGTCCGGCGATGCGGCCGGCGTCCTTGGTTGCCTGGCGCTGCGAATCGTTGAAGTACGCGGGCACCGTGATCACCGCTTCCGTGACCGGTTCGCCGAGATAGTCCTCGGCGGTCTTCTTCATCTTGATCAGCACTTGCGCCGAGATTTCGGGAGGCGCGATTTTCTTGCCGCGCACCTCGACCCATGCGTCGTTGTTATCGGCCTTGATGATCCTGTACGGCATGAGTCCGATGTCTTTCTGGACTTCTTTTTCGTCGAAGCGGCGGCCGATCAGACGTTTCACGGCGTAAAGCGTGTTCTTGGCGTTGGTCACCGCCTGCCGTTTGGCCGACGCGCCGACCAGAACTTCGCCGTCATCCGCATACGCGACAATCGACGGCGTGGTGCGCGCGCCTTCCGAGTTTTCGATAACCTTCGGCTGGCCGTTTTCCATGATCGCCACACACGAGTTGGTCGTGCCCAGGTCTATCCCGATAATCTTTGCCATGTTCTACCTCTCTGAATTGGAACCGTTGTCCGCTCAATTATCTTTGAATCTTGGGGTTATTCATCCGTTTTCAACTGTTTTCGCTTTGGCCACCATCACCATCGCGGGGCGGATTACGCGGTCATTGAGCAGGTAACCCTTCTGCAGCACCTGTACTACGGTATTGGGGTCGGCGTCGGAATCGACCATGCCGATCGCCTGATGACGGTGCGGATCGAATTTCTGGCCGGCGGGGTCGATCGCGATCAGGTTGAATTTCTCGAAGACCGAGTTGAGCTGCTTGAGCGTGAGTTCGACGCCGCTCTTGACGGTATCGATCGTAGCGTTGGTCGTGGCGAGTGCTGCCTCCAGGCTGTCTTTGACCGCGAGCAGCGCGGACGAAAAGTTCTCGATCGCATACTTATGGGCGTTGGCAATGTCGGCCTGCGCGCGCTTGCGGATGTTGTCGGCTTCGGCCCTGGCGCGCAGCCAGGCGTCGTGATGCTCCTGCGCGGCGAGTTCGGCCTGTTTCAGCAGCGTCTCGAGGCTCGGCATTACCTCCGCGGCGCCGGCAGCCTGGTCGGTCGCGGCGGGTTGCGGCTCCTCCTGCAGCGGACCGGCCGGAACGGGTTCCTGATGCGTATCCTGCATTGCTCGTTACTCCTCAATTAACTGTTTGGTAATTGGGGCTTCAGGTGCTATTTCAAGGGGCAGCGAAGTAATTGATCGGAAACGGATTGTGGCCGAGCGCACGCTGCTGGCGCAGGTTACTGCGGCGGTGTAGGTCGCGCAGAACTAGTCGCGGGCAGGCGGCCGCTCGCCCAGCACCAGCGCACTCAGCGCCCAGCTGATGAGACTGTAGACGAGGGCACCCCCGACCGCGGGCCAGAATCCCGCCACGAAGAATCCCTTCACGAACGACGCGACAAACCAGAACAGCAGCCCGTTGATGACGAACGTGAACAGGCCGAGGGTCAGGATGTTGATCGGCAGCGTGAGCAGAATCAGGACCGGCCGGATCAGGGCATTCACCAGTCCGAGCACGAGCGCAGTGATCAACGCAGTATAGAAACCCTCGACCCGGATCGATTCGAAGAGGTAGGGCAGCGCGAGCAGCGCCAGCGCGTTGATGACCCAGCTGATCAGGAGTCGCATTTTGACGCCATCATTCTGCGCTCATCGCTAGCTTTTGGCACCGGCGGCCAGCGCCTGTGCGCGCGAACGTTCGAGCGTTTCCGCCGACGGCCCGGTGCCGGCCCAGCCGAGCAGGTTCGTGGCAACGATGTCGGCAAGCGCGTGGATCCAGTCGTCGCGCTCGTTCAGGCACGGAATGTAGTGATAATCCTTGCCGCCAGCGTTGAGAAAAATGGTCTTGCCCTCGATCGCGATCTCCTCGAGCGTCTCGAGGCAGTCGCTGATAAACCCCGGACAAACCACGTCGACGCGGCCAAGTTTCTGCCTGCCGAGGTCCCTGAGCACCGTGGCGGTATAGGGCTGCAGCCATTCGGCGCGGCCAAAGCGCGATTGGAACGTGACCTGGTAATCCCCGGGCCCGAGCCTGAGTGCTTCCGTCAGCAAGCGCGCGGTTTTGTGGCATTCGCAATGGTAGGGGTCGCCTTTATCGAGCGTGTAGCGCGGCACGCCGTGAAAACTCATGATCAGCTGGTCGGGGCGGCCGTGCCGTAGCCAGTAATCGTTGATGTTTTGCGCCAGCGCGGCGATATAACCCGGATGATCGTGGAAATTCCTGACGCTGCGCAGCGCCGGCTGGTTGCGCATGGCGGCGAAGACGGCGCCGACTGCGTCCATCGCGGTAGCAGTGGTGCTCGCCGCGTATTGCGGGTATAGCGGCAGCACCAGCACGCGGTCGCAGCCTTGTTGCTGCAGGCCGGTCAGCGCGCCGGCAACCGACGGCTTGCCGTAGCGCATCGCGTAGTCGATCACAAGCGGCACCTTCAGGCGCTCGCCGAGGAAGCCGCGCAGCAGCTTCATCTGGCGCTCGGTATGCACCCTGAGCGGCGAGCCGTCGCTCGTCCAGATCTGCGCGTAGCGCTGCGCCGATTGCCGGGGTCGCAGCGGCAGGATGAACAGGTTGAGGATCAACCACCACAGCGGCCGCCAGATCTCGACCACGCGCGGGTCGGCGAGGAATTCACGCAGGTAGCGGCGCACGGCCGCCGCGGTCGCGGCCTCGGGCGTGCCGAGATTGATCAGCAGGATGCCGATTTTCGGGGCGGTACCGTGGGCGTGGGGAGGTTCCGCGTGGAAGCGAGCCATCGAGATCGTCAATTATGCGACAACGCGCTCGACAGCAGCTTGGCCGTGATATCGACGATCGGAATCACGCGTTCGTAGGCCATGCGCGTCGGGCCGATCACGCCCAGTATGCCGACCACATTGCCGTCGACTTCATAGGGGGCGGTAACGATGCTGCACTCATCGAGCGGTACCAGGCCGGATTCGCCGCCGATGAAAATCTGCACGCCGTGCGCCCGGCTCGACGTGTCGAGCAGCTGCAACAGGCCGGTTTTCTGTTCGAACAGCTCGAACAGCCTGCGCAGCCGCGCCATGTCGCCCGACAGGTCGTGCACCTGCAGCAGATTGCGCTCGCCCGAGATCACGACTTCGTCCGAGGCTTCCTGCAACGCCCGGCCGCCGACTTCGAGCGCCGCGGTCATCAACTGCGACATGTTTTCGCGCAATTCCTTGAGCTCGTCGTGGATGCGGCGCCGGATTTCCTCGAACGAACAGCCGGCGTAATGCTGATTGAGCATATTCGCCGCTTCGATCAGCTCCGACTGGGTGTAGCTCCGGTCGGTGCTGAAGATGCGGTTTTGCACGTCGCCCTCGGGGGAGACGATGATCAGCAGGACGCGTTTTTCGGACAGGGTGAGAAACTCGATGTGGCGGAACATCGCGGTGCGGCGCGGCGTCATCACGATGCCGGCGAAGCGCGTGAGGTCGGAGAGCAGGTGGGACGCCGACGACACGAGGCGCTGGCGGTTCTCGGTGTGCAGCTGGCCTTCGAGCTGATGAATTTCGATGCGGTCGAGCGGCTTGATCTTGAGCAGCGTGTCGACGAAAAAGCGGTAGCCGCGCGACGTGGGGATACGGCCGGCGGAGGTGTGCGGGCTGGCGATGAATCCCAGCTCCTCGAGGTCCGCCATCACGTTGCGGATGCTCGCGGGGCTCAGGTCGAGCCCGGAAACCCGCGACAGCGCGCGCGACCCGACCGGCTGGCCGTCGGCGATGTAGCGCTCCACCAGCGCTTTCAGCAGCGTCTGCGCGCGTTCGTTCAGGACCGGAGTGTCGTGAGCCATCGATTTATTCTACACAAAAAAACCGCATCTGCCGGGTAAATTGGTTTCACATATAATGCGGGCATGAATCCCTCATTCAAGACCGTCGGCCTGATCGGCAAATACAAGAGCCCGGAAATCGCCGGGCCACTGCTCAAACTTGCCGATTTTCTCACCCAGCGCGGCGTCAAAGTGCTGATCGACCGGCTCACCGCCTCGCACATCGGCGACAACAAGTATCCGGTGCTGGTGCTCGAGGAAATCGGGCGCCAGGCAGACCTCGCGGTCGTGCTCGGCGGCGACGGCACCATGCTCAACATCGCACGCACGTTCGCGCCGTGCGATGTGGCGCTGGTCGGCGTCAACCAGGGCCGGCTCGGGTTTCTGACCGATATCTCGATCGACACCATGTTCGAGACGATCGGCACCATCCTCGATGGCAATTACGTGACCGAAGAGCGCATGCTGCTCGAGGCCGAGGTGTTCAGCGGCGAGAGCAGCGTCTTCACGGTGCTCGCGTTCAACGACGTGGTCATCTCGAAGGGCATCAAGGGCAGCATGATCGAACTCGAGGTCCGGATCGACGGCCAGTTTCTGTACACGGTACGGGCGGATGGTTTGATCGTTGCCAGTCCAACGGGTTCCACGGCCTACGCGCTGTCGTCGGGCGGCCCGATCGTCCATCCGTCGCTCTCGGTAATGGCGCTGGTGCCGATCTGCCCGCATACTTTCTCGAGCCGGCCGATCGTGATCAGCAGCGACAGCGTAGTCGAGATCATCATCGGGGATGCGGCCGATGCGCGCGCCCACTTCGACAGCCATTCGCGTTTCGACCTGCGCGAGCAGGACCATGTGGTGGTGCGCCGCTATGGACACACGATACGGCTGCTGCACCCGGTCGGACACAATTACTACAGCATGCTGCGCGAAAAACTGCACTGGACCGAGTTCTACTAGTTTTCCCGGGCCATGCTGCGCGCGCTCAACATTCGGGACTTCGTGATCGTCGACCGGATGGATCTCGAGTTCCACGAAGGTTTTACCGTGCTCACGGGTGAAACGGGTGCCGGCAAGTCGATTCTGATTGACGCGCTGGCGATGGTGCTCGGCGAGCGCAGCGACGCCGGCATCGTGCGGCCGGGCGCCGGGAAAAGCGAAATCAGCGCCGAATTCGGGATTGCCGGCCTCGCGCCGCTGCAACGCTGGCTTGCCGGTAACGATCTCGCCGGCGATATCGATGCGTGCCTGCTGCGGCGCGTGATCGACAGCGGCGGACGGTCGCGCGCGTTCATCAATGGTTGCGCCGTGACGCTCGCGCAACTGCGCGAGGCGGGCGAGCATCTGGTCGATATCCACGGCCAGCATGAGCACCAGTCGGTACTGCGCGCGGCGGCGCAGCGCGCTCTGCTCGATGCCTATGCGGGGCTGTGCGACGCCGCCGATGCGGTCGCGGCGGCGTGGCAGCGCCGGCAGAATCTGCGTGCGCAGCTTGCCGCGCTCGAAACCAACGCCGCCGCGTTTGCCGCCGAGCGCGAGCAGCTCGAGTGGCAGGTTCGCGAGCTCGAGGCCCTTCGATTCGATCCCGGCGAGTGGCAGGAACTGCTCGCCGAGCACGCGCGCCTCGCGCATGCCCAGAGCCTGATTGAAGGTGCGCAGGTTGCGATGGACACGCTGTCCGAGGGCGACAATTCGAGCGTGACGCAGCTCGCCGCCGCGGCGTCGCGGCTCGACAATCTGCTCGAATACGACGCGCGGCTCAAGGAAATCATCGAGCTCGTTGCCTCGGCGCAGGCGCAGGCGCAGGAGGCGGTCTACATGCTGCGCGCCTACCAGCAGCGCCTCGAGCTTGATCCGCAGCGGCTGCGGGAAGTCGAGCAACGCGTCGACGCGGTGCATACCAGCGCCCGCAAGTACCGGGTGGGCCCCGACGCGCTGCAGGAGGCGCTTGCGCGCGCCCGGCAGCGGCTCGATGAGCTGGGCGGCGCGAGCGATGTGGAGACGGTGCGCAAGCGAGAGGCCGAAGCGCACGCAGCCTATCTCGCCGCGGCGAAGAAACTCAGCGCGGGCCGCCGGCAGGCCGCGCAAAAACTCGCCGGGAAAGTCACCGCGGCGATGCAGACGCTGGCGCTCGCAGGCGCCCGCTTCGAGATCGCGCTCAATCCGCTCGCCGAGGGCAATGCCAGCGGCCTCGAGCAGATCGAGTTCCTGGTATCCGCGCACCAGGGCATTGCGCCGCGTCCGCTCGCCAAAGTCGCCTCGGGCGGGGAACTGTCGCGGATCAGCCTCGCGATTCAGACGGTGACGAGCGAAATCGCACAGGTGCCGACGTTGATATTTGACGAGGTCGATTCCGGCATCGGCGGGCGGGTTGCCGAGATCGTCGGCCGGATGCTGAAGACCCTCGGCAAAAAACACCAGGTGATGTGCGTTACGCACTTGCCGCAGGTCGCGGCATCAGCCGACCAGCAATGGCAGGTCACCAAGACCGCAGCCAACGGCAAGGTGCTGAGCCACGCCACGGTGCTGGATGACAAACAGCGTGTCGAAGAGATCGCGCGCATGCTGGGTGGGGTTAAAATCACGGAAACGACGCGCAGGCATGCGGCGGAAATGCTCGGACAGCCATCACTTAGGAAATAACGGGGGAGCAAACGATGAATCGGAAAGTCACACTGGTGGTTCCGGAAGCGCCCACGCCGGCTGCGGGCACCCTGGTCGGGCAGCGCAGGATCGAAAAGCGCGGAATCCGATTCGGGGTTCTCGACAACAGCAAGGGCAATGCGGATCATCTGCTGGCGATGGTGATCGAGGGCGTGCGCGCGGCGCTGCCGCTGGCGTCGGTGGTATCGCTGCGCAAAGACGTGGTCAGCCTGCCGGCACCCAAAGCGATCCTCGACCGCCTCGCCGCGGAGGCTGACTTCGTCGTCAGCGCGATGGCCGACTGAGGGTCCTGCACGTCGTGGAGTGTCCACGACATGGCTGAGCTTCGCAAACGCGGTCTCGTCACCGCCGTGATCTGCTCCGATCCTTTCGTCAAGCTGGGGAAGACGCAGGCGCGCGTGTTTGGAGTGGCGGATCTGCCTCTGGTGATGATTCCACACCCGCTGGGAGGACTGTCTATCGAGCAGGTGGAGGGACGCGCGCTGGTGGCGATCCCGCAAGTGGTCGACCTGATTCGAAACCATTCCGAATAACCCGCCGCGCCGGGTTGCCCGACCCTCAGCCCTCACGGCTCCGGTGCGGGCAGTTGACTTTGGTGCAATCGGCGTAGATGTGCAGCGAGTGGTCGTGGATCCGGAAGCCACGCTGTTCGGCAACCCGGGTCTGGCGCTTTTCGATATCGGCATCGTAGAACTCCTCGACGCGCCCGCACTGCAGGCATACCAGATGGTCGTGATGTCCGCCCTGATTGAGTTCGTACACCGCTTTGCCGCTTTCGAAATGGTGGCGTACCAGCAGGCCCGCCTGCTCGAACTGAGTCAGCACGCGGTACACTGTTGCCAGGCCGCTGTCGGTGCCTTCCTTGAGCAGTATTTTGTAGACGTCTTCGGCGGACAGATGGCGCACCTCGCTTTTTTCGAACAACTCGAGGATGCGCAGCCGCGGCAACGTGGCTTTCAGGCCGATGGTCTTGAGATCGCTGGGGGAACTCACTCGGGCGCCTAGAGTCATAGTAAGCTACGTTATGATACTGGGTTTTAACGGATATTGTGCGCGAAAGGCCGGATGGCCGATTGGGCCGAGAATCGAGCGCATGAGACAATTTCTTACTTTGCTGATGGTGCTGGCACTGGCGGGCTGCAAGCAGGCGCCCGAGCTCCCGGCCGTTATTGCTCCCTACAAGATCGACATTCAGCAGGGCAATGTCGTCTCGCAGGCGATGGTTTCAAAGTTGAAAGCGGGCATGACGCGCGCGCAAGTGCGTTTTGCGCTTGGCTCGCCGCTGATCGTCGACATGTTCCGCACCGACCGCTGGGACTACGTCTACATGTATCAGAAGCAAGGCAAAGAGCCGCAGCGCCACCGCATCACGATTATTTTCGAGGACGACCGGCTGGTGCGGATCGAAGGCGATGTGGTGCCGGCCTACGGAACGCAGGAACCGGAAACCGCGGTGGCGGGGCCTCGGCTCGCGGCACCGCCGGCCCCCAAGCCTGATGCCGAAGCGGGCGCGAAGCCCGCGCCGCCAAAACCCGAATCCGCGGAAGACAAGGAAAAACCCAAGGAGGAAAAGGGATTTTTTGGCAGAATGCTGGAGAAAATCGGTTTTTAGACACTATCTCCAGAACGGGCGGCTAATCGTCGTTGCGGTTTTTTGAATCAGATTCCAGTTATCGGAATACAGATGACGACATTGAAGATAGCGATTGCGGGAAGCTCGGGGCGCATGGGGCGCGCGCTGCTCGAGGCGGTATTGCAAAGCGCCGACATGCGGCTGGGCGCCGCGCTCGAGCAAGTCGGAGACGCCCATCTCGGCAAGGACGCGGGGGAGCTGGTTGGCGCGTCGTGCGGTATCGCGATCAGCGCCGATGTCGAGAAAAGCGTCCGCGGCTGCGACGCCCTGATCGATTTCACGCGTCCTGAAGGCACGCTTGCTCACCTTGCCGCATGCCGCAAGTTCGGCGTCAGGATGGTGATCGGCACCACCGGCTTCAGCGCGGAACAGAAGCAAACCATTGCTGAAGCGGCGCGCGATATCGCGATCGTGATGGCGCCCAACATGAGCGTCGGCACCAATCTCGTGTTCAAATTGTCGGAGCTCGCGGCGCGCGTGCTCAACGAGGGTTACGACATCGAAATCATCGAGGCGCATCACCGGCACAAGGTCGACGCGCCCTCCGGCACGGCGCTGCATATCGGCGGCATCATCGCGCAGGCACTCGGCAGAAATCTTGCCGAATGCTCCGTCTACAGCCGCGAAGGCGTGACGGGCGAGCGCAAGAGCTCGAGCATCGGTTTTGCGACGATACGCGGCGGGGACATCGTTGGCGAACACACGGTGCTGTTCGCGGGCACCGGCGAGCGGGTCGAGATCACGGTCAAGGCCGGCAGCCGCGCGACTTATGCGCAAGGAGCGCTGCGCGCCGTGCGCTTTCTGAAGGCAAAACAAGCGGGGTTTTTCGACATGCAGGACGTGCTGGGCCTGCGCTGATGGAGTTCTTTATTTCGGCTGTCGAATCAGTAAGTTGAATCATCGCCTCCGCGTTGAACCGCGGCCGCGTTTCGCGTATAATCCGCAAGATCCGAGGCGGGATGGGTCGCAGACCCGTCCCGCTTTCCATATCTACCCCCGGGAGTTCGACGTGCCGCAACGCCAGCCAGCCATCCTTGTGCTCCGAGATGGCACGGTTTTTCGCGGCTCGTCGATCGGCGTTCCCGGCACGGCGGTCGGCGAAGTGGTGTTCAACACCGCGATGACCGGCTATCAGGAAATCCTGACCGATCCGTCGTACTGCCGCCAGATCGTGACGTTGACTTACCCGCATATCGGCAACACCGGCACGAATCCCGAGGATGCGGAGTCGCGCAAAGTCTTCGCCGCGGGACTTGTGATCCGCGATCTGCCGTTCGCCGCCAGCAATTGGCGCAAGACCCAGGATCTATCGTCATACCTGCGCGAACAGGGTGTGGTCGCGATCGCCGATATCGACACCCGCAAGCTCACGCGGATTCTGCGCGAGAAGGGGGCGCAGGATGGCTGCATCATGGCTGCCTTGGTCGACGAGGCCGAGGCGCTCGAAGCGGCACGCGCGTTCCCCGGCCTTGCCGGCATGGATCTCGCGAAAGTGGTGAGTTGCGGCGAGCCGTACGACTGGAATGAAACGACATGGACGCTCGGCCAGGGCTACGGCCGCCAGGAGCAGCCGAAATTCAATGTGGTCGCG
>Ga0102851_10000784_pt1 | contig 16897 bp, 9 predicted proteins | sample Mud3Dept3metaG_FD_79558 | JGI IMG/M metagenome (GOLD analysis project Ga0102851, IMG submission 79558) | Freshwater wetland microbial communities from Ohio, USA, analyzing the effect of biotic and abiotic controls - Mud 3 Core 4 Depth 3... | ecosystem: Environmental > Aquatic > Freshwater >... | reverse complement strand
CCGTGCCTCCATCCTCGAGGACGACGTCTTCCATGACGTGAACCTGGAGTCCGTTCTCAACAAGGAGCGAGACGGCCCCTTCCACGATCGTGTTCTCTTCAATGCCGCCCAGGACGACCTGCGAGACCTTGGCGTCTCTGAAGACAACGGCCAGCTTTTTGATCGGTTCCGGATATGAGACAGCCGCCTCCAGGAAGTGGGCCTGCGTGGGCAGGTGCAGGGCTTTCTTCAGCCCATCCACCCGTCCGGCATGAAGATAATAGACGGGGATCTCGAGGACTTCGGCGTAGTGGTTCAACTGCCCGATCCGGATCTTTTTTTGTTCTTTTTTGGGATCGGCCGCCCTTTCCAGCGACTTGTCGTCATAGTTGATGATCACGGCGGCCACGCGTCCGGCCTCGATGTCGGGGAGAGGCGTCCTTTTTTCAAAACCGGCCGCCCCAACCGGGATACCGGAATTCTCAATAGCCCGGATCGCTTCGGCGGTCTTGACGATGCGGACCCCGGCCATCTGCATTCTCTTCAGCGCCGGCTCGTTCAACGTCGTGCTCGTGAAGACCGCGTCCTCGGCAAGAAAAACATTGTATCCTTTCCTGATCAGACCCGTCGCCGACTGCATGACGCAGACATCGGTTTCGGCGCCGCAGACAAGGATATTCTCCGCCCCCGTCTTTTCCAGAGCGGCGCTTATCCCGGGTTTCCTGGTCAGGTCGAAATATTGCTTTATGAACTCGGCGCACCCCTCGGCCGGGAGTTCCCGACTGAGCTCGTCAGGCATCGCCTCGAGGCCCCGTTTGCTCCCCTCAAACGTCACCAAAATATTCAAGCCGTTTTTCTTCGCGGTCCTAATAAGGGAGAGGACGTTCGCCAGTTTGAGGGCTTCGTTCTGGCCGGGGATCGCGGGCGATATAGCGCCCGGGTGCCCCGGAATGAAGTATTTTTGGACGTCGATCACAACGAGCACAGTATTTTTCGAGTTGAGTTTCTCGATGTCAGGACCCATCGTATTTGCAGCTCCCGCGGACGCTTGGGCACTCAGTACCGAAAGAATCAAGATCATGGCGGCGTGAATGCAGATTCCAGCCTTGGCCATGGCCATGAGCATAGCTTCCGGCTCGCCGCAGTGTCAAGAACATCTCTTTAGGTCGGCGGGCAGCGGGACAGTGATATCGGCCGCATAAGAATAAAGCCATCCGTGTCCCAACCGGACGAACTTTCCCGCCAAGCCCAGCCTCAGGGACAGCCCGGGAAATGGTCACGTGGAGCAGGCCGGGATTGTCTCAGAAAGCGACATTGAAGACATAGGGATTCTGGTCCGCGCGGACGCCCGCGTCCTTGCCCAATTCCAGGATAAATGTGTAGAAGCTTTTCTTCCCCAGCTTGTAGCTGGGCAGGCCGGCATATTTGAATTCCTGGATTTCCCTGACCGTTCGGCCGCGGACGAGAACCTCGTCGAAAAGGCCGACCGAGTAATCATAAACTCCTTGCGGGGAACCCAGGGACAGACGGACCTCGTCGATCGGACGCTCCGTTGTCATATAAAAGCGATATGACCGGCCGTCCTCGCGCAGCGCGAATTTTCCGGGCTCGGTCATCCTGGCCGAGCGGGAAAGCGAATAAAAAGTCACCCGCTTCCCCGGGCCGAAGCCGGTGGTGGTCGGTTGGCGAAGGACGAGCCGGGGATAGAGGACAAGCCAAATGAAGAAAAGCCCCAGCCCGGCGCAGACCCCAAAAACCCGCGCGGACGGCCTCAAGGCAAACGGCCGTTTTTTTGAGAGGGCGTAGCCTCCGATGAGGAGCACGAGAAGCGCCGGCCAGACGATGTTGGGAAGCCAGGCGCCTTCACCGGACTTGATGTAGGACGGAAGGAAATTGGTCAAATGGAAGTGGAGATTGCTGAGACTGAAGAAAAGCCCGCCGCCTCTCTCCATTTGGCCGCGCGTTGTCTCCTGGTAGAGGCTGAGCGGCGATTTAAGGAGGAGGAAGACGAAGACGAGGCTCAGCGCCGCGGCGAAATTCGAGAAGCTTGAAAAAATTGTTTTCCGGTTGTTTTCCAGGAAATAGCCGAGCCAGATGACGAGCCCCCAGATCACCGCCACGAGGGGGCGGGCCTGGGGAGCGTACCCGGTCCTTTGGGTGAGAAATGCGGAAAGAAGCACATAGGGCGCGGTCAGTGTCAGAAGCAGCCAGAAATCCTTCCTCTTTCTCCGCAGCATCTCGACGGCGCCCAAGAGCGCGAAAAAGTAAACGGGAGCGTAGAATAAAAGGCCGTCCCGCTGGTCGATAAAATAGCCGGCCAGGGTCCCCCAGCGGTCTTTGAGCGGAATCTCGAAGAGGAGCGATTTGGCGAACCGGACAAGTTCCTCGTCCGTGTCGGTCATCTGGGCGGCCCAAGAGACGGTGGAGAGGGAATAGGTCCCGTAAAGGGCATGCTGGAACCGGAGGTAGGAGAAGATGACGACCGCGGCGATCGAAATAAAAACGGCCAGGGGCAGCCGGGTCCTTGCTTTCTTCGTGAAAGCCCACAGGCCAAAGAGAAAGAGCGGGACAAACAGGGCGATGTATTTGAGGGCATGGAACCAGAAGAACGACCCGAGAAAGAGCCCGCAGACCGCCGCCTTTGGCCAGGTGAGAACCGGCGAAAAGCGCAGCATCCGGAAGACGGCCAGGGAGAGGCCGGCGACGACGATCTCCGGGTAGATATGGATGGCATAGAAGAAAACGGGTGTTGTGAGGCCGGCCAGCAGCCAAAGCCGCAGGGCCGGTCCCTCCTTTTGCCATTCGCTCAGCGCATAGAGATAGACCTGGATGGCAAAGAAAGCGCCCCAGAGGCTCATGCCCAGCCGGATAAGAACGAGAAGCGCCCTACCCTCGAGCCAGGCGCCAAGGGCATAGAAAGGGAGCACCAAAAAGCTCACCCCGGGGGAGTGGAAGGAATAGCGGCTGCCGGGCTTGGCGCCGGGGACGACATGAGCTTCGATTCTGCCCTCGAACTTCATGAAACCGGCGTAGTCGCGCTGGGCGTAGTTATCGGCCAGGTTGAAGTCCCCGTCTTTGAGCAGACTGTGAACGATGAGAAGATAATGCGGCTCGTCTCCGCTGAAGCTGGTTCCTTCCGATACCAGGAGCAGGCCCCCGGCGTTAAAAGCCAGGAGCGAGCCGAGAAAGAGGAGGGCAATCTTCTTTCGGGTGGAGAGGCTTCGGTACTTCAGGCTCCAGGCCCGCCAGAAAGGAGCCTGGGCTTCGCCCCAGCGTCTGACCTGGGCGGCCTTGAGATAGAGGACCGAGACGACGACGGCCGCGAGGAAAAGCCTCAGCCTGGTCACGAGGTCGGCGGCGCCGATGTAGTGTCCGAGAGCCGTGGGGGCAAAGCTGAGCAGAAGGAGCGGCAGGAAGGCCTGAAAATCCTGTTCCAGGACGCCCGCTCCCGCCTGTCCGAAAAAGCGAACGGCCAACCGCGCCCAGAGCGCCCAAAGGGCGACGAGAAGCAGAAAAATCAGGCCGGTCAGCAGGACGAGCGGGACGGGAGACGGTTCGAATGAATGCCGCGAAATCGTGAAACCGCGAGCCTCGGAAACCAGCAGGACGAAACCGCTCAGGAGGGCGCTCGATAAGAAAAATACGAAGAGCGGGAGGGCTTTCCCTTTCATCCGGAGAATGATGATTTATCTTATCATTGCTTGTCAAGCTGTGCTATCATGAGCCGGATGGAGATCTCGGCCGTCATCATCACCTACAACGAGGAGCGCCGGCTCGAGGAGGCCCTGAAGAGCCTGGCCGGCGTCGTCTCCGAAGTCGTCGTTGTCGACTGTCACAGCACCGACGAGACGGTCAAGATCGCCCGGCGTTTCACCGACCGGGTTTTCGAGCGCGCCTGGACGAATTTCGCCGACCAGAAGAACTTCGCCAACGGGAAAGCCCTCCATCCGTGGATCCTTTCGCTCGACGCCGACGAGCGCGTCTCCCCCGAGCTCCGGGAAGAGCTTCTCCGTCTGCGTTCGACCGATCCCCACGTCGACGCTTTTTCCATCCCTCGCCAGGTTTATTACCTGGGGCGCTGGGTCCGCCACTCCGGCTGGTATCCGGACCGGAAAATCAGACTCTTCCGCAAGGCCAGGGCCCGCTGGGAAGGGGAGTACGTCCACGAGAGACTGGCCGTCGAAGGCCGGACGGCGGAACTTCAAGGCGCCATCCATCATTTTACCTACCGGAATATCCATGAGCATCTGGCCCGCATCAACACGTTCTCGGACCTGGGCGCCCAGAAGCTCTATGCCCGGAAGAAAAAAGCCCGCTTATACCACCTCATGTGCCTGCCGTTTTTCCGGTTTGTCCGGGCCTACTTTTGGAAGCTGGGGTTTCTGGACGGGTTCCCGGGTCTGGTCATCTCCGTCCTCACCGCCCACGCGGTTTTCGTCCGCTACGCCAAGCTGAGAGAGATATGGAAAAAAGGAGAGCGGATTGAGCCTTTTCCATATTGATTCCGGCCGGGAGTGGCGCGGCGGGCAGCGGCAGTCCCTGCTTCTGGTCCGGGAGCTCATACGGAAAGGATACGCTGCCCGGTTTGTCGTCCAGCCCGGAAGCCCGCTTCATGATAAGGCGGTCGCGGAAAGCCTCCCCGTCCTTCCCATCCGGATGCGCGGAGAGGCCGACTTTTGGGCGGCCCACCGGCTGAGCCGGCTGATGAAGCGCCACGGTTGCCGGCTTGTCCATTGCCACGACGCCCATGCCGTCGCCCTCGGCGCGGCCGCGGCGCGGCGGGCCCAAGTCCCCCTTCGGTTCATCTCCCGCCGGGTTGATTTTCCGGTAAAGCCGAACGCGCTCTCGCAGCGGAAGTACACCCGAGACGTGGACGGAATCATCGCCATCTCCGAAGGAGTGAGAAAAGCCCTCCTCGATTCGGGGATTCCCCCTTCGCTCATCTCCGTCGTCTCCTCGGGGATCGACTTCTCGCCTTTTCGGGAAGTGGACACCCGGGATTTCCTGCGCCGGGAGTTCTCCTTTGCGGCGGATGATTATCTTGTCGGGATCGTGGCCGCCCTCGAGGACCACAAAGGGCACACCTATCTCATCCAGGCCTCCAGGATCTTGAAGGATCAGGCGCCCAAGATCAAGATCATCGTGGTCGGGACGGGTTCCCTGAGGCTGGATCTCGACAGGCAGGCGCGCGACCTGGGTGTCGAGGACATCGTCTTTTTCCTCGGATTCCGTGAGGACGTGCCCCGGATCCTCGCGTCCCTGGACCTCTTTGTGCTGTCATCGCACCTTGAGGGCATGGGGACCTCCCTTCTGGATGCCATGGCCAGCCGCCTTCCCCTGGTCGCGACCCAGACGGGCGGAATTCCCGAAGTCGTTGTCGACCGGGAGACAGGGCTCCTGGTCCCTCCCCGGGACCCGGAGGCCCTGGCCCGGGCCGTGTTGACTCTCTATCGTGACCGTCCCTTGGCCGCCCGGCTGGCGGACCGGGGATTCGAGGTGGTCCAGCAGAAGTTTTCCGCGGAAGGCATGGCCTGGAAGATCATCGATCTCTATGAAAAGACCGCCAAGAAAAAGGGCGTTCGTCTAACCTAAGAGGAGAGAAAATGAAAGTCGAGCGAATCGAGCTATCGCTGCTCTACCTGCCCTACGTGCGCTTTTTCGAGACCAGCCTCGGCCGCGAAGAAGGCCGGGAGTTCATCATCGTCAAGGCCTATTCCGAGGGCCTCTGCGGGTACGGAGAGGTGGTCGCAGCGGCGACCCCATCCTACAGCTATGAGACAACCTCGACCGCCTGGCATGTCCTGCGCGATTTCCTGATTCCGACCCTGTTCGCCAAGGGGATCGTCAGGCCGGAAGATTATTACCAGGAGGTGAAGCGCTACCGCGGCCACCCCATGGCCAAGGCCGGTCTGGAATTGGCCCTGTGGGACCTCCAGGCGAAAAAAGCGGGCGTCCCGCTGTCCAAGCTTTACGGAGGGACCCGCCAGGATATCGAGGTCGGAGTGAGCATGGGGATCGAGAAGACCATCCCCGAGCTTCTGGAAAGGATCATGTCGTTCATCGGCGAAGGCTACGGGCGGATCAAGCTCAAGATCAAGCCCGGCTGGGACATCCAGGTGGTCAAGGAGGTGAGGAAACACTTCCCCGACATCCTGCTCCAGACCGATGCCAACGGCGCCTACAGCCTCAAGGACAAAGCCGGCCTCAAGATGCTGGACGCCTTTAACCTGCTGCTGCTCGAGCAGCCGTTTCCTCCTTACGACCTCTGGGACCACAGCCGGCTCCAGAAAGAGATGAAAACGCCGCTCTGCCTCGACGAGAGCATCATCTCCGAGGTCACGGCGCGCCAGGCCCTGGAGATGAAGAGCTGCCGGATCTTCAACATCAAGGTCGGCCGGGTCGGCGGCCTGGTCGAAGCCCGCAAGATCCACGATATCGCCCGCCGCGAGGGCATCCCCGTCTGGTGCGGCGGGATGCTCGAGTCGGGCATCGGCCGGGCCCACAACCTTCACATCGCCTCGCTCCCCAACTTCAAGCTGCCGAGCGACCTCTCGGCGAGCAAGCGGTACTACAAGGAAGACCTGATCGACCCGCCCATCGAGCTTCAGAGGGACGGCACGATCAAAGTCCCGAAAGGCCTGGGGATCGGGGTGAACCCGGTCGAAGCCCGCATCAAGCGGGCCACCCTCCGGGAGGAGGCCTTCACGCCCAAGTGACCCGACTCGCACAGAGCAACGGCAACACCTTCTTGATTAACTTATAGCAAACATATAAAATATATAGGCTTACTAGAAGTTGGGGTGGCGGAAGGAAGCACCCCTCTGATTATTATGCCCTTCGGGCGCGTTGCCAAAAGCTTCTTCGGAACGATCCGCCCGAAAATATCCCTGAACGGAGTGAAAAGATGAGCCGGCTGAACAAAAAAGACAGGAAATGGCTGGAGGAGAAATTCGGCGAGCGGGCCAACTTCAGCCCGACCGAACGGCTTCTCTACGGGCATGACATCGCGGCCATCCCCGGGCTTTTCAAGCCGGTCGTCGGGCGGACCGTTCCCGACGCCATCGTGCAGCCCAAGAGTGAGGAAGAGCTCGCGGCCCTCATGCTCTGGGCGGCCGGCCGCCGTATTCCCCTGGTTCCCCGGGGCAAGGGCTCCTCGGGCTATGGGGGCATCATACCCCTCAGGAAGGGAATCGTGGTCGATTTCTACCGGATGAAGGATGTCCTGTCGGTTGATGCCTCAAAGGAAACCGTGACCGTGGAGCCGGGGATCACCTGGGAGCAGCTGGACCGCAAGCTCGAGCCGTACGGTTTGGTCATACGTCTCTATCCGACGAGCTACCCGTCGTCGTCGGTGGGGGGCTGGCTGGCCCAGGGGGGCGCCGGCATCGGCTCCTATGAGTACGGCTGGTTTGCCGATAACGTCGTCCGCGTCCGAATCGTTCTTCCCGGGGGGGAAGTCCGGGAGCTCGCGGGCCGGGATATCGACGTCGCCTCCGACGCCGAGGGCACGACCGGCTTCATCAGTCAGGTCACCCTGCGTGTGATGAAAAAAACGGACCTCGGGCTGACCGCGATCGCCTGTCCCGACGCCCATAAGCTGACCAAGGTGTTCCAGGAATTCATCGCCCGCAATCTCCCGATCTGGTCGCTCGTGTTCATCAACCCGCGCATGGCCGAGATGAAGAACCGGGCTCCGGTCCGGATGCACCTCGGCCATCCCGCCGAGCACAAGGTCATCCTGCCCGCCGCCTACATCGCCGTCCTGGCCTACCGCGCCTCCGACCGCGGAAAGATTGTCCCCGTTCTCCCCGATATTCTTCACAATTGCCAAGGAGAAGTCCTCAACCAGGCCATCGCCGAGCATGAGTGGCAGAACCGGTTCAAATTGATGGTCGTCAAGCGGCTCGGGCCCTCCCTTGTCCCGTCCGAAGTCGTAGTCCCTCTTGATAAGCTCGGGACGGTCATGGAGGAGATCGAGCAGAAGATCAACCTGCCGGTGGTCAAAGAGGGCGTCATCGTCAAGCAAGGACGTGACGGACAACCCGAGGCCGTCATCCTGGGTTTTATCCCCAGCGACCAGCGCAAGTTCAGGTATAACTTTGTCTATGGTCTGGTGCTTTCGATCATCAAGATTGCCGAGAAGCACGGCGGCCGGCCCTACTCGACGGGAATATATTTCGTCCGTAAGGCCGGAACGATTTTGGGCCGGGACAGGGTGCTGCGCCTCAAGGCCTTCAAAAATGAAGTCGACCGGAAGGGAATCCTCAATCCCGGAAAAGTTTTCAGGCCCAACATGGTCAGCCGGGCGTTGGGTATGGCCAAGGTCTTCGAACCGGCCATCCGTCCGTTCGGGAACACAACGCTCACCCAGGTCGGCGAACGGTTCGACGGCTCCAAACGGGGCATCCCCGGAGATGTCGCCTGGTACGCCTATGCCTGCTCTCAGTGCGGTTACTGCATCGACGAGTGCGACCAGTTTTACGGCCGCGGTTGGGAGAGTCAGTCGCCCCGCGGCAAGTGGTATTGGCTTCGTGAATATCTGGAAGGCCGGGTGGACTGGGACCAGAAGATGGTCGACACGATCCTGGTGTGTACCACCTGCGAGCTCTGCAATCACCGCTGCTCGGCCGCCCTGCCCATCGAGCCAAGCTGGATGAAACTCCGGGGAAAGCTCATCCACGAGGACAAAAAGATGACCTTCCCGCCCTTCGAGATGATGGCCGCGGCGACCGTCGCCGAGGGCAATATCTGGGCGGGGTACCGCAAGGACCGGACCAGGTGGCTCCCCGAGGAGATGAAGGCCAAGCACGGCCCCGGCCGGAAGGCCAAGGTCGTCTACTTCGGTGGCTGCACGGTGTCCTACGTCGAGCACGATATCGGCCAGGCGGCGGTGACACTTATGGACGCGGCGGGTGTCGATTTCACCACTCTGGGAAACGTCGAGAACTGCTGCGGCACGCCCATGCTCGTCGCCGGCAAGTGGGAGGTCTTCGCCGAGACCATAAAGAAGAATATCGCCGCGGTCAAGGCGGCAGGGGCGGACACGGTCGTTTCGAGCTGCCCGGCCTGCGACATGATGTGGCGCAACGTCTATCCCGAATGGGCGGCCAAGCTCGGAGTCGAGTTTGGCATCAAGGCCAAGCACTACAGCGAGCTCATATCGGACAAGATCAAGGCCGGGGAGTTCCGTTTCCCCGGAACGATCAATAAGAAAGTGACCTGGCACGACTCCTGCCACATCGGCCGCGTCTCGGGCGTTTACGAGCCGCCGCGCGATGTCATCAGGGCAATCCCCGGGGTGGAGTTCGTCGAGATGACCCACCACCACGACCAAGCCCATTGCTGCGGGAGCGTCCTGACGCTGATCAAGGACCCCCTCATCGCCCACGACATCGGTGAGATGCGCTTGGGGGAGGCGACCGCCGTCGGCGCGGAGACGGTCTTGGCCCTCTGCCCGTGCTGCGAGTTTCAGCTCCGCGTGACCAAAGAGAAGAAGAATACGGCGGTCGAGATCCGGGACCTGGCCGCGTTCGCCTGCGAATCGCTGGGCAAAAAATTCGCCGACCCGAGCCCGGAAGTCTCGCGGCAATGGAAGGTCTTCGAGGGCATGATCGCGCTTATGACTCCCAAGGGATTCGCCGACCTGATGGATACGATGTGGCCGGAGATGCTCAAGGCCATGCCCCTCGGGATGGGCGGGATGATGAAGGGGATCGGCAAGCTGGGCCCGGTCGGCGGATTCATGTTTGCCTTGATGAAGCCGGTGTTCCCGGTGCTATTCCCCAAGCTCCTGCCCGGGATGATGCCCAAGGTGATGCCGACCATGCTCCAGAGGGTGGGGGCCATGATCCCGATGCCCGATTACATGGCCGAACAGATGCCCGAGCTGATGCCCAAGGTCATGGACAACCTGATGCCCCACATGCTGCCGGACCTCGTGCCGCTGGCGGTTCCCAAGATGATCGCCCACCTGCGCGGCCGGGCCTGAGCCGTCCGCCGTCCGATCGAGCTCAAAAAAATGAGTTTTGATATTCGCGGCCGCTTTGGTTAGAATCCCGTCGGACGGGATATGGCCATCTTGGGACACCATCGGATTCGGGAGGGGATCATGACCGGCGGACCCAGGTTCTCTGCCCTTCTTCGCGCCTTGCTTCTGCTATTCCCCGGCCTGCTCCTCTTCGCGGCCGGCTCCGCTCCGGAGCAGAAATTCGTCAAGGTCAAGCTCGGCCCGAATGTCAATTGTCCCGTCCGCGACGGTTTCCCCGTGATCAGTCCGGACGGCCAAACCCTTTACTTCATGCGAGAGAACTATGTGGCAGATGATGCCAAGGCCTTGATCGAGGGAATGCCCAAGGATAAGGAAGCCGGCCAACTGAGCGAAAAAGAGCTGAAAGAGTTCATGGAAAAGCTGGCCCGGATTCCCAAGGACCAGGCCGCAATCCGGGCGCAGCAGACGGTCTGGTGGTCGGAGCGTCAAAGCGACCGTTCCTGGGGTCCGGCCAGGCTCCTGCCGTCGCCGGTCAACAGCGAGGCCAATGTCCTTATCTTCAGCGTTCTTCCCGACAACAATGCGCTCTTCCTTGGGAGACCGCTGGGAGCCCTGGCTCAGGTTCTGCAGGGAGACGATGTCGTCGCCCTGACCCACCGCATAAAAGATGGATGGTCCGAGCCGGAATACATGAAAATCAAAGGCTTCCGGCATGCCCTGCCCCGCTACACCGCGGCCCTCTCCCCCGGCAACAAGGTCCTTCTCCTGGCCATCGGGAACGAAGAAAGCGTGGGCGGGCTCGATATCTACGTCAGCTTTCTCGAGGCCGACGGCGGCTGGTCCAGGCCCAGAGACCTCGGCCCGGCGGTCAATTCCAGGGAAAATGATTATGGGATGTTCCTCGCGCCCGACGATACGACGGTCTATTTCGCCAGCGACCGCCCGGGAGGTTACGGAGAGTCCGACATCTACATGGCCCGGCGCCTGGACGACACCTGGTTGAAATGGACGACGCCGAAAAACCTCGGCCCCGATATCAACGACGGCCAGAGCCAGGAGAGCTTGAGCGTCGATGCCAGCGGCCATTTTGCCTTTATCGCCGAAGGTCCCCGGACGCAGGAAGATATCTATGAATTTGCCTTGCCCGTGGAATTCCGACCCACGCCGGTCGCCTTTGTCCGCGGCGTCGTCCATGACCCGGAGAAAAAGCCGGTTGCCGCCTCGATCGGCTATGAGCGTCTGCGCGACGGAGCGGAGATGGGGCTGGCACTCTCCCACCCGGCGACGGGAAAGTATCAGATCGCCCTGCCCCTCGGGGAACGCTACGGGTTCCTGGCAGGAGCATCGGGCTACGTTTCCGTCTCGGAAAACATCGACCTGACCCAGGCGACGCAAGGAGAGGTCTTTGAACGGGACCTGACTCTCATTCCCCTCCGTCTCCAGACCCCCATCCGGCTCAACAACATCTTCTTTGAATCCGATAAAGCCGTTCTCCTTCCGGAGTCGAAGCGGGAACTCAAGCGCCTGGCCGATCTCCTTCGGCAGTACCCCAAGATGGAGATCGAAATCGGCGGCCACACGGATTCTCAAAATACGGAAGATTACAATCAAAAACTCTCCGAAGCCCGGGCGGCCGCGGTCCTCAATAATCTCGTTCAAGAAGCCGGCATCGCGGCGGCGCGGTTGACCGCCAAGGGCTACGGAGAATCACGCCCGGTCGCAGGCAACGATACGAAGGAAGGCCGGCAGCTCAACCGCCGGGTCGAGTTCATCATCGTCCGCATGTGAGGCCGGCCATGGCCGGGAGCGGAATTCCCCTGGCCGGCCTTGGGCGCTTTTTGGAGCAAAGGAGGCCAGTTGATGATTCGCCGCAACGCCCTCATATTCGTCGTCGGATGGATGTGTCTTGCTGTCCTCACAGCGCAACCCGGTTTTCAAAAGCGGTCGATTCTCGCCTACGTGGAAGCCGGCACCATCCTCACCGGCGAGACCGCCCGGGTGACGGGCTATGCCGACGCGGGGAAAAAAATCGTGGTCACAGCCGCGGGGCTAAATCCGCCGGCCGCCGCGGAGACCACGGCCGCGGTCAACCGCGCTTTCTCCGTGGAAATCGGCCCTTTTGAACAGTCCGGAACTTACACCCTGACCGTCACCGCTGAGCGGGAGGGGGGCGCCGAGAAGGAACGAACGGTAGTCTACGTGCAAGTCGTCGACCCCCCGCCGGACGCGGAGGAAGCCTTCGAATCGGCCTACGGGCAGGCCCTGGCCGCCGCCGTGGATGCCTCGGACCGGACCCTGTCCGAGGTCCAGGCCGGCCTCGAGGCGATCCCCGGGGATGATCCCAACATCAAGAAGGCCGAGGAGGACGTGGCCGACGTTCGTGAGAAAATCCCCGAGCTCCGCCGCGGCATCCGCCAGTTTGTCCAGGCCGAAACGCTCTTTGAGCAGACGCTCCAGAGCGAGCCCAACCTGGACAGGGAGGCGATGGGCGACTACCGGCAATTCCTGACTTCGTCCGCGCAGTCGATCCGCGAGCAGTCGGAAAGGCTGATCGCCCTCGGCCGGGAGGCTTCGGGCGGCCAGACGGACGCCTGCGTCGGAGTGGCCCTGGCGGCCCAGGCCCTCAGCGCCCAAAAGACGTTGATGGAACTCATGAACTCGGGCCTCAAAGACTACCTGACCGATTGGGCGAAATCGGCCGACATCGACGCCGCCAAAGCCCTTCCCTCCTGGCTTCCCGTTATTAAGGCGAAGTTCTTGAAGGGCCTGAAGTCGATCTTCGAGGGCACTCCCGAGGAGCAAGTCCTGAACCGGACCGCGGCGCCCGCTTCGGAGTCCCTTGTTTCCCGCTGGGACCTGCTCAAGCTCCTGTTCAATACGGCCAAGGGCTTTGCCGAAGGCGGCCCCTGGGGAGCGGCCAAAGCGGCGATCGACGACGCCGTGGATATCGCCATCGATACTTATTCGAAATCCTATTGCCTGTCTTTCAAGGGTAAGATCTCCGGACATACCCACGTCGAAGCCCTGGACAACGGACGTCCAATGTATGGGCTGGATAATGACTGGGAAGGAGATGCCCAGATTATGTGCGCCAAGCCGTCGGGCAAGGACCCGGTGGCTTTCCGGGGGATGCTGACGGGAAAAGCCAAGAATTTCAAGATCGCCAATTTCCTGCGAACGCTTTATGAGGGAAAGCCCGGGAATTTCCAGTATCTTACGGGCGATCCGTCGACGGCGCAGAAATTTGGGGCCGTATTCATCGTGCCTCTCGAAGGGACGGTCGCGGGAGGAAAGATCGCCATCAAGGGAAAGAAGGGCGGAGTCGATTTTGACGGCCGGGTCGTCGCCAAGCTGGCCGTCGTGATCATTCCGACCGGCTCCCCGGTTCCGCTGGTTCAGAAGTTTGACACTCCCTTTCAGCCGGGCTGGTGGCATCTGACGCGCGCGTTGGGCGAGGGAGGAATGACCACCCTCGAAATCACCATGGACGGAGAGAAACGCGTGGTCAAGAAGGAATGGAGCCGCGACCTGACGGCCGCCGGCGCGCGCGGCCGGTTCAGCATCAAAGTCGATCTCTGCGCCGGCTGCGAGGACGATTGACCGGGTGGGGCACCTTTTTTTCGCGGTGGATTCGCCGCCTCTCGGCTTTATCGGGGAGCGCCCTCCAGGTCGAACCCGCACGGCCAAGCTGTGCTTGACATCTTCATTGGTCATCTTTTATATTTCCTCACGATGGTTGAAGGGGCTAATAAAGCTAAAATACGACCGCACCCAGCCGAGCTAAAAAACCAAATTACCATAATTCTAAAGAGCGAGGCGAAGAAACAATGAAGTCGGGACGGAGAGCGTCTTGGAAAACGCCGCTCGCAGGAGGAAGGAATGACAATGAGAAAAGGAATATTCGTTTTGATACTGGCGGCGCTGGTTGGGCTTCTCTTGCTGCCCAGTTGCGAGACCCTGGATCAGCTCACCCGGACTCTCATGAACCTGCGGCGGCTGCAGTTCAAGCTCAATGGCGTCCGTGATTTCAGCCTCCTCGGCATCAGTCTGTCGGGGAAAGCGGCCATGACGGATTTCTCGGCTGCAGACGGATTCCGGCTTTTCCAGGGATTCGGCGCGAAACGGCTGCCCGCCGAATTGACGCTGGACATCCTGGTCCTGAATCCCAACGACGGCACGGCAGGATCAACGAAGACGACTTCAACGCTCACCAGCCTGGAATCCCGGCTCCTCATCGATGGGAAACCCACCGTCTATGGGAATATCGACCGGCCCATCGAGGTTCCCGGAACGGGGCAGGCCGCGACGATCCCCGTACGCATGTCGATCGACCTGTATGAGTTTTTTGGCCGGCAGGGATTCGAAGAGATCATCGATCTGGCTTTGGCCATAGGAGGCCGACGTGGGGACATATCTCGGGTCTCTCTCGACGCCCAGCCCAGCGTGTCAACCCCGTTCGGAGAGGTTGTCTATCCGGGAAGGATCACGATTATCAGCAAAGAGTTCAGATACTAATTGAGATGGAAGTACCGGCGAGCTCACAACTCGCCATCGGTTTCTTTGCCTCTGGCGGCTCCGGCCTACCTGATGACGATTATCAACCGGATTAAGATAGAGCAAGAAGCCAAAAGGAGGAGCTTGAAGAGGCTCCATCTCATCAGGGAAACGATTCGCGCTGTGCTATAATCCAATCAAATGCCTGAAATCCGGCGGCGAAGGATTCTCCGAGGGACGTTTTATCTCATCCTCGCGGTCCTCATCCTGGGAATCGGCTATAACCTGGTATTTCCCAATATCTCCCGGCTCAAAAAAGAAGCGCCCACGGCGACCGCCTTTATGAAATATCGCCAGAAGATGTCGAGACAGGCGGGAAAGAAGCCGGGTATCGCCTACACTTGGATTCCTCTGGGCAAGATTTCCCCTTATCTTGCTCAGGCCGTCGTCATTTCCGAGGACGACAAATTTTGGAGCCACAACGGGTTTGACCTCGCGGCCATAAAGATAGCCATCAGGAAAGATGTCAAGATGAAGACATTGAGGTACGGAGGAAGCACCATCACCCAGCAGCTGGCCAAGAACCTCTTCCTATCGCCGTCCAGGAATCCCGTCCGCAAGCTGAAGGAGATCATTCTTTCCTGGAGGCTGGAGCGCGCCCTGACCAAGAAAAGGATCCTCGAGCTCTACCTTAACGTGGTCGAGTGGGGAAACGGGATCTTCGGAGCAGAGGCCGCTTCCCGGCGGTACTATGGAAAACCGGCCTCGGAGCTCAGCCCCAGGGAAGCCGCCCATCTGGCTGTCGTGCTGCCCAACCCTCGAAGGTACAATCCTCTGAGCGGCTCGGACTTCATCGAAGGCCGCGTCCGGGAAGTCCTTGACATCCTGGTCAAACGGGGAATCGTGAGGCCTGAAGAGGCTGAGAATTGACGCTGACGCTGATGAGGAGGGCATGAGGACGGAAAAATCAATAGGAAACGGAGGGAAGATCAAGACGAGGAGCATTTTGCCAAAAGAGGGCGATCATGAAGAAAGAGAATGAAAGCACAATCTCTGAACTCCCATCTGTTTTAAGCCGACGGGAATTCTTGGAGAGGAGCGCGGCCGTCTGTGCCGTGTCCTCCTCGAGTATCGGCCTTCAAAGGCCGGACAGGCAGGCCGTTCCCCGGGACAAGGCTTCCCGAGAGCCCGGAGCCATAGAGGCCGCCTTGCGAGACAACATCTACACCCGCCTCCTGGGAATCCGTCCGCATCTGGGAGCCCACGAGCATATCTCCCGGCTCGGGGGATCCCGGATGTCGGGGGAAGTGATGCAGGCCATGATCGAAGCGAATGATTATTTTGTGGACATGCATGAACTGTCCGAGGCCGCGGGCAGGCACATCGCCCAGGTGATGGGAGCGGAGGACGCCGTCGTGACCTCAGGCGGCTTTTCCGCCATGCTGATCGGAGCAGCCGCCTGCCTTACCGGAACCGACCCGGAGAAAATCCGAGCGCTGCCTCGTGTGACGTGGCCGAAGTGTGAGTGTCTCATCCAGGCCGGACACCGCTTTGACTACGACCGCGCCTACGGGGACGCCGGCATGACCATCGTCGAGGCGAAAACCAGGGAGCAATTCCGGGAGAGCATCGGAGAAAGAACAGCCATGATCGCGGTGCTGGCGGCCGCCGAAAAGCAGAGGGTTTTTGCTCCGCCGTTCCCGGTGAAGCGGTCCCAGCCTCCCCCGGCTGAAGTCTTGAGGCCGCAGGAGCTCATCGACCTGGGACGGGGAGCGGGCGTTCCCGTGTTGGTTGATTTGGCCTCCGACCTTCCACCCGCATCCAACCTCAACCGCTTTCTCAAGATGGGCGCCGATTTGGTGGTGCTCAGCGGCGGCAAGGGAATCGGAGGCCCGCAATCGACCGGCATACTGGCGGGCCGCAAAGACCTTATCGAGGCGGCCCGGATCAACAACTATCCTAACGACAATATCGGACGTGGAATGAAGGTCGGAAAAGAAGAGATGATCGGCCTGGTTATCGCTCTCGATCGCTATGTGAGTCTTGATCACGAGGCCGTCATTGCCGGCTGGAATGCCAAGGCGAAGTGGCTCGCCGACCAGCTTCAGGGAATCCCCGGGCTCAGGGCCGAGTACGCCATGAACACCATGGGCTACGCGGATGTCGATCTTTCCTGGGATGAGAAGATCATCCCCCTGACTGAGCCAGAGGTCAAAAAAAGGTTAAAGGAGGGCGAGCCCAGCCTTGTCTACGACGGCACGACCGTCAGGACACGCCTGCTGAGAGACGGAGAAGAGGTCGTCGTTGCCAGGCGCCTGCGCAAGTTTTTTGAAACAGAGGCCCTAGTGTCCCGTCTCGTTGATTCCTTGCCAAAGTCCTCTGTCTGGACGAGACACTTCCAGGGGGGAGTCAAGCTCCCCCCTCGGCGCTCCGCTT
>Ga0102851_10000783_pt1 | contig 16903 bp, 14 predicted proteins | sample Mud3Dept3metaG_FD_79558 | JGI IMG/M metagenome (GOLD analysis project Ga0102851, IMG submission 79558) | Freshwater wetland microbial communities from Ohio, USA, analyzing the effect of biotic and abiotic controls - Mud 3 Core 4 Depth 3... | ecosystem: Environmental > Aquatic > Freshwater >... | reverse complement strand
TGCTGCTAGTTCGATCCTGGTAGGCCATGTCAAGATCTCCTTTAGTGCTTCTGCTCGGCTTTGCTCCCCTGGAATATCCGGGGCTTCCCTGTATATCTCGGAACGGGTCCGAAGAAATCAGCATAAAACAACTTCGGACTCGTGTAAAACATATTATCGCAGGATCCATTGAGTTTTCGAGGTGGCTACTGACCGGTCAAGTGTTAGATGCGCTCATCTTGCCTGGGTCATTGCTTGCTCAAGAACAAGGCGTCCCATCTGGAGCCGCTCCGCTCTACCAGCCGACCGCAGTTTCGCTGCGTTACTGCCGTTGGACCGTCAAGCCGCGACGGACCGCTGAGGGTCGATCTGCGGCCTATGACTGTCCGCTATCGGGAAGTCGGTCTGTAGCCAGTGCTCTTTGTTGTACTCGATTAGCTCCTTGACCGGGCTAGTAGCCCCGCGCGCGATCGACGACGGTTGCGAGCGGCTCTCCGGCGAGAAAGCGCCGCGCATTGGCGACGAATACCTCGGCCACGCCTTCGTCGCGTGCGGGATGGAGTCCGCCGATGTGCGGCAGCACCGTGATGCCGGGCGTGGTCCAAAACGGATCTTCGGCGGGCAATGGTTCCTTGCGGAAGACATCGAGCACGGCGCCGGCGATGGTTTTCGCGCGCACCGCTGCGATCAAATCGGCATCGACGATCAGCGCGCCGCGCGCGAAGTTGAGGAGATAGGCGCTCGAGCGCATCGCGCGAAAGCGCCGTGCATCCATGAAGTTCTCGGTCTCGGCGGTCGAGGGCAGGAGCAGCAGCACGAAGTCGGATGCCCCGAGCACGTCGTCGGTCGCCTCCGGCGGATAGGTTTTCGCAACGTGCGCGAGTGGCGAAGGCGAGCGCTTGGTGCCGATCACTTTCAACTCGAGCGCCTCGCACTTGCGCGCGAGCTCCTGTCCGATCGCGCCGAGGCCGAGGATGCCCAGCGTCTTGCCGGCGAGCGGCTCGGAGATGCGACGGGTCCAGCGGCTCTCGCGCTGGTCGAGCGCGCATTGCAGCAGCGGCTTGGTGAGGAAAAAGAGCGCCGCGAGAATGTTTTCGGGCATCTGCACGCGATGCGCCCCGCGCGCGCAGGTGAGCAGGATGTCCGTGCGCAGGGCAGGGTCCGCGAGCCACTGGTCCATGCCGGCGGTCGTGCTCTGAATCCAGCGCAGCCGTGGCATCCCGGTGAGTAGCCCCGGCGCCGGGCGCCAGCCGACCAGTATTTCGCCGCGCGCCGCGAGCTCGGCGGGGATCGTCTGGTCAACACGCACGCCGTGGAATTCGAGTTGGTCGCCGAGACCGGCGCGAGCGAGCGCCTGCTCGTACACGCGCGCTTCGTTCATCCACACGATGCAGACGGGTTTGCTCATGATCAACAGGGTAACTTTTCGATCAAATAAAAGGGAATGTTACTCTGACCCTGATTTTTTGCAGAACTGCGGCTATACTTTCGCTTCCTCAAATGAAGATTCGCTCGTCGCATCCACTCCGGGTTTCCCATGGATAAGGCAACACCCTATCCGTCGCTGTTTGCACCGTTTACGCTCGCCGGCATGCGCCTTCGGAACCGCGTCGTGCATGCATCGATGAACACGCACATGGCTGAGAACACCCGCGTGACGGAGCGGCTGATCCAGTATCACGCCAACCGCGCGCGCGGCGGCGCGGCGCTGATAGTCACCGAGCCGATCAGTATGGCGCGCCACCAGAACGTGTCGTATCGGGCGCGCGCCTGGAACGACGACAATCTGGACGGCCTCAAACGCTGGGCGGATGCAGTCGAATCCGAGGACTGCCGGCTGCTCGGGCAGATCCAGGATCCCGGACGCGGCCGCCATAACACCGGGATTCAAGCGCAAGCCATCGGAGCCTCCGCGCTGCCGGACGATCTGAGCTGGATCGTGCCGCATGCGCTCACGGTCGCTGAAATCCATGCCATGACCGACGATTTCGCGCACTCCGCGGCACGCCTGCAGCGCTGCGGCTTCAGCGGCGTGGAGATTTCGGCGGGTCACGGACATCTCTTCCACCAGTTTCTGTCGCCGTGGTCCAACGTGCGGACCGACGAGTACGGCGGCGATGGCGAAGGGCGCACGCGTTTTGTCGCCGAACTCATCGCCGCACTGCGCGCGATGTGCGGCCGCAGGTTTATTCTCGGCATCAGGCTTCCCGGCAACGATTATGTTGCCGGCGGAATCGGCGCGGAGGAGGCTGCGAGGATTGCGTCCCGCCTGACGAGATCGGGCGACGTGGATTACGTGAACTTCGTGCAAGGCACTCACGGGCGCGCGCTGGAATGGCATCTCCCGGACGCGCACGGGCCGCGCGTACCGTACCTTCCGCTGTTCCGGGAAATCCGCCGCGCGATTCCCGGCGTGCCGCTCGTTGCCGTTGGACGCATCACGGACCCTGCCGAAGCGGACAACATTATCGCCTCCGGAGAAGCGGAGCTGGTCGGGCTGGGGCGGCCGATCCTGTGCGATGCGGCGTGGCCGTTGAAGGCGGCGCAGGGCCGCGCACGCGACATCCGGTATTGCGTCTCGTGCAACCTGTGCTGGGATACCATCAATACGCGCCTCAAGCCGATCGCGTGTGTCAACAACCCGCGCGTGGCGGAAGCCGACGAGATGGACTGGTGGCCGCAGCCTGCGCCGGCGCGCCGGCGCGTGGTCGTGGTCGGCACGGGCATCGCCGGCCTGGAGGCCGCGTGGATCGCCGCGGCGCGCGGCCATGACGTGACGGCGTTCGGCCGCTCTCCCGAGGTTGGCGGCAAGACCCGGCTGCACGCGCTGCTTCCCGGCGGCGAGTCTCTCAGCAGCATCTACGATTATCAGTTTGCGGCCGCAGGCAAGGCTGGCGTGCGCTTCGAGCTCGGGGTGCCGGCCAGCGCAGCGGATGTGATTGCGCTCAAGCCCGCCGCCGTTATCCTCGCGTGCGGTTCGCGCATGTTGCCGCCATCCTGGCTGCCGCCGGCAATGCGCGATGCGGATCTGGTTCCCGACTTGCGCCGCGCGATGTCGGCGCTGCTCAGGCATACGACCCGCCAATCAGGCACTGCGGTCATCTTCGACATGGACCACACGGAAGGCACGTATGCGGCGGCGGAACTGCTGCGCACGCGGTTCGACCGCGTCGTGGTGATCACGCCGCGTGAATCCATCGCGCAAGCCACCGCGCTGGTGACCCGCCAGGGCATACTGCGGCGTTTTTGCGAGCAGCGCATCGAAATGATCCCGCTCGCCGAACCGCGCTGGAGCGCGAGCTTCGACGAGGGAAAGCTTGAATATGCAAACGTCTACAACGGTGACGCAGGCGTGATCGCGGACGTGTCTTTTCTCGCCTACTCGACGCCTCGCGTACCCGAAGACACGTTGGCCGGGCCGCTGCGCGCGGCGGGAATCGAAGTGCACGTGGCCGGAGATTGCCGCTCGCCGCGCGGGCTGCTCGCGGCAACCAGCGAGGGACATGCCGTGGGAAACGCGATCTGATAAACAGCCCGGCATGTGCCGGGCCTGGAAATAGGGGAGAACAAAATGAAGACTCGGGAACTCGGCATTGCGGTGGTTGGCTCGGGCAGAATCGGATCGCTGCGGGCGAAGATGGCGGCGGCGCATCCCGCCGTCAAATTTCTCGCCGTATCCGATCTCGATGCCGCGCGGGCCGGCCGCCTCGCCGAGAGCACCGGTGCCGACCTTTCATCGGGCGACAACGAGGAGGTGATCTCGCACCCGCAGGTCACTGCGGTGATCGTCTCAACCAGCGAGCACGAACATCTTAAACCGGTGATGCGGGCGCTCGAACTCGGCAAGCCGGTGCTGGTCGAAAAGCCGATCGCCCTGACTTTAGCCGATGCCGACCGGATCATCGCCAAGTCCGAGGAAACCGGAACCCCGCTGCGGGTCGGTTACGCGCAGCGGTTCAAGCGGCGCTATCTGTCGGCGAAGGACCAGATCGTGGAGGGACGGCTCGGCGAGATCACGGCGCTGACCGGGCGCGCGTGCAATACGCGTGCGCAAGGTATCGAAATCCTGAAGCGTTCCGCGAACGCAACTCCGGTGGTCGACGTGCTGACCTATTGGGTGGATGTTGCCGGGTGGTTCCTCGAGGGCATTCGCCCGCGTGAAGTCACCGCGCGCGGGCATGGCACCGTATTTCGGGAGGCGGGCTTTGACGTCAATGATGCGACCTTTGCGCTCATCACCTACGAGAACGGCGCGGTGGTCAATCTTGGCGTGTACTTTGCGCTGCCCGCCCATGCGCCACAGCTCGGCATGGGGGTGCGCATCGAAGTCTTTGGATCGGAAGGCGCCCTGATCCTGAATGATGACCACACCGACGAGCTTCTGATCACCAACAAGGGCATCCCGCATGCCTATATCCCGGGCCTCGAATTCAAGACCGCATTCCTTTCCTCATCAACGCCGGGGAACTGGCATCTTGGCGACTATTGGGGGCCTGTCGCGGATGAATCCCGGGTCTGGCTCGATCATCTGTCGCGCAACCGCCCCTGCCCGATGGCTACTGCGCGCGAGGCACGCCAGACGCTCGAGATCACACTTGCCATTGAGGAATCGGCACGCACCGGCCAAACCATCAGACTCGCGGGTTGAATGAAGCGCATGATCAGTCTCCATGGACAATAAACAGATTACGGTTGAGGAACTCAAGCTGGGCATGTACGTGACCGAGCTCGATCGTCCGTGGCTCGGCACGCCGTTCCCGTTTCAGGGCTTCCCCATCACGTCCGCACACCAAATCGACGAGTTGAAACAGTATTGCAAGACGGTCTTTATCGATCCGGATAGGGACACGTCGGACGATTCGCATGCCGGGCGCGAACTGACGGAAGCTTCGTTACTTGGACCCGTGGTGTATGCAACGGTAACGTCAGTGGAGAAAGAGCTGGCCGCGGCACGGGCGGCTTATTCCGCGCTCGACGAAAGTGTCCAAAAGGCTTTCGACAAGCTGCACGAGGTAGGGGAGCTGGATCTCGATTCGTTGAAGAGCCCGGTGCGCAGCATGACCCGGAGCATCGAGCGCAACCCCGACTCCATGATGCTGCTGTCCAGGATCAGGGAGAAAAGCGACCATGAGTTCAGCCGCGCGGTGGACACGTTGGTACTCATGATCGCGTTCGGGCGGTTTCTGCAGTTTCCGGGCGAGCGGCTGCTGCTCCTGGGGCTTGCCGGATTGCTCCTCAATGTCGGCAAGATCCGGCTGCCGGACACGATCCTGCAGAAGAAAGAGGCGCTGACCGCTGAGGAATATGCGCTGGTGAAGATGCATGTCATGCACTCGGTCGAGCTGATCCGTGCGGCGCCGAGGCTGTCCAAGAGCCTGCAAGACGTCGTGATCCAGCACCACGAGCGGCTGGACGGCAGCGGTTACCCGCAGGGGTTGCGCGGCAGGCAGATCTCGGTCGACGGCGCGATTGCCGGGCTGGTGGACAGCTATTCCGCCCTCACGTCGGTGCGGCCCTACGCCGAGCAAATGTCCCCCACCACCGCACTGGAAAAGCTTCACAAGGTTCGCGGCACGCTGTTTAGCGAATTGCTGGTCGAGAAATTCATCCAGTGCACAGGGGTATACCCCGTGGGGAGCACAGTTGAACTCAACACCGGCGAAATCGGGATCGTGATCGCACAGAACATGGAGCGTCGCCTGCTGCCGCGGGTGATGTTGCTGCGCGATGCGGGCCTGAAGGCGATTCGACCGCCGGTGATTCTTGACCTCGTCAGGGAGCCCAAGACAACGCTAGGTGAGCCGTACAGGATCGTGCGGACCCTTCCCCGGCATAGCCTGCCTTTCAACCCCGAGGAATTTCTTTAACTGGTTAGCGCCGTCCGCTCATTCAACTTTGACGCCGGCGGCCTTCCACACCTTGGTCCGCATCTTGATTTCGTCACGCACGAGCTTGTCGAATTCTTCGGGCGTACTCCGCTTGGCGGCGGCTCCCAGGCTCGCGATCTGTTTCTTGATGTCGGGAAGTTCGACGATGCGGCCGATTTCGCTTGAGAGCAGGTTGACGATCCTGCGCGGCGTCTTGCCCGGCGCGAGGACCCCGTACCATCCCTGGTATTCGAACCCGGCCAGCCCCGCTTCCGCGATCGTCGGTACATCCGGCATCGGCGGCGCGCGCTGCGCAGTGGTCACACCCAAGCCCAGTACCCGCCCGCTCTTGATGTACGGCACTGCCGCCATGATGGGCGAGAGGAAATAAGCCACACGGCCGCCCATCATATCGGTGAATGCTTCGGGCGAGCCGCGGTACGGGACGTGCACCACGTCGATGCCGGCGGCCAGCTGAAACAACGCGGCGCCGTAATGAGGTCCGCTGCCGATGCCGGAGGAGCCGAAGTTGAGCTGGCCCGGCTTCTGCTTCGCGAGCTCGATCAGCTCCATGACCGACTTTGCCCCAAGACTGGATGCGACCACCAGGATCAGCGGAGTGCTCGCGATCTGGGTGATCCCGGTAAAGTCTCTGACCGGGTCGTAGGGGAGCTTCGCGGCATAGAGCGCGGCGCTCCCCGCGAAGTTGGATCCGGTCGTCGTGAGCGTGTGACCGTCGGGCGTCGCCTCGGCTACGATACTGAAGGCGACGATGCCGCCGGCGCTCGGACGGTTGTCCACCACGATCTGCCGGCCGAGCGTCTCCGCCAGCTTGGGCCCGATGATACGCGCGATGATGTCGGTCGCGCTGGCGGGCGTGAAGGGCACGACCATTCGGATCGGCTTGGTCGGATACGCGGGTTCTTTGGAGATTGCCTGCGCGCTTGCCGCGGAGGAGATGCCCGCAGCGGCGAGCACGAGCAGCGTTTGCAGCAACGGTTGCTTCATGCGCTTCTCCTGAAGTGATGGGGTTTCGTGGGGCGACCAATTAAACACCCAATCCCACCCCGTTGTCATCTGCAACCGGCGACATTCGACACACAGTCGACATTGATAATCCCGGGGTCGCGGACGTTGGCCTGATGGCCAATTAGCGCACGATGTAGACGCCCCGGTAACGCCCGCGGGCCAGCATCTCGTCGCTGTCCAGACCGTAACCCACATAGATCTCGGAGCCCAGCAGCGCAGTCAGATCCATGTTTTCAAGAATAGAGACCTGCACGAGCAAGCTCGCTGCGCCCTGTGAGACCCCCTGCAGATACGCAGCGATCGGAGAGGCGAGCATCGCCCACCCGTTGGGTGTCGGGCGCAGCATGAACCAGGTGGCAGCGGGCAGGCTGAGAACGCCAGCGGGCACCAGAGCCGCAACGTAGATGTTGTATCCGGCGGCGAATTGGCCCTGTGCCGCAAACGACATTCCCAAAGGAATCCTGGACAGGTCCAGCGTCACGTTCAGTGAGGCACGTCCCAGCGTGCCTGTCGCTAACGCGTTCAGGGCGGCCTCAGGCAACTGGCCCGCAGATGCGGTGTAATCGGTCTGCGTCGGCGGTGGAGGCGCGACAGGCTGATCAGGATTGATTGCGACACGCTGCGTGTGGGTCGTTGTCCAAGTGCCGATCGTCGGCACAGTGCCCGTCGGATCCACGGTCGTAATAATCCACTGACCCTGCCCGCTGTCGCCCTGAAGCATTCCGAAAAATACAGTCTGAACGCCATTTCCGCCGGAGCTTACGGTTCCCGTCATGTAGATCTCGCCGTCCGCCATAACGAATCCGGAACTGGAAAAAGGTGGACCGCCGACCGAACTGCTGCAGTTCATCGAGGCAATGGCCAGACTGGCATTTGCAGCGCCAATCGTGGCCGCACACGTACCTGAACTGTCGCCCACGTACGTCAATTGCCAGGTGCCATACCAATCAGACACGGTGGCACCTGCTGCAGCGGGCAGCAAGGTAATCCATGCAATAGTCAAGACGCGGAAAAGCCGGTGCGGCCTCATGGATCATCCATTATCGGAAATATCGGTTGGGACGCCCTTTATCCCTGGATCCCTGCTTGATTGGCGTCAATGAGACAGTGTAGCCCGATCAAGAGCCATCGGCAAAGTCCGCTGTTTCTGGCGTAATCAGGGATAATGGGCACGCCGATTGGATAGACGCAGTGACCACACAGCGCATGAAGCCGCCCTTTAGGAACCTGGCCAGGCCCAAGCCTGCTGCCAACAGTGCCGCTTCGGCAGCGGTGCAGGCCAAATTTAACGAAGCGTTGGCTCTGCATCAAAAACATCAGCTGGCACAAGCGCAGGCGTTGTATCAGCAGGTGCTGAAACTGCAACCCAGGCACTTTGATGCGCTGCATTTGATGGGCGTGATTGCGATACAGACCAACAATCCCCTGCGGGCAATAGAACTGATCGGCAGGGCGATTGAGCTAAATCCTGATAATGCCGCGTTCTACATCGACCGCGGCAATGCGCTGAAGGCTCTGAAGCGGCCTGATGAGGCGCTCGAGAGCTACGAGCGGGCGTTGGCAATCAGGCCTGACTATGCCGGAGCGCTCTACAATCGCGGCAATGTGCTGCAGGACCTGGGGCGGCTTGCTGAGGCACTCGAGAGCTACGATCGCGCGCTGGCAATCAAGCCTGACTTTGCCGAAGCCCTCAGCAATCGCGGCAATGCGCTGAAGGACCTGAAGCGGCTTGATGACGCACTCGAGAGCTACGAGCGTGCGTTGGCAATCAAGCCTGACTATGCCGAAGCCCTCAGCAATCGCGGCGTTGCGCTGCGCGACCTGAAGCGGTTCGATGAGGCGCTCGAGAGCTACGGGCGTGCGTTAACGATCAGGCCTGACTATGCCGAAGCACTCAGCAATCGCGGTGTTGCGCTGCAGGACCTGAATCGGCTAGATGAGGCACTTGCGAGCTACGACCGTGCGCTGGCAATCGAACCCGGCGACGCTGAGGTCCTCAGCAATCGCGGCGTTGCGCTGCAGGACCTGAAGCGACTGGATGAGGCACTGGAGAGCTACGAGCGTGCGTTGGCAATCAAGCCCGACTATGCCGAAGCACTCTACAATCGCGGCAATGCGCTGAAGGACTTGAAGCGGCTTGATGAGGCATTGGCGAGCTACGAGCGTGCGTTGAAGATCAGGCCTGACGATGCTGACGCGCTCTACAATCGCGGCGTTACGCTGACGGAGTTAAAGCGGCTTGATGAGGCACTTGCGAGCTACGCGCGTGCGTTACAGATCAAGCCTGATTACGGGTTCCTGTATGGAACCCGGCTGTACACAAAGTTGAAGATTGGTGATTGGAGTGATGCAGAGAATCAATTTGCCCACCTTGCTGAAAAAATAGAGCGTAACGAAAAGGCTGCGCCGCCTTTCGCCGTGATGGCGATGACAGATTCCCTGCCTTTGCAAAAAAAGGCGGCAGAGATCTGGGTGCGGGAAAATTACCCTGGGAGTCCTGCGCTTCCCGCAATCCCGAAACGCGCCAGACACCCCCGGATTCGAATCGGGTACTTTTCTGCGGATTTTCGGGATCATCCGGTTGCAATTTTGACCGCTGGGCTGTTTGAGTCACATGACCGAACAAAGTTTGAGGTAACGGCCTTTTCTTTTGGGCCCGACAGCAATGATGAAATGCGAAAACGGCTGATTCCCGCGTTTGACAGGTTTATTGATGTGCGAAACCAGTCCGACAAGGAGGTGGCACAGCTTGCGAGAAATCTCGGGATCGATGTTGCGATCGACATGGGTGGCCTCACGCAGGATTGCCGAACCGGCATCTTCGCCATGAGGGCTGCGCCGGTGCAGATCAATTTTCTGGGCTATCCGGGCACGATGGGCGCGGAATTCATGGACTATCTGATTGCCGACACTACGATAGTTCCAAAAGCGTATCAGTGCGGCTATTCTGAAAAACTTGCATACCTTCCAAGCTATCAACCCAACGACGCCACGCGGCTTATTTCAGAAAAACGGTTCGCTCGCGCAGAGCTGGGCCTGCCGGACAGGGGCTTCGTGTTCTGCTGCTTCAACAACAACTGCAAGATCACCCCGGCCACTTTTGATGGCTGGATGCGCATACTCAGGCAGGCGGAAGGCAGTGTGCTTTGGCTTCGTGAAGATAATCCCACCGCAGCCCGCAATCTGCGCAAGGAAGCCGAGGCAAGAGGTGTCAATGCGGCACGGCTGATATTTGCCAAACGCATGCCGCTGCTGGCAGAGCACCTGGCACGGCATCGCGCAGCCGATTTGTTTATCGACACGCTGCCCTACAATGCACACACCACGGCCAGCGATGCGTTGTGGGCTGGATTGCCGGTGTTGACCTGTATGGGCGAGGCATTTGCAAGCCGGGTGGCCGCGAGCTTGCTCAATGCCATTGACCTGCCGGAACTTATCACCACCACGCAGGCGGAATACGAGGCGCTGGCGGTTGAGTTTGCCGCTAACCCGCAGCGGCTCAGGCAAATCAGGCAGAAACTGGAGGGCAATCGGCTCACGACGCCGCTGTTTGACACCAGGCTTTTCACCCGGCACCTGGAAGATGCCTACGCGCAGATGTACGAGCGTTATCAGGCTGACTTGCCGCCGGAGCACATTTATGTCGCGTTGCCTCCAACACCCGGGATGTAATTGAGCGCGCCGTTCCGGGGTGTTTTTTTCGTGCGGCAAGTCAGGCGATGTCGGGAACCGGCCAACTGCGAATGACCCCAGTTACATTTTCGCCACCCCCAACCGCCGAAGATCGCTATGATAAGATTCTACGCTGCCGGCTGAGTTTCTGATGGCGCCAGCCAGCGTGAAGGGACTGCGTACGGGGCTGCGCGACGGTATTCTTTATAGGTGCAAATGAATTCGTTTTCCCCTGCCTTACTGCGGCGTTTATGGCTCGGCATCGGCTGGTTCGGCATCGCGTTGCTATTCTATCTCTCGCTCACTCCGCAGCCGCCCGAGATTCCAGTCGAGCACGGCGACAAATTCGGTCATGCGCTCGCGTATGCCGTGCTCATGTACTGGTGGGCGCAGCTGTTAGTCGGTACGCGCCAGCGCTGGTGGCTGGCGGCGGGGTTGATCGGTCTGGGGATTGCGATCGAATACGTGCAGCGCTGGACTGGCGTGCGGACCTTCGACTATTTCGACATGCTGGCAGATGCAGTCGGTGTCACGTTCGGCGGCGTTCTGGCTGCTTTCACACCCAATCTGCTCGTGCGGGTTGGGCGACTCGGAAACCGGCCAGTGCCCCTGGCCGACTCACATTGATTTGCCCGTGCGCCTCCCACTCCCGCGCAAACGCGGCCGGGGTTAGAATCCATACTTTCCGTTAACCACGCGCGCTTCGATATTCGCGGCGCACGCCAACCCAGGAGAATGCAACCATGATTTACGAGCTTCGCGTCTACCATGCAATGCCCGGCAAACTTCCCGCCCTCGTGGACCGTTTCGGCAAGCATACTGTCCAGATCTGGAAGCGGCACGACATCCGGCCGGTCGGATTCTGGACCGTGGACATCGGTGAGAATACGAACGATCTCTTCTACATGCTGCAATGGGACGACCTGGGGCACCGCGAGCGCGCCTCCGCCGCGTTCCAGGCCGACAAGGAGTGGATCACTGCGCGCGCCGAAAGCGAAGCGGCGGGTGCGCTGATCTCGGGGGTCACCCGCACGCTGCTTCGGCCCACGGGTTTCTCGGCGTTGAAGTGATTACTGCTTCGGCATATTGGCGTCCTGCGCGACCTTTGCCCACTTGACCAGGTCGGCTTTGATCATCTTGCGGATGTCGGCGGGGGTCCGGATCTCGGCCTCAGCGCCCTCGTCGGCCATCCGCTTCGCGGTTTCCGGCAGCCTGAGTATGGCCGCGACCTCGGTGTTCAGCTTGTTGAGTACGGCAGCCGGTGTGCCCCCGGTTGCTGCCCACCCCCACCAGATCGACGCTTCATAACTCGGGATTCCCGCCTCGGCGACGGTTGGCAGTTCGGGCATGGTCGCAAGGCGCCTGGCGCCACCGGTCGCCAGCGCCTTGAGCTTGCCGGTGCGCAGATACGGGCTCGCCGTCACGACCGTGGGCACGGCCATATGCGCGTGGCCGCCCATCACGTCGGTCAATGCGGGAGCGCCGCCCTTGTAGAGCGCGATGACGGAGTCGATCCCGGCGTGGCTGCGGAACATCGCCGACACGAAGTGCATGAATCCGCCGGCCGAAGCCATCGTGATGTAGTTCGGCTTGGATTTGCCGAGCGCAACCAGCTCTTTGATCGAGCTGACCGGCAGCGACGGCCCAACAGTAATCAACACGGGCGCGCGGCCCAGCGTCGCGGCAAAGTCGAAGTCCTTGATCGGATCGTACGGCAGCTTGCGTACCACCGCCGGGTTCATCGTGAACGCGGCCGAAGCCATGAGCAGCGTGTAGCCGTCGGGTGCTGCGCGCGCGACGATTTCGCTGCCGATCATGCCCTCGGCGCCGGGACGATTGTCCACCACCACCTGACGGCCCAGGCGCTCGCCCAACTGGCCGCCGATGTAGCGGGCCATGATGTCGTTGCTGCCGCCGGGTGCCTGCGGCACGACGAGCCGGATCGGTTTGATGGGGTAGTTCGCGTCGGCGCCACCCGGCGCCGCATGCACTCCGGGTATGGATGCAAGTATCAGGACCGCGCTCGTTGCAAGGCTAGCCTTCATTCGTTCCTCCCTTGATTGTTTGGCCTTCCATCGTAGCATGCGAACTGGCGCCAGCGATGGATCGTGTTGCCGAACGGTATACTATCGCCCGGATTTGAACTTAACCCCGCACATTTTGCATGCCCGCGCCCTTGCGCTTTATCGCCCACCTGGACATGGACGCGTTCTACGCGTCGGTTGAACTATTGCGTTTCCCGCAGCTTCGTGGCAAACCACTGGTGATCGGCGGGCGGCGGCGCAATGCGGAGGACCAGTCGCGGGGTGCCGCCGTCCCGACGCTGCGCGAGTACTCGGGCCGGGGTGTGATCACTACCGCCACCTACGAAGCGCGCGCGCTCGGCGTTCATTCGGGCATGGGTCTCATGAAGGCGGCGCAGCTCGCGCCCGATGCGCTGTTGCTGCCGGCGGACTTCGACGAGTACCGGCGCTACTCGCGGATGTTCAAGGACGCGGTGCGCGCGGTGGCCCCCGAAATCGAAGACCGCGGCATCGACGAGATTTACATCGATCTGACCGATCTGGTCATGTCCGACTTCGCCGGCAACACCCTGGATCCATGGGCGCGCGCACGCGACGTGGCGGCATCGATCCAGGATGCCGTGTTCGATGCAACCGGGCTGTCGTGCTCGATCGGCATTACGCCAAACAAGCTGCTGTCGAAAATCGCCTCCGAGCTTGCAAAGCCCGGCGGACTCACCGTGCTCCGCGAAGCCGATATTCCCGCTCGCATCTGGCCGCTGGCGGTGCGCAAGGTCAACGGCATCGGCCCTAAGGCAGCCGCGCGGCTCGAGGCGCTCGGCATACGCACCATCGGCGAACTTGCGAAGGCGGACCGGGCGCTGCTGGTCGAGCACTTCGGGAAGAGCTATGGCGGCTGGATGTCCGATGCGGCGCATGGACGCGACGAGAGAACGGTGGTCACGTACAGCGAGCCAAAATCGATCAGCCGCGAAACGACGTTCGAAAACGACCTGCATCCGGTACGTGACCGGGAACAACTCACGCGCATCTTCACCGGGCTGTGTGTGAAGGTGGCCGACGATCTTCAGCGCAAAGGCTACGTGGGCAGGACGATAGGTCTCAAGCTGCGCTACGACAATTTCAAGACCGTCACGCGCGACCACACGATCGACGAGCCGACCCGTGACGCCGGCACGATACGCCGCACCGCGGGCGAATGCCTGAAACGCGTGCCGCTCGACCGGCGCATCCGGCTGCTCGGCGTGCGCGTAGGTTCGCTGAGCAGGCCCGGCGCGCCCGCGCACCGCGATGCAGCGTCGCACGCTGCACAGCCGCCAACGCTGTTTGACTGAACCCGCGAATGAATGCGCTATCCTGACGGCCTGATGAGTTCTACCATTCCAGTCGATTCGCAAAACGGCTACACCCGCGGGATTTCCAGGGAGGAGATGGCGAATCTGCCGATCCGCCGGTATGAGGGCGAGGTGTGCCTGGTGACGACGCCGCAGGACCGGGCGCGCGCACTGGCGGACTTCCGGCATGAAAGCATCGTCGGATTCGATACGGAGACGCGGCCCTCGTTCCGGAAAGGCGAGAGTCATCCGACGTGCCTGGTTCAGGCGGCCACAGCCCGTACGGTTTACCTGTTTCAGTTGCGCCGGCTGGATGTTTTGCCAATTCTCGCCGAGCTGTTGGGGCAGCCGCGCACGGTCAAGGCCGGAGTGGGACTGGCGCACGATCTGCGCTCGCTCAAGCTGGTATTTCCGTTCATGGAGAAGAACGTGCTCGATCTGGGTGTTGTAGCAAGGCGCTGTGGCCTTGACCAGACCGGGCTGCGCAACCTCGCCGGAATTTTCCTGGGATTCAGGGTTCCCAAAGGCAGCCGCACGTCGAACTGGGCCGCGGCGCAGTTGTCTGCCCAGCAGACCACTTACGCTGCGACGGATGCCTGGGTGTGCCGCGAACTGTTCCTGCGCTTCCGGAGTCTGGGGCTGATTGCTTTATAATTATGAAGCCGCACATTGGAACAGACGCCTTGGGCGCTGTTCAATGAGCGGTCCGTTCATTGGAACAGGCGCCTGCGGCACTGTTCAATTCACTTGAGGTGAGAGCTGAGATGGCCCGATTCGAAGGCACGGAAAATTACATTGCAACGCACGATCTGATGATGGCGGTCAACGCCGCGCTCACGCTCGAGCGGCCGCTGTTGATCAAGGGGGAGCCCGGCACGGGCAAGACCATGCTCGCCATCGAGGTTGCGAAGGCTTTGCAGCGGCCGCTGTATGAGTGGCACATCAAGTCGACGACCAAGGCGCAGCACGGGTTGTACGAATACGACGCGGTGTCGCGGCTCAGGGATTCGCAGCTTGGCGACCCGAAAGTGCACGACATCAGGAACTACATCGTGCGCGGCATGTTGTGGAACGCATTCGAATCCGACGCGCAATCGGTGCTGCTGATCGACGAAGTCGACAAGGCCGACATCGAGTTCCCGAACGACCTGCTGCGCGAACTCGACCGCATGGAGTTCTACGTCTACGAAACGCAGCAGCTCATCAAGGCGCGGCACCGCCCGCTCGTGATCATCACCAGCAACAACGAGAAGGAGCTTCCCGATGCCTTCCTGCGGCGCTGTTTTTTCCATTACATCCGCTTCCCCGACAGGGAGACGATGGAGAAGATCGTGCATGTGCATTTCCCCGGGCTCAAGAAGTCGCTGCTCAGGGAAGCGCTTGAAGCGTTCTTCGAGATTCGGGAAGTGCCGGGGCTGAAGAAGAAGCCGTCGACCTCAGAACTCCTCGACTGGCTGAAGCTGCTGCTGGCGGAAGACATTCCGCCCGAGGTGCTGGTGAGCCAGGACCAGCACAAAATCATTCCGCCGCTGCATGGCGCGCTGCTGAAGAACGAGCAGGACGTGCATTTGTTCGAGCGGCTGGTGTTCATGTCGCGCCGCAAACCGGGGTAGAACAAGATTGATTGGCGGTTTCAATTTGCTTGCGGTGACTTCCAATGAGTAAAGCCGCGCAGGGCTTTCCGCCGGTCGTCGATGCCGGGATCGAGACGCTGATACTCGGCAGCTTCCCGAGCGTGGCTTCGCTCGGCAAAGCGCAGTACTACGGCCATCCGCGGAACCAGTTCTGGCGCCTGGTCGGCGCGGTGCTTGGCGAGCCGCTGCCGGAAATGGAGTACGAGCGGCGGCTGCGCACGCTGCTTGCGCATCGCATCGGCTTGTGGGACGTCATCGGCGCATGCTCGCGCAAGGGCAGCCTGGATTCCGATATCCGCAATCCGCGCCACAACGATTTCGGCCGGGTGACGCGCATCGCGAAGAAGCTGCGCCGCGTGTGCTTTAACGGCAAGACCGCCGGTAAGATGGAATCGGTGCTCGGGCAGCGGGGATTTGAAACAATGGTGCTGCCTTCTTCAAGCCCAGCCAATACGATGCGGTTCGATGAGAAACTCAAGCAGTGGCGGCAGATTAGACCATGCTGATCGAGTTCTTTCTCAAACTCAAGCAGGGCGGGCTGCCGGTCTCGATCAAGGAGTTCCTGATGCTGCTCGAGGCGCTCGACAAGCGCGTGATCAGCGGCAGCATCGACGATTTCTACTACCTGTCGCGCGCGTGCCTGGTGAAGGATGAAGCGAACTACGACAAGTTCGACCGCGTGTTCGGCGCCTACTTCAAGGGCATTACCGAACTGCCCGAAGGCGCGGCGGCGCTGATACCCGAGGAGTGGCTGAAACGGCTCGCCGAGAAGCATCTGACCGAAGAAGAGAAGAAGCTGATCGAATCGCTCGGCGGCTGGGACAAACTGATGGAGATGCTGAAGAAGCGGCTCGAAGAACAGAAGGGCCGCCATCAGGGTGGCAACAAATGGATCGGCACCGCCGGCACCAGTCCGTTCGGCGCCTACGGCTACAACCCCGAAGGCGTGCGCATCGGCCAGCACGAATCCCGCCACCGGCGCGCGGTCAAGGTGTGGGACCAGCGCGAATACCGCAATCTCGACAGCTCGGTTGAGCTTGGCACGCGCAATATCAAGGTCGCGCTGAAGAGGCTGCGCAAGTTCGCGCGTGAAGGCAATCCCGATGAACTCGACCTCGATGACACGGTGCGCTCGACGGCCAGGAAAGCCGGCTGGCTCGACATCAAGATGGTTCCGGAGCGCCACAACAACGTGAAAGTGCTGTTGTTCCTGGACGTCGGGGGGTCGATGGACGATCACGTCGAGCTATGCGAGCAGCTCTTCTCCGCGGCGCGCACCGAGTTCAAGCACCTCGAATACTTCTATTTCCACAACTTTCTCTACGAGCGGGTGTGGAAGGACAATCACCGGCGCGGAACGGATC
>Ga0102851_10000782_pt1 | contig 16941 bp, 17 predicted proteins | sample Mud3Dept3metaG_FD_79558 | JGI IMG/M metagenome (GOLD analysis project Ga0102851, IMG submission 79558) | Freshwater wetland microbial communities from Ohio, USA, analyzing the effect of biotic and abiotic controls - Mud 3 Core 4 Depth 3... | ecosystem: Environmental > Aquatic > Freshwater >... | reverse complement strand
CTGTCAGCCGGTAGCGGTATATATGGGTTGTCTTCGGCACGTTCTGGGCAGAATGAACATTTGCTCCAGTAGCATCCGCCTGATGCGCTGTATGGAAGTATCCGCCCCGGAGAGAGGTACTCATTTAAAGGCAATGTATCATAAGCCGGCGTATAGTGTGCTCCATTCGTATTGTCGATACCTACAGTTGAGAGAAGCTGCTGCTCACCCGGCCCTGCGATGAGTGTATCAACCAGCCCCTTGAACGGGTCCTGCCAGTCCGGGCTTTTCATCCATGAAGTGATAAGGCCGCCACCGAGGACTATTTTCATCCCCGGGAAGTTCTGCCTGATAAAGCCGATCATTGCAAAGGTGCATATTGCCTGGCTTAAATAATTGAGGGAGAATCCGGCAGATGAATATCCATCTGTGTCAATCAGCTCCCTGAGTCGGTTTGAGAAGTACGGATAAAAGGGACTGGTCGCAGGTCTTTCAGCCGCCCTGATTAGGTCAGCGCTCTGCAAAGGAGATAGCGTGCTGTCTTTATAATTTGCGAGTCCGATGATTACACCGCTGTCAACGGACTTCTCTATTGCATGGTCCAGATCAATCACTGCCCTCTTGTAACGGTCTATATTATGATATGTTTCCCAGGTCTTCAGAGAAGTGTAATTGCCTGATGCATGACGTAAGGCCCTGCTGGTCCACCTGTCTGATGATGGCCTGACAAGCGTTTTGGAGCTGTCAATGAGATAAAGAAGCCCTTCCAGATTCGCATCCAGTATATGGTGGTTTATCCCATGACTCTTAAGAGCGCCTGAAAGCCGCGCGAGACCGGCCGGAGGCTCAGATGGTTTTGCAACGGGAGGGTGAATGAGTATCATAATTCCTTACACTACAGAATATTTACTCGCCAGACTTTTCAAGAGGCGGAATAAGAGTTTCTATCTGTTTTAAAAGGGCAGGTATTGAGGTTTCTACAGCATTCCATACTTCATCAATGTCAACATGATCATAAGCATGGATAAGAATATCACGCATTCCAGCTAACTTTTTCCATGGTATTGCAGGATGTTCCAGTCGTAATTTTTCAGAGAGTCGTTTCGAAGCTTCACCCATTATTTCAATCTGACGCATAACCGCAGACTGAATCAGGGCACTATCCTGAAATTTTGCTTTATCAACACCCTGAATAAACTCCTGAATCTGCCTTGCTGCCTGGATAATATCGGTGAGATAACTGAGATCACGCTGCGGCATAGATTACCTCTGCAGAATCGAGTATCTCCTTGCGGCGGATGTGATTACGGCTCCGTTCGATCCCGCGCTTGCTTACGAGGTCAACATTACGTCCGAAGATAGTTTTCAGTTCATCCTGCATATCTACATGGTCCATGAGAGTCCATTTTGCATCCGGAGCAAAGGTCACCAGAACATCGATGTCGCTATTGGAGTTGAAGTCATCGCGCAAGACCGAACCGAAAAGCGCGAATTCGGTAATCTTCCATTGCTGACAGAAACTGGTGATCTTTTCTTCTGGAATATGAAGCATTACCATTCGGATTTCTCCTTTAGATGAATCATTATACAATATAAATAAAATTGCCTGAAAGAAAAAAATTATAACCTATCAATCGCTCTTATCAATAAACGCGTCCCTCAGCAATTTGCTCTGTCTCTCATACGCCTGTCTGGGATTCTTGGGGTCTTTCATGAGTGAGATTTCCTGTGTGATGAGGCGTGCAAGGTTCAGGACGTGAGTGTCCACTTTTGAAGACTCTCTTTTATAAAGAGGATGGTCCCGGTTTATATAGATCGTTGTCTCCTCTGAAAAGACTTCAGCCCCGTCTTCTCCAAAACCGTCCACACAGATTGAGACGCCGATGTCTCCGAATTTCATCCTCTTGATAACAGCATTGGGTGTCAGTTGTTTTACCTTCGGTTTTTTCTTTCTCTTCTTTTTCGGTACGTCTGCTTTAGCGGTTTGATCTGCTGGAATGGTTTGAACGGCCTGAACAGCTTCTTTAGTCATACCGGCCGCACCCCCGATCCCCTTTTTTTCATCCCCGACAGGGAACGCTCCGAAAGGGGACAGATCCGGATTTGCAGCCAATGCCTTATATATTTTCTGGAGGGCCTCTTTCAATGCCCTGCTGACTTTTCTCCCTTCTTTTTTGCCTGACAGTTTCTGAAGGATATTCTTTACATCTCCTGTGACCCTCTCCATGACTTTTCTAAATGCTTCGTACTCCGGAAAGTCTTTTATAAAGCCGGTCCTGTCACTTGTTATCGGAAGAAAATCCGCATTGGCCTCCCCGGCTATACGCGCCATGGCCTTCCCCCAAGTCTCCATACCGAAGAATTCACGTCTTACAGTCACCTGTTTCACCTTTATCTCTATTCCCAGGTCCTTGACTGAAGAGGCGGTTTCGGGAAGGATGATCACTTCGCCTGAGACAGGGCCGAACGGAGTCCCTTCAAGAAAGGCTATCCTGTGCCCTGAAAGACTTCGCGGTGTGATCGTATGCCCATTGAGCCTCACCCTGAAATGTGGCGCCTTGAGCGGAGTACCCTCAATTATTCTGGCTTCAATATCTTTGGGATCAAACTTTTTATTCAGTCCCGCAAGAATAACTGTTGTGCCGTTTGTCTTCCTGAAATCAGGGGGCAGGATCTCAAGCGGAAGCTGCCATAGCCCGGTTGCCTTTTCCCATTCTTCCTTGTCAAATGTGACCCTTCCGACAAAATCTCCGTTTTTTGTTATTACCTCAAATCTCTTAGCTGCTGAGAGGGTGGCGAATTTTCCTATGCCGAACTGTCCTATCCTGTCCCTTCCGTAGACTGGGGATTTCGGCGAATGGAGTTTCTGCTGGGAACCGATGTTGAAATACTGCCTGAGCCCCTCCCTGTTCATTCCACTTCCATTATCCCTGATTTCGATAATGTCCTTGCCGACAATAATCTCCACCAGGGCAGCGTCCGCATCATAGGCATTGTTCACGATCTCACGCACAAATTCGATGCTTTCCGTATAAAGCCTCTCGCCGATAGTGATGATATGGCTTTTGTCGATTGTTACGTTAATGAATTCGTTGCTGTTTGTGTCCATTTTTATTAATATATTAGGGTCTTCTGATATAATACACGATCATTATACGAAGCTTCATTATATAAATCATATGGAAAGCAGCAAGATAAGACAACTGTTCCTGGACTTTTTCAGGGAGAAGGGGCACGAGGTAATTCCGAGCTCGCAGCTTCTGCCGAAAAACGACCCGACCCTCCTTTTTGCCAATGCCGGGATGGGCCAGTTCAAATCGGTCTTTTTAGGGGAAGAGGAACTCCCGTTCAAAAGAGCAACTACAGTGCAGAAATGTCTCAGGGCGGGCGGCAAGCACAATGACCTTGAGAATGTCGGCAGGACTGCGCGGCACCATACATTCTTTGAGATGCTCGGCAATTTCTCTTTCGGTGATTATTTCAAAAAAGAGGCTGCTCAATGGGCGTGGGAGTTTCTGACTGAACGGGTAAAATTACCCGCTGACAAACTGTACGTGACTGTCTATGAAAAAGATGATGAGGCTGCGGAGATATGGAAAAGGGACATAGGCGTCCCTGCTGACCGGATTTACCGGCTTGGTCAGAAGGACAATTTCTGGCAGATGGGAGACACAGGACCGTGCGGACCATGCTCAGAAATACTTATCGATCAGGGTTCTGAAATGGGCTGCGGCAAGTCCACATGTACCATCGGATGCGACTGCGACCGGTATCTTGAAATATGGAACCTTGTATTCATGCAGTTTAACAGGAATGCAGCCGGAGAACTGACTCCTTTGCCGAAACCGAGCATAGATACCGGAATGGGGCTTGAGAGGCTTTCAGCAGTGCTTCAGGGCAAGGTAAATAATTTTGACTCTGACCTGTTCATGCCGGTCATCAGAAAGGTCGAGGAGATCTCCGGGAAGAAGTACCATACGGATTCTGCCACAAATGTATCCATGCGGGTCATAGCTGACCATATCAGGTCAGCGGCCTTTGTCCTTTCAGAAGGCCTGACACCTTCGAATGAGGGCAGGGGATATGTGCTGAGACGGATTATAAGGAGGGCTGCGAGACACGGGTTCATGCTCGGCATTGAGGGACCATTTTTATATAAGGTACTTGACGCGGTATATGAGATAATGTCCGGGCCTTATCCTGAATTGCTTGAGGACACGGCAAACAGTAAAAAGGTGCTCAAGTTTGAAGAGGAGAGGTTTGCCCATACCCTTAATTCCGGTGTGACCATTTTAGACAAACTTATGTCTGACGTTAAAGCCTTGGGAAAAGATACAATACCCGGCGCTGAACTCTTTAAGCTGTATGATACATTCGGCTTCCCGCTGGACCTTGCCCAGGACATAGCAGACGATAATAAGCTTTTAATTGATCATAAAGGTTTTAATGATGAAATGGAGCTTCAGAAGACCCGTGCCAGGGCCTCATGGGTCGGCGCGGAAGAAGAAGTACCGGCGGTTTATAAAAAGATCAAGGACATTCTGAAGGCCACGAGATTTCTCGGTTATGAAACGCTCAAGGCTGATTGTACTGTCAGCGGTATTATAAAGAATAATTCACTCGTTGATGAGGTACATGAAGGCGAAGAAGTGGACCTCGTGCTGGACGCAACTCCCTTTTATGCTGAATCAGGCGGACAGATCAGTGATACAGGGACCATCAAAGCTGATAATTTAAAGGTAGAGGTCAGGCATACAAAGAAGATCAGCGGCATTGTACTTCATGCAGGGACAGTAAAGAAGGGGACGCTCCGCAAGGGGATGGCAGTCCATGCTCTGGTAGAAGAGGAAAGACGAAAGGCGGTTATGCGCAACCATACCGCCACCCACCTGCTGCAGGCCGCGTTAAGGGAAGTGCTTGGAGACCATATCAAGCAGGCCGGTTCACTGGTCGCCCATGACAGGCTCAGGTTTGACTTCACGCATTTCTTTGCACTGGATGATCATGAGATAAGCGAGGTCGAAGGCATTGTCAATGAAAAGATCATCGGCAACCTTCCTGTTGAGGTAAAAGAAACTTCTCTGGACGATGCGATCTCCAGAGGTGTGACCGCATTGTTCGGAGAGAAGTATGGAAATGAGGTAAGAGTTGTAAGGGCAGGGGATTTCTCCGCTGAACTCTGCGGTGGCACCCACTGCCGCGCCACAGGGGACATAGGCCCTTTCAAGATCATTTCCGAAGGAAGTGTTGCATCAGGCGTCAGACGCATTGAGGCCATCACAGGGTACTCAACCCTTGAATACAACAGGGCCAGGGAGGCCGAGCTTAAGAAGACCGCTGCCCTGCTTAGAGTAAACGATCTGAAAGTTTTGGAACGGGTGGAGAAAGTTTTAGGTGACCTGAAGCAGCATGAAAAGGAGCTCGATAAAATAAAACAGAAAGCGGTAACGTGCGGTGCTGATGCCATACTGGAAGAAATAGAAGTGATTAATAATATCAAGGTGCTGGCCCATAAAGCAGAAGGACTGGACATGAAATCATTAAGGGGCCTGGCTGATTCGATAAAGGACAAAATGGGTTCCGGCGTTATCGTCCTTGGATCGGCTTTGGATGGGCAGGCGTATTACGTTTCCGTTGTGACAAAGGACCTGGTTTCCCGTCTTAACGCAGGAGAAATATTAAAGGCAGTTACAGGAGGGAAAGGCGGCGGCAGACCTGACATGGCCCAGGGCGGAACGAGTGATGCAGAGGGAATTGACAGGGCGTTATCTTCCGTGTCTGATATAATTAAGGATAAGATGAAATAATCTGTGAGAATACAAATGACAAATATCAAATTCCAAATAAATCCCAATGAACAAATACCAATGACCGAAAGATTGTTTGGAGTTTGGATATTGTTATTTGGAGCTTATTTGTAAATTGGCGCTTGAAATTTGGAATTTAAATCAGTAGAGGAGGTCATCATGACTATCAATGAAATCATTCACAAGGCATTAATGGTGGGTATCGGCGTACCGGAAAAGATCAGCGAGCTTGTTGACGAACTTGTCAAGAAGGGCGAATTGAGTGAGAGCCAGGGCGCCAAGCTTATTAAAGAGTATTCTGAAAAGGCGTCAAAATCGGGCGAGGACATCAGCAGGAGTGTCACGGAGATAATCAACAAGGCGCTTGAAAAGATGAATATCCCTACCAGAGACGAGGTAGAGAAGCTGAGCAGAAAACTCACGGCCCTTTCCGCGCGTATCAAGAAACTTGAAGAACCGTCCCCGGACAGGGAGTCATAAGTTCCTTTCATGGGTATTACCGGTCTTTTAAGATTCTGGCATACATATAAAAATCTCAGCCGCATAAGACAGATCGTCAACGTACTGCTCAAGCACGGCTTCGGGCAGTTTATTGAGCAGACCAACCTGCAGCGCTTCATTCCCCTCAGAAAAAGGATCAAATATTTTACCCGCTTGCAGGACATGGAACGGCATACCATCCCGCAGAGGCTGAGAATGGCCTTCGGAGAACTGGGTCCGTCTTTTATCAAGCTCGCGCAGATGCTTTCGACGAGACCTGACCTCGTGACAGAGGAGTACGCGAACGAATTTAAGAAGCTCCAGGACAGGGTCCCTCCTTTTTCTTCTGATAAAGCGGTACAGATGATAGAATCGGAATTCAAATTGCCTCTTGCTGAAGCCTTTGCGGAGTTCAACACGGACCCTGTTGCGGCAGCTTCTATTGCCCAGGTGCATAACGCTGTCCTGAATACCGGGGAAAGAGTCATTGTGAAGGTCCAGCGGCCGGACATACGCGAGATTATAGAAACCGATATCGTGATCCTCGGCGCTATCGCACGCCTGATGCTGAAGTACATCCCTGAAAGCAAATATTTTGATCCGGAGGGGATCGTTAATGAATTTGCAAAGACGGTCAGAAGGGAACTCGATTTTATCATGGAGGCCAAGAACGCCCAGCGGTTCAGGAAGAACTTTGAAGGGCATCCTGATATTTATATCCCTGCCGTGTATCCGGATTTCCTGTCCGCCACGGTAATAGTGATGGAGAGGATCGAGGGCGCAAAAATCGATGATATCAAGGCAATCGATGCCCTCGGCATAGATAGGCACGGCCTGGCAAGAAAGGGCGTTGACGCTTATTTCAAGATGATCTTTGAAGACGGCTTTTTCCATGCGGACCCGCATCCCGGTAATATATTTGTGCTGAAGGACGGGAAGATAGGCTTTATGGACTTTGGCATAGTCGGCTGGCTGGCACCCGACATGATTGAAAACATCGCCCGGGCATTTCTGGCAGTCATCAACAAGGATTTTAACCGCCTCATAGACATATATATAAACCTCGGACTGGTGGAGGATGAAGTGGACCTGGACACTTTCAAGAGGGAATTCCGCGCTGATCTGGTCTACATGATGGAACCGCTTTACGACCTCAGTATTGCGGAAGTCAACTTCCCCGAATACCTTGAGGCCCTCACTCACCTTGTGATAAAGCATGGTCTCAGGATGCCGACCGATCTGCTGCTGATGAACCGGACGATCCTGATCGTGGACAATATCGGACGGCGGCTGGACCCCAAATTCAACCTCATATCAGCTGCTGAGCCATACGCGGCCAAGCTCGTAAAAAAACGCATGAGCCCCCAGAGCATATTGGGCAAGGCAGTAAACAATATAACCGATATGGGAGAGCTCTTTCTTGATACGCCGAAGCAGATAAACCGGCTGCTGAGAAAGACCCTTCGGGACGAAGTGAGTTTCAAAATGGGGATCGTGGGCATGGACAAACTGATAAGGGACCTTGACCGTTCAAGCAACCGCATAGCATTCAGCCTGATCGTCGCCTCTATCATTCTGGGTTCATCCATGCTGATTCAGTCAAATATAGGGGGAAAAATATTCGGCCTTCCGGTGGTGGGGGCGATAGGGTTTCTGGTCGCCTTTCTCCTGGGACTGAGGCTTCTTATTTCCATTATCAGGTCCGGAAGGCTTTAGCGCGGGAAATGCAGACATTGTTCCAAGATTAATATGTCTAAGACATATGAATGTAAGGAAATTAAATTTTAATATTCGCTCGCCTAAGGCGAGCTTTGCATTCGGTTTAACTCGACAAATTAATTAAATCATGCATAAGGCTTTGGATAAAAGCATGCACAATAGGGCCTGTTAAAATAACACTAAGGGATCGAAAAACAAACCTTTCAACAATATCTGCATTTCCTTGCAGTTTGATTGGAATATTAAGGGAGGTTTTAGACATGACAATAGATGAACTTAAGCAGTACTGTGAGAATGAATTCAGCAATATCGATCGTATATTGCAAGAGCTTTTCACCGTCTTCAGACAGGAAAAAGCCGAATACACACTTGCTGAACAGGCCGCCATCTCTACGTATATGATGAATACATACAGCGCGGTCGAGAGCATCCTGAAGCAGATGCTCCTGTACGACAAGCTCGATGTTGGTGATGCCCCTGGCTGGCACGAGAAGGTGCTGAGGAAGGCGAGCGAGATAGGGATACTCCCCCCTGACCTTTTGCATACGATATCCAAGTATTTGTCCTTCCGGAACTATTTTATCTACACCTATATGTTCAACATCAAATGGGAGGACATGAAACCACTGGCTGACGGGATCAAAGACATGATCGCGCAAATCAGGTCAGAGACTGATGAGTATCTGCAGACGATTTAAGATGGAAAAGTCTATTGAAGTGCCTTCAGGGTTTCAACATATGTCAACGGCGGATCTATAATTGTCATACCAACACTGTTTGTTAAACCGTGAGGAGGGGTCCTGTATGTCCACTTGACCAGACAGTGGAGATCGAGTCTTTCGCCTTCAGGCAATTCAAATCTTATTTCAACAGGCATATCGGTCATGAAAGCAAATGAAGATATGACAGGGGCTGTTACATAAAGACCATCCTCGGAAAGATTTTCTATAAACACCGCCAGGCGTTTGTCAACGCTGAGAAGCTCTGCCTGGATATTGACGATGAGCCTTTTGAACCGTCGTGCATCCATGTCGTATTGTAACATAGTGGATTGCGATCGGATCTTTTTTTTTATAAATCAGCCGATGGACCCGAAAAATGCAGATATTGCTCAACCGAATAATTAACTCGATGAATTATAGAAACAATATGCATGTGGCTTTGAATGAAACCATGGATGCTCAGAGTATTAAGAATCTCGTCTAAGGTATCGAAAATTATCTGGTTTCACAATCCCGATACATCGGGACATTTTTCTTATTACATTATTTAGGTTAAGACCGTCGACATTAACTGGCAGAAGGGATGGTACTCGTGTTGTACGTTATCGGTTTTCAGAAGGTCTCATACGCGTAGTTTTTGATAAAGAGTATGAGCTCCTTGTCTGCGTGTGAGAGATGCTGCTTTTTTGGGTAGATAAGTGTGAGGTCCCTCGATATGCCACCTTCCCTGAGGCTGATGGTCTTTAATCTCCCGTCTTCCACCTCTTTTTTCACTGCCCAGCGGGAAAGCATTGCGATACCGTTTCCGGATTCAACTGCCGCCTTTATCGATTCCGTGCTTCCCATAATCAGCGCGACATGAAGGTCCCGGATGTAGAGCCCGTGGCCCTCCAGAAAGTGCTCTATATGCTGCCTCGTGCCGGACCCCTGCTCCCTGAGGATAAAAGGTTCCCTTGTCAGGTCCAGCACCGACACCGCCCTCTTCATGGTGAGCGGGTGCTTCGGATGGACGATCAGGGTGAGCTGGTCTGAGATCACCTTTTCGGTTTTTGTATTGCTCCTGGAGACCCTGCCCTCTACAATTCCGAAGTCTATGAAACCTGAATGCATAAGGTCCTCGATCCGTTCAGTGTTGCCGATGCGCAGCTTGATCTTTATCTTTGGATGTATCCGTTTGAAGTCGGTGATGATGCGCGGGAGGATATAGTTGCCGAGCGTGGTGCTTGCCCCGATTGACACCGCACCCTTCATGGTGCCGGTCAGCTTATCGATCTCTTTATGCACCTCATTGTAATGGTCGAGTATGTGGGTCGCGTGTTCATACAGTATTTTTCCCGCAGCGGTCAGGCTGACCTTCTGCCCTGTTTTGTCAAAGAGCTTGGTCTCGAAGAACTCCTCGAGCGCCTGGATCTGAAGAGACACTGCGGGCTGGGAAAGGTGGACGATCCGGGAAGTCTTGGTAAAACTCTTTGTTTCCGCGACAGTACAGAACACTTTCAATTTGGTATCCATGGATTCCAATAAGATAACATAATCATTTCTGCAAATCCATGAGTATTCATTATGGACCCATAACGTCAGGGAAAGTTAAAAATGATTCATTTAACATTAAGAGCCCGGGCGGATATCGGGGGCATATTCAGGGGAACATGCAGGATGCCTGCCCTTTTCTGCTGATTATACGAAACAAAAATGAGATCAACTGATCAATGGAGGAGACAATGAAAGACATATCATTACTTGACTTCCGGAATGAATTAAAAGGGTTTATCGATCTGGAAAAAAGCCTGATGCCGAGGAGGACGGCAATTGAAGAGGCCCTCGAAGCGACCATGGGAAAGATCATCGACAGTGCGCGCACTGACTCGAGCCTGTCGGATGACCAGCTTGAGGACCTGAGCATAACAGAGGCAGGGATATATTATCAGGAATATTACGACAAGCTCCTGAAGATAAGAAGAAAGCTTGAAAATGCAAGGGGACAGTTCGTTCTTATACAGGACACTGACTACCAGCTGTTCCTTGACCTGGTCCACCCCGGGCACAAGTATCACAAACCTTTCTCTATTGCGGCAATAGGGAAGATTGCCGATGAACCTTTAAAAGTCGGGTTTGAGGAAAAGACCGACGGGAGCCATTTTTATCTGAAGCTGATGTTCCAGGACGGGGCGTATATCAGGGAATGCAAAATAAACGACGATGGAACTGATAACCTGTTCACAAAAGCGCTGAGACTCATCCCGTCGCAGCAGGGCACGAGGGTTTACAGAAAGACAGTGAAGGAACTGCATTATGTGCAGTCGGACTATGATTTCGAGCGGTCCTATGAAAACATACAGAACCAGTATCTCAACAGGCCGGGGGGTAACAAATCCAGAAAACCCTACTGGAAGATCGCGCCGGGCAAGTTCAAGTCGCACAGCGTGGTGATCGACAATAAGCCGGTGATAAAGGTCCCGGACCATAAGGACAATATCAGTTTTGCGATGTATATAGGGGACAAGGAGGTCTCCAGAAGGCTCGGCATAGACCTCAGGGGAACAAACTCACTTGATCTTGTATACCAACTGCTCAGCGCATCACGCGGAAATGGTTCAAGGAAGTCACTGATTGTATAATAGGTTATTTAATGCAGGGGCGTATTACAATACGCCCCTACCTCTTTGTGTAAATCAATTTTAATATGAGCAGTACCCATGGGATACTGTGCAGGACCAGATCGAACCAGTCTATGGGGCGGACGAGACGGCCTCTGACAAGCATGAGAATCTTTTCAACGATATGAGGCGGCCAGAAAGGGGCGAGGCCGAGAGTGAAGCAGAGAAAGATAACGACACTCCATGGCAGTTTGTCCAGTAGCTGGTTCATGGGTTCAGTATATCAGATTAAACAGCTGTAGGGGCGTATTGCAATACGCCCCTACTTACATTTTCAATATTTCCGGTTTTTTCCAGAGAACAATTACAGTACCCGCCAGACATAAACCCGCGCTTGTCATCAGCGCATGTTGCGTGCCTATGTAATGCGCCAGGCTCCCGACCGCGAAATTGCCGAGGGGCGACATGCCGAGGAACATGGTGGTAAAGGAGCTCATGACCCTTCCCCTCAATTCGTGCGGAACGGTAAGCTGGAGCAGGCTGTTTGCGGTAGCTATCTGGTTAATGGCCCCAAGCCCGACAAGAAATAACATGGCGTATGAAAGCCAGACTGCGGTTGATAATGAAAACACAAGCAGCGCTGATGAAAAGAGGATTCCCGCTACTGCCATGACCATGCCCTTTCTCGCGGTATCTCCTTTTATCGCGAGTCCGACCGCACCGGTAAATGCGCCTGCCCCTGCGCAGCCCATAAGGATGCCGAGTCCGGTAGCGCCTGTATTTAGTACGTCCCGCGCGTATACGGGCAGGAAAGATATGTAAGGGAACCCGAAGAAGCTGACGATCCCCGCTGCTATCAGGAGTGCGGATATGTCGGGCTTATGCATGATGTATTTGACCCCTTCAATGAAAGACTTTGTCATTCCCGGTTTTCCGGCAGGATTGACCTCTTCGGCTACGAAGCGCATCTTCAAAAGCGCAATGACTATCGCGATGAAGCTTACTGCATTAATAAAGAAACAAGGGGCGAGCCCGAAGGCGCCCATGATCAGACCTGCGACAGCAGGGCCGATCATTCTTGCCGCATGAAAGGCCGATGAATTGAGGGCAATGCCGTTTAGCAGGTCCTCTTTGCCGACCAGCTCGATGATAAAGGCCTGCCGCGCCGGGATCTCAAAGGCATTCACCGAGCCGATGAAGAAGGATAGGATGAGGACATGCCAGACATTCACAACCCCGGCTGCGACCAGTATGGCGAGAATAAGGGCCAGGAACATGACCACCGTGTTTGACAGGAGTATTATATTTTTTTTCGGGAGCCTGTCGGCGATGACCCCTCCGGCCAGCGTAAAGAGCAGGATCGGAGCTGATGCTGCCATTCCCGCAAGCCCGAGAAAAAAAGGTGAGTCCGTAAGTTTAAAAACAAGCCAGCCCTGCGCAGCCTGATGCATCCATGTCCCTGTCAGGGAAATCAATTGACCAGTCCAGAAAAGCCTGTAATTCCTGTGCCGGAGCGCTGCAAGCGGACGGAAAGATTTCATGATCAGTAATGATACCATACTGCAACAGGGTTCAAGGATTACAGGATTCAAGGGATCAAGGGCAATTTGTCTTGCTCGATTCCCTGGCCCCTTGGCCTCCTGACCTCTTGAATCCTTTGTGGTTTTATTGTGGTATAATTCTATCCGTGATGACCTTTAAACGGCTCATATCCTTTGCAGTTATTATTATGTCCCTTGTTATGTGGTCCTGCCAGAAAAAGGGGCCGGATTCATCAGACAAAGCCCATCTGAAAGACACCTGTGAATCTGAAAAACTTAGGATACTCACTACAATTGCCCCCCTATACAGTTTCACCAAAAGCATTGCCGGCGATGCCGCGCTAGTCGAAAACCTGCTGCCTTCAGGCGCAGGGCCGCACGATTTCTCATTGAGCCCCCTTGACGCCAAGAAGGTGTCGGACGCCGGGGTGGTTGTTATGAACGGTGTTGGCCTTGAGGCATGGCTGGATAAAGTCATTGACTCCGCTAGTCCGCACAGGGCTGGTGACAGGAAGCTGATCGTGGCAGATACGAGCAGGGGTGTTGAGGTCATAAAGAAGGACCCTCATATATGGCTCTCTCCGCGAAATGCTATTGTCCAGGTGCGGAACATCAGGGATGCGTTGATAGCAGCAGATCCGGGCAACAGTAATGTTTACGCTGAAAATACTGAAGCCTATATAATTCGTCTTAATGATCTGGACAGGGAGATCAGTGATGAGATAAAGACATGGCGTAAAAAGGAGTTTGTCGCCTTTCACTCCGCATTCGGGTATTTTGCAAGGGATTACGGGCTTCAGCAGGCGGCCGTGGTCCAGGAGACCGCTGAGACAGAACCTTCTCCAAGGCACATAGCGTCTGTTGTGGAGACAATCAAGTCAAAGGGGATCAGATCGATATTCACTGAAACTCAGGCTTCTCATAAGATCATCACTTCACTCGCCACTGATCTTGGCCTGAAGGTATACAGCCTTGATACGCTTGAGAAAGGACCTCCCGGGAGAGAGTGGTATGAGGAGCGGATGAGGGCCAACCTCGCTGTTTTCAGGGAGGCATTGAAATAAGGACTTATTATGATCGCCCTGCACGTTGAAAACCTCTGTGTAAAGGCCGACAACCGGCACCTTATTGAGAACATCACGTTCTCTGTTGAGGAGGGCAGGATTGTTGCGATCATCGGCCCTAACGGCGCGGGCAAGACCACCCTGATAAAGGCCATCCTCGGGCTCGTCCCCTATGAGACAGGCACGGTGTCGCTCTTCGGACGGCCTTTTAAAAATAACCACTCTGATATAAAAGTAGGATACGTTCCTCAGAGGCTCGAATTTGACCGGACCATCCCCCTTACCGTATCAGAGCTTCTGGGTTTTACGCTGCCGCCGGTTTACTCAGCCCCGTTTCTGAAAAGGAAGGGCGCCAGAGAGCACATTGACGGCTTATTGAAAATCGTAGGCGCCCAGGCCCTGTCACAGAGGAGTATCGGCAGCCTGTCCGGTGGCGAACTCCAGCGGGTCATGATAGCCAAGGCGATTGTAAATGATCCGAAAATACTCTTCCTCGATGAGCCGGCATCAGGCGTGGATATTGAAGGACAGGAGCGGTTCCATGATCTGGTAAAACGCCTGAATAAGGAAAAAGGACTCACGGTGATCCTTATCTCTCATGATCTGAACGTGGTATACCGTTACGCTGATAATGTACTCTGCATGAACAGGAAGCTGATATGCTCCGGAAGGCCTGAGGAGACCCTCACTGACGAGGTCATCAAAAGCATGTACGGAGAAATGATGGGTGCGTATATCCATAGCTGCCATGAACATGATTAGCGAATTCATATCATATCCTTTTATCCAGAGGGCGCTGCTGGCCTCTGTCATGGTCGGCATGCTCTGCCCGTTTGTCGGGAATTTTGTGGTGCTCAGAAGGATGTCATTCTATTCTGACGCCGTATCACATTCGGCCTTTGCCGGGATCGCGGTTGGCGCCCTGCTCGGGATCGACCTCTCATTATCGTCTATCATCGTGGCGATACTTATCGCAGTCATCATTGCGTTCCTGTCCGAAAAGACAGGTCTGTCCCATGACACGGTCATCGGTATCGCCTTTTCTGGCGCGATCGCTGCGGGCATGCTGGTCATGGGGATGCTCAAGGGTTACAGGGCGGACCTGTTTACCTTCCTCTTCGGAGACATCCTGGCGATAACGGACAAGGACCTTCTGATGATATTTATCATCGGTATCCTGACCATCATCCTCCTCCTGACGTTTCTCAAACCCTTTCTTCAGATCACGTTCAACCGGGACCTGGCAAGAGTGGAAGGGATCAGTGTGCGTTTTTTTGAATATCTGCTGTTCCTGATTATCGCTGTTGTCATAACCGTAAGCCTTAAGATTATCGGGATGATACTCGTGACGTCACTTCTGATCGTGCCTGCTGCATCAGCCAAAAATCTCGCTTCAAGCATGAAACGGCTCTTTGTGCTTTCATGTGTCTTCGGTGTTGTTTCAGGGGTAGTCGGTCTGGCAATGTCTGTTTACCTCAACACATCGTCCGGCCCGACCATTGTGCTTGTGAGCATTATAATATTTTTTATAACCATGTTTAGCAGGGGAACGATGAGTCATCGTTGACCCGGCAGAATAAGGAGCGATCTGATGAGATATGTAATCATAGGAAATGGAGTAGCCGGAGCGACAGCCGCCGAACAAATAAGAAAGAAGGACCAAAGCGGGGATATCACTATCATTACCGATGAGGCGGTGCCTTTTTACAGCCGCATACGGTTAATAGAATATCTCGCAAAAGAAGCGGATAAACAGGGCATTATTATTCATAAAGGCGACTGGTATGAAAAGAACAATATTAAGCTTCTCTTAAACTCACCTGTTTCCGGGATTGATAAAGATAATAAAAAGGTGACTACTTCCATCGGCGGGCAGTGGGAATACGACAGGCTGCTTATCGCAACCGGCGGTATTTCTTTTGTTCCTCCCATTCCGGGATCGGACAAAAAAGGGGTCTTTACCTTAAGAACAATCCGTGATGCGGATGAAATCACTGCTTACGCGGAAGGTGTGAAAAAGGTAATTCTCATAGGCGGAGGGGTCCTCGGTCTTGAAGCCGGCAACAGCCTGAGAAAGACCGGGCATGAAGTCACTGTTGTCGAGTTTTTCCCCCGTCTGCTGCCGAGACAGATGGACCCGGAGGGCGCGGAGGTCCTCAGGGCGCAGATGGAAGGCATGGGGTTTAGACTTTTCCTCGGGGCAAAATCAAAAGAGATCACCGGAGACGACAGGGTAGAGGGGCTGCTGCTTGAAGACGGAACAAGGATTGACGGTGACCTCGTTATCATTTCAGCCGGGGTAAGACCACAGGCAGGGTTGTGCAAAAGCCTCGGCCTGACCATCAGTAAAGGTGTGGTCGTCAATGACAGGATGGAAACAGAGATAAAGGACATTTACGCAGCAGGGGACCTTGTGGAGCACAGGGGGGTGTTTTACGGTATCTGGCCTGCAGCACAGAAGCAGGGGGAGGTTGCGGGAATAAACATGGCTGGAGGAAATGCGATATATGACGGCACCACGATGTCCAATTTTCTGAAGGTTGTCGGCATTGACCTCGCGGCAGCAGGAGACATAGACGCGGACCGCAAATCAGAATCAATCGTTCAAAAGGACAATGATAAATATATCTACAGAAAGCTTGTTATAAAAGACAGCGTTATCACGGGATGCATTTTATACGGCGACATATCCGGCTATCAGAAAATCCTCAGGGCCATTGACGGTAAGAAAAATATAGGGGATATCAGGCAGAAGCTCGAAGAGTGGGATCTGAGCGGACTGTAAGCCAGTGGTGTTTATTAAAATAATTAAAGTAAATAAAGGCGGTAAACACAGATTCATCCTGCGAAGGGAACTTATGGAAAAACGTGTTGAAAAAAAAGAGGACAGGCGCGATGCCTGTCCTTATCAGAATGAAATGAGAATAATCTATGCTTTTCTTCTTAGAAACCTTCTTCCCGCCAGAAGAGTGCCACCTGTTATAAAAAGGATTGTGCTGACCGGCTCAGGGACGATAGCTACGTTTGTCGTT